>Ga0209814_10000791_pt1 | contig 10788 bp, 10 predicted proteins | sample SoiMetdeltSBSDD1_FD_187597 | JGI IMG/M metagenome (GOLD analysis project Ga0209814, IMG submission 187597) | Bulk soil microbial communities from a Populus tree surrounding site in Tennessee, USA - Soil MetaG P. deltoides SBSDD1 (SPAdes) (version 2) | ecosystem: Environmental > Terrestrial >... | reverse complement strand
GTGGTTGCCCGTCGAGATGACTGCGAACCCGACCCAGATCGGCCACGCGAGCCAGAGTGCCTTCGCGAGCCTCGAGCGGACGACGCTGAACATGACGATTCCGACGATGAGCGCGTCCATCGAGTGGAGGCTCGGCATGGCGGCGTAGGGGTTCGAGGCGAACGCGATGAGCCCGGAGTCGTGGTTGATCGACGAGTACTGCCCGAGCGTGTCGACGAAGCCCCACTCCGGGAACATCCGAGGCGGCGCGGTCGGGACGAGGATGTAGCCGACGAGTCCGACGAGGTTCGCGATGATCAGCCAGTTCCGGAAGCTCGCGAAGCGGTCGTGATGGCGGAAGTAGACCCAGAGCAGCGTCGCCCCGACGACCGCGAACGGAGCACCGGCCACGGTCGGCGTCGCGAACGTGATCAACCGCTTCCACGCCACGTTCCTGACCGATCTCGACGCTGCCACACTCGACGAGCTGGGCGACGGGCCACCACTGCCGCTTCCCCCGCGCCCCGACGGTCCAGGCGTGATCTAAGGTCCGTCCGTGCTCGAGCCCGGTATCGAAGCTCCGGATTTCACGCTTCCCGACCAGGACGGCAACCAGGTCAGGCTCTCGGACCTGCGCGGCCGTTGGGTGCTGCTGTGGTGGTACCCGATGGCCGACACCCCCGGTTGAACGATCGAGGGGAAAGGCCTGCGTGACCAGGCCGCTGACTTCGAGAGCATGACCTGCGAGATCCTCGGGATCAGCTTCGACGCGCCGGAGGCGAACAAGGCGTTCCGGGAGAAGTACAACTTCCCGTTCCGGCTGCTGTCCGATTACGACGAGCAGGTCGGCGTGAAGTACGAGACGCGTGACCCGGGCACCGACAAGGTCAGCTTCGCCAAGCGGTACAGCTACCTCATCGATCCCGACGGGACCATCCGCAAGTCGTACGAGGTCAGCGACATTCCCGTCCATCCCGCCGAAGTGCTCGCCGACCTGCACGAGCTGCAGAACGCCTGAGCCCTTAGATCGCCGTCCACCCTCCGTCGACGCACAGCACCTGCCCCGTCACGAAGCTGCTGGCGTCGCCGGCGAGGAACAACAGCGCACCGTCCAGCTCGTGCTCTTCGCCGCCGCGCCCCATCGGGGTCCGATTGCGGATCCATCGCTCGGCGCGTTCGTCCCCGAACATCCGCCCCTCGGTCATCTCGGTGCGGAACCAACCCGGCGCCAGAGCGTTCACGCGCACGCCCTGGCGGGCCCACTGCGCCGCCAGCTCGCGCGTGAGATTGACGAGGCCGCCCTTCGACGCCGCGTAGCTGGCCATGGGGATCTGGCCCACTCCGACCAGGCCCCACAGCGACGCGACGTTGACGATCGTGCCCCCCGCGCCCGACTCGACCATCGAGCGCGCCGAGAGCTGCGCGAGCGCGAACGGCGCCACGAGGTTCACCTCCACGACGTCTCGGAACGAGTCGACCGGTTCCTCGATGGCCGGGAACATGGCGTCCTTGCCGGCGTTGTTGACGAGCACGTCGACCCGACCGAAGCGACCGAGCGCGGCATCGACGAGCGCTCCGGGTGCGTCCGGTTGCGAGAGATCGCACGCAACCGGCTCGGCGTCGACGAGCTCACTCGCAAGGTTCTCGAGGCGCTCGCGCCGCCGGGCCGCGAGCACGACCCGCGCACCGGCGGCGTCGAGCACGCGGGCGAACCTGGCGCCGAGCCCCGAGCTCGCTCCGGTGACGATTGCGACGCGCCCGTCGAGACGGAACGCGCTGAGCGGATCGAGTTGCGGCACGGGCGGAGTGTAGGAGGCCGGTGTCGCGGGAGGAGTTGACGCTGCCGGCTCGTCGACATTTGACTCCCGGAGGCAATGAAGCAAGCACTGCTGCCGCCCGGCCTCGACGATGCGGACGACGCGGCGATCGCCGAGTTCCGCGCCCGGTACGGGCAGCTCGAGCTGACGCCGGTTGTGGTCGTCATCGCCGCGTACGAGGAGGAAGCAGCGATCGGAGCGGTGCTCGACGAGCTGCCGGCGGAGGCCGGCGGCCTGCCGTCGAGCTGCATCGTCGTGGTCGACGGCGACACCGACCGCACCGCGTCGGTGGCTCGGGACCACGGCGCGTACGTCTGCACGTTTCCGAGGAACCGGGGCCAGGGCGCGGCGTTCCGCGTCGGCTACGCCCTCGCCCGAGGCGCCGGCGCGCGCTTCATCGTCACCACGGACGCCGACGGGCAGTACGTGGGGAGCGAGATCGATCAACTCGTGCAACCTCTTGTCGTCGGCGAGGCGGACTTCGTGGTCGGGTCCCGATGGCTGGGCCACCAGGAGACGACCGACCGGATCCGCCGATCGGGCTCGCGGCTCTTCGGGCGTCTCGCCAGCATCCTCACGGGCCGGCGCATCACCGACACGTCGTCCGGGTTCCGCGCGATGACGGTCGAGGTGACCGAGGCCGTCACACTGCGACAGCCGCAGTACCAGGCATCGGAGTTGCTCATGGAAGCCCTCGCGAAAGGGTTTCGGTTCGTCGAGGTTCCGATGACCATGCGGAACCGCTCGCATGGGCAGACGAAGAAGGGGTGGTGGCCCCTGTACGGCTTTCGCTACGCGCGAGTGCTCACGACGACCTGGCTCCGTGAACGCCATCGAACGAGACGCGCGACCGGCGATTCTTGACAAGCCTGGTCAAGAATGAGCGACGAGGCCGCAATCCTCTCATGCACAGGAAACATTGCTCTCAAGATCGCATGGTAAGAAAGACGACGTAGCCCAGCCGGCGGACCGTCCAACGGCAAGACCCGAAGCGCAACGGCCGAGAGGTGGAGGAACCGGAGTGCGGATCTTGATACTGGGCGGCGACGGGTACCTCGGGTGGCCGACGGCGTTGCACCTGTCCGATCGTGGCCACGATGTCGCGATCGGTGACAACTTCGTGCGTCGGCAATACGACCACGAGATGGGCGTCGAGAGCCTCGTTCCCATTGCGCCGCTCCACACCCGCATCAAGGCCTGGCACGAGCACACGGGACGGCTGATCGACACGTTCGTCGCAGATCTGACGGACGCGCACGCGACCTTCGACATGATCGAACGGTTTCACCCCGACACCATCATTCACTTCGCCGAACAACGCGCCGCGCCCTATTCGATGATCGACCGCGAGCATGCCGTCTACACCCAGTACAACAACGTGATCGGCACCTTGAACGTTCTCTACGCCATCAAGGAGACCGACCCGGATATCCACCTCGTCAAGCTCGGAACCATGGGTGAGTACGGCACGCCGAACATCGACATCGAGGAGGGCTGGCTGGAGCTGTCGCACAAGGGCCGGACCGACCGGGTCCTGTACCCGAAGCGGCCGGGATCCTTCTACCACCTGAGCAAGGTCCACGACAGCCACAACATCGAGTTCGCGTGCCGCGTGTGGGGCCTCCGCGCAACCGATCTGAACCAGGGCGTCGTGTACGGGCAGCAGACTCCGCAGACGGCTCTCGACGACCGGCTCGCCACCCGTTTCGACTACGACGCGATCTTCGGGACGGTCCTGAACCGTTTCGTCGTGCAGTCGGTTCTCGGCGAGCCGCTGACGATCTACGGCGAAGGCGGGCAGACCCGCGGCGTCATCGACATCCGCGACACCGTCGAATGCGTGCGCCTCACCTCCGAGCAACCGGCTGACAGGGGCGAGTTCCGCGTCTTCAACCAGATCACCGAGAGCTTCACCGTGACCGAGATCGCAAAGGTCGTCGCGACGTCGTATCCGGGTGAGGCGAGCATCGAGAACATCGAGAACCCGCGCGTCGAAGCCGAGGCGCACTACTACAACGTCGTGCACAGCGGCCTCGTGGAACTCGGCCTCACGCCGCATCAGCTTTCGGAGACCCTGATCACCTCGATGTTCGACGTCGCCGAGCGCTACAAGCATCGCGTCGACCGTGAAGCACTGCTGCCGCTGGTCAACTGGCGACGGACGGTGAACCGGGTGCGTCCGGCGGAGCCGCAGCCGGACTGGGACGCGGACTGGTTGGTGTCACCCGACCGGTGAGGGCGGTGACCCCGAGCGCTCCCGCGAGCGGCGCCAGCGTGAGTGCGGGGAGCTGGTAGCGCCAGGAGAAGAGGAACAGGTCCGCCGCGAGCAGGACGCCCAGCCCGCAGAGCGTCGGGAGCAAACACGCGGCGCGGAGCCCCGACCGGCGGGCCCGCCCGACGCCGGCCGCGGCAAGCAGCCCGACGATGAACGCGATGCCGAAGACCGTTCCGGGCACGTAGCCGACGCTGAGCTGGTAGTCCCGGAGAAAGGTGGCGAGAGGTTCGATCACGCGCGGCTTGCCACCGCCGTACGTCCGGGTTGCCGCAGCCGCGTCGTGCCCGAGGGTCGGGTAGGAGTGCTGAAACTGCCACCGCTCGAGGGGGACGTCGCGGGGAAAGGTTGTGCGTCGAAACGCGAACAACTTCACGAAATCCGTGCCGACAGCCTTCGCGTAGTCGAGCGGTTGGTGAAGGATCACCCGGCGTCCGAAATCACGCAGCACCTCGTCGCGGGACTTGCCGGGCGGCAGCACGACTTGCAGGGGATACGGGCTGTGGTGGGCATATTCGTCGGAGCCCAGGCGGTGCCCAAGAGGCTCGGGCGGACACAGCACCCTCTCGTAATCCGGGAGGTCGAGACCGCGGCAATCCACGAAGGTCGCAGCGCGGCCGTAGATGAGGTACGCATCACCGCGGCTCAACCTGACGTCCCCCGCCTTGATCCAGTAGTACCCGCCGTATGTCGCGATGACGAGCACGAATGCGAGTCCGATCGTGGTGGCGCGGATGAGCCGCTGCCACCCGCCTGTGCCGGCGACGAGCGCGAACACAACCGCAGGAACGACGAGGACCGCGCCGACCGAGCGGACGGTCGTGGCCAGGCCGAACAGCGCTCCGCCCGTCGCGAGGGCGGCGAGGGGAGGAGGCCGCGTCCAGAGCAACAGCACGACCGCGGCGAGAATGAGTACCTCGAACAGCGTTTCCGACATGATGTTCTGCTCGATCTGGAGCTGGTACGCGTCGAGCAGGATCGGCACCGCGGCGAGCACGGCAATCCATCGCCGGACGCCGAGCCGGATGAGCAGGGCGTAGATCGCGATGCCCATGCCCAACCCGAGGAGGTGCTGCAGCCCGACGACGACCGCGAGATTGCCCACCGAGAGCACCGGGCGGAGCAGGAGCGCGGTGTACCCGATGGGTTGCGAGGTCTGCGCCGGGTCGAGGTGCAGATTTCCGAGGTACTGGTACGAGTCGATGTAGAGCAGGGCGGGCCGGTAGGCGATCTGGGTCACGATCCGCAGCGCGAGGCCGAGCCCGAGAACGGCAAGGAAGATCCAATGTGTCCGCGCACCGATGCGAAGGCGCTGCCGGCGCGCGGCGCCGAACCAGCGGTCGCGCGAGTTGCGTGACTGTTCGCGGAGCGGCGGACGGGAGGTGTTCACGGCGACATCTCGGCACCCGCGGCTCGGACGGCGGCGAATTTGTACGCCCCCAGGGACTCGAACCCTGAACCCGCGGATTAAGAGTCCGCTGCTCTATCCAGTTGAGCTAGGGGCGCTGGAAACGTCCATGCTATCGGCATGGACATCGCGATCACGGGGTCGCGCGGCCTGATCGGATCGGCGCTCGTTCCCGCGCTCGCGCGGGCCGGACACCGCCCGGTTCGGCTCGTGCGCGGCGCCGCGGCCGGCACCGACGAGCTCGGCTGGGATCCCGACTCGGGTGTGATCGACGCCGCCGGGCTCGAGGGTGTCGGCGCGGCCGTCCATCTCGCCGGCGCCGGCATCGGCGACCGGCGCTGGACGCCGGCGCGCAAGCGGCTGATCCTCGAGTCGCGCACGAAGGGGACAGACGTTCTCGCCCGCGCGCTCGCCGGTCTCGCGGACAAGCCGGCGGTGCTGATCTCGGCCTCCGGCGTCGACTACTACGGACCGCACGGCAACGAGTCGCTCACCGAGGCATCCCCGCCCGGCGACGGGTACCTCGCCGACGTGTGCCGCCAATGGGAAGCCGCGACGAAACGGGCGGCGGACGCCGGCATCCGGGTCGTGCACATCCGCACCGGTCCCGTGCTCTCGGGCGACGGCGGACTCCTCGGGCGCCTGCTGCTCCCGTTCCGGATGGGGCTGGGCGGCCGCGTCGGCACCGGCGAGCAGTACATGAGCTGGATCTCGCTCGACGACCACGTCGCCGCGACCCTCCATCTGCTCGCTCGTGACGACAGCACCGGGCCCTACAACCTGACGGCGCCGAACCCGGTCACGAACGACGAGTTCACCACCACGCTCGGACGGCTCCTGCACCGTCCGACGAAGATCCCGACCCCGCTCCTTCCCCTGAAGCTGCGCTACGGCGGCGAGCTCGTGCACGAGCTGCTCCTCACCGGACAGCGCGTGCTCCCCACAAGGCTCGACGAGGTCGGGTACCGCTTCGCGCATCCGACGCTCGAGGAGGCGCTGCGTGCGGCTCTGGATCGACACTGATATCGGCACGAACCCTGACGACGCCATCGCGCTGCTCTGCGCGGCGGGGCATCCTGACGTCGATCTCGTGGGCGTGAGCACCGTCGACGGAGACACCGAGTGGCGCGCCGAGATCGCGCGCACGCTCGTAGACGCACCTGTCGTTCCCGGCGCGCAGCTGACGGTCCGCGACATCGCCGCGGCGCACTCCGAGGCGATGCTCGCGATCGGACCACTCGTCAACGTCGCCCGCCTGCTCGCTTCCGGCGCCCTGCCGCCCCACGTGTGTGTGATGGGCGGAGCCGTCAAGTCCGTTCACCATCGAGGGGCCGTCCGGGACGTCGAGCACAACTTCGGAACGGAACCGGCCGCCGCCCGAGCAGTGATCGAGCACACGCCGGGCCTTCTCCTGTGCCCGCTCGACGTCACCGTTCGCATGCGACCCGCTGCCGTCGATCTCCGGGCCATCGTCGAAGCGGCGCCCGTCGTCGGCCCGATGCTCGACGATTGGCGCGCGAGGCAGCGCGCCGCGGGCGTCACAGACGACGACGCAGCGGTCCGGCTCCACGACCCGCTGGCTCTGCTCGCGCTCGCGGGCGAGCCCGTGGTGGCGAGCGAGCCTCGATCCCTCACCGTGGACGAAGAGGGGCGCGTGCACGAGGATCGCGGGCGCGGGCGCGTCGTGGACGTCGTCAGCGACGTCGACGCGGTCCGAGCGATGGAGCGGATCGTCGAGCTCGTCGCGCAATCGAACCGACGCGGTCAGTAGCATTCATCTCCGAACAACGCGCCCGTAGCTCAGGGGATAGAGCGGCAGACTTCTAATCTGCGGGTCGGGGGTTCGAATCCCTCCGGGCGCACTCGGGGCGGTCAGCCAGTGAACCGCGGTGTGACCGTCACCGGCGTGGGAGGTGCGGGCGCGGGAGGCACGGGAGGCACGGGAACCTCGACCTCGACGGCGCCGATGTCGCAGCCGGAGCCTTGCGGCCGCGCCACACCGCGCTGATCGGTCGTCAGGCCGGCGGCGCCATCCGCCTTGCATGACCCGATCGGGATCGCGTCGATCAGCGGGCTCCCGGGCTCGGGAAGGAGCGTCGACGTAGGGCCGCCGTTGGCGGCGAGCGGACCGAGCTGCGGAGGCGCGGCGTTCTCGTGGTCGGTCGGTTCCGTGAAACCGCACAGGTCGTCGTCGCTGTAGTTGTACCCGTGGGACGTCGTCGTGGCGAGGCAGTTGCCGGTCCCTTCGCTCTCGGCGACCACTGACCCGAAGCTCTCCAGCTTGGCCGAGTCGATGTTCCCGAAGTTCCCTGCGACATTGCGCGCGACCGTCGTGTACACGAGGGTCGTCGATCCGCCGCTGAAGATCCCACTGCCCAGGCTCGAACCGCCGTTGGTGTTGCCGGTGATCGTCGAGTTCACGGCCGTCACCGAAGCCTGCTGCGCATTCGGCACGGTCGCGATCCCGCCGCCGACGTTGTTGCTCACCGTCGAGTTGGTGAACGTGGCACCGGGACTGTCCGGACCGATGGAGACGCCCCCGCCGACTCCGCTGCTGACGTTCGAATCGATCGTCGAGCTCGTCACGGTGATCAATCCCTGCGAGGCGATACCCCCGCCGGCCGCATTGGCCCGATTGCCGGAGATCGTCGTGCTCTGCACCGTCACCGGCCCGGCTGCGAAGATCCCGCCGCCGTTGCCCGACGCATGCCCGCCGGTGATGGTCAGGTTCTGCACCGTGAACACACCGGAGCCGTCCTGCAGGAACACGTTGTCCGCGCAGGTCTGGAGGATGGTGTGTCCGTGTCCGTCGACGGTCACGGGATCGGTCACCGCCGCCGTCCGCTCGACGGCGCCACCGCCGGTGCAGTCGGTCAGCACGATGTCGGCTTGCAGATCGATCTGCGTGTCGGTGGCGAACGCGGCCTTGAGCTCGGCCTCGTTCGTGACCGTCACCGCCGCCGCCGGCCCGGTGGAGAGGACGACCGCGCTGCCTGCCACGATTCCGGCGGCGAGCAGCGCGACCGGTGCGCGACGCAGCATGACGGGACGGTATCAGCGAGCGTTTCGAGGGGGGCGGACCGGTACCATCGGTCGGCGCCGACGGGGATGTCCCGCTCGGCGCGTCATGGTGGCCGTAGCTCAGTTGGTGAGAGCGCCGGGTTGTGGTCCCGGAGGTCGGGGGTTCGAATCCCCTCGGTCACCCCATTCGCTCGATCTCGGGCGGCCTTGGGCGGCCTCGGGCGGCGTTGAGTCGGGGCGATCCCGGTGGCACGCTGACGGCAACGTCAGGGAGGCGCGATGCCGGACGAGGCGGTGGTCGTCGACGCCGACGGCCACACGATGGAGCCCGACGACCTCTGGTCCGCGCGCATGGATCAGAAGCGGTGGGGCGACTGGATTCCGCGCAAGGTCGTCGAAGACGACGTGTACGAGACGTACTACGCGGGCGGTGCGGTGCGGGGCGGAGGCCGCGAGCTGCAGGACGCCATGGCCGCCGCGGTCGGCATGACCCCGAAGCAGTTCCACGACATGCTCCAGAGCCTGCGCGTCCCGGGCGGCCACGACCCCGAGGCACGCGTCGCCGACATGGACCGCGACGGCATCGACGTCGCCGTGCTCTACCCGTCGACGGCGCTTTTCTTCGGACCGGACGACCCGATCGACGCGTTCCACGACGTCGAGTTCGTGCTCGACTGCCAGCGCGCGTACAACGACTGGGTCGCCGAGTACTGCGCTGCGCACCCCCGACGGCTGTTCGCCATGGCGGGCGTCCCGCTCCAGGCGCCCGACCTCGCGGTGATGGAAGCCGAGCGCGCGGTGCGGGAGCGCGGGCTGCAGGGCGTGTTCGTCCGCCCGTCGGCGTACGTCGACGAGCTGCCGCTCAACCACTCCGCCTACGACCCGTTCTGGGCCGGGTGCCAGGACCTCGACGTCCCGGTCGCGTTCCACCCCGGCGTGCACGTCGACACGCCCGGCGCGTGCCGCAAGTTCCGGCTCGTCGCCGAGAGCGAGAACATGATGGTCACCAACATGGCGATGGACGAGCTCCACGGTGGGTCCGGGCTGGGCCAGGCCGTCGGCAACACCGTCGACATGATCGTGACGCTCGGGCGGCTCCTCATGGGGGGCGTCTGCGAGCGGTTCCCACGCCTCAGGTTCTTGTTCCTCGAGTCCGGCGGCGGGTGGATCCCCACGCAGCTCGAGCGCATGGACGAGCAGGTGAAGGCGTTCCCGCTCGAGAAGCGATGGCTCAGTCTCCTCCCGAGCGAGTACTTCCGCCGCCAGTGTTGGGCCGGTTTCGAGCCCGAGGAATGGAACCTCGCCGCGTGTGCCGAGTGGCTCGGCCCCGATCGCGTGCTGTGGGCGTCGGACTACCCGCACCCGGAGTTTCACCCCGAGGTCGTGAAGGAGCTGCGCGAGGCGATCGCGCCGCTCCCGGATGACGCTCAACGGAAGGTCCTGGGCGAGAACGCGATCTCGGCGTACAAGCTCCCACTGTGACGGGCGACCTCGACCTCGCCCGCATGCGGCGCGATCGTCACCGCAAGGTCGTCGACGCGCTGGACGCGCAGGGGCTCACCGCCGCCGTGCTGCTCGGCCAGCCCGCCGTCGCCTACGCGGTCGGCGCGCGCGCCCCGGCGGCCGACGCCGCCCGCGCTGCCCAGCAGCGGATGATCGCGATCGTCACCGCCGACGGCGAGGCCCCGCACCTCTACACGGCGTTCCCCGAGGGGGTGCCGCCGGAGCTTCCGGCCGATCACGTGCACGACCCGCTACCCATGGAGTGGCCCGAGGGCGCGAGCGCGCTCCTCGAGGTGCTACCGGACGGGCCGATCGCGCTCGATGAGTACACGATGCCGCTGCACGCCGCGCTGCGCGGGCGCCAGATCACCGACGCCACGGCGATCCTCGGCGCGTGCAAGGTCGTCAAGACCGCCGACGAGCTCGAGTGCATTCGCCGCGCTCAGGCGATCAACGAGCGCGCCATGGTCACGGTCGAGCCGTTCGTCGCACCGGGCGTCCGCGGCACCGAACTGTCGGGAGTGTTCCTGGGCCGCATCTTCGAGCTGGGCGCGAGCGCGAACACGGTCGACCCCATCTGGCAGCGCATGCCACGGCGCATCGCCGACGGTCCGTACTCCGTCACCGGCGACGTCGTGTTCCCGACGCCGACCACCAGCCGACCGTTCGCGGCCGGCGACGTGATCTGGGTCGACACCGGAATCGACTACGAGGGCTACGCGTCCGACTTCGGCTGCACGTTCGTCGTCGGAGGTCCCGAGAGAGGCCATCGCGACCAGGCCGCGCGC
>Ga0209814_10000789_pt1 | contig 10790 bp, 9 predicted proteins | sample SoiMetdeltSBSDD1_FD_187597 | JGI IMG/M metagenome (GOLD analysis project Ga0209814, IMG submission 187597) | Bulk soil microbial communities from a Populus tree surrounding site in Tennessee, USA - Soil MetaG P. deltoides SBSDD1 (SPAdes) (version 2) | ecosystem: Environmental > Terrestrial >... | reverse complement strand
GCCATGGCCGCCGAACCGGTCAACGCCCGCTGGCAGGCCGAGATGGCGCCCTTCTTCGCAGCCGACGGCGGGCCGGCCGACACGATGATGGCGGAGCTGGAGGAGGTGTTCCACCTTGACTGAGGCGCCGGCCGGCGGCGCGCCGGTGCACTCGCTCCTGGCGCGGTCGCACGAGCTGGGGTCCGACCCGAGGGTCACCAACTACGGCGGCGGCAACACCTCCTGCAAGGCCAGGGAGACCGACCCGGTCACCGGGGAGCCGGTCGACGTGCTGTACGTGAAGGGATCCGGCGGCGACCTCGGCACGCTGCAGGCCGCCGGGCTCGCCGCCCTGCGGGTCGACCGGGTGCGGGCGCTGCGCGGCGTCTATCGCGGCGTCGAGCACGAGGACGAGATGGTCGCCGCCTTCGACCACTGCCGCTGGGGCACCGGTGGCGCGGCGCCGTCGATCGACACGGCGATGCACGCGCTGGTCGACGCGCCCCACGTCGACCACCTGCACCCCGACGCGGTCATCGCCCTGGCGGCGGCGGCCGACGGCGAGGCGCTGACCAAGGACTGCTACGGCCGCGACCTGGCCTGGGTGCCGTGGCGCCGGCCCGGCTTCGAGCTGGGCCTCCAGATCGCCGCACTGGCAGGCGACAACCCCGGCCTGCGTGGCGTCGTGCTCGGCGGCCACGGCCTGACGACCTGGGGTGACAGCTCCGACGAGTGCCGCGACCGCTCGCTCGACGCCATCCGCCGGGCCGAGCGCTACCTGGCCGAGCGGGGCCGGCCCGATCCGCTCGGTCCGGTGCGCCCCGCCTTCGAGCCACTGCCGCCCGCCGAGCGCCGCCGGCTGGCCGCGGCGTTGGCGCCCCACATCCGCGGCCTGTGCTCCACCGACCGGCGCGTGGTGGGCCACCTCACCGACACCGACCTCGTGCTGGACTTCGTGGCCCGGGAGGCCATCACCCGCCTGGCTCCCCTCGGCACCTCGTGCCCGGACCACTTCATACGGACGAAGGTGCGGCCGCTGCTGCTGGACCTGCCGCCGGGCGTCCCGGTCGACGATCTGGTCGCTCGGCTCAGGGACCTGCACGCCGCCTACCGTGCCGACTACGCGGCCTACTACCGCCGCCACGCGGCCGACGACAGCCCGCCCATGCGGGGGGCCGACCCCGTCATCGTGCTGGTGCCGGGCGTGGGCATGTTCAGCTTCGGCGCCGACGCCCGCGCCGCCCGCATCGCGGGCGAGTTCTACGTCAACGCCATCAACGTCATGCGGGGCGCCGAGGCCGTCTCCACCTACGCGCCCATCCCCGAGTCGGAGAAGTTCCGCATCGAGTACTGGGCCCTGGAGGAGGCGAAGCTGCAGCGCCTGCCGCCGCCCAAGCCGCTGGCCGGCCGGGTGGCGCTGGTGACGGGCGCTGCGTCGGGCATCGGCCGCGCCATCGCCACCCGGCTGGCCCGCGAGGGCGCGGCCGTGGCGGTGGCCGACCGCGACGTCCAGGGCGCAGAGGCGGTCGCCGCCGAGCTCGGAGGCCCGGACGGGGCCGTGCCCGTGGCGGTCGACGTGGCCGACGAGACGGCGGTGGCCGCGGCCGTGGCCGAGGTGTGCGCCACCTACGGCGGCGTGGACCTGGTGGTGAACAACGCGGGGCTGTCGATCTCGAAGCCCCTCGCGGAGACCACGACTGCCGACTGGGACCTCCAGCACCAGGTCATGGCGCGGGGCTCGTTCCTGGTGAGCCGGGAGGCGGCCCGGGTGGCGGAGGCGCAGGGCATGGGCGGCGACATCGTCTACATCGTGTCCAAGAACGCGGTCGTCGCCGGCAAGGACAACGTGGCCTACGGCGCGGCCAAGGCCGACCAGGCCCACCAGGTCCGGCTGCTCGCGGCCGAGCTGGGCCCGCTCGGCGTGCGGGTCAACGGGGTGAACCCGGACGGGGTGGTGCGGGGCTCGGGCATCTTCGCCGGCGGCTGGGGCGACGAGCGGGCCAAGGTCTACGGGGTGCCGCCCGAGGACCTCGGCAAGTTCTACGCCGGCCGTACCCTGCTGGGGCAGGAGGTGTTGCCCGAGCATGTGGCCGCGGCGGTGTTCGTGTTGTGCTCGGACGAGCTGTCGCTGACCACCGGCACGATCATCCCCGTCGACGGGGGCGTGCCCATGGCGTTCCAGCGGTAAGGGGGAGACATGACGATCGACCGCAGTCGCATCGGGGAGGAGAACGAGCTGCGCCTGGCCTGGCACGGCTCGGACCTGGCCCACACGCTCGACGTGGTGGGCCGGGCCGGTGTCGACGGCGAGGCGGTGGTGGCCGAGGTGGCCCGCTTCAGCGCGGCGGCGCCGTCGTGGGCCGTGGGCACGGGCGGGACCCGCTTCGGCCGCTTCCCGGGCGGGGGCGAGCCGCGTGACACGTTCGAGAAGATCGACGACGTCGCGGCGCTCAACGCCCTCACCGGCGCCAACCGCACCGTGAGCCTGCACGTGCCCTGGGACGACCCCGGGCTGGGCGAGGGCGCCGCCGAGCTACGCCGCCACGCGGCCGACCGGGGCGTCGGCTTCGACGCCATGAACTCGAACACGTTCCAGGACAACCCGTCGACCACCCGAGACGGCGCGGTGTCCTACAAGTTCGGCAGCCTGGCCAACACCGACGAGGCCGTGCGGAAGGCCGCCATCGACCACAACCACTACGTGGTGGACCTCGGCGTCGAGCTCGGGGCCAAGGCGCTGACCGTGTGGCTGGGCGACGGCATGAACCACCCCGGCCAGGCCAGCTTCCGCGGCCAGTTCGAGCGGGTGCTCGCCGGGCTCGGCGAGATCTACGCCCACCTGCCCGGCGACTGGGAGATGTACACCGAGCACAAGCCCTTCGAGCCGGCCTTCTACTCGTCGGTGAACAACGACTGGGGCACCTCGCTGCTGCTGGCCCAGGGCACCGGCGACCGGGCCAAGTGCCTGGTCGACCTCGGGCACCACCTGCCGAACACCAACATCGAGCAGGTGGTGTCGCGCCTGGCCATGGTGGGCCGGCTGGGCGGGTTCCACTTCAACGACTCCAAGTACGGCGACGACGACCTCACGGTCGGCTCCATCACGCCGTTCCAGCTCTTCCTCATCGTCGGGGAGCTGCTGGAGGCCGGGGGCGGCCGGATGCCGGACGCCGCCTACATGATCGACGAGAGCCACAACCTCAAGGATCCGTTGGAGGACCTGATCCAGGCCACGGACGCGCTGCAGGTGGCGCTGGCCCAGGCGCTGTGCGTCAACCGGGCCGACCTGGCCGAGGCGCAGCAGGCCAACGACGCGGCCCGCGCCGCCGAGGTGCTCCACCGCGGCTTCCGCACCGACGTCCGCCCCCTGGTGGCCGAGGCCCGGCAGCGCAACGGCGCCGCCCTGGACCCGCTGGCCACCTACCGGGCAGTCGGCTACCGGGCCACGACGATCGTGGCGCGCGGGGCCGACGCGGTGGCGACCGGACTGTGAGCGAGCGGGCGCCCGCGGTCGCGGCGGTCGACTTCGGCGCCTCCTCGATCCGGGTGTGCCGCGTCGAGCTGGGGCCCGACGCCCCGCGGCTGTCGGTCGTCCACCGCTACGCCCACTCCCCCGCGGCCGACGGCTCGGGCGTGCTCCGCTGGGACTGGGCCCGCCTGCTGGCCGAGACCGAGAAGGGCCTGGCCGCCGCCCAGGAGGCGGGACCGCTGGCGTCGATCGGCGTTGACACCTGGGGTGTGGACTACGGACTGCTCGACGCCCACGGCGACCCGGTGGCGCCGCCGGTCTCGTACCGGGACGACCGGACCGCGGGCTACGCCGCGGTGATCGACCGCCTCGGCGGGGCCGCCGCTCTCTATGACCTGACCGGCGTCCAGCTCGTGCCGTACAACACCGTCTTCCAGGTGGCGGCTCACGATCCGGCCGAGCGGGACCGGGCCCGCCATCTGCTGATGCTGCCCGAGCTGGTGGTCCACCACCTCACCGGCGCGGTGGTGGGCGAGCCCACCAGCGCGGGCACCAGCGGCCTCGTCGACATCCGCACCGGGGCCTGGTCGCCCGCCCTGGCCGCCGGCATCGGGCTCGACTCCGCGGTGCTGCCCGACATCCTCCCGGCCGGCACGCCGGTCGGGACCTGGCAGGGTGTCCCTGTGCACCTGGTGGGCGGGCACGACACGGCGTCGGCGGTGGCGGCCATGGGCGCGGGTGCGGGATCGCGTCCGGCGTTCGTGTCCACCGGGACGTGGCTGCTGGTCGGCCGCGAGCAGCCCGACCCCGACCTGAGCGATGCGGCCCGGGCCGCCAACCTGACCAACGAGATCGGCGTGCTGGGCGGTGTCCGCCTGCTCAAGAACCTGGCCGGCGGCTGGCTGCTCGAGGGCTGCCGCCCGGGCTGGGGCGACCCGCCGATCAGGGGCCTGATCGAGCAAGCCGCCACGGTCGTGGACGTCCCCGAGTCTCGACTCGATCCGACCGATGCCCGCTTCCTCCACCCCGACGACATGCTGGGAGAGGTGACCGGCGCGCTCGGACTCCCCCGCGACACCCCGCCCGCGGTCGTGACCCGGGTGGTGGTCGAGTCGCTGGCCGCGGGCACGGCCGGGGTGCTGGCCGAGCTGCCGGGGGCGGCTCCCAGCGACATCCACGTGTTCGGCGGCGCCCAGTCCGCCCTGTACCGGCGCCTGCTGGCCCGGTGCACGGGCGTCCCGGTCCACGCGGGCCCGGCGGAGGCCACCGCGCTGGGCAACGCCGTGGTGCAGGGGATCGCCCTCGGCGTGTACCACGATCTCGCCGACGCTCGCCGCCACCTCGGGGAGCCGTAGTGAGCTTCGAGGCGATGGACCGCCTACGCCAGATCGAGGCGACGATCCGGGCCGAGGGCCGGGTCAAGATCGTCGACGCTGCCGCCCGCTTCGGGGTCAGCGAGATGACCATCCGGCGCGACCTGGACGCCCTCGTCGAGGAAGGGGTCGTGCAGCGGATCCGCGGCGGCGCGGTGGCCATCGGGCCCCAGCCCTTCGCCGAGCGCTTCAGCCGCCACGTGCGGGCCAAGGACCGCATCGCGGCCAAGCTGGAGCCGCTGGTGGGCGAGGGCGGTGCCATCGGTCTCGACGCCTCGTCCACCCTGCAGCGCCTCGCCGCCAACCTGCGCGAGGTGCGGGACCTGACGGTGGTGACCAACGGCCAGGACACGTTCGCGGCGCTGCAGGACCGACCGGGCGTGACCGCCCTGCTCACCGGCGGCCAGCTCGATGCCCGCACCGGCAGCCTCGTGGGACCGATCGCCACTCGCACGGCCCGGGAGCTGTTGCTGCGGCGCCTGTTCGTGTCGGCCGCGGCGCTCCACCCCGTGCTCGGCACCTCGGAGGCCACCCTGGAGGACGCCGAGGTCAAGCTGGCCCTGGCCGACGTGGCGGCCGAGGTCATCGTGGCGGTCGACTCGAGCAAGCTCGACCAGCGCGCCCCCGCCCGGGCGCTCGGCTCGGACCACGTCAAACTGCTCGTCACCGAGCTCGACCCCGGCGACGCCCGCCTCGATCCGTACCGGGATCGCTGGGAGCTCCTGTGACCGGCACCCGCCCGTGGGACACGCTGCGCTCGGTGGTGCGGTTCGGCCGCATCGAGACCGACCCCGTCGAGCGCCGGCTGGCTCGGGCCGCCTCGGTCGAGGACCTGCGACGCCTGGCCCGGCGGCGCCTCCCCGGCGGCGTCTTCGACTACATCGACGGCGGCGCCGAGGACGAGCGCACCCTGGCCGCCAACCAGGCCGCGTTCGCCGCGGTCCGGTTCCGGCCCCGGGTGCTGCGGGGCATCGAGTCGGTCGACGTGGGATCCACGCTGCTCCGGCGGCCCCTGGCCTACCCGCTGGTGCTGGCGCCGACGGGCTTCACCCGCATCGCCGACCCCGACGGCGAGCTGGCCGTGGCGCGGGCGGCCCGGCGGGCGGGGCTGCCCTACACCCTGTCGACGCTCAGCACCCGGTCGATCGAAGAGGTGCGGGCGGTCAGCGACGGGCGGCTGTGGTTCCAGGTGTATGCCTGGCGCGATCGGGGCCTGGTGAAGGAGATGGTGGACCGCGCCGCAGCGGCCCGCTACGAGGCGCTCGTCCTCACCGTCGACACCGCCGTGCTCGGCCGGCGCGAGCGCGACGTGCGGCGGGGCTTCTCCCTGCCGCCGGCCATCGGGCCGCGCACGCTGCTCGACGGCGCGCTGCACCCGGGCTGGACCTGGGCGTTCGTGCGCAGCGAGCCGATCCGCTTCGCCAACGTCGTCGGGCGCGAGGTGGGCGACGGCGCCTCCCCGGTCACGCTGTCGGACTACATCAACACCCAGTTCGACCCGGCGCTGTCGTGGGACGACGTCGACTGGCTGCGCTCGGTGTGGGAGGGCCCGCTGGTGCTCAAGGGCGTGCAGACGGTCGAGGACGCCGTGCTGGCGGCCGAGCGCGGCGTCGACGCGGTCGCGCTGTCCAACCACGGCGGCCGCCAGCTCGACGGCGCGCCCGCCACGTTACCGCTGGTGGCCCCGGTGGCCGATGCGATCGGCGGGCGCTGCGAGATCATCTGCGACGGTGGCGTGCGCCGCGGCAGCGACATCGCCAAGGCGGTGGCCGCCGGGGCGACCGCGGCCATGGCCGGCCGCGCCTACCTCTACGGGCTGGGCGCGGCCGGTGAGCGTGGCGTCGACCGCGTGCTCGCCTGGCTGCGCGCCGACCTCACCCGCACCCTGAGCCTCCTGGGTGCGGGCTCGGTCGGCGCGCTCGACCGCTCGCTGCTGGAGCTGCCCTAGCTCGCTCAGGCCTCCGCTTCGAGCCGGGTCTTCAGCGTGGCCACCGCCTGCCGCCAGAAGTCCTTGCGGACCTCACGCTGGTCGGCGCCGGCCAGGCGGGACTCCTCGACCACCAGGGTGGAGCGGGCCGGCCCCTTGGCGTCGACGGTGACCATCAGCCGGGTGGGGCCGTCGCCCACGTCGTAGCGGGCGGTCGTCCGGTGCTTCGAGACGGTCCGTTCCGACAGCACGACGTCGGGCAGCCAGCCGGCCCGCAGGGACGGGTCGACGAACGCGGCGAACACGTCCTCGGCGCGGGCGGCGATGGTCTTCGACGCGCCGGCGACGAAGCCTTCACGGCCGGTGCGTTGCCCGACCGCCCGCATGCCTCGGGCGCGCTCGAAGCTCATGGTGACGGCCTGGGCATACCACCCCGGCACCCCGGGAAGCTCGCCCACCCGCCGGGCGATCTCGGTGTGGCCCATGGCCTCGGCGCCCCAGGAGTCGAGCAGGTCGAACCACTCCTCCCAGCCGCGGCCGGTCTGCTCACGGAGCCGCTCCTCCGAGCAGGGGAGCTGCAGCACTTCCACGTCGAAGGCCTTGCCCTCGGCCTCGTCCCCGGCGAGCAATCGCGCCCTCGCCGCGGTGTAGCTCTCGCCGGTCTTGGCCATGCGGCTCCGGACGAGGCGCTTGAACGACTTGTGCTCGGTCATCGTGCGCTCCTCTCGACGGCCGGGACCTCGCGACTCACGCTCACGACGCCCCTGCCGGAAAGGGCACAGCTGGACCGGCGTCCCGAGAGCTGAAGCTCCCTTTGCCCTCTCGGGCCGGTGGCGTGAGCGCCGGATCGAGGGTTCGGCGATGGGACGTCGCCGTGGCCACGAGGATACCAGCCGCCGTCACCCGCCGGCGGAGGTGACGGCGAAGACCTCCCAGTCGCCGGGCACTCCCCGGAAGGCGCGGCGGCCGCGGGGCTCGACTGCGATCGGGGAGCCGACGACCAGGTCCCGGACGGTCTGCGTCACCAGCACCTCGCCGCCGCGAGCGCCGGCCGCCAACTCGGCGGCCACGTCGACCGCCACCCCGCGCAGCCCGTCCCCGTCCGGCTCACATTCGCCGCTGTGCACCGCCGCGCCCACCCCACCCAACTCGGACACGAGGGCCCGCGCGCACCGGATGGCCCGAGCCGGCCCGTCGAACGCGGCACATCCCGGCCGCCCGAGCGGTCGCCCACCCCACCGTTCGGCGATCTGGGGCACCAAGACGTCGTCGTGGGAGGTCGCCAGCACCGTGGCGAGCACCCGATCGACTGCGGCGACGGGCGCGGCGCGGGTGATGAAGGCTTCGATGGCGCGCGTGATCTCGTCGACCACGTCGGACAGCCAGATCAGGTGGATGTCGCTGTCCAGCTCTACCAGGGTGGCCCCGGGGATCAGCTCGCTCGCGTGGCGCGCCGCCTCCACCGGCACGATCTGGTCCCGGGCGGCGTGCAGCACCAGCGTCGGAGCGCCGATGCTGGGGAGGACACGCCGGACGTCGACGGCGGCCAGGGCCCGGAGGAACGTGGCCGCCGCGCCGGGGCTGGCCGAGATCGTCTGGTAGCGGGCCCAGAACTGGCGGGACGCCGGATCGGCGGCGCGACTGGGGGCGTAGAGCGAGAGGCCCACACCGGTGCCCCAGCGCGCCTCCATGTCGCGGATGGCGGACTCGACGCTGTCGCGGTCGGGCCCGCAGTCGTAGCCGTCCCCGGCGAGGAACCGGGCGTAGCCGCCGTACATGATCAGCGCCCGGGTGCGCTCGGGGTGGTTCGCCGCGAAGAGCGCCGCGGTGGGCGCCCCGGCCGAGATCCCGAGGATGACGGCACGGTCCGAGCCGGTGGCGTCGAGCACCGCACGGGCGTCCGCCACCCAGTGCTCCAGGTCGACGGACGCCGGACGGTCGGAGAGCCCCATGCCCCGCTTGTCGAACAGGATCAGCCGGCTGAACGACGCCAGCCGGCGAACGAGCCGGTCGGTGGGTGCGTCCCACCAGAGGTCCAGGTGGGACACGAACCCGGGGACGGCCAGCACGTCGATCGGCCCGTCGCCGACGACCTGGTAGGCGACGTGCACGCCGTCGGGAGCGACCGCGTAGCGCACCGGCGACCGGGCCGGCGCCGGCTCGTGACCGGCCGCTGCCGGGGCCGGCCCGGGGAGGTCGAGGGTCGGATCGTGGGCGAGGATGGCCTGCTCGAGCCGCCGGAGCTCGCCCCCAGGCTCCAGGCCCAGCTCCTGGCCCAGGCGCGCGCGGGCTCGCTGGTACGCGGCCAGGGCGTCGGCCTGCCGGCCGCTGCGGTACAGCGCCAGCATGAGATGCCCCCACAGCCGCTCCCGGAACGGGTGCTCGCGGACCAGCTTCTCCAGCTCGGCCACGAGCTCGCCATGGGAGCCCGCAGCCAGGTCCGCGGCGAGGCGTGCCTCGAGGGCGGTCAGATATTCCTCCTGGAGCCGGACCGCCTCGGCCGCCAGGCCGGTGTGGGGGCGGGCGCCCGCGAACGGGTCACCCCTCCACAACGCCACTGCCGCCCACAGATGCTCGCGGGCCTCGGGCTCGACTCCCCGGGCCCGGGCCTCCTCCGCGGCGCGGACCAGGCTCCGGAACCGGCTCACGTCGACGTCGTCGGGTTCGACGCTCAGGCGGTAGCCGGACGCCGTCGTCGCGATGACGTCGGGCCCCAGCTCCCGCCGGATGTTGGACACGTACGTCTGCAGCGTCTTGCGGGCGCTGGCCGGCGGCGAGTCGCCCCACAGCGCGTCGATGAGCGCGTCGGGGCCGACGACCACCCCGGGGCGCAGCGCCAGCGTGGCGAGCAGCGTGCGCTCCTTCGCCGCACGCAGGACGACCTCTCCTGGCTCGCCGTCCACGGCGAGCGGGCCGAGCAGGCTGATCCGCACCCCGCCACGGTACGACGCGGTCCGACCGCTGTCCGACCGCCGTCCGACCGCCGCTCGACCGGTCGGAGGTTCGCTCGCGGGCGAGCCGGCGACGGTCGCCGGCCGGTGAAGGGAGAGCATCGTGCCGCGCTATGTCGTGCAGCGGACATTCCCCGAGGGGCTCGTGATCCCATCGACCTCCGCGGGGGTCAAGGCGTGCCTCGACGTCGTGGAGAACAACGCCGAGGAGCAGGTGACCTGGGTGACGTCCTACGTCTCGACCGACCGGACCCGGACGTTCTGCGTCTACGACGGGCCCGGTCCCGAGGCGATCCAGCGGGCCGCCACCGCCAACGGGCTGCCGGTCGACTCGGTCGCCGAGGTCCGGGTCCTGGACCCGTACTTCTACACGGAGCCGGGCACGTGAGGCGCCGCACCCGCTGGGCGGCGGCGGCCGCGATCCCGCTGGTGGCCGCCGCCATCGCGCTGGCCGCGGCCGGCGGGGCCACCGGGGCGCCGGCCGGCGTCGACCCGCTCGGCGGCCCCCTGCAGCAGGTCCGCGACGCGACGGACCGCTACCACAACGTCGAGCGGGCGATCGATGCCGGGTACGTGCAGTTCTTCGGCTGCGTCCACGAGCCGCTGGCCGGCTCGATGGGCATCCACTTCGTCAACGCCTCCCTGGCCGGCGACACGAGCCTCGAACCGACGACCCCGGAGGCGCTGATCTACGAGGTGAAGCCGAACGGCCAGCTGGCGCTGGTGGGCGTCGAGTACATCGTGTTCCAGCAGGCCTGGGACGCGCAGAACGCCGCGCCGCCGTCGCTGTTCGGCCAGACCTTCACGCTGATCCCCAGCCCCAACCGCTTCGGGATCGACCCGTTCTACGAGCTCCACGCCTGGACCGCGAAGCCCAACCCCACCGGGTCGTTCAAGGACTGGAACCCCGACGTGCTCTGCCCGGCCACGGAGGGCCACGTCCACTGACCCACCGCCATCCGGGCGCGGTGTGGCACGCTGCCCGGATGGCGGTGACCACGGCTGAGCCTTCTGCGGATGTGTCCAAGACGGTGCTGGTGACCCTGGCATCGGCCCAGTTCCTGATGACGCTGGACAGCTCGGTCATGAAC
>Ga0209814_10000788_pt1 | contig 10793 bp, 12 predicted proteins | sample SoiMetdeltSBSDD1_FD_187597 | JGI IMG/M metagenome (GOLD analysis project Ga0209814, IMG submission 187597) | Bulk soil microbial communities from a Populus tree surrounding site in Tennessee, USA - Soil MetaG P. deltoides SBSDD1 (SPAdes) (version 2) | ecosystem: Environmental > Terrestrial >... | reverse complement strand
AGACATACTTGTCCACTGGTCGCGGCATGAGGATGCCTAGGCGCCCGCGGCGACCTTCTCGCTGATGACCTTGGAGGAGCCGCCCGTCTGCATGGTCACGCCGTAGAGGCAGTCGGCCGCCTCCATCGTGCGCTTCTGGTGGCTCACGATGATCAGCTGGGCTTCCTGGCGGAACTCGGCGATGAGGTCGAGGAACCGGTGCAGGTTGACGTCGTCGAGCGCGGCCTCGACCTCGTCCATGACGTAGAACGGCGACGGCCGGCTGCGGAAGACCGCGAACAGGTAGGCCAGGGCGGTCAGCGAGCGCTCGCCGCCTGAGAGCAGCGACAGCTTCTTCACGTTCTTGCCCGAGGGCTTGGCCTCGACCTCGATGCCGGTGTCGAGCAGGTCGTCGGGGGCGGTGAGGCGCAGGCGACCCTGGCCGCCGGGGAACAGCGTGGCGAACAGCTGCTCGAAGTTCTCGCTCACGTCGGCATAGGCGGCGGCGAAGACCCGGACGATCTCCTCGTCGATGGCCCGGATGACCTTGTTGAGCTCGCGCCGGCTGGCCTTGACGTCGTCGAGCTGCTCGGTGAGGAAGCTGTGGCGCTCGGCCAGCGCCTCGTACTCCTCCAGGGCCAGCGGGTTGATGGGGCCCATGACCCGCAGCTCGCGCTCCAGCTCCCGGACCCGCACGGTGGGCGTCGTGCCGTCGGCCAGCTCCGGCGCCTCGGCGTTGACCGCGGCGTCGGGCTCGACGTCGAGCTGCGTGCGGCACGTCTCGATGGCCTGCTCCAGGCGCACCCGGACCTCGGCCTCGTCCAGCTCGGTGCGCTGCGCCTTCTCGCGCAGCTCGGTCAGCGTCTTCTCCGCCGTGGCCCGGTCGCGGCGCAGGCCGTCGAGCCGGCCCGACAGCTGGCGTTGGGCCACCGTCTCCCGCTCGCGGCGGGCGCTCAGGTCGACGACGCGCGCCTCCAGGTCGGCCAGGTGCCGCTCCACGAAGGCCCGCAGCCGGTCCAGCGCCTGCTCGCCGGCGTCGAGCTCGACCCGGCGCTCTTCGGCCCGCTGCCGGGCCGCCACCGACCCGGCCAGCCTCTCCTCGACCTCGGCCAGGCGCTGCTCGAGGAAGGCGTTGCGATCGGTCACGGCCGCCCGGCGCCGTTCGAACGCGCTGCGCCGGGCGACCACGGCGGCGGCGTGGTCGTCGAGCCGGGCCCGAGCCTCGGTGCGGGCCTGAGCCCGGGCGCGCCACTCGGCCTCCTCGGCCTCCAGGGCGGGCAGCTCGGCCGCCAGCTCGGCGGCCCGGGTCTCGTCGTGGGCCAGCCGATCGGCGCCTTCGCCCTGCTGGTCGGCGGCGGCACCCAGCTCGGCGGCGGCGTCGTCCCGATCCCGCAGGGCGCGATCGCGGGCGGTGATGGCCGACTCCGCGGCCCGCCGGCGGGCGTCGAGCGCCTCGCGCGCCGCGGTCTCGGCCCGGCGGGCTTCGGCCAGCGCGGACCGGGCCCGCTGGTGCTCGTCCAAGGCGGCTTCGGCCGCATCCCGTGCCGAGACGGCACGGGCGCGGGCTTCGTCCAGGGCGGCACCGGTGGCGCCGGTGGTGAGGGTGGACACGTGCCAGCCTCCGGGCCCGAAGCGCCCGCCCTGGCGGGTGACGACCACCACGTCGGGATGGGCGAGCGAGGCGTCGACCGCCTCGGGCCAGCCTCCGTCCACCGCCACCGCCGCGCCGAGCAGCCCGTCGAGCAAGGCCCCGACCTCGGGACGCCGCGGGCGCACGTGGTGCAGCACCGGCTCGCCCACCGGGGGCCGGTTCCGGCGGACCGGCGCGGCGCCGAGCGCCAGGACCGCCGCGGTCACGTCACCCTGGGCCAGGACGGCCAGCGCCCGGCGGCCGGCGTCGACCGAGTCGACCACCACGGCGGCCAGCGCCTCGCCGCACGCGGCTTCCACCGCCGGCTCCCACCCGGGATCGACGTCGACCAGGTCGAGCAGCGTGCCGACCACGCCGTCCACCCCGGCCAGGCGCTCGGCCCCGGCTCGGGCCCGGGCCTCGTCCAGCGCCAGGGCGAGCGCGTCGCTGCGAGCAGCCCAGCGGTGGCGCTCGGCCTCGGCACTGTCACGCTGCGACTCGGCGTCCGCCGCCACGGGCTCGGCTGCCTCCCGCGCCGCGCGCGCCGCGTCGAGCGAAGCGACCAGGGCGGCCTCGTCGTCCAGGCCCGCCAGCCGCTCGCCGGCTTCGGCCGCCTCGGCGTCGAGGCGGGCCAGCTTCTCCCGCAGCTGCGCGGTGCGCCGGCCGCTGCGCTCGGCGTCGACGCCGGCGCGGGCGAGCGCCTCGCGCAGCGCGCCCAGCTCGCCCCGCACCTCGGCGGCCCGGCCCGACGGCGCCGGCCCGCTCGCGTCCTCTTCGGACTCGAACGCGGAGCGGGCCTCGGCCAGCTCGGCCTCGGCCGCGACCAGGGCCTCGGCTTCGGGGGCCAGCGCCTCCGACTCGCCGGCCAGCCCGTCGAGGTCGGCCCGCAGCTGCGCCGAGTCGGCCTCCAAGCTGGCCACGACGGCCTGGTCCACGAACGCAGCCCGCTCGCGCTCGACGCCGCGGCGGCGCTCGGCCAGCAGCGCCAGCTGGCCGCGGGCCTTTTCGCGCAGGGCCTGCGCCCGCGCCAGCACGTCGCCGACCTCGCCACCGCCCAGAGTGCCCAGCTCGGCCTCGGCCGCCATCACCGACGTGTCGAGCTCACTCAGCCGCCGGGTGAGCAGCGTCTGCTCGTTGCGCTGCTCGGCCCGCGCCGCAGTGGAGTCGGCCAGGCGCCGCTTGAGCGTGGCCAAGTCGCGCCCGGCCACGAAGATCTGCAGCGCCCGCAGCTCGGCCACGAGGTCGCCGTGCCGGCGGGCCGCCTCGGCCTGCCGCTCCAGTGGTCGCAGCTGGCGTCGCACCTCACGCAGCAGGTCGCCCAGGCGGGTGAGGTTGGCCTCGGTGGCCAGCAGGCGGCGCTCCGAGCGCTCCTTGCGCTTGCGGTGCTTGAGGACGCCGGCCGCCTCCTCGATGATCAGCCGGCGCTCCTCGGGGCGGGCGTTCAGCACCGCGTCGATCTGGCCCTGGCCCACGATGACGTGCTGCTGGCGGCCGACGCCGGTGTCGCTGAACAGCTCCTGCACGTCCAGCAGGCGGCAGGGCACGCCGTTGATGGCGTACTCGCTCTCGCCCGAGCGCCACAGCGTGCGCGTGACCGTGACCTCGCTGAACTCGATGGGCAACAGGCCGGCGCCGTTGTCGATGGTGAGGCTCACTTCGGCGCGGCCCAGCGCGGGCCGCTTGGACGTGCCCGCGAAGATCACGTCCTCCATCTTCTGGCTGCGCACCGCGGAGGGCGCCTGGGCGCCCAGGACCCAGCCGATGGCATCGACCACGTTCGACTTGCCCGAGCCGTTGGGCCCGACCACGACGGTGACGCCGGGCTGCATCTCCAGCACGGTCGACTCAGCGAACGACTTGAAGCCCTTGAGCGTGAGCGACTTCAGGAACATCGGTCCCCCAACCTACGTGAGCTACATACCCAGGTCGGGGACGGTCAGACCTGGCAGCTCGGGCACCAGTAGGTGATCCGCCCGCCGCTGCGCTGCTTGGTGACCGTCTGGCGGCAGCGCCGGCACGGCTCGCCGTCCCGCCCCCACACCTGCAGCTCCTCCTGGAACCCGCCCTGCTTGCCGTGCAGATCGGTGAAGGGATGCTCCTCGGTGGAGGTGCCGTGGTGCTTGGTGGCCTCGTGCAGGATCTCCACCAGCGAGCGGTACAGCCGCCGGATCTCCATGGTGGACACCGTCGACACCTCGCGGTCGGGCCGCAGGCCGGCGTCGTGCAGGATCTCGTCCGCGTACAGGCCGCCCAGGCCCACCACGAAGGTCTGGTCCAGCAGCAGCGGCTTGAGCTTCTCGTTGCGCCGGTTCACCAGCGCCTGGGCGAACGCCGTCCACGACACCGGCGACGCGACGGGGTCGAGGCCCAGCATGGTGAGCTCGGGCAGCTCCTCGGTGAGCAGCTCCGGGGTCACGGCGAACGTCTCGGCCGCCTGCTCGGGGTCGGCCATGCGCAGCTGGCCGCCCTGGGTGAAGTTGAGAACGATCTGGGTGTCCTTGGCCGTCTCGTCCTTGGGCGCGGCCCGCTCGAGGCGGCCGGTGGCGCCGATGTCCACCACCATCAGGTCCCCGCTGTCGAGCGTGAACACCAGCAACGAGCCGCGCCGGTCGACGCTCTTGATCTTGGTGCCCTCGAGCCGGCTCTGGAACGCCTTGCGCGACCCGTTGCGGTGGACCGCCTTGGCCGCCGGCACCTCGACCGACTTCACGCGCCGGCCTACCGCCTCGCGTTCGAGGCCCCGGCGGAGGGTCTCGAGCTCGGGGAGTTCAGGCATCGTCGGTCTCCAACTGGGCCATGAGGGTCGTGTAGGCGTCGCGGGCAGCGACCTGCTCTGCCTGCTTCTTGGATCGCCCGTCGCCCTGTCCCCGGGCCACGCCCTGCACGGCCACCGTGACGTGGAAGCGCCGCGCGTGATCCGGGCCCTCGGCCAGGGTCTCGTAGCGCGGCTGCTCGTCGAAGTGCCGAGCCGTCAGCTCCTGCAGCCTGCTCTTGTAGTCCTGCCCGCCCGGTCCCCCGGCATGGGCCTCGGCCACCCGGCTGCCGAGCAGCCGCAGCACGAGGGCGTGGGCCTCCTTCATGCCCGCCGACACGTAGACCGCCCCGAGCACGGCCTCCAGGGCGTCGGCCAGGATCGACGGCTTCTCCCGCCCGCCCGACTGCTCCTCGCCCTTGCCCAGCAGCAGGTGGGTGCCGAGGTCCATCTCGTCGGCCACCTCGGCCAGCGTCACCGCGTTGACCACAGCCTTGCGCACGTCGGTCAGCTCGCCTTCGCTCAGCGTGGGGTAGGCGTGGAAGGCGTGGTCGGTGATGATCACGCCCAGCACCGCGTCGCCGAGGAACTCGAGCCGCTCGTTGGAGTCGTGACCGGGGTTCTCGGCGCACCAGGAGCGGTGCACCAGGGCGGGAGCAAGGACTTCGGGGCTGTCCAGGGTGACGCCGAGGCGCTCGGCCAGCTCGTCGAGTCTGGGGACGGGAAGCGGGATGGTCGTCCCCTCAAAGCCGGGCGAGGACGTAGTCCACGGCGTCGCGCACGGTCTTGATGTCCTCGAGGTCTTCGTCCTCGATGCGGAATCCCACGCTCCGCTCGCCCAGCTCCTCCTCGAGCGCCTCGGCCAGCTCGATGAGGGCCAGCGAATCGGCCTCGAGGTCGTCGGTGAAGGAGTCACCTTCACTGATGGTCGACGGTTCGACCTCGAGGATGTCGGCGAGGCGGTCGCGGATCAGGTCGAACACCTGTTCGCGGTCCATGGGACTGCGCTCGACGTGGGTCTCGGCGGGCACGGGAACAACTCCTGGTAACGGGCAAGGACGCGGGCAGTGTATCGAGGCGCCTGATTGTGCGCTTGTGAAGGATTTATGCGGGTGCGACCACGGAGCGCAGTCGCTCGACCACTCCGGCCTCGACCATCTCGCTCGCGACTCGCAGCGCGTTGACCACCGCAGTGGCCGATGAGGATCCGTGGCTGATGATGCAGACGCCGTCCACCCCGAGCAGCATGGCGCCGCCGGTGCTGTCCGGGTCGAGGCTGGCGTACAGCGGCATCAGCGCCGCCACCGCCTCGTCGGCCACCGGGCTCTCGCCCAGCGCCCCCAGCACGCCGCGGACCAGGGCCCGCATGCCCCCCTCCAGCGTCTTCAGGGCCACGTTGCCGGTGAACCCGTCGGTGACCACCACGTCGACATGGTCGGTCATGATGTCGCGGCCCTCGACGTTGCCGATGAAGCGGGCATCGGCTCGGGCCAGGGCGCCGGGCTCGGCCAGGAGCGCGTGCGTCTCCTTGACCAGCGGGTTGCCCTTGCTCGCCTCTTCCCCGATGGACAGCACGCCCACCCGCGGCTCGGCGATGCCGTAGCGCTCGCGGGCGAACACCGCGCCCATCTGGGCGAACTGGACCAGCCACTGGGGCTGGCACTCGGCGTTGGCCCCGGCGTCGAGCAGCACGGTGGGCGTGGAGCCGGGCACGGGGATGGGGGTGGCGATGGCCGGCCGGGCGACTCCCTTGATGCGGCCCATGCGCAGCAGCGCGGAGGCCATCGTCGCCCCGGTGTTGCCGGCCGACACCATGGCGGACGCCTTGCCGTCCCGCACGGCTTCAGCCGCCCGCACCAGGGACGAGTCCTTCATGGTGCGGACCTTGGAGCCGGCGTCGGCCATGCCGATCACCTCGGACGCCGGCAACACGTCGAGGTCGCCGCGCAGCCCGTCGATCTCCTCCGGTCGCCCGACCAGGACGACGGGCACGCCCAGCTCGGCCACCGCCCGGTGCGCGCCCTCGACGATGGCGCCGGGGGCGTTGTCGCCGCCCATGGCGTCGAGTGCGATCGGCAGCATGCAGGGGCCCGGGACCAGCCCGAGGGTCAGTCGACCTCGACGGCCACGCGTCCGCCGTACCAGCCGCAGTTGCCGCACACCACGTGGGGCTGCTTGGCCGCGTTGCAGCGGGGGCAGACGCTACGGGCGGGGCGCTCGAGGCGCCACGCGCTCGCCTTGCGGCTGCGGCTCTTGGCCTTGGAGGTCTTCTTCTTGGGGACGGCCATGTCGAATCACCAGTCAGCGGTCGCGACGGAACGCCCGCAGCCGCGGGCACAAGGGGGAAAGACTAGCGGTCCAGCCGCGGAACCGTCGAACGCGCCCGGATGTCACTCGAAACGCAGGGAATCGAGCGCCGACCACCGGGGATCGGCGGGCGGCTCGGCCTCCTCGGTGCGTACCGGGTGGACCTCGGGATCGGGCCCGGCACAGGCCTCGTCGCACAGGGGCGCCAGCGGGAGGGCCAGGGCGAACGCCTCGCGGAGCAGCGGTTCCAGGTCGAGGGCGTCGCGGCCCAGCGGGTAGGTCTCGCCCTCGACCGGGTGGGGCTCGAACACCTCGCTGAGCTGGACCTCGACCTCGCCCCCGGTGGTCTCCAGGCAGCGCCGGCACTCCCCCACCCAGCGACCTCGCGCGGTCCCGGTCACCGTGACCGTGTCGCCCTGGGACTCGATGGTCACGTCGACGGTCACGTCGTCGCCCGTCAGCCGGGCGCTGGACAGGGCCACGTCCGCCAGAGGCCCGGTCGCCACGATCCGTTGCCGGGCGCCAGGACGGCGCGCCAGGTCGGCCGTGGGGATGAGGAACGGTGGGCGGCTCACCCCGTCAGGCTACGGCGAACCGGTACGGGTGGTCCTGGGCGACGAACCGACAGTCCGGCTCGGGGTCAGGCTGCGGCGAAGCGGCTAGGGGCGGTCCTGGTCGAAGAACCGGGAGTCGGGCTCGGGGTCGCGGTTCTCGTGGTCGTGGCCGTTGATCCCGGCACGGGCCGAGGCCACCGGCGGGTGTCCTTCGCCGGCCGGGCCCCGCAGCTTGGCCCGCCCCGAGGCGATGATGGACATGGTCTTCTCGAGCACCGTCTCCATCTGGGCCAGCCGCTTGTCGCAGAAGTCGTCGGCCTCGTTGCGCTGGCGGGCGGCCTCGGCCCGGGCGTTCTCGACGAGGCGGCGGGCCTTGGCCTCGGCCGCCTTCATCACCTCCGAGCGCTGCACCATGCGCTCGGCCTGGCCCCGCGCCGCGGCCAGGATGTCGTCGGCCTCGCGCTGCGTGCGATCCAGGAACTCGTCGCGCTCCTTGAGCAGCCAGCGCGAGGCCCGGACCTCGTCGGGCAGGCGCTCGATGGCCTGGTCGAGCAGGTCCAGCACCTCGTCGCGATCGATCTTGACCTGGGTGGACAGCGGGGCCGGCCGGGCCCCGTCGATCAGGGCGTGCAGCTCGTGGAGGATGGCCTCGACGTCGCCGCCAGGCACCCGCTCCGCCACCCGGGCGTCGAAGCTGTGCTCGAACGAGCTGTCCTGGTCATCCACGGGACGGCTCCCCGTATTTCGAGGCCAGCAGCTTCGCCACCCCCGGCGGCACCATCGAGCTCACGTCCCCGCCGAAGCGGGCGATCTCCCGGATCAGGCGCGACGCGATGAAGCAGTGCTGCGGGGCCGAGGGCAGGAACATGGTGACGACGCCCGATACTTCCCGGTTCATCTGGGCCATCATCAGCTCGGAGTCGAAATCGGTCACCACCCGCAGGCCCTTGACGATGAAGTCGGCGCCCACCTCGCGTGCCAGGTCGACCGTCAGGCTGGAGAACGAGGTGATGCGGACGTTGTCCAGGTGGGAGGTGGCGTCGGCGATGAGGTCCTGACGCTCCTCCAGCGTGAGCAGGGGCTCGCCCTTCTGCGGGTTGCGCACGGTGGCCACCACGATGTCGTCGAACAGCCGCGCCGCCACCTCGATGATCTCGATGTGGCCGTTGTGGATCGGGTCGAACGACCCCGGGTAGAGGACGGTGGTCACGAGAACAACGTAGCTCTCACGCTGAGCCGAACCCGGTACCACCGGGGGTGGCAGGCTGGGCGAACCCGACCCAAGTGCCGCCGTAGCGGGCGTCCCGGACCAGCTCCCAGCCTTCGGGCAGCGCGACGGGCCGGTCGGACTCGGCCACCACCAGGTCGGCGGGCACCGCCTGCAGCAGCGCGGGCCAGCCGTCGAAGGCGTAGGGCGGGTCGCAGAACGCCACTGCGAACCGGGTGGCGGGGCTCAGGTCCACCAGCCAGCGCTCGACCGTGCCCCCCACGATCGTGGCCCGGTCGAGGAAGCCGCAGGACTCGACGTTGCGCCGGATGGCCTGGCGGGCGACCCGGTCGCGGTCCACGAACGTGGCGTGGACCGCGCCCCGCGACAGCGCCTCGACGCCGAGCGCGCCACTGCCCGCGAACAGGTCCGCCACCCGCTCGCCCTCGACGCCCCCGCGGCTGCCGAGGGCGTTGAAGATGGCCTCGCGCACCCGGTCGGTGGTCGGCCGGGTGCGGGCCCCGGGCGGGGCGACCAGCGTGCGGCCCCGGGCCGAGCCCGCCACGACGCGCATCGCGGCACGGTAGTGGGTGGCAACCTGGTCGCCATGAGTGAGCACGTGCGGGTGATCAGCATCGGCCAGCCCAAGGTCCGCAACGCCATCGACTCCAAGACGGCGCAGCGCCTGCACGACCAGTTCGTGGCGTTCGACTATGACGACCAGGCCCGGGTGGCGGTGCTGACCGGCGACGCCGAGGCGTTCTGCGCGGGCGCCAACCTCAAGGACCTGCCCCGCCTCCGGGACAGCGGCCCGCTCGGGCCTACCCGGCTGGCCCTGTCGAAGCCGGTGATCGCCGCCATCGAGGGCTGGTGCGTGGCCGGCGGGATGGAGCTGGCCGCCTGGTGCGACCTCCGGGTGGCGGGCGACAGCGCTCGCTTCGGCTGCCTCGAGCGGCGCTGGGGTGTGCCCCTGGTGGACGGCGGCACCTACCGCCTCCCCCGCATCATGGGCCTGGGCCGCGCCCTCGACCTGATCCTGACCGGGCGCGAGCTCGACGGGGCCGAGGCCGAGCGCATGGGCTTCGTCGACCGCCTCGTGCCCGCGGGCACCGCTCTGGCCGCGGCCACCGAGCTCGCCGAGCACATCGCGGCCCAGCCCTGGCGCTGCGTCGTCAGCGACCGGCGAGCCGTCTTCGACGGCTTGGGCCTCGACCAGGCCGAGGCGCTGGCGAACGAGGACCGGCTGGGCCGCGAGGTCATCCTGTCCGACGAATTCGCCGCCGGGGTGGCCCGGTTCGGCGAGCACCAGCGGGAACGCCAGGCGTAGCGTCACCCCCGTGGAGGTCGATCCGGTCATCACTTGCATCGACTGCGGCGGCCGGGCCCACCTCCTCTCCTACCCGCCCGAGGAGCGGGGCTGGGAGCCCGGTGACCTGGTGGTCTACCGCTGCGAGGACTGCCTGGACCGCTGGGACCTGATCGTGCCGGACGAGAACGGCAACGTCCCCGACGACGACTGAGGACAACCGTCCGGACACGGCCGCTACGCAGCGTTAAGGTCTCGCTCCGATCTGGGGTGGTGGTGCGAGATGGGCACTGTGATGACCGAGCTGGGCGCGGGACCGGATCGACCGGCGCCGCACACCCGGTTGCTGGTGGGCGCCGCGGTGTTGGCCGTGGCGCTGCTGGCCATCGTCTTCGTGGGACTGGCCGCCTGGGGCTCCACCCAGGACTTGGCGGACGTGCGGGAGGACCGGGCCACGGCCCGCGGGCCGACCCTCACCGCCGACCTGCTGAACAGCCTGCAGAACGAGCGGAACTACGCCGCCACCTACATCCTGGGGGCCGAGAACGTGCTCGTGCTGCCGGTGGACTCGATGGACGAAGCGACCGCCGCCACCGACCAGGCCCTGTCCGCCATGCGGTCATACGTCGAGCGCCAGGGCGGTGACGTCGCCGACGCGTACGGCCCGACGCTGGACGGCATCGTCGCTTCGCTGGCCGAGCTGCGCCAGCTCGTCAGCGCCTTCACCGGCGAGCGCAACCAGAGCCAGACGACGGTGACCGAGCCGCTCTATCTCGGCTACACGGCCTTCGTGGACGACCTGCTGGCCGTGGCCGACTCGCTGGTGCTGGGCATCGATGACTCCGAGCTGCGCCAGGGTGCCCAGTTGCGCCTGCTGGCTACCGCCCAACCGGAGCTGCTGGGCCGCATCACACGGCGGCTGCTGCTCGCCGGCGTCGGGCCTGGTGGGGCCGTCGACACGCCCGACGAGGTCGCCTCGATCGCCGCCGACGAGGCCGAGCTGGAGGCCAACGAGACGGAGATCGGGAGCCTCGCCACCGGCGCCTACGAGGACGTCA
>Ga0209814_10000787_pt1 | contig 10800 bp, 5 predicted proteins | sample SoiMetdeltSBSDD1_FD_187597 | JGI IMG/M metagenome (GOLD analysis project Ga0209814, IMG submission 187597) | Bulk soil microbial communities from a Populus tree surrounding site in Tennessee, USA - Soil MetaG P. deltoides SBSDD1 (SPAdes) (version 2) | ecosystem: Environmental > Terrestrial >... | reverse complement strand
TTTCCAGACATTAGCGGCGACGATTTCGTGCCCCTTAGCGGTCGGGTGAATGCCGTCGGCGAGGTTAAGCTCGCGGCTACCGCCCACTCCTTCCAACACAAAAGGGATGAGCACGGCTTTGTTCTTTTTTGCCAAGTCGGCAAAAACCGCTTCGAACTTGCGCCCATAGTCGCCGCCCATGTTCGGCGGAACCTTCATGCCCGCCACGATCACTTTGACTTCCGGATACTTAGCTTTAGTCCGATCAATTGTTGCTTGAAGATTTTTTCTGGTTGTTTCGGTCGGTAAGCCGCGCAATCCGTCGTTGGCGCCCAGTTCGAGAATCAAAATGTCGACCCTATTTTTCAACAGCCAATCGAGCCGGTTTAAACCGCCGGCGCTGGTATCGCCGCTCTGTCCGGCGTTGACGACTTTGAATTTCCAGCTTTTCGCATCGATTTTTTCCTGGATCAGTGCCGGAAAGGCCTGTTCCGGATCAAGTCCGTAGCCGGCTGTAATACTGTCCCCTAAAAACAAAATGACCCGTGGCGCTGGTGCGGCCATGGACAATCCGCTCAATATTAAAGAGCAAAGAGCAGGAAAAATAAGCTTCGAACTCCGGGTGTGTTGTGTACGTGTCATAAAAATCTTAAAGTCATTTCAGTGTTGGCGATTGAGCTTGTCATCTTGCAGCATTTCCTACCGCATCTAATTTCCATCGAGCATGACTAACAATACCATCTTAAGCGTAGAGCATTTGCGCAAGTTTTTTAAGAGCGGGGATCAAACTCTTGCGGTTCTCAGCGATGTGTCCTTTGCCATCGAAGCGGGAAGTGCCTGCGCGATCGTCGGCCCTTCGGGAAGCGGGAAGACGACTCTGATCGCCATCTGCGCAGGTCTTGAACGCCCCAGCGAAGGATCGGTAGTCTTCAATGGAGTCGCACTGCACGGGTCGAACGAAAAGGAACTGGCTCACATCCGCAACCAGTTCATCGGTTTCATCTTCCAGAGCTTCCAGTTGCTGCCGTCGCTGACCGCTCTGGAAAACGTGATGGTGCCGGCGGAGATCCACGGTGAAAATCATGCGCGCAGCCGCGCCGCAGATCTGCTGCAACGGGTCGGCCTCGAAGGCCGCCTGCATCACTATCCGATCCAGCTTTCCGGCGGAGAACAGCAGCGGGTCGCCATCGCCCGCGCTTTCATAAACCGGCCGAAGATTCTTTTCGCCGACGAGCCCACGGGCAACCTCGATGCAGAGACCGCGACGGAGGTCGTGCGGCTGATTTTTGAACTCAATACCACGACCGATACGACGCTTGTGCTCGTGACCCACGATCCGGATCTCACCCGTCAGGCCGGCCGCGTGCTCAGCCTGAAAGCAGGCCGGCTGGTGGGCGACGATCGAAAATGGCGCGGTAAAACCGGAACCAGATCGGAGTAATTCGCAAAGGCGCAAAGGGCGCCAAGTATAAACAGAACAGCAAATTCGAAACCGGGGCTTATGAGAATTGAGTGATCATGGGATCGATTGTCAAAATGTGGGTTTGGAGCATGGCGCTGCGGGACGCCCGGCGTGGGATGAAGCCGCTGCTTCTCTCCATGGCTTGCGTCATCCTGGGAGTTGCATCAATCGTCGTTGCTTTCTCGTTCCGCGATAATCTGCAGTCTAGCATTCGGACGCAATCGAAAAGCCTGCTGGGCGCCGACCTGGCCATCGACAGCCGGGAACCCTTCTCTCAGGAAGCCGAGACCCTGATTGCTTCGCTCGGCGGGGATCAATCGCGCCAGATCGGGTTTGCTTCCATGGCGTACTTTCCCGGCAGCGGCGCTTCTCGCCTCGTCCAGGTGAGAGCCATTAGCGGAAAGTTTCCCTATTACGGGGCGTTAGAGACGGAACCTCCATCGGCAGTTCAACAGTTCCAGAATGGCCCGAATGCGCTGGTGGATGAAAACGTTATGCTGCAATTCAACGCGCGCATGGGGGATCGCCTGAAAATCGGCGATCAGGAGTTTCGCATCGCTGGGAAGCTGCGCAAGATTCCGGGAGAGACTTTGGCTTTCTCACTGATCAGCCCGCGGGTCTATATTCCCATTGCTTATTTGGACCGCACTCAGCTGATCCAAAGGGGAAGTCTGATTCGCTACCGAGTTTATTTCAAACTGGATCCCCAAGCGGATGTCGATCAACTGGTTCAGCGCATCTCCCCCGAACTGCAGCGCCTGCAGCTGCAAGCTGACACGGTGAGCCGGCGTACGGCCGCCATCTCGGCTGCCATAGAAAATCTTTCCCGCTATCTCAGGCTGGCGGTTTTCGTTGCCGTGTTGCTCGCCGGAGTGGGCGTCGCCAGCGGCGTCCACGTTTACGCCAAAGAAAAAACCGCTTCAGTGGCGGTCCTGCGCTGTATTGGAGCCAACCCGGCTGAAACCGTAATGGTCTATCTCATTCAAGTGCTGATGCTAACCCTTGGCGGCTCGATCGTTGGAGCGCTTCTGGGCGCCTGCTTGAGTTTTTTGCTTCCCGTGGCGCTCAAGGATTTTCTTCCTGTGAATGCCGTGATGATCATTGCGCCCTTTGGGATCGTCGTCGGTTTGCTCGTCGGTCTGGGCACGGCGGTGCTTTTTTCTCTTATTCCCTTGCTGCCCCTCCGCAAGATCTCGCCGTTGCTTGCCCTTCGTTCTTCCTATGAAGCCGGTCAACGCTACAAGGATCCGCTTCTCTGGCTGGTCTTCTTTGCGATCTTGGTGGCGGTCGCCGGCTTCGCCGTCACCACTACCGCGAGCTGGCTCTTTGGTCTGTGGTTCACCGCAGGAGTGCTGTTCGCGTTCGGCCTTTTGGTGGCCGTGGCCCGAGGTGTGGTGATTCTAGTGAGCAAGGTAGCCCCGGGATTTTTGTCCTTTCCTTGGCGTCAGGGGTTGGCCAATCTGCACCGACCCAACAATCAGACCACCGCGGTTATGCTAGCCATCGGGTTGGGGACTTTTCTGCTCGTCACCCTTTACAATGTTCGTAGCGCGTTGATGAGCCAGGTCTTGGAACGAAGCGGCAAGGGGGAGCCGAATCTGGTGCTCTTCGACGTGCAGCAACAACAGCGACGAGAGATCGGGGAGCTGATGCGATCCTTTAATTTCGGCTTTTATACCGAGGTGCCGGTGGTGACCATGCGACTATCTGCGGTCAAAGACCGAAGGGTCGAAGAAATCCGCGCTGATAGCAGCTCAAGAATTCCATCGTGGGCGCTGCGCCGGGAGTATCGGTCGACCTATCGGAGTCGGCTCGCCGGTACCGAGCAGATCGTCGCGGGAAGGTGGCAGGGAAAGGTTGACGGCGACTCGCAACCGATACCGGTCTCTCTGGAGACGGGTATCGCGGAAACGCTGCGTGTCGGCATCGGGGATTCGTTGGAATTCGAGATTCAAGGGGTTCCTTTGCGGACTCGGGTCGCCAGCCTGCGGGAAGTCGATTGGCAGCGCGTGCAGCCCAACTTCTTCGTGGTTTTTCCGGAGGGCGTGCTGGAGAATGCTCCGCAGTTCTATGCCGTGGTGGCACGAGCGGAGTCCGCCGCCGCCTCCGCAAATCTTCAGCGCGCCGTCGTGGAGCGTTTCCCGAACGTCTCCGTCATCGATTTGACCCTTGTCCTCAATACACTCGATTCCATACTCGGCAGAGTCTCCGACGCGATTCGCGTCGTCGCCCTTTTTACCATCCTCACCGGTTGCGCCGTGCTTAGCAGCGCCGTCCTCAGCAGCCGTTCCCAGCGCGTTAAGGAAAGTATTTTGCTGAGGACGCTCGGTGCGCGGCGACGGCAAATTGTCACCAGCGTGATCGCGGAATATGTATTCTTGGGATTGATGTCCGCCGTCACCGGGGCGTTGCTCGCCATTCTGGCGAGCTGGGCGCTGAGCCTTTACTTTTTCAAAACCGCGGCGGCTCTCTCGGTTGGGGCCGTGGTTTCAGTGCCAATGCTGGTCACCGTGATCACGGTTTTCGCCGGCGCTTTGGGTTGTTGGGGAATCTTCCGGCGCTCCGCGCTGGAAACCCTCCGAGCGGAAGCGTGATAGTCGCTCCGGAATGAGCGTCCACGAGTTGTCGATGGCCCGCGATTTTGCCTACGGTTTCCGTGTTCGCCATGATGAGCTTGATTCCTTCGGACATCTCAACAACGCAGTCTGCGTTAAGTACATGCAGGAAGCTGCCATTCAGGCTTCAGCGGATACCGGATATTCGCTTCAGTGGTATGAAGAGCGCAGCGTCGCTTGGGTGATCCGCCGCTTGGAGATTCGCTATTACCTGCAGGTCCGTTACGGCGACGCACTTGAGGTCGCGACTTGGGTATCCGAGTGCGGCAGGTCCACCTGCAATCGTGAATACGTCGTCACGCGTACCCTAGACGGAGCGCGGGTGGCGCGCGGCCGAGCGCTGTGGGTTTACATAGATTCGAGAAGCGGACGGCCGGCGCGTCTACCGGAGGAAATCAAGATCGCCCTTTCGCCGGGAGGTGAAAAAGAGGACCTCGCGATTCGCAGTTACAAGTCACGTACGGTGGACGACTGCTACCGCTATTGTTGCCGGCGTCAGGTGCAGAGCTACGAGCTCGATCCCCTCGGACGGGTTCACCACACGGTCTTTTTCAACTGGATCGAGCAGGCCTACTACAACGCGATACGCTTGGCCGGCCATCCACTGGAGGAGATGCGCGCTGGAGACTGGATGGTTTTCCAGGGAGGCCACGAAATCGAATATTTTAGTCCTGCCCGCGACAACGATGAGATCGAGATCGTGAGCTGGATTTGCGAGGTCGGCAAAGTGCGCGGCGCATGGATTCACGAAATCTACGAAGGCCGAAATAAAACGCTCCTGGCGCGGGACTATTCCCTGGGAATATTTGTCAATGCCAACGGCAAACCGACTGCGGCGCCCGAATCTCTGCTCGACGATGTTTTGCGCGGCCCGCGGAGCGGCGGGTAGCACGTGCACCTGAGTTCAAGGTTCAAAGTTCAATGTTCAAAGTCCGACAAAAGTTGAAACGTTGAACCCGGAACATTGAACCTTGAACTGCCTTATGGGTTCCCAGGGTCTATTGCCTCCGGGCTCGTGGCTTTCTATAGTTTTCGAAAGCAATCCCTTTAAGGAGTTTCAATGCCAGAACAAAAACCGTACAGGCTGCCCACCACCGTCATTCCCCAACGTTACGAGATCAAACTTACGCCGGACCTTTCCGCGGCGACATTTGCGGGAGAAGAAAAAGTTTTTGTTCAAGTTATCGAGCCGGTCCGGCAAGTCGTTGTCAACGCGGCCGAGCTCGAATTCCAAGCCGTTTCGATCAAAGGGCCCGGCGGCAAAGTGGTGCGGGGGGATGCGGCTCTGGACATCGAGAACGAGCAGGCAACCTTCAACTTCCCTGAAACCCTAAATCCTGGGCGGTGGGAGCTGCAGATTACCTACTCCGGTATCTTGAACGATAAACTTCACGGTTTTTATCGCAGCACCTACAAAGACCCCAACGGACGGGAAAAGACACTGGCCTCGACGCAGTTCGAATCGACCGACGCCCGGCGGGCTTTTCCCTGTTGGGATGAGCCGGCGTTCAAGGCGGTTTTCCAGGTGACTCTGGTAGTGGATGAAGACCTGACGGCAATCTCCAACGCGCGGGTTCTCCGCCAGACTCCTCTGTCGGGCACCGGGAAAAAAGAGGTGGTCTTCGCCGATAGCATTAAGATGTCCACTTATCTTGTCGCCTTCATTGTCGGCGAGTTCGAAGGTACGGATCCGGTCATGGTGGGCAATGCGCCATTGCGGGTATGGGCGGTACCGGGAAAAGGCCATCTCGCCAAGTTCGCCCGGGAGATTGGCGCTTTCTCGCTGGGTTTTTTCAGCCGCTATTACGATATCGCTTATCCAGGGGACAAATTGGATTTGATCGCGATTCCGGATTTTGCCTCCGGCGCCATGGAGAATCTCGGCGCGATTACCTTCCGTGAGACCGCTCTTCTGGTCGACGAAGGGAAAGCGACGCGCGCGGAGTTGGAACGGGTGGCGGACGTCGTGTCCCACGAGAACGCCCACATGTGGTTTGGCGATTTGGTAACCATGAAGTGGTGGAATGGGCTTTGGCTGAACGAAGCCTTTGCCACGTTCATGGAGATGATCGCGGTGGACGCCTGGAAGCCCGAATGGCGGCGCTGGGATAGTTTTACCGTGTCCCGCGCGGCGGCGATGCAAGTCGACGGCTTGAAGAGCACGCGTCCCATCGAGTTTCCGGTGGAAAGACCAGAAGAAGCGGCGGGTATGTTTGACGTGTTGACCTATGAAAAAGGCGCCTCGGTGCTGCGCATGCTCGAGCAGTATCTTGGACCGGATGCGTTCCGCGACGGCATTCGGCTGTACTTGCGCCGCCACGAATACGCCAACGCCGAAACGACGGATCTATGGGATGCGCTGGAAGACTCAACACGGCAGCCCGCACGCGCGCTCATGGACTCGTGGATTTTTCAGGCGGGCTATCCGCTCATCAGCATCAAGAAAGACGAGCGCAGCCTTGTCCTATCGCAGCGGATTTTTCGTTATCTACAGGATAGCGACATCCCGAAGCGCGAATTTCATGTGCCAATTTTTCTCCGGGCAGGCACCAAGCAGGGGACGGTTAATCAGACCGTTCTTTTAACCGATCAAGAACTCCGCATCCCATTACCCGAGGATTTAGATTGGGTTGTGGCGAACGCCGGGGGCCACGGGTTCTACCGTGTGCGCTATAGTCCGGAGTTGATGACGGCTGTGAAGCGAGAGCTGCAATCCAATCTCTTGGCAGTGGAACGATTCAACCTGGTGAATGATATCTGGGCAACGGCGCAGGCTGGTCTAACGTCGTTGACAGATTACCTGGACTTGATTGATCTGCTCCGTGATGAGACCGATCTTAACGTCTGGACCACGGTAATCATCTCGAGCCACCATCTGTACCGAATTCTGGACGAGGTACAAGAGCGGCTATTTCAAGAGCGGATCCGCGCCGTTTTTAACTCGGCGCTTCAGCGCCTCACCTGGTCTCCGAGAGAAGGGGAGACGGAGCTCGAGCGGCAACTGCGGGGCGAGTTGATCAACGCTCTTGGCACGGTGGGAGAGGACAAGGCGTGCCAACAGCGTGCCCGGGAGCTATACACTCAATACGAAAAGGATCCGACCTCGGTCGAGCGCAACCTGATTCCAGCTCTGGTTTCGATCGTCGCCCATACGGGGACGAGCGCGGATTACGAGAAGTTTTATTCCAGGTTTAAAAATGCTCAAACCCCGCAGGAAGAGACACGCTATCTTTTCGCTCTCGGAGCCTTCCGGCAACCGGACTTGATCGACCGAACGTTGCAGATGACCATTAATGGCGAAGTGCGCACCCAGAACGCGCCCTATCTGATGCGGGGCATTCTCCTTAATAAGGACGCGAGAGCAAAGGCGTGGTCTTTTATGAAAGAACATTGGAATGACATGCTCAACAAGTATCCGGATAATTCCATCCCGCGTATGTGCGAAGGTATCATCGGCCTGGTTACTCCCGAGCTTGAGGCCGACGTTCGCGAATTTTTCAGCCGACACCTGGTGAAGCAGGGAGCGAAGCAAATGGAACAGCACCTGGAAAGACTGCACATCGCCGTCGCGTGCAGGGAGCGCTGGAAGGATTTGTTGCGGGGATAAGTCGACGCGCTCCGATGGCCGTCGCTTCAGATGAAGTTCTTCAAGGTTTGGAGCGGTGGGAAGCCGATCTGACAGTGCTAAATCCGTTCGCCCTGAGCCACGTCGAAGGGCTCTGCACTGATGCGGGGGATTCGGCCGAGGTGTCTCCGTTACCTTCTCCGAGGTCACCCTTCGAGAACCTCTGGGTGACCGGGAGACCACGTTACCCTGGAAGAACCTCATAAAAACCATCCGTGGCAATTGCCCGCGCAAATGCGCGGTTGTAACTTGAGGCGTTCGAACCATCATGTTTCTAGCGGAACAGGACGCAGCGAAGATTATTCTGATTCGTTCTATCGAGGAGTGCGACAGGAACTTCTTTTCAGATTCGTTGCTGGTCGATGCATTTGCCGCCGCAAGAAACATGGCTCCGGGGTTGGGTTGGGTCAAGGCGCGGGCGCAATTTTTGTTTGACCATGTCTCGGCCGCATACCAATCGGTTGTTCATCTGGCAACGTTACCGACGCCGCTAACGTTGCCCGTATGCTTGATCGCGTTGGTCTTGGGCTTTGCAACGAATTTGCTCGGGCCGGCTGAGAAAATCCACGTCGTGCGCAACCCCGTGCTGTTGCTCGTGGCGTGGAACCTATTTGTCTATCTCGTACTTTTCGTGGTGTTCTTGGCCAAGCCAAGAAAAAGGAACCGGGTTTCCTCGCCATCCGCTAGGAGTGCCGGCGCCAAACAGCCGACAAACAACCCACAAGACGCAGTATCGGAAGCTAAGATCAATATTTCCCGGTTGGCGCAGTTTTTCATGCCGGGGCTCTGGCATTTTTTTCACCGGGTCGCCTTGGGTGTGGGCGAAAAAAAGAAATTAGCGGATGTCGTCAGCCGCTTTAGTGTCAACTGGTACACTGTTGCCGCCCCCTTAGTGGTTGCGCGGTGGGAAGTCATGCTTCATTTGGGAGCGTTGTTTCTGGCCACCGGGGCAGTGGCGGGTATGTATTTTCAGGGACTCTTTCAAGGCTATCAAGCGATCTGGAGCAGCACGTTCATTACGGGCGAACCGTCCGTCGTTAAGTTTGTCCATGCTCTCTTTGGTCCAAGTCTCTTGGTATCCGACCTGCTCGGTCTTGGACTGGCCGGCGAAATCGATGTCGCCCGCCTGATTTCACCGCAAGGCGACAGAGCGGCCGCTTGGATTCATCTGTTCGCCATTACGGTGTTGCTCATAATCTTGATCCCGCGGGCGGCCCTGGCGGCGTGGCAATGGAGAAGCATCAAGCGGCGGCGCAACGACATCGGCCTTAGGTTAGACCCTTACTATGGCGAGATCATCGAAGCTCCTGTGCGCGCGTTGATAGAGAAAGAAGTCGCAAACGGGGCGAAACAGTTTTCAGAGGACGTCGCGGCCTTCGTCGGCCGGAAGCTCTATGAGGAGCGCATCGTTCCGCGATTGCGGCAATTCAGGGAAGAGGGCGGAAAAGTTTCAGAACTGAAGTCCGAGATACGGTTGCTCTCGGAAGCCTTTGTCCCGCGAATCGAGTCTTATGTCGCTGAAACTCGCTTGTCCGAGTTTCAGAGTACCCTATCGCGGCGCGTCGGCGAGATTCTAAAAAGTCTAGGGACGGATTTCATCGTTCTCAAACAACCGCAAGCGGTACTCGGTGGGATGAAAATAACTAGCGGGGGAAATACGGATATGGGTATCTCTCAACAATTTACCAGTGCGATCGGCCTGTCGGTTGGAACCTCGATCGCGCTTGCGATTGCCACCGTCAGCGGTGGGCTCGGCAAATACCTCGGAGTAGCGATCGTCGCGACATTGCTGCACACCACCGGGCCCGTGGGATTCTTGATCGGCCTCATCGCCGGCGCCGTGGTCGCTGCCGGCGCGTGGTGGCTGGGCAAGGAGAAGGTCGCAGACGCGGTTGAAGCTCTCGATCTGCCCGCCGTCGTCGTGCGGACTGCCCTTTGGGAGTCGCGCTTTCAGCGTCTGGCCGACGATGGCCGACAAAAATGCGAAGACTCGGTGCGCGCAGAGGTCGATGAGCGGCTCAAAGCACTGCAGCCGAGAATAACTACTGAGATATTGTCGCGGGTACGCAGTTTGTGGCAGGGTTGAAGGGAGGCTGGAATTGGTTCAAAGTTCAAAGTTCCAGGTTCAAGGTATTTTTTTGAGATGAAACATCTCGCATACGTTATCTTGGCAGTAGTTGTTTTCGCCTTCAGTGACGTGCGTCCGGCGCGTGCCCAAGTAACCGCCGACAAAGTCGTCGTCAGCTACCCGAGCAAGTCCATCACCAACTTTCCGATTCTGGAGACCGCGAAACAGAAAGGTTTCTTTCAGAAAGAAGCGCTGAATGTCAGCGCCGTCTACATGCGCGGTGGGATCGACATCAAAGCCTTGCTGACCGGAGACGCCGACTTCGGCACGGGTAGCACCACCGCGGTGACCGCGTTTGTCGCCGGCGCGCCGCTGCGCGTGATCATGAGCCTTAATGCCTACGTCGATCAAGGTCTTTACGCCCAACCGAAGTACCGCAGCTTGGCGCAGCTCAAAGGGCAGCCGATCGGATCGCTCAATCCCGGCGGACTCGTGGATACCCTGTTGCGGCGCATTCTGATCCAGGGTGGACTTCAGCCCGATAAAGACGTTGTCATTCTCAACATGGGTGGGACGCCGGAGCGCTACGCCGCCTTGAAATCTGGCACCATCGCTGCGTCGATGTTGAGCGCGCCGCATAGTCTGCGCGCGGAGAAAGAAGGTTTCACCAAGATCGCGGCCACCCGCGATTATGTAAACGTTTCCGGCACGGGGTTGGTCGCGCATGCCGACCAGATCAAAAAACGGCCGGCTATGATGAAACGATTCATACGCGCCTCTTTGCGCGCCATGAATTACATCCGTGAGAATCGTACCGAGACAACCCAAATGATCGTCCGCGAGTTCGGCATGGATCAAGAAGTTGCCACGCTCGCCTACAAACAGTTGTTAGAGTTACTCAGCACGGACGGCAAGAATCGCGTGGACGGTTATCAGCTCTTGATCGATTTCGCTCGCGCCGCGCAAAAAGTGGATAAGCCGATCCATGCCGCTCAGTTTATCGACGAAGCGTTGCTCGACGAGGTGCTGCGCGAAGGCGTCACCCAGCGGT
>Ga0209814_10000785_pt1 | contig 10811 bp, 7 predicted proteins | sample SoiMetdeltSBSDD1_FD_187597 | JGI IMG/M metagenome (GOLD analysis project Ga0209814, IMG submission 187597) | Bulk soil microbial communities from a Populus tree surrounding site in Tennessee, USA - Soil MetaG P. deltoides SBSDD1 (SPAdes) (version 2) | ecosystem: Environmental > Terrestrial >... | reverse complement strand
CTCCTGACTGACCCACACCGATGCCGTTTTGATCCGGGTTCACTTCTGTGCCGCGGCGTCGACGCGGACGATTGCCTGACGGCGCCACAGGTAGAAGTCGTGAAGATGGGCTACGCGCCCGCCAGACGAAGGACGGGGCAGGTGATTTATCCGGGGTTAGTGCCTGGCGGCGAGACGGGGTGGGCCATGCTGACCGGCGCCAGCCCGGAACCTGGCGTCATCGACGTAGGCATGTTCAGGTACTTGGCCCACGAAGACCCGTCGTGGGACTGGCGCACGTTCGACCTGGATCGCGATACCACCCTGATCGATCAGAAAGCGGGCTTCATCGACGCCGTGAATCCCGACCTTTCCGCCTTTCGCGCTCGCGGTGGAAAGCTCCTCATCTACCATGGCTGGAACGACGGTGGCTCTGGCGGGGCGATCTCACCGCAGAATAGCGTCGACTACTATTCGAGCGTGTTGACAAAGATGGGGCCGCGGCAAGAGGAATGGCTGCGGCTCTTCATGGTGCCGGGCATGGCGCATTGCGGGGGTGGGCCGGGCCCGAACCAGGTGAACTGGATGGCCGCGATGGAGCGTTGGCGCGAATCCGGCATCGCGCCTGATCGATTGATTGCGTCGCGAGTCAGCGACAACCGTGTGAACATGACACGGCCATTGTGTCCGTATCCACAGGTCGCGCAGTACGCCGGCGTTGGCAGCAGCAACGACGCGACCAACTTCGTCTGCAAGGCGCGATGAACGTCCACGCAACCGTCTGACTCAAGACTGAAAGCCCACGAGGAGCGGCCATATGGATTCCGACCTGCAGTGCGTATTTGTTGCGAGCGGCGAAATCCACGCCCAACAGATTCGCGCCTTTCTCGAGGCCGCGGGGATCTCGGCGATCGAGCGCGGAGAATCGCTGCGGAACACGCACGGGCTGACCGTCGATGGACTCGGCGCCGTCAAAATCCTCGTCGCCGCAGAAGATGCCGATCGAGCTCGTTCCCTGCTCGCCGACGCCGAGGCTGGAACGTTCCGCTTAACCGACGACGGACCAGATCACGAGGGCGTCCAGTGACAACGGTCCAATCAGAACGAGGATAGCCATGATCGGTCCTGCGACCAGAAATCAATCTCCGGTGAGCCGGCGAGACTTCGCGCGCTTCCTGGCATTGAGCGGCTCGGCGTTTCTGGCACACCCTCCGCTCGCCTGGCCGACGCCGCTTCAGCAGACGCCACAGCATCCGGACGAAAAATTCTGGCTGTCGGTTCGTGAGCAGTTTCTGATGCCGCCCGAGCTCGGCGTGCTGAACGCCGCGAACCTGTGCCCCTCGCCGGCGCCGGTGCTCGAAGCGATGTATCGCAGCACGAAGGACGTGGACGCCGACCCGTCGTTCGACAATCGAGTGAAGATGAGCGCCGGGAAGGAGGAGACGCGGCGGCTGGTCGCGGCATTTCTGCGCGTCACACCCGAAGAGATCGTGCTCACCAGAAACACCAGCGAGGCCAACAACATGGTCTCGAGCGGCCTCGATCTGAAATCAGGCGACGAGGTGATCGTCTTTGCCGACAACCACCCGAGTAACAACGCCGCGTGGACGCAGAAGGCCGCACGCTTCGGCTACGTCGTCACGACAATCAATCCACCCAATCCGCATCCCGGTCCGGAGTACTACCTCGAGGCTGTGAGGAAGGCCATCACGGCGCGAACGCGTGTGCTCGCATTCACGCATCATACGAGCACGGTGGGTGACGTGCTGCCGGCCAAAGAGTTGTGTCAGATCTCTCGTGAGCGGGGCGTCATGACGCTGATCGACGGCGCGTGTACGTTCGGAATGGCCGATGTGGATCTCAGCGACATCCAGCCGGACTTCTACAGCGGCAGCTCGCACAAATGGCCGTGCGGTCCCAAAGAGGTTGGCGTGTTGTATATCAGCGCGCGCGTGCACGGCCGCGTCCATCCGAGCATCATCAGCGCCTATCCCGGCGCGTTGGGCATCTCACGGACGATGGAAGCGATGGGACAGCGCGACGAGCCGGCCATCATCGGCTTTGGCGAGGCGCTCAACTTCCAGACCAAGATTGGACGCAAGGCGATCGAAGCGCGGTCGCGCGCGCTCGGTCAGGCGTTGATGGCGGGACTCCGTCGCCTCGATGGCGTCAAGCTCTGGACGCATCCGGATCCGTCCCGCTCGGCTGCCGTCGTCAGCTTTCAACCAGGATCCCTGGATGTCTCCAAGCTGTCGGCCGCGCTGTACCGCAACGACCGTATCGGGTGTGCGACTCGCGGCGGCGCCGACCGGCCCGGCATCCGCTTCTCGCCGCACATCTACAACACGATGGCGGAAGTCGATCGCTCAGTGGCCGCAATCGCCAAGTACATGCGTCAGGGCATCTGAATTTCTCTAACGGTAATGGGTCTTTGGGCCTTGGTTCTTAGGCCCTACTAAGGACCGACGAGCCGCGTCAGATGCCAACCGGCTCACGGCCGGCGATGCGATCCAGTAGCACCGTCGTCGAGACCGGTTTCGCGCAGTGCACGTCGAAGCCAGCGAGCCTCGCCGCTTCCTGATCCAACCGCCGACTGTATCCGCTCAGCGCGATCAGACGAATCTGCGGATACCCGTCGCGCAGACGACGGGCGAGCTCATAGCCGTCCATCCCCGGCAACCCGATGTCGAGGATGCCGACGTCGGGGCGGAATGTCGCCGTGACGTCGATGGCGCTCGGGCCATCGTTCGCAGTGGCGACGATGTGCCCGGCCTGCTCGAGTGCGAGACGCAGCATCTCTCGGGCGTCCGCGTTGTCGTCGACGATCAGGACACGCTGGGCGCTGTCGGGCGCGGGCGCCGGCGGCGGGGCGGTCTGCCTCGGCGCCGTCGTCGAGACCAGCGGCAGGTCGATGACGAAGCGGCTGCCTCGCCCGCCATCGCCCGCTTCGAGGCGAATCGTGCCGGCATGCAACTCGGCGAACGTCCGCGCCAGTGCGAGCCCGAGGCCGAGCCCGCCTTCGCGGCGATCGAGCGCGCGCGGTCCCTGCGCGAACGGCTCGAACAGGTTCGGCAGCAGCTCCGCCGGCACTCCCGGCCCGTCGTCCTGGACCGCGATGGTGACGCGCTCTCCCATGGCGGCCGCGGTCACTGCGATCTGACCGCCAGGCGCCGTATACCGCGCGGCGTTGGTCAATAGATTCGAGAGCACCTGAACGATGCGGTCCCGGTCACCGTACATCGGCAGCCCGGTCGCCGGCACGGAGACCTGGAGCGTGTGACGCTGCTGCGCGATCAGGGGCCGCGCCATCTCGGTGGCGCGTTCAACCGCCTCGGAAAGCTCGAACCGGCGCGGCTCGAGCCGCACCCGACCCTGCGTGAGCCGCGAGATGTCGAGCAGATCGCTGACCAGCCTCGACATGTGCGCCACCTGACGCTCGAGCACTTCGCGCTCACGTCGGAACGTGGTCGGATCGCGCCGTTTCATCAGCTCGAGCGCCGTCACCGTCGGTGCGAGCGGATTCCGCAGCTCGTGGCCGAGCACGGCGAGAAACTGGTCCTTGGTCCGGTTGGCGCGCTCCGCTTCATCGCGTGCGGCGTCGGCCCGGCGGATTTCCTCGTCGCGCTGGCGAGCCCGCTGCTCGAGCAGTGACGCCGCCGTCGCCAGCGACCGCTGCAAGTGCAAGGTCTCGGCGACGTGCGCCTCGGCCTGCGGCAGCGGGTGACCCTGTGCCACAGCGTCGGCGGCCGCGGTCGCGTTGGCGAGGTCGTCCGACAGCCGTTGCGAGATGACGAGGACTGCGGCCAGTCCGCACATCATCAGGACGACGCCGCCGGCGATCACCGCCGCCATCGACGCCAGCAGTGGCGCGTCGAGCACGCTTCGCGGAACCGCGACGACAGCCGTCCATCCGAACCGGCTCGGGCTGATCGCGGCGTAGACGCGGTCGCCTTCGCGTGTCAACTCACTCGAGACGCTTTCACTGCGCTGACGGATCCTCGTCAGGAAGTCCTCGCGGACGGGCGAGCCGACGTAATTCGCCTCCCCACGCGTGCGGACGGCAATCGTCCCGTCCGGATCGACCAACACCCTAGTCCACTCTTCGGATCTCGCCTGCTGTTGCGGCACGACGCGCGCGAGCGCATCGACATTCACCGCCGCCGACAACACGTACTTCAGCCGGTCCTCCCTGAACACCGGGATGCGGACTGGAAAGAGATGCTGGGGGTTGTCGCCACTCAGCGGGTCGCGCAGCACGACACCGACAGTCGGCTGGGCTGTCGCCACGACCTTCTGCAGACTGTCCGCGTCGACCGCACGCGTCAATGGCGTGCCCCAAGGACGTCGTGTGCTGACGAGTTCCCGGCCGTCGAGCGACAACAGCACGATGTTGTCCCAACCCAACGTGGCCTGCACTCGTCGCCCTTCGCGATAGAACGCCTGGAAGTCGTCGCGATCGAGTGACGGCGAAGTGGCGAGCGCCTGCAGCGTGCTGATCGTGCTGGCGAACTCGCGATCCAGTGCCGACGCGTCCACGCGTGCCGAGTCGAGCAGTCGACGCTCGCTGAATGCGCGGTTGTTGTCGATGGTGCGCCAGACCAGGATCCCCGTCAGCAGTGCACCCGGCAGAATCGCACCGAGAACCAGGATCAGCAGATACACCCGGATCGAACGCACCTGCCTAGTGTACCGTCCGCGCGCTGTCAGTCCCTGAGATCGACTGCAGCTCCGGTAAACACCTGAGTCACGCAATGCAGCACAGTGCAGCTCGCTGGCTTGCAGTAGACTGACCCTTCGCGTCGGCTTCACCATCGACGCTGTGGCGAGCGGATTCGCGCGCGCCTGCAGGTTCGAGTGCGCCTCGCGATCTGTTCATGCACACGATTCTGGTCGTCGACGATTCGCCCACGATACGACGCATGGTGCGCACGGCACTCGGCTCGTTGCCAGACGTGACGTTCGCGGAGGCGGGGAGCGGTCTGCAGGCGATCGAGACGCTTGCGGTCCAGCCGATCCAGGCGATCGTGCTCGACTTGAACATGCCGGACATGCACGGGCTCGACGTCCTCAGATTCCTTCGTTCGCATCAGCAGTACGGTGACGTTCCGGTCATGGTCTTGACCACGCGCGGCGACGAGACGAGTCGCCACGCCGCCCTCGCGGCCGGCGCCTCCGCTTACATGACGAAGCCGTTCTCGCCGTCCGTCCTCGCGTCGTCGGTCCAGCAATTGCTCGAGATGTCTTCCGCCCGCCGGACGTAGACGATGTCGACGTCAGATCAACATCACTCGTTCCTCGACGGCTTCATGGACGATTACTTCGCCGAAGCGGAGGAGCATCTGGTGACGGTGCGGCGAGGGCTGATGACGCTGGAGTCTTCGCTGGGAGCCGAGTTGCCGACGGCCGTCCTCGAGGAGCTGTTCCGGAGCTTTCACTCGCTCAAAGGCATTTCGGCGATGGTCGAGTTGCACGAAGCCGAACGCCTCGCCCACCAGATGGAGAGCTGCCTCCGCGCCATCCGGCAGGGCCATGTGACCGTCAACGCCACCAGCTTCGAGACGCTGGTCGACGGCGCCAAGGCGCTCGAAGAGGTCGTGAACACGCACCGTCGCCGTCAGCCGGTGCCTTCCACCGATCGTCTGGTCGAGCGGCTCGAGGCGTTTGCCCAGAATCGTGTGGTGACCGCACCGTCCGCCACGTCGTCTGCGGCCGGAGCACCCCTCGCCGGTCGCCCGCAGCTCTGGAGAGTCACGTTCACACCGTCGGCGGCCCTCGTCGCGCGTGGCGTCAAGGTCGACACGATGCGAAGCCGGCTGCTGCAGATCGGCGAGATCGTTCGGGTTGCACCGAAGGTCGTGTCGGGCGGGGGCGTCGAGTTCGAATTCGATGTGGCGACCGAGCGTGTGCAGGAGCTCGATGCCTGGCGCGACGATGGGGTTCAGTACGCGTTGCTCGAGGATCACGCCGAAGTTCAGGTGCCGCCTGAAATCAACGACGTCGGCGTCGTGCCGGCGGCGGCGTCGGACGCTGCGCCACTGCGCGACATCGCCGTCTCGGGCGCGACCAACTTCGTTCGCGTCGATCTCGCGCGGCTCGATGAACTGATGCGGCTGGTTGGCGACATGCTCGTCACGCGTGTCCGGCTCGAAGACACGCTGCGTCACGTCGAATCGCACGTGCCGTTCCAGCACTGGCGTGCGCTGCAGGAGCACGGCTCGAGGCTGGAGCGGCAGCTGCGCGACCTTCGCGAAGGCGTCATGCGGGTCCGCCTCGTGCCGGTCGGTGAGATCTTCCGGCGCATGCCGTTCGTCGTCCGCGACCTCGCGCGTGACAGCGGCAAGCGGGTCCAGCTCGCGCTCGCCGGTCAGACGACGGAAATCGACAAGTTTCTCATCGAACGCATGATGGATCCGGTGCTTCACCTGGTCCGCAATGCGATCAGCCACGGCATCGAGACGCCAGCGCAGCGCAGCGCGGCGGGGAAGCCTCCGGAGGCGACGATCCACTTGAGCGCCACGACCGCGGGCGAGTCGGTGATCCTCGAGATCAGCGACGACGGACGCGGTATCGATGCCGCAGCCGTCGCCGATCGCGCACGGGCGTCAGGGATGCCGGTGCCCGACGGTCCGGTCGACACCAGGGCGCTGCTCGACATCATTTGTGCATCCGGGTTTTCGACGACGCGTGAAGCCGACCGCGCCAGCGGGCGCGGCGTCGGCATGGCGGTCGTGCGGAGCACCGTCGAAGGGCTCGGCGGCACGCTGGGGCTCGACACGACTCCTGGGCGCGGCACCACGTTCAGACTGACGCTGCCGCTGACGCTGGCGATTACCGACGCGATCATCGCGCACGTCGGCGATCAGGTCTTTGCGGTTCCGCAGTCCGCGGTTCGCGAGGTCATCGAGATCGAGCCGACGGCGCTGCGCGCGATCGAGGGCAACGAGCTGCTGCCGTACCGCGGCCACACCTTGCCCGTCGTCCACCTGTCGCGTCTGTTTGGCATCCAGAGTCGTGAGCGTCCACGCTTCCACGCCATCGTCGTCGGCGCCGGGCTCGCCGCCGTCGGTCTCGTTGTCGACCGCATCGCGGGTCAGCGTGAGATCGTCGTCAAGACCATCACCGATCCACTCGTTCGCGTCGATGGCGTGTCGGGCGCGACCGAACTGGGGGATGGGCGGTTGGTGTTGATTCTCGATGTCGCGGCCGTGAGCCGGACGCTGCGCGCTCGGGGGGCGAGCGAAGGAGTGGCGGTGTGACCTACATCTTGTTCACCGTCGCCGGGACGACCTACGCGATCGCGAGCCAGAACGTGCTCCACATCGAGATGGTCGAACACGTCACCCCGGTGCCGAATGCACCGCCGTCGGTCGAAGGTGTGGTGTTTTCGCGCGGCCAGGTCGTCCCTGTGATCAACCTCCGGGCGAGGTTCGGGTTCGATCGGAAGGGATTGGATCTGAGAACTCGCCTGCTGGTCGTCGAGCACGAGGGGCGCCGGGTCGGGCTCCTCGTCGACGACGCTCGGGAGTTCGTGACGATTACGGCGAATGTCATTCATCCGCCCAACGAGGCGGTCGGCGGTACCAGCGGGAACTATCTCGATGGCGTCGCCATGCTCGGCGATCGCATCGTGTTGGTGCTGAATATCCGCGAGGTCGTGGAGACGACGCCCACGGCCGTGGCGTGACGAACATGCGCAGGAATCCTCAAGGAGAACGGTGATGGCAGTCCGTGGCGGAAACGGCAACGGCGCGCGCGCAATCAGTCAGAACATCCTCCGCGACGAGGCGAGCCAGATCTCCGACGCGGTGGCTCGCATCGTCGAGATGACCAATCAGGTCTCCGCCGGCGCCGACGAACAGGTGCAGTCGCTCGACGGCGCGTTGAGCGGCCTCAACCAGATGACCGCCTCCCTCAAGGAGACGGCGGCCCAGGCCGAATCCGTGACCTCGTCGACCGACAGTCTGGTGTCGTCGATCAACGAAGTCGCGGCGTCGATCGAGCAGGTCACGAGCAACTCCGAGCAGCTCGCCGGATTCGTCCGTCAGACCGCCGCGGCGATCCAGGAGAGCACGACCTCGATTCAGCGGGTCACGACCACGGCTCAGGGCATGGCCACGGCGGCGCAACAGGTCACCACGTCGATGCACGAGATGACCTCCTCGGTGAAGTCGACGACGAACGACACCGAGACGCTGACGTCGTCGGTGAACGAGACCGCGGCGGCGATCGAACAGATGACCCGGTCGATCCAGGGCGTGGCGAACAATGCCGAGACGCTCGCCGCGGCGTCCGAGGAAGCGTCGGCCTCGATTAACGAGACGTCGGCCTCGATCGAAGAGGTCACGGCCCAGATCGACAGCCTGGCGACGACGATCGAGCAAAATGGCGCGTCGACCGAACAATTGGCGCGGTCGGTGCAAAGCGTAGCGCAGAGCGGACAGAAGATCAGCGACGTCGCATCGAGCGCCGCCAACAGCGCGCTGCAGTTGGAACGGGCCAGCCAGTCGGTCTCGGAGCTGGCCAAGAAGGCCGAGGAGATCACCCGGCGCGCCAGTCAGGAAGCCAAGGATGGCGCCGTCAGCGTCCAGCGATCGATGCAGGGCTTCACGCGCGTCAAGGACTCGATGTCGCAATCGACCGCGGTGATTCGCGAGATGGGCAAGCGCGCCAACGACATCAGCAGCATCGTCGACACGATCAACCTGATCGCCGAACGAACCAACCTGCTCTCGCTCAACGCGTCGATTGAAGCGGCGCGCGCGGGCGATGCGGGACGAGGCTTCGCCGTCGTCGCCGAGGAGATTCGAAATCTGGCCGATCGATCGGCCAAGGCGACGTCGGATATCGCGTCGATCATCAAAGCGCTGCAGGAGGTTGCGCGCGAAGCGGTCGACTCATCGAACGAAGGGCTGCGCGTGGTCGAGCAGAGCACGGCGCAGGCCGACGAAGGTGCCAAGGGCCTCGGCCGGATTCTGGAAGGCGTGACGGAAGCGTCGACCGTCGTCGCGCAGATCGCGCGCGCCAGCGACGAGCAGCGCACCGCGTCGGCACACGTGGTGCGGGCGATTACGTCGACGGCCGAACAAGCACGGCTCGTCGCGACCGCGACCGATGAGCAGGCCAAGTCGGTCACGGCGTTGGTCCAGGCGAACGCGCAGATCCGGAAGACCTCGCACGAAGTGAAAAAGGCGATGGCCGAGCAGACGCGTGCGGCGCGCGACATCCTCAAGGCCGCCCAGAACACCAGGGACCAGGCCGCACAGGTGCGAAAGGCGACGCTCGAACAGGCCAAGAGCGCCAACGAGATCACCAAGGCCGCGGAAGCGATGCGGCGCGGCGCGATGACGACGTCGAAGGCGTTGTCCGAACAGGTGACCGCGGGTGAGCAGATCTCACAGGCCGCCTCTGAACTCCAGCAGATGGTCGCCTCCGTGTCCAAGGCGATGACGGAGCAGTCAACGGGTATGCAGGAAATCGCGAGGGCGGCCGACGGCATGCGTGTCCAGTCCGAACAGGCCTCGCGAGCCCTGGTAGATCAGACGCGGACGATGCGCGACATGGCCTCGGCCGTGCAGAACACAGCCAAACAGATCAAGTTGATCAGCAAAGCCAACGTCGAGCACTCGGGTGCAGCCGCGTCGCTCCTGAGCTCAATGGGAGAAGTTCGCAAGATCACCGATCGCAATGCGTCCGGCGTCAAGCAGACCCGCGGCGGCACCGACGACCTGATGCGCCGCGCCCAGGCCCTCGTCAACCTCATGAAGCGTCCGTCGCACGCCAAAAACAGCAACGGACGATCGACGCGATCGGCGCGGTCGTGAGGACGTGACCTCTGCCGATCGTCCGATGTCCGCACGGAGCGCCCGTGCGATCACGGGTGCGAGCGCGCTCATGCCGGCTGATCAACGTTCCCTGGGTATCTTCACCACCGACGACGCGCTCGTCGTCCGTACGTGGGACGAGTGGATGGCCGCGGCGACGGGATTGCAGCCGAGTCAGGCGCTGAACCGGCCGCTCCTCGAGGTCATGCCGGAGATTCAGGGGCGCGGTCTGCTGCCGATGTTCGACAGCGCATTGCACAGCGGCACGGTGGAAGTCCTCGCGCCGGCGATTCATCATTTCCTGTTCGCTTGTGCGCCCGCACAGACATCGTCGACGTTCGACCGGATGCAGCAGCACGTCACCATCGGTCCACTGCGCGACGATCGCGGCATCGTCGGGCTGATCGTGACGGTCGAAGACGTCACGGCACGCATCCAGCGGGAACACGATTTCGCCGAGCAGCTGAAAGAGCGCACGCACATCGATTCGCTGACCCACCTGCTCGGCGCACACGATTGGCGCGTCAGGCAGACCGCGGTCGCGACGCTCGCCCAGCAGGGGCACGCCATCGTCGACGCGCTGGTCCGGACGCTGCGGACACAGCACGAGAACCTCAATGTCTTGAGCAGCGCGCTCGATCTCCTCGCCTTGAGTGACATCGACGTCGTCGAGCCGCTGATGCACCTCCTCGAGGACGACGACGCCAACTTACGCATCCAAGCCGCGCTCATTCTCGGCGAACAGCGCGATCGGCGGGCGATTCCGGCGCTGGTCGCGCATCTGTCCGATGACGACGCCAACGTCAGGTTTCACGTCATCGAGGCGCTGGGCCGGCTCCACGCCGTCGAGGCCGCCGACGCCCTCGCCGACATCGCCGAGCAGCGTGACTTCTTCCTCTCGTTTCCGGCGATCCAGGCGTTGACGCGCGTTGGCGCCGCCGCCGTCGCTCCCCGTCTCGTGCCGCTGCTCGCCGACGAGATGCTGCGCGCGCCTGCGATCGAGGCGCTCGG
>Ga0209814_10000784_pt1 | contig 10812 bp, 7 predicted proteins | sample SoiMetdeltSBSDD1_FD_187597 | JGI IMG/M metagenome (GOLD analysis project Ga0209814, IMG submission 187597) | Bulk soil microbial communities from a Populus tree surrounding site in Tennessee, USA - Soil MetaG P. deltoides SBSDD1 (SPAdes) (version 2) | ecosystem: Environmental > Terrestrial >... | reverse complement strand
TCTTTGCTCCAATTCGTTGAGTAATCCCCAACTCCAATCCATCGAGGCTTGAAGTGTTTGTTGGCGGGGCAGTGTCCTTCGACCATCACTGGTAAGCAATGCAAAGGACTCATTCAATTGGTTCAGAATTTCTTTCTCGTGAAAAATGTTAATTCGTGCAGCCGCCAATTCAATGGCCAAGGGGATTCCATCTACCTTATGGCATATTTCAATCACTGTTGGAGCATTTTCATTCGTTAACATGAATGATGTTAAAGCCAAGGAAGCGCGATCACTGAATAATTGAACTGCTTCGTAATTGATTAGTTTTTCTAGTGATACACCATCCGAAGGAATGGAAAGAGATGGCAAATAATATGCGGCTTCACCTTCCATATTCAAGATCTCACGGCTGGTCGAAAGTAACTTGAGATTGGGGCAATTCGTGAGTAAAGCTGTTATAAGCTGTGCACAACCTTCCAGCAAATGTTCGCAGTTATCAAGGATCAGCAAGGCGGTTTTTTGGCGCAAAACATTCTTCAATATTTCAATTACAGGTCGTTGAGAGCCTTCTCGAATATCAAATATAGAAGCAATAGCCTGTGGAACAAGCGCGGGGTTCGAGAGTGAATCAAGTGGTATAAACCATACACCATCGGGATAGTCGTGTAGCACCGCCTGTCCCACTTCAAGTGCAAGACGGGTTTTGCCAATGCCGCCAATACCTGCAAGGGTAACCAGCCGATTCTTCACAAGGAGATGAATAATCTCATTTCGTTCCCTTTCGCGGCCAATAAAAGTGGAAAGTGATGATGGCAAATTATGTTTGGGCGTGATAGGTTCGAATTGTTTTTCAACGTGAGTAGACTCTATTTTCCTCGTGCGAATTTTTTTGTAGAGTGCTCGTGTCTCAGGTTGTGGGTCCAAATTCAATTCTTTGCGCAGGATTTGCTCGCAGGTTTGATATTGTTTCAATGCCGCGCTGTGCTGCCCTGCCTGAATATAAATCTCCATCAATTGGCGATGGGCGGATTCATTTAGAGGATCAAGCGCAATCAACCGCCGTGCAAAGGGAATAGCTTTATCTACCTCACCTAGCGCGCAATAATCTTCTGAGAGGATGCTCAATGCCTCTGCAAGTTGGCGGCGCAATTCTTCTGATTCAGCATATGCCCACTCGTTGAAAGGAAAGGCATCCTTCAGGCTGAAACCAGTCAGGAAGTGATTGCGATAGAGTTTCGCGGCCTCCGTTAAGAGGGAAATGCGATGAACTGCATCAATTTGCTCATGACTTTGAACAATCAAATCTTCAAATCGAGCGACATCCAATTCGATTTCTGTTTCTGAGTTTAGCCAAACTGACTCGCGATCGGCGATCAGCCAGTTTTCTCCCAGAACTTGATGAACTTCCCAAATGGTACGTCTCAAGTTGGAAAATGCTTTCGACTGATCATAGTCGGGCCAGAAAAACCCACTTAGGAATTCCCGGGTATATTTGCCGCGACCAACTGCAAGATACGCGAGCAAAGCCACGGCTTTACGACGATCCGTAGTAATGGGCGTATCATCAAGATTTAGTTGTGGAATACCGAGAAAGTGCAAGGCAAGATGGGGAGACATGCCGCTCCTTTTCCCTTTGAACCAGCCACTCGTGCGATTATATCCCCTAAATTCTACTCAATAAATCGAATCACGTGATTCGCAACGGTTTTCGAAACGCCTGGCAAACGCAGCATCCGTAAACTGGGGTCATGTTCAAAACAAATTCACAAAAGGAGAATGTCATGAACAAGTTATTCAAAACCCTGAGTTTGATTGTAGTAGTTGTGGTGTTCCTCACTGCCTTTGGCGTTCAGGCAGCGCCCGCCAGCCTGCCGTATGGTTTAACCATGCAGGATACGATGGCGAGCGTGGAGCAGAAGCTGGGCCAGCCCAAAATAGTGTTTGCTCCACAAGCCGGATGGGAAGCTGGTCTGCCCGATGCAGGAGGCACACCGGATCACATTCACTATTGGGCGATCTACAAGCGCTTTGGCCTGACGGTGGTCTACAACACGCCATCCATGTTTGACAAGAACGCGACCATCTTCGACATTATTGTCAACGAGTAGCATATCGTCATGAAGAGGCGGGGATATGGTGAGTGCCTTCTACTCAATAACCGTGACGGGACATGAATGCTCGGTCACGGTAGTCTTAGAGAAATTACCTCAGGCGCTTTCGATACCGGAAAGACAAGCAAATCTCCGTTTATATATTGAAGGAAGAGAACGTCATGAACACGCTTATGAAGACACTTATTTTTCTTGCTGTGCTATCTCTCCTGATCAGCGCATGCGGTGGACAGAATGTTCACGCGGAACCAGCAGATAGTGTGACAGCAATCAGCTATAGAGCCGTGCTGGGTAAATCCCTGAACGATAAGGATGTTGCCGACTTCATCGTCAGCAATAACTGCTCGCCTGCAGCCGAATATCAGCTATGCAAAGACGTAGGTATCGCTTTTTGGATAGACGCCAACCAGATCGTGAACATGGTCTATCTCTATGCCGGGAACGCAGGTGATTTCAGGCGCTATCGAGGTCAGTTGCCTTTTGGATTGTCATTTTATGACCCGAAGTGGCGAGTTGAAGAGAAATTAAGAGAACTGAATTCAGATGACTCCTTATCTCTGCAGGAAATTTGGCAGGCCGGCCTGCCAGATGAACAGTATTCGCCAGATCACATGCGCTTTTGGGCTTTTTATGAACGATATGGAATGACTGTTATTTATAACTCTCCCGGTGATGACGAGGACGCCTATATCTATTCAGTTATTGTCAGTGAGTAACTGCGATTGATCTATCATGCATACCCAATATCTTATCCAGATTGGAGGGCTTGATATGAAGTAATAAAGAGGAGACAGAAATGAACATGTTAGATATGTATACACGAGAGAATGCCAACAAGATTCATGTTGACAAAATGCAACGAGACAGACGCTATCACAGACTGCTGCGTAACATGCACTTGATAAGCAGCGCGGCTGTCTCAAAGAGGATGAGGCTTATGCTGATCTTCACAACATTGATTATCTTGTTTAGTGCTTTCCTGATTACTTCCCTAAATGGTTATTAACCAACGTGGATCGATTGTGATTTGAAGCTATCACTCTGTAAATGGAATTACTAGTCATGGCAAACTTATCTGATCTCACCCAACGCGAAATGCAAATCCTTCAGTTGGTTATGGAAGGTAAAACCAATAAAGCAATTGCCGGTGAAGCTTGCATTAGCCAGAAAACCGTCGAGTTTCACCTTGACAATATCTATTCCAAGATTGGTGCTCGGACGCGCCTGATGGCCAGCGTTTGGGCAATACACAATGGCCTCCAAATAAAACCTAGGGAAATTCCTAGCTAGTCCATCCGACGTGAGGCTTCTAGAATTCAGCTAATGTAATGCTGGAAGCAATTTTTCACAAATCAGGAAGGGGGCAAGGGGGGATGCGAACAAAAACGTGACCGGATGCTCGGTCACGTTTTGTTATTGTTATGAGGATTTTGCAATTAACTTTTTATATCAATTGCTCTCAATCGATGAATGAAATAAATCATCAATGCGAACAACGTCAGCGCGCCCGCTTGATGAGCAAGTGCAATCGCGATCTGTACGTGAAGGAGGACTGTCAAAATCCCAAGCAAAATTTGAAATACGACAAGTCCTAGTAGCCAGTTTAAACCGTTCTTGATCTCAAGCGAAACATTATTATTGCGCGCCTCGAAATAAAAAACAATGATTGCAATTAATACTGCAAACGCGAACCAGCGATGGATGAAGACAATGGTTTGTGGGGTTTCAAAAATATTGATCAATGAACTGAATAGATTCGGCGGAATCAATTTGCCCAACATCAATGGCCATGTATCTGAAACATGACCGGCTTTGAGACCCGCAGTCATGCCGCCGTAGGTGATTTGAATGATCAACAATATGAATGAAATCAAAGCAAGCTTGGATGATGTTGACCATTTGGCTTTTTTGCTCGAATCCACAGGACTGCTTCGCTTGTCAGGAAAACCATATTTGTGTCCTAGCGCGATCCAAAGGCTCAGACCAAGCAATGTCAATGCGAGGAGCAAATGGATCGTTAGATTGAAATGACTCACGGATGGGCGATCCACGAGTCCGCTGGCGACCATGATCCAGCCTGCAAATGCCTGAGCGATGAATAGCAGTCCCATCACGAAGTAGATGCCAAATTCCTTGAGGGGAATTTTCTTCGTAAATAGAAAATAGAAAACAGGAATGGCATAGATAAGCCCCACGAGTCGAGCGAGGAAGCGATGAATCCATTCAATCCAAAAGATATATTTATATTCTTCTAGCGTCATGTTGAAGTTGATCTGTTTGAATTCAGGTGTTTGTTGATATTTTGTGAATTCTTCCTGCCAGGACTTTTCACTTGTTGGCGGAACAGATCCGCTAACTGGATTCCATTCAGTGATTGAAAGACCAGAACGAGTGAGGCGGACGAATCCTCCAAATACAATGAGAAACGCCACGAAGCCGGCAAATAGGAACAGCCATCTCATCACAGAGCGGTTTTGCGAAGTGCTGGCAAATTTCGAAATGGAAGCACTGGTTTTTTCCCAGTAAGTTTGCGTCATGTGCTGTGAACTCCAAATGTAAAGTCGTGGGGATTATAGCACTCGCTTCGCTCAGCGCGATGAAAAGAAAGACCCGCCACAGCGTATGGCGGGTGAGACTTATTAGCCTGATTGCAACTGCATCAGCAGTTGACGGTATTGTTCCGAGTTGGGTGGCCCTATTAACAGGATCTGGTTGATGATGGCCATTGCCTCCTCCTTCTTGTTGGCAGTTAAAAGCGCTTCAGCCACAGAATCCAGTTGCGCGATAGCCTCCTCCATGCGACCTGTTTGCTGATAGGCTTGTGCAAGGGCGCGGCGTAGGATCGGGTCATCGGGTCGTTCTGTAAGCAGTTCCTCAATGAAGGTCACACCTTGCGCGCCATGATTGTTGCTCTGCAAATAGGAAAGATAGCTCTCGAGTTCTGCGGATGCCAGCGCGGGCTGGCCCATTCGCAGGCTGAGTTCGATTAGATTTTTTCGCACCCCTTCGTCGTCCGGGCGAAGCGTGCGGATCTGTTCATAGACGCGGATGGCCTGTTTCCAATCCAACCTTTGCATATCAATATCTGCCATGCGCTGGAGGATGTGGACGTTCCAACTGCGATCCGCATTCGCCTGTTGGATGAAGCGCAACGCGGTGGTGTAGGTTTTGCGCGCCATTTCAAGTTCGGCAAGACGGTAGGAGATATCGGCAAGGTCAATATATTCGCGGATGGCATCGTCCACCTGGCCGCGCGCGATGAGCTGATCGATCAGTTTGGTGCGCACGTTCATATCCATGGGTGCCAGTTGGATCACGCGGCGCAGCATCTTGGCAGATTGTGCAGCTTCACCGCGTACACTGTATGCCTGCGCAACGACCATGTATTTTGCGAGGGCTTCCTGAGTATGGTTCTCGCGGACAAGCAGATCGCCCATCAGTGTATGTAGAGGTAAATAAGTTGGGGCGTAGGTAAGCGCCTGGAAGGCCTCGTCCATTGCAGAGCGTAAACGCCCGCTGCGTGCCAGCTGGTGGACGTAGTTGATCGATTCAAGTACCTGGCTCGATTGTGCCTGCAGGATCACTTCCGCGAGCGGCATCGGCATATCACCGTCCTGTGATTTGGGCATTTGCTCGCGTAATTTGTGCAGATGGTTGCGCCAGCTTTTGCGCATGAGCATATCGTTGATATTGTCACACAGGCGTTTGAGAGCTGCCTCATCTGTTTGCATTGCCTGCGCTTCTATCAATGGTTCATACATCTGCCTGATTTCATCCGATTGCTGAGCAGGAACGATCATCGCGTCTGCGAGCTTCAACGCTTCGAGATATTCAATGGATGCAGGTCCGAATCGATCCAACTTTTGGTTGATCTGCCCCATCAACAATCGCGCTGCCAGACCGAAGTCATTGTGTTTGACAGCATGTTGCAAATGACGGATCGCAGACTCGAGCCGGTCTCCATTTGATTTGAGCAGACCCAGATCAAAATAGAGGGCAGGGTGATTGAAACCTGCTTCGAGCGCGTGCTCGAGTTCCTCCGCGGCTTGAGACTCATTGCCTTTGCTTTGGGCATCGATTGCCTGACCGAGATGCAGCACGACTTTCGTCTGCTCGGAGGATTGCATGGAGAGCTGCCCTGTACCGCGCATGAGTGCCTGCAAGCCTCGCCGTTGTTGCTGTGCCGCGCCATCGTCCGTGGTGTATTCGAAGAGAATCTCTGCCAGCCGGGTTAATGCTTTTTTGCGCGCTTCCGCGATCGGGTCCAGTCCTGAATCGGCTTCCTTCTTTGGTTTTTCTAATTGTTTGACTTGCGCCATTGCGATGGGGCCTGTCCCACCCTTTGGTCGTAATGGCTTTGGCAGGAGCTGGCCTGTGCGCAGTAAAGTCTGTGCCTGAGTCGCTTCGGCACTTTCCGGAAGGATCTGCAGCGCTTTATTTACAAGTTCAGTTGTCTTCTGCGCATTGCCTGTTCGTTGAATAAGACTGGCAACCGCGATGTATTCCATAACTGCTTGTGGTTTGTGACCGAGCCGTTCGTGTGCCAGGGCAAGTCGCGAATGCGCCAGAACATGTTCGGGGTCAAGAGTTGTGACGCGCACCCAGTTCTCGATTGCTTTGTCAACATCGCGCTGGTTGAGGAAGAGGTCTGCAGCTTTAAAAGCTGCCTCAATGGCTTCCTTGAGATGACCGGTACGTTCGAGGAGCTGCGCGAGTTTTTCCATAGGCACAGGATCTTGCGGCGCGATCTGTGCGACGCGCTGGTAGATCTGCAGGGCCTCATCGAAGTTGGCTTGCTGGAACAAGGCCAGACCCAAACTGTTAAGAGCCTTTGGGTTATCTGGCATCTCCTGCAGAGCCTTGCGATATGCCACAGCTGCCTTGCTCCACTCCTGATCCCAGGCAGCGGAGTGTCCCTCATTCATTGCTTTTTGGAAAATGTCTTCTCGTCCGGGCATAGGTCGATTATATCGTAGGTCACGTTTCAAACGTGACTTACATTTATATTGGTTTCATTTCACCCCAATTTTTTCCATAGCGCGCTTCGGTGGAGAGGGGAATGCTTAGTGGATAGGCATTTGACATCACATCTTGAATGACACGCGCTGTCTTTTCCAACTCTTTTTCAGGGGCCTCAAATACAAGTTCATCGTGCACCTGTAATAGCATCTTGGCTTTAAGTCCAGCTTGTTTCAACGTGGGAGGGATTCTTAACATGGCGATCTTCATAATGTCTGCAGCAGTGCCTTGCACGGGCGCATTAATGGCTTCGCGTTCTTCGCGGTTCTTGACCTGGACGTTTGCCTTGCTCTGCAAAGCCGGGAAGTATCGCCTGCGCCCAAGCAGAGTCTCGACATATCCCTGTTGCGCGGCTTGCTTGCGGATTCCATCGAGGTATTTTTTAACACCGGGGAATTTCTGGAAATATGCTTTTACAAATGTCTCTGCTTCAGCGAGAGTCAACTCAGTAGTGCGTGTAAGCCCAAACACAGACATCCCATAAATGAGGCCGAAGTTGATCGCTTTCGCATGACGACGCATATTCTTGGTTATTGCTTCAGGTTTCACACCGTAAATTGCTGCGGCTGTTGTCGCATGAATATCTTCATCCGCACGAAATGCGGCTAACATCCCTTCATCCTCAGCCATGTGCGCGACGATACGCAGCTCGATCTGTGAGTAATCTACAGAGAGCAATACATTTCCTTTGCCCGCGACGAAGCCGTTACGAATGCGCCGACCTTCTTCGGTCCGAATCGGTATGTTTTGCAGATTTGGATTATAGGATGACAACCGTCCGGTCACGGCGCCAATTTGACTGTAGGATGTATGCACACATCCTGTTTCTGAATTCAGCGCGGCCTGCAGTGCATCCACGTATGTTGACTTGATTTTCGAAAGTTCGCGATGTTCCAATATCAGGTCCACAACCGGATGCTTGCCGCGTAACAGGTCAAGTACACCTGCTGAAGTGGAGAAGTGTCCGCTGGCAGTTTTGTTTCCTCTATCGGGTGGCTCGAGCCCGAGTCGATTGAAGAGCACATCCGAAAGTTGTTGTGTGGAGTTAAGATTGAAAGGCTTGCCAACAGAGTCAAATACCTGCTTTTCGATCTCAGCCATTCGTTTCTCAAGTCGTTTCGAGGTTTCCTGGAAAAAGGGCAGGTCAAGCGAAATTCCTGTCATCTCCATATCGGCAAGTATGGGCGTGAGCGGCAGGTCGATTTCTTCGAGTAGCTTTTCGCCATTGACGCGTTTCAACCCTTCCTGCTGAATCGGCATAAGTCGCAGCGTAACTTCGGCATCTGCCACGGCATAAGGCGCGGCGGATTCGATCGCCACTTCTGCCATGGTGATCTGTTTTTTACCCTTGCCGATGAGATCCTCGATGTGAGTCATCTCCTCACCAAGTTTGACGAAGGCAAGGTTCTTCAGGCCCATACTGTGAGACGACGGGTCGATGATGAATTCCGCCAACATAGTATCAAATGTAAGGGGAGAAACCTTTAATCCATGTCTGGCCAGAACAATGTAATCATATTTTGCATTGTGTGCGATCTTTCCTATCTTTGGATTCGTCAAAGGTTCCTTGAGCGCAGAAATGACTTCGTCAAGCGGTAGATTTTTTCCGGAGTTATGGCCTATAGGAATGTAATATCCTTCTCCATCTTTTATTGCTAGGGAGATACCGACGATCTCTGCTTTCATCTCTTCAGTGGAAGTGGTCTCAGTGTCAAAGGAAATCACTTTTGCTTTATTGAGTTCCTTTGCAAGATCAGCGAGTTTTTTCTTTGTGTCAATGATTTTGACTTCAATATTCAAGTTGTTCGTTGGTGCATAAACGACTTGTGGCTCGTTCACAAACATGGACATCTGCTGTCCATCTTTTAGAGGAACTGACGCGACCACTGCAGTCTCTTTACCAGAGAGCCTCTCAAGGGTTTTGAGAAGAGAGCGGAATTCCATTTCCTTGAAAATCGATTCGATCGAAGGGAAATCCAATCCATCCGCTTTCGCGCGATCAAGATCAAACTTGATCTTAAGGTCGCTCTTGATCTGTGCCAGGTCGCGGCTCATAAACGCGTTGTCTTTATTTTGTTCGAGCTTGCCCTTCCAGCGATTTTCGACCTGATCAATATTCTGATAAATGTTATCAAGTGTGCCAAATTTTTGAAGCAGGGAGATGGCGGTTTTTTCTCCAATACCAGAAACACCGGGAATGTTATCGGACTTATCGCCGACCAGTGCCTTGTAATCCACTACCTGGTCGGGAGGGACGCCAAGCTTTCTGATGACATCTTCATCGGTCAGATAGTTTTGATCGTCACCTGCCAGATAAACGGCCGTGCGCTCGTTGACCAACTGCAGCAAGTCGCGGTCACCTGTGATGATCTTGACCCCCAGTCCCTGGCTTGCAGCGATCCGTGCAATCGAGCCAAGCACATCGTCAGCCTCAAACCCCTCCATTTCCAGCCTTGGGATATTGAATGCATCCACCATCTGACGAATCCGCCCGATCTGTGGACTTAGATCATCGGGCATTTTTTCACGCGTGCCTTTGTAGGCGGGGAAGATTTCATCACGAAACGTTTTGCCAGTATCAAATGCCACAGCGATGTAATCTGGTTTTTCCTGTTCGATAATGCGAAGCAACTCGCGGGCAAATCCGTACGTACCTGCAGTCGGCTCGCCTTTCGATGTCTGCCAGCGCGTACTGCTTCCACCGGCTGTCAATGCAAAATACATGCGGTAGGCTAGAGCATGTCCGTCAATAAGATAGAGTGTGGGGGGCATTTTAGGTTCCAGTCGTTAGTAGTTAGTGTATAGGTATAGTTAAATAGAAACGCGGAGTAATTATACTCCGCGCTTATTACCTGATGTCATTGCAAGGAAGCCCGATAGGGCTGACGAAGCAATCTCCTCTTATGGGTATTTATCTTCGCGGCTCTGAATAACCCTGTCGTGTGCGAGTTTGCTTGATGTAATCTTTTACCAATTGCGGTGGATGTGGCTGTGTCCCTCCCATGATGAGGTAGCCCGGCGCCCAGAAGTCACCTGAAGGATTTTCCTTTTTCATGCGGGGGAATTCAATAAAGATTTTCTCTGATGTTTGCTGGCGCATAATGCGCATCAAATAGCCAGGGGAGGTGGCAGGTGGAACATTCAAAACCCATTGCACATATTCCGGACGCACAGCCAGATATTCCAACCGCCAGCCAAACGCGATACATATCTGTGGCAGCCATTCTGAAATCCTGTCAGACATATCGCCCGTCAAATAGTGTGAGCTAAAACGCGGCACCAATAAGCAGGCATAAGTCAGATTGTAAAGTCCGGGTGAGATTGGTTCGAGCATCACGCGTCCAGCCACTTCCGTGATCGAGTGTGGACGAGTCTCGTCCAATTCTCCAGGCATGGGTCTGCGGATCGGCGTTTCAGGCCGTGGCCGTGATTTCGAAGGCATCGTCGCATCAAAATCCTGAACGACATGCTCAACAGTCTGTTCGTTATTTTGGTTGGATACAAGCAAATCGTTTACGCGTATAGCAGGTGAACTCTCTCGGCTGTATTGACTCGATCGTGATGGGGAGGGACGCATGCCCCACTGTTCTTCATCTTCCATCTGACTCATAGACCCATCTGGAATTGGAGGAGGAACATCCGCGAGAATATCCGAGATGTTGGGGAACTCGAAATCTTCACTGCCTTCATCATCCAGATA
>Ga0209814_10000779_pt1 | contig 10842 bp, 10 predicted proteins | sample SoiMetdeltSBSDD1_FD_187597 | JGI IMG/M metagenome (GOLD analysis project Ga0209814, IMG submission 187597) | Bulk soil microbial communities from a Populus tree surrounding site in Tennessee, USA - Soil MetaG P. deltoides SBSDD1 (SPAdes) (version 2) | ecosystem: Environmental > Terrestrial >... | reverse complement strand
GAATGGCAGAGCCGGTCGACGTCGTGGTGGTCGGGGCCGGCGCGATGGGGTCGGCCACGGCGTGGTGGCTGGCGCGGCGGGGGCGGGCGGTGGCGCTGGTCGAGCAGTTCGAGCAGGGGCACACGCGGGGCAGCAGCCACGGGGCCACCCGGATCTTCCGGTACGCCTACCCGGACCCCCGCTATGTCCGGATGGCCCAGCAGGCTCTGCCGCTGTGGCACGACCTCGAAGACGATGCGGGGGTGGGGCTGCTCGAACGCACCGGGGGGCTCGACCACGGGACACCGGGCCTCGTCGCGCCGATCGTCGATGCGCTGCGCCGGTGCGAGGTCGAGCACCAGGTCCTGACGCCGCAGGGCGCGGCCGATCGGTGGCCGGGCATGCGGTTCGAGGGCACGGTCGTGCACTGCCCGGGGGCGGGACGGTGCCTGGCCGACCTCACCGTGCGAACCCTCCAGCGCCGGGCCGGCGAGCTGGGGGCGTCGGTCCGGTTCTCCACCGGGCCGGCGAGCGTCGAGCCGACCGGCGACGGTGTGACCGTGCGGACGAGCGCGACCGGCGACGAGTGGCGGGCGCCCGTGGCGGTCGTGACCGCGGGCGCCTGGCTGCCCTCGGTGGTGGGGGACGGCGTCCCGCTGCCGCCGCTGCGGATCACCCGCGAGCGGCTCCAGCACTTCACGCCCCGCGAGCCGGGGGGAGACTGGCCCAGCTTCCTCCACTACCGGACCGGGACGACGCATTACGGGTTGCTGAGCCCCGGCGAGGGCATGAAGGTCGCCCAGCACATGGCCGGCACGGAGGACGAGCCGGACGCCATCCCGCCGGCGGCGCCCGACCCCGATGCATTGGCGGTCATGCGTCGCTACGTCGAGGACTGGTTCCCGGGCCTCGACCCGTCGCCGGTCCGGCCGGCCACGTGCCTCTACACGATCACGCCGACCCACGACTTCGTGCTGGTGCGCCGGGGGCCGATCGTGGTGGGCTCGCCCTGCAGCGGCCACGGCTTCAAGTTCACGCCGCTGATCGGGCGCAGGCTCGCGGACCTCGCCATGCAGCCGGAGCGCTGACCGCTCGTCGCCCGACGACGGGCACTGGACGTATCAGTGGGCCGCGGGGATCCTCTTGTGGGTTATGACGCCTGAGGAGGCAGCCATGTCAGCAACGACGAACGTCCAGCCCTGGCCCCTGGTGCGCCAGGGCGACACCGACCATCCGGTCCGGACCCTGCAGCACCTGCTCCGCCAGCGCGGGCACACCGTCGTGGTCGACGGCATCTTCGGGCCCAAGACCGACGCCGCGGTGCGTGCGTTCCAGACCGCGGCCCATCTGACCGTGGACGGCATCGTCGGTCCGAAGACCTGGGGCGCCCTCATCGTCACAGTGCGCCGGGGCAGCCAGGGCGAGGCGGTCAAGGGCGTGCAGGAGGAAGCGGCGTTCCGCGACCTCAGCGGCGGCCCGCCGGCCCTGGCCATCGACGGGATCTTCGGCCCGAAGACCGAGGCGTGGGTGCGCGGCTTCCAGGAGGCCGCCGAGCTCACCGTCGACGGCATCGTCGGCCCGGTGACCTGGCAAGCGCTGGTCAGCGGCATGTTGGCGGGGTGAGCCCGAGGAGCTCGCGGGCCCGGTCGAAGGCCGGCGTGCGGTCGAACGGGTCGACCCGGATGCCGTGCATGCCGACGCGGCGGGCGCCCTCCACGCACTCGGGGGTGTCGTCGAGGAAGACGACGCGTTCGGGCTCGACGGCGAGGGCGTCGGCCGCCGCGAAGTAGGCCTCGGGTGCCGGCTTCCGGGCGCCCACCTCCGACGCATCGACGAACGCGTCGAGGTCGGCGAACTCGGGCCGCCGGGCGAAGAAGTCCCGGCCCATGAAGGTGTAGGCCTCGTTCGAGAGCACCCCGACGCGGCGCGGGGCCTCGCGGGCGTCGCGCATGAGGGCGACCGCGGCCGGATCGAAGAGATCGTCCGGCACGGCCTCGGTGAGTGCCCGGAACAGGCCCCTCAGGCCGTCGAACCCCCGGGACCTGGCCACCTCGCTCCAGTAGTCATCAGCGCTGATCGCGCCCGCCCGGTAGGCACGCCACCGCGCATCACCGTCCTGGTCGACCGGCTCCCGCCCGGGCGGCCCGGCCCCGGTGGCCTTCTCGAGGGACGCGACCGCGGCCCTCACGTCGATGATCACGAAGCCGATGTCCAGCAGCAGTGCGTCGTACATGGTCTGATCCCGGCCCGCCCCGGCGCGGGCCGGGATCAGACCTCGCCGTCGCAGAACCGGGCCACGGTCGCGCTGGCCTCGGCCGACTCGTCGAGCACGAGGTGCCCGGCTTCGGGGAAGCGGGCGACCGTGGAGCGGGGCAGCAGCGCCGCCCAGCTGTCTGCGAGGTCGACGGGGAGCAGGCGGTCCTCCGTGCCCCACACCACGAGCGTGGGGATGTCCACGCGACCCAGCCAGCGGGGGAGCACCCGGTCGTACGGCTGCTCCCACAGCATGATGGCCGTGGTGCGGATCTCGCGGTAGCGGTCGACGGTGAAGTCGACGTCCCCGGGATCGCTGGGCAGGTACGGCAGGAGCGTCTCCATCCGGTGCACCAGCCGGCCCGGGAGCTCCTCGGGCGGGATGCGGAACAGGTCGTCGACCGCCACGCCGGGCACCCGGAGCCCGGCCGGCGCGACGAGGACCAGGCGCCGCAGCCGGTGCTTCTGCTCGATGGCGAACCGGGCGGCGATCAGCCCGCCGAGCGAGAAGCCGACGAGGTTGACGTCCGCGGTCAGCCCGAGCTGGTCGAACAGCTCGATGTAGTGCAGCACCAGGTCGTGGACGTCGCGGAGCCCCTCGAGGTCACCGGAGTCGCCGTAGCCGGGGTGGTGCGGGATGAGCACCCGGTACCGCTCGGTCCAGGGCTCCGCGAACACCCAGCCGTGGAACGTGCCCGCGCCGTGCAGGAACACGATCGGAGGCGCGCCGGGGTCCCCGGCCGCCAGCACGGTCGTCGGGGTGCCGTTGACCTCGTAGTCGAGCCGATCGAAGACGGGGGTGACAGGCGTCGCGGTCATGCCGCCACCTCCTTCCTCGCCCGCAGCCGGGGGATGACCTCTTCGGCGAACAGCGTGGTGTTCTTCACGACCTTCCAGTGCGGCATGTCCCCGAGGGTGAGGTTGAGGGTCAGGCGGTTGGCGCCCGCCTCCTCGATCCAGCCGCCGATGGCGTCGGCCACCTTCTCCGGCGTCCCCGCGACGATCCGGTTGATGGCGACCAGGTCGTCCCAGTTGGCGGAGCCGTGCACGTCCGCGGCCTGGATCCGCTTGCGGAACTCGGGCACGGTGACGTAGCCGGGCGGGTTCAGGTAGCGGGGCGTGGTGCGCAGCGCGTTCTCGAAGAAGTACATGACGTGCGGGAGGAACTCCTCCTCGGCCCGTGCGTCGCTCTCGGCGACGTAGGCCATCACGCCGATGGCCACCTTGTCGGGCGTGGGCTCGTGACCATGGTGGGCGAGGCGTTCCCGGTAGCGGTCGAACACCTGCAGCTGCACGGTTCGGGGGATGAACACCACCGAGTACCCGAACCCGAGCTCGGCCGCCAGCTCGATCGTCTCCGGCGAGCCGGTCCCGACGATGTAGCACTCGGGGTGCGGCTGCTGCAGCGGGCGGGGCCAGGGGTTCAGGTAGCGGTAGGTGTAGAAGTCACCCTCGTAGCTCCGGGGGCCGTCATCGGTCCAGCAGTGCAGGATGATGTCGATCGACTCGCGGAACCGGGCGCGGGCCGTCGCCGGGTTCACCGCGTTGGCCCAGTACTCCATGCCCGTCCCCAGCGGGAACGCGACGCGCAGGCGCCCGCCCGACATCACGTCGAGCATGGCGTACTCCTCGGCCAGCCGGTTCGGGTAGCCCAGGTTGGGTGGGGTGCCGAACACGTTGATCCAGCAGCTGGTCTGGGGGATCAGCGCCGCCGCCGTCAGGTTGGGCGCGGGGTTCATCGAGTACTGCGTGTTGTGGTGCTCGTTGAGGACCAGCCCGTCGTAGCCGAGCTTGTCGGCGAGCACCATCTCCGACAGGTAGCGGTTGTAGAGGTCGTGGCCCACATGCGGGTCGTAGTTGGAGTTGGGGAAGTCGACCCAGAGCGACGCGCGCTCGCGATGGTCCGCCGGCAGGTCGGTGTAGGGGAAGAAGTGGAAGAAGTGGAACTCGGCTTGATCGACCAGACCCATCGGACCCCCTCAGCGGTTGACGCTTGCCAGGAACTCGCCCACGCGGCCGGCGACGCCGTCGGGCTCGTCCCACTCGAGCAGGTGGCCGGCCCCGGCGACGACCTCCACCGGCACGCCGCGGTCGGCCCACAGTTCGGACGTGCCCACTGGGAGCAGCTCGTCCAGCTCACCCCACAGGGCCAGCGCCGGGCAGCTGAGGCGGCGGAGCCGCCCGGCGTGGCCCCGATCGCCCAGCGGCCACAGCAGGCTCGCGGCCGCCGCGTCGCACAGGTAGCGGGCCACCGGGCCGTCCTCCGGGCCGAGCTCGCCGAAGCGGTCGACGAACGGTTCGGGCACGCCCTTGGCGAACAGGTGCTCCATCCGCTCGGCCGTGGGCACGGCGTAGAGGTCGAGGCCGGGGTGCGCCTCGTCGAAGATGCCGAACGGCGCGAGCAGCACCGCCGCGGTCACCGCCTCGGGCCGGAACACGGCGAGATCGGCGGCGAGCATGCCGCCCAGCGAAGCGCCGACCACCGGGCACGGCAGCGCGCCGGTGGCGTCGAGCGCGTCCCAGACGACCGCTAGCCAGCCCAGGTAGTCGTCGGGCGCCCAGAAGCCCGAACGCCCGTCGAGGCCCGGGACCTGCGCGACCACGACGTCCCAGCCGGCTTCGCCCAGGGCGTCGAGCGCCGGCGAGCTCGCCGGGTGGCCGGCGATCCCGGGGAGGTAGACGAGCGTCTGCGCGCTCATGCCGCCGCCACCGCGTTCGCCGGCCACCAGTGGTCCTCGGCCTCGGCGAACAGGCCACGCAGGCCGGGCGCGACCATCTCACCGAACAGCTTCGTGTTGTGCCGGGTGAGCTCGTCGCTCATGTTGCCGAACTGCAGCATGGTGAGCAGGTGCCCGCAGTTGAAGGTCTTGGCCACGTCCTCGAGCGTCTCCCGCACGGTGTCGGGGCTGCCGATGACGACGTAGCCCTTCTCCACCATCTCGCCCCACGTCAGCTCGTGGGCGGCCTGCTTGGCCCGCACCGTCGCCCGGACCTTCGAGGCAAAGCGCGCCCGGGCGGATGCCTCGGTGAGATAGCCGGGCGGGTCGGCATAGCCCGGGTACACATGGAGTGACCGGTTGAAGAAGTACTCGGCCGGCTCCTGGTACAGCCGGTACGCCTCCTGGTCGGTGTCGGCCACCCCGATGAACTGGAGGAAGGCCAGCCGGTACGGGTTGGCGTCCTTGCCGTTCTCCTCGACGGTCCGCCAGTAGCCGCCCACGGTCTCCTTGGCCATCAGGTGGCCGTAGTACGACAGCGCGGCGTAGACGTAGTCGCGCGAGGAGCAGTAGTCCCACGTCTCGACGGAGCCGCCGCCGGGGATCCAGATCGGCGGGTGGGGGCGCTGCAGCGGACGGGGGAGCACGTTCACGTTGCGCAGCTGCGTGAAGCGCCCGTTGAACGCGAAGGGCTCGGTGGCGGTCCACGCCCTGAGCACCAGGTCGACGCCCTCGCGGTACTTCTCTCGCAGCGTCGCGGGGTTGGCGCTGTAGGCGTACGCGGTGTCCATCGAGGTGCCCACCGGGAAGCCGCTGATCAACCGGCCGTGGGACAGCAGGTCGAGCATCGCCATCTCCTCGGCGACCCGGATCGGGGGGTCGTAGAGGGCGACCGAGTTGCCGAGGACGGTGATGGCTGCGCGGGTCGAGCGACTGGCCAGGACCGATCCGATGACGTTCGGGGAAGGCATGAGCCCGTAGCCGTTCCCGTGGTGCTCGTTGACGCAGATCCCGTCGAAGCCGCACTGCTCGGCGAACAGCAGCTGGTCGATGTAGCGCTCGTAGCAGGCGGCCAGCACCTCGGGGTCGAACAGCGCGGGATCCACGTCGACCCAGACGCTGCGGTGCTTCTTGTTGAAGTCCTCGGGCAGCTCCGGGTACGGCATGAGGTGGAACCACAGCAACTTCACGCCCCTACGGTCGCCGAGCAGGGGCCGAAAGTCCACGACCGTCTGCCACACGGATCATGTCCGAACCGATAACGTTCGGGCCGTGGTTCGGGGCGTCGGCGTGCGAGGGCTGCGCTACTTCGTGGCCGTCGCCGAGGAGCTTCACTTCGGGCGGGCGGCGGCCCGGCTGCGCATCTCCGCCCCGCCGCTCTCGCAGCGCATCCGGGAGCTCGAACGCGGGCTCGGCGTGGCCCTGTTCGAGCGCACGAGCCGCCGGGTGGCGCTGACCCCGGCGGGGGAGCGGCTGCTGGTGGAGGCTCGCGCCGTGCTCCGCGCCATGGACCGGTTCGAGGTCGCGGCGGCCGAGGTCGCCTCGGCCCCCGCGGCCTGGACCGTCGGCTACTGCCACGGCAGCGAGGACGGCATGATGCGGACCATCCGGGCGTTCCGGGCCGAGCATCCCGACGCCGTCCTCCGGCCGGACGGGCTCACCTCGCTGCTCATCCTCGACGGCCTGCGCGCCGGCCGGATCGCGGTCGGCATCGTGCGGGGACCGGTAGCCGAACCCGGTCCCGTCGCGTCCATGCCGCTGGCCCGAGTGCCGGTCGACCACGTGGCGGTCCCGCCGGACCATCCGCTGGCGGGCCGGAAGGTCGTCCGGGCGCGGGACCTCGACGGCGAGCCGGTCCTCGTGGTCGAGCGGGCCGACGCCCCCACCGCCCACGGCGAGATCGAGTCCTATTGCGCGAGCATGGGCGCCCGGCCCCGGTGGATCACCCACGCGGCCGTCCAGGTGGAGCGGGTGCTGGACCTCGTGGCCCTGGGCACCGGCATCGGCTGGCTCAACTCATGGCAGGCGACCCGCGCCCGCAGCCGCACCGACGTCGTCGTCCGCCAGCTGCGACCGGTGGCCCTCTACGACGAGTTCCGCGTCGCCTGGCGCACCGGCGACACCTCCGACCAGACCGCCGCGTTCGTCGCCGCTGCCCGCGCCACCTGCGGAGCCTGAGGGATCTACGGGGCGTTCCCGGCGGCGGCGAGCGGGCGCAGCCGGCGGAGCGGGCGGGCGTCGCCGGTGACCGCCAGGCCGTGGGCCTTCGCCTGCTCGACGGTGAGCCGGTGGGTCAACAGGCCCAGGACCGCGTCGGCCGGTCCGGTGAGGAGGATGTCGGGGGCGGCGGCCGGGCCCGGCTCGACGCGCACCCGGCCCTCGACCGACCGCACGGTCATCGGCCGCTCGCCGCAGCGCACCTCGATCTCGAGGTCCGGGCGGGAGCGGTCCTCGCCCGGGAACAGCGCGGTCATAGGGTGCTCGATCCAGTGGCTGCGGAACGCCTCGTCGGGCTCCTGCGGGCCCATCAGCGGGGCGGCCCACTGGCCGATGGCCCGCAGGACAGGCCGCAGGCCGGCGCCCTGCTCGGTCAGCGCGTAGTGGTCGCCGTCATGGGTGACGAGGCCGCTGGCCTCCATGGTGCGCAGCCGCTCGGCCAGCAGGTTCGTCGCGATCCCCGGCAGGCCGTGGAGCAGCTCGCCGTAGCGGCGCGGGCCGGGTGACAGCTCGCGCACGATCAGCAGGACCCACCGGTCCCCGATCAGGTCGAGGCCCCGGGCCAGCCAGCAGTACTGGCGGTACGAGCGCACGACCCGAGTGTAGAGCTTTTGTTTCTCTTGTCACAGCGCTTGCTTTTCTAAAGTCATCTGTGCATAGGTTGGCCCCGTGACCATCACCACCGGCGGGCAGCTCGCCGTCCGGCCCGACAGCCACACCCGCAAGGGGCTCGTCCTCCTCGCGCTGTGCTCGGCGGCCCTGATCATCAACATCGACGTCACGATCGTGAACGTCGCCCTGCCGAGCCTGGTCCGCCAGCTCGATGCCACGACGACCAACCTCCAGTGGATCATCGATGCCTACACGCTCGTGTTCGCCGCCCTGATCCTCGCCGCCGGCAGCCTGGGCGACCGCCTCGGCCGCAAGGGCGTCCTGCTCCTCGGCCTGGCCGTGTTCGCGCTGGGGAGCCTCGCCGGCGCGCTGAGCGACTCGCCCGGTCAGCTGATCGCGTCGCGGGCGGTCATGGGGCTCGGCGCCGCCGGGATCTTCCCGGCCACCCTGTCGCTGATCGCCAACGTGTTCTCCGAGCGGGCCGAGCGGGCCCGGGCCATCGGGCTGTGGGGCGCGACGACCGGCGTCGGCGTGGCCGCCGGCCCGATCCTCGGCGGCTGGCTGCTGGAGCACTTCTGGTGGGGCAGCGTGTTCCTGTTCATGGTGCCGGTCGCCGGGCTGATCGCCGCGGGGATCGCGCTGGTGGTGCCGACGTCCCGGGACCCGGAGGTGGCGCCGCTCGACTGGTACGGGCTCGTCCTGTCGAGCGCGGCGATGGGGACGCTGGTGTTCGCCATCATCGAGGCCCCCAACTGGGGCTGGGGATCCCGCACGACCGCGGCCGCGCTGGCGCTGGGCCTGGCGCTGCTCGCGGTCTTCGTCGCCGTCGAACGCCGCCGCGCCCACCCGATGCTGGACGTGCGCCTGTTCCGCAACCCCCGGTTCTCGGCCGCCAGCGGCGCGATCGCCGTCAGCTTCTTCACGCTGGCCGGCTTCAGCTTCCTGATCACCCAGTACTTCCAGTTCGTGCAGGGCTACTCGCCCCTCAGTGCCGGCCTCCGGCTGCTCCCGGTGGCCAGCTCGATCGCCGTCGCCTCGGTGGTCGGCACCAAGCTCGCGGTGCGGGTCGGCAACAAGGCGGTGGTGGCGAGCGGCCTGGCGCTGTGGGCCCTCGCGCTGCTGTGGATCTCGACGGCCGACGGCTCGACGCCGTACCTGGAGATCGTCGGGCAGATGATCCTGGGCGGTGGCGGCCTCGGGCTGATCACCGCGCCGGCGACCGAGGCGATCCTGGGCGCGGTGCCGGTCGAGAAGGCCGGCGTGGGCTCCGCGGTGAACGACGCCACCCGCCTGTTCGGCGCGGCTCTCGGCGTCGCCGTGATCGGCAGCGTCGCCGCCTCGCTGTACGAGCACCGGCTGGGAGCGACGCTGCCGCCGGACCTGCCCGCCCAGGCGACGGCAGCGGCCACGAGCTCGCTCGGCGGCGCCCTCGTGGCGGCCCAGCGCCTGGCGGACGCCGGGCTCGCCGCCCCGGCGCACGCCCTGGCCGACGCCGCGGTCGGGGCGTTCCTCCACGCCTTCCGCATCAGCCTCCGGGTGGCCAGCGCGGTCGCCCTGGCCGGCAGCGTGGTCGCCGCGGTCCTGCTCCCGTCCCGGCCCCGGGCCCCCGAGGTATCGGCCACCGATGCGGCCCCTGTCCCGGGCGACGGACCGGACGAGGTCGAGGATCAGGCCTACGCGGTGTAGGTCACGTCAGGCGGGGAGCCCGACCCGGTCGCCGACTGCGCCGGCCGCCGCCGGCGAGTGATTCCTACGAGCCGTCGGCGAACGACATCCCCTGTTCGCTCAGGGCCGCCGTGAGTATCCGGATGGCCCGGGACCCCACGCCGTGGAGCGCGAGCAGGTCCTCCGACCGGTGGTGTGTCAGATCGGCCAGGCGCGTGATGCCCTGGGCGGCCAGCGCCCGCGTGGCCGGAGCACCGATCTGGGGCAAAGGTTCGTCGTTCTTCATCGTCGTACCTCCTCGGGACACCATGGTTTGCGACTACGACGGTGCCTACCCGGGGAACTCATCGAGCGCGAGGGTGCGCTGAGGTATGCGCCGGCCCTGGTGTTAGGTTCCACACGACTTGCTGGGTATGGGGGTGGAGCATGGGGATGGGACGACTCGGTGCCGCGGTCGCGGCCGCGGCTCTGATCGTGAGCGCGGCCGGCTGTGAGCCGGCGCCCACGGCGGCCTGGGACTCCGAGCTGGTGAGCGCCAACGCCGCCGGGACGCTCGGGGCCACCGGGCGGATGTTCGTCCACGACATCAGCGCCGGCGGCACCAAGGTGCTGTTCGGCGGCCTGGCACCCGACCTCGGCTTCCCCGACAGCAACCCCTCCACCGGGCAGGATGCCTACGTTCGCGACCTGGGGTCGGGGACCGTCGTCCGCATCACCACCAGCTCGACCGGCGACGGCAGCAACGGCACCTTCTCGTCAGGCCGGTTCACGGCCGACGGCACGGGAGTCGTGTTCGCCACCACCGCGTCCAACCTCGGACCGAGCGACACCAACAATCTGTCGGACGTGTACGGCCACGACCTGACGACCGGCGAGAACCACCTGCTCAGCGTGAACGCGGGCGGGACCGGAAGCGGGAACGGCGCATCGACCCTGCCCGTGATCAGCCCTGACGGCAACCACGTCGCCTTCCAGAGCAACGCCTCGAACCTGGGGCCGGCGGACACGAACGGCGCCAGTGACGTCTACATCCGGGACCTGGTGGCCGACACGACCGAGCTGGTCTCGGTCGACGTGACCGGGACGCATGCCGGCGGAGGCGCGTCGAACGTGACCGGTGGCTTCAGCGCCGACGGCACCCGGTTGGCGTTCGGGAGCCTGGCCCGCGATCTCGTGCCGGTGAGCCCATCCGCGTCGAACGCGGCGTACGTGCGGGACCTGGCGGCCGGGACGACCACGCTGGTCTCGGTGGCGAGCGACGGCGGGGTCCTGCCCGGCGACGGCGCCGCCCAGGCCGCGGCCTTGAGCCCCGATGGCACCAAGGTGGCGTTCGAGTACCTCGTGTTCGACGCCTCGGTGCCGCCACCCTCGCCGCCGTTCCGCAAGGAGATCCACCTGC
>Ga0209814_10000775_pt1 | contig 10858 bp, 7 predicted proteins | sample SoiMetdeltSBSDD1_FD_187597 | JGI IMG/M metagenome (GOLD analysis project Ga0209814, IMG submission 187597) | Bulk soil microbial communities from a Populus tree surrounding site in Tennessee, USA - Soil MetaG P. deltoides SBSDD1 (SPAdes) (version 2) | ecosystem: Environmental > Terrestrial >... | reverse complement strand
GGGGGAGTTCATGCAGCAACGCCGGGTTCGGCTCGGTGACATTCTTGACGACTACTGTCCGCGCGAGCGCCGCATCACCAACCATGCGGTGGTCGCCATGATCGAGGACGAGGTGAAGCAGACGCGCTGCACCACGTGCGATGCGGATCACGAGTACAAGCAAGCGAAGGTCCCCGCGTCACGGCGGAAAAAGGCCACCGGCGTGCTGACCGCAGGCGCTCCTGACGCGCCCTCGCTCGCGCCGCCTCCCGTCGCTGCGACCGACCCGCCTGTCGTCGACGAAGTCATCGAAAGCCCCATGGACGAACCGTTCGTCGAGCCACCTGCCGCCGCCGCTGCCGCTGCTGAAGCCGTCCCCGTTGTGACCGAGCCCGACGTCCCCGTCGAATCCGAGAATCCAGCTGTCGAGGACGAATGGCCCGTGCACCGCCCGCTGATTCGCGCCACACTGCCACGTCCCGAGGGACAAGCTCCCGAACGCAAGGAGCCCGACTTCACTATCCGTCAGAACGGCCGCTTCGATCGCAACGGCAACCGCAATCGCGGCCGACACGGGCGTGGCCCCGGCCATGGGTCCGGTCAATCACGATTCAACCAGTCGCACTCCGGCTCCGGCCACGCGCATCGTTCGGGTTCGGGTTCGGGTCACGGTCACGGCCAGCATTCCGGTCAGGGTTCACGTCCCGGCAATCGTCCCGGCCCCTCCGGACAGCGCGGCGGCGGCGGCCGATCAGGCGGTCAGGGACGCGGCCCCAACTCTGGTCAGGGTCGCGGACGTCGAGGCCGGTGACGGACTTTTCCGGCAAACACGGCCTCATCGTCGGCGTTGCCAACAAGCGATCGATCGCCTGGGCGATCGCGCAGGCCACCGCCCGGCGCGGGGCGCAACTCGCGCTCACCTACCAAGGGCGCTTCGAAGATCATGTGAAGGAGCTTTCCGAAGGCCTGCAGCCGTCGCCGCTGGTGCTGCCGTGCGACGTCACTTCGGATGAAGAGATCGCCGCGGTGTTCAGCCGCATCGAGCAGGAGTTCGGCGGGCTCGACTTCGTCGTGCACGGCGCCGCGTTCGCGCCGCGCGAGGAGCTCGAAGCGTCGTTTCTGAACACCAGCCGCAGCGGCTTCCGGACGACGCTCGACATCTCGGCGTACTCGTTGATCGCGCTCGCGCGCGGCGCGGCTCCGCTGATGGAGAAGCGAGGCGGTGGCAGCGTCCTGACGCTGTCGTATCTTGGCAGCCAGCGCGTGGTGCCCGGGTATCACGTGATGGGCGTCGCCAAGGCCGCGCTCGAGGCGACTGTGCGTTATCTCGCCGCCGATGTCGGCCCGAAGAACATCCGCGTGAACGCGGTGTCAGCCGGCCCCATCAAGACGCTGGCGGCGGCGGGAATCAAAGGCTTCTCGAACATCCTGCACATCTACCCGGAACGCGCGCCGTTGCGGCGCAATGTCGAGACGGGAGAGGTGGCGGAAGCCGCGGCCTTTCTGTTGAGTGATGCCGGCAAAGGCGTGACGGGCGAAGTGATGTTCGTCGACGCCGGATATCACGTCATCGGCGTCTGAGGACTCGGGTCACGCGCGACTCCTGACGGTCATTCCCTCGCGCTTTCGCATCACCTTATCGCGATACATCCGGCTGTCCGCTTTGGCGAGCAGCGACTCGTAGGTGTCGCCGTCGAGCGGAAACACCGCGGCACCGGCGCTGATGGCGAGCGGTACGCGGATACCAGGCCGCGCGTCGAACCCCGCTTGCGCGACCGCGGCCTGCAGCTCGAGCCGCTTGCCCTCGGCTTCCTCCGACCCGCACCCGGCAAGCACGACGATGAACTCGTCGCCGGCGTAGCGCACGCACACGTCGTATGGCCGGATCGTCGCGCGCAGCACCTGGGCGACCTCGCGCAGCGCGCGGTCGCCGACGTGATGGCCGTGGGTATCGTTGATCGCCTTGAACTCGTCGACGTCCATCACGATGAGCGAGACCTCGCTTCCGAGCCGTTCGGCACGCGCAAGCTCCCGTGAGAGATGCGTCAGCATGAAACGCGTGTTCGGCAGCCCCGTCAACGGATCGGTGAGCGACTCTTCGTGGGTCTTCTCGAACACGATCGCGTTCTTGATCACGGCCGCCGCCTGCTCGGTCACGCGATCGAGCAACCGTCGATGATCGTCGTTATAGAAGCTCGGCGTCGTGTGATAGACCGCGAGCGTGCCAATGACGTGCTCGTCGATTACCAGCGGGCAGACCAGCGCAGACTGCAATGATGTGGGCAGCGACAGGCTGGCCGCTTCGAGGTCGGCGCTCGGCCGCGCATTGACGAGCGACCGTCGATTGCGCGCCACCCAGCCGGTCAGCCCTTGACCGTTCCGCAGCGTCACCTGACGCAGCAGCTCCGCGTTCGTCCCCGAGGCAAACCGGCAACGCAGCATTTCTGAACGTTCGTCGTAGAGGAACAGCGAGCACGCCGAGAACGGTACCAGACTGCTCAGCTTCGATGCGATGTGCGACATCGAGTCCGACACGCCGAGGCTCGTTCCCATCGTCTGGGCGATCTGATAGAGCGCGTAGATCTCGCCGTGAGCGACGGCGATATCGTCGAACACGCTCGATCGATGGGCGCGCTCCGCGCGCGACGCGATCGCCGGCGTCGGAGCGTTCGTTGCCTTGATCGCTTCCCGGCCGCCCTCGGCGTCGTCGTGCACGCGTGGGAAGACCCGCAAGAACGCCTGCACCGTCTTCGGGTCGAGCGCCTTGCCGGCTTCCTGTTCGATCACGGCCGCTGCGGCGTCGAGCGACATTGCCTCGTGGTACGGCCGTTCCGACGTGAGCGCGCCGAAGTAATCGACGAGAAACAGAATACGCGCCCCGAGCGGGATCTCGTCCCCTTTCAGGCCAGACGGATACCCGCGTCCGTCCCACCGCTCGTGATGACTCTGGATGAGCGGTGCCACCGGATACGGGAACGGGATCGTCGCGATGATCGACGCCCCGACCTGCGGGTGCGCTTGCACTTTCTGGAATTCCTCGGGCGTCAATGGTCCCGGCTTGGCGAGGATGTGATCAGGTACCGCGAGCTTGCCGATGTCGTGCAGCAGCGCGGCCGTCTTCACCGCCTGGACCTCGGTCTCGGACATGCCGAGCTCGCGGGCCATCGCCGTAGCGTAGACCTGGACCCGATGAATGTGATTGGCCGCAGTTCCATCTTTCGCATCGATCGCGCGCGCGAGCGCTTCGATCGTTGCCAGATGCAACTCCGACATCTGCTGGACGTTGCGACGTTCGCGTTCGAACCGCGCGAGAAAGACTCGGTAGGCTCGATAACCGAAGAACAGGAGCGCCCAGACCAGCAGCAGGCTGGCGTAAAGCCAGTATGACAGCTGGTTCATGCCGGGGGGCCCCTAGCCGCGAATGACTGGCAACCAGATGATAGTGACGCGGGTTCTCATGATTGGTCCTTTACTCAATGGGCCACAACACTTGCGTGACGGTTCCGGTGCTCCAGACGATGTTCTGGTCGACCAGCGTGCTCCACACGATGTTTTGGTCGACGAGCGTGCTCCAGACGATGTTGTAGTCGTCGTTCGTGCTCCAGACGATGTTCTGGTCGGTGGACGTGCTCCAGACGATGTTCTGGTCGGTGAGGGTGCTCCACACGATGTTCTGGTCGACCGCGGTGCTCCACACGATGTTCTGATCGACCAGCGTGCTCCAGACGATGTTCATGTCGTCGAGCAGCGTGCTCCAGACGATGTTCTGATCCGCGCTCGCCGTGCCGTAGACGACGTCGTCGCGCGTGGCGCCCCAGAGCACCTTCTGGCAGTTGCGTCCGCCGCAATCGCTGCCCCACACGACGTTGACCGCGGACGCCGTGCTCCACACGATGTTTTGATCGACCGCGGTGCTCCACACGATGTTCTGGTCGATCACCGTGCTCCACACGATGTTCTGATCGACCGCGGTGCTCCAGACGATGTTCTGGTCAGCGCCCGCCGTGCTCCACACGATGTTCTGGTCGATCGCCGTGCTCCAGACGATGTTGTTGTCGATCGAGGTGCTCCAGACGATGTTCTGATCCGTCTGCGCGCCCCACACGACCGGCTGGCCCGCCTTCGTCTTCAACACACCCCAGGTCAATCCCTGCGTCCACGCGTTGCTGCCGGGCAGCGGGACGCCGCCGGCGATGCGCAGGTTGCCCCAGATGATGTGGCGCGCCCACGCAACCGACTCGTCGCCGATCGTGTCGCTCATCTCACCGATGCCGTCCTGCGGCTGCGCGAAGAACCGCGCCAGGCGCACGGCGCCCTTGGCGTTCAGCAGACCGGCACCCTGAGCGAGGGTTTTCTCGCCACCCAAGCGCTGCGCCGTGTACTGCAGGATGGCTTTCACGGCATTCGGCGTCAGTGCCGGGTTCGCCTCGAGCATCAACGCCACCGTGCCGGCCACGACCGGCGCCGACATGCTCGTGCCGCTGAGGCTCAGATACGGCTTGTAGCCCCCGCGTGAGGTGCCGCGCAGGAGGTACGCAGAAAGCTCGCTGTAAAGCTGGCTGTGCGGGCTCGAGAGCGATTCGATCCCAACGCCCGGCGCGACGATGTCCGGCTTGGCCGCGAAGTCGATCCACGTCGGACCCTGCGAGCTGAAGCTGCCGAGCGCATCGTCGCTTCGGCGGGCGGTGCCGTTATGGCTGGAGGCGCCGACGGTCAGCACCCACGGCGCGTTGCCAGGGGACGTGATGCCACCCGAGATCCGGTTGCCGTTGGCATCGAGTCCGAGGTTGCCGGCTGCCGCGACCACGACGATGCCGGCATTGGCGGCACGTCGTGCGGCCTGCGCCAACGGATCGAGCCAGTACGACTCGAAAACGCCTGACGCCACCGACAGGTTGATGACACGGATGTTGTAGGTGGATTTGACCGCGACCGCATAGTCGAGCGCCGCAATCACGTCGCTGACGTAGCCCTCGCCATTGCCGTCGAGCACTTTGAGGCCGATCAGACGCGCACCGGGCGCGACACCAGAGCGGCGGCCGTCGGAGTCGAACCCGCTGCCCGCGACGATGCCGGCCACGTGCGTGCCGTGCCCGAACTCGTCGGTCGGGTGTTCCGTGAACCACGCCGGCATTTCCTGGGTGAAATCTTTGAAATGGACGACGCGTCGCAGGTGTTTGCCCGAAATCGAGCGATTGAGGTCGTCGGGCGCAGCGGAGATGCCGGAGTCGATGATTGCGACGCCGACGCCGCGTCCGGTCAGCGAGAACTCTTCACGCACGAGCGTTGCGCCGATCGCCGCGCTTGTGCGCTCCATCGACGCGAACGTCGGCCGATCGACCATTACGCGTTCGACGCGTGGATCGGCGGCAATTTCGGGGAGTGTCCAGTTGTCGACTTCGGCGACTTGCGCGCCGTGATCGAGACGGCGCCCCGCGATGCCGCGGCCTAACGCGCGCACATCGGGATCGCCTTTGAACTGCACGATGATGCGCGAGCGGCCCAAGAGCTGCTGGGCACGCGCTTGCAGCACCGAGTCCATCTTGTGATGTCGCGACTGGGCCGAGGCTGGAGTCGCAGAAAGTCCGGGGGCAAGGGCTACAGCTAACGCCGCAGCCAATAGGCGAGGGAGGGGGGTTATCGACATATCGAGGCTCGACGTAAGGGCAAAAGGTCTGCCGTAAGGTCAGCCGCACTCGACATTCCGTTGCAAACGGCTGAGACCGGCGCACTTATCGCGTGCGATTCGCTCGAAATGGCTTAGGTTTTCCGAGGAAAAGTGTGCAGAACCTGCACACGGTTTCAGGTGCCGGATCTGCGTAAATTGCTGCTCGCGTGGAACAAGCGCCTGAAGAGCGCGGTGTTCCAAATTGAAGCTGTTGCTAACAGTCTTGAGATCGCTCGAGACGTTCGCGGAGACGTCGGTGAAAATTAATTTGCGTCTCGACCGCGAGGCCCGCGCGCTTCGGGCTCGAGGCCGTACTCGACGATCTTCCGATAGAGCGTCCCGCGACTGATGGCAAGGAGTCGCGCCGCTTCTTTCTTGTTCCACGATGCCGCATCGAGCACACGGAGGATGTGTGCGCGTTCGGCTTCGGCGAGTGTCGGCACTCGTGGTGACGCTTCGGCCGCCGGTGCGGCGACTGGATGCAGGAACTCGATGTCGGTGTCGCGGATGACGCGGCCAGGTGCAGAGAGCGCCGCGCGTGACACCGTGCTTTCCAACTCGCGGATGTTGCCCGGCCAGGGGTATGCGTTCAGACGCGCGATCGATTCGGGTGAAAACGCCTTGGCGTCGAGCGGCAGTCCGTTCGCCGCGCAATATCTCGCGACAAAACGATTGGCGAGAACGGCGATGTCGGCGGGCCGTTCGCGGAGCGATGGCAGGCGGATCGAAAACGCATTCACCCGGTAATACAGGTCCTCGCGAAAGCGGCTGTCGCGAACGAATTGGTCGAGCGGCCGATTGGTCGCGGAGATCAGGCGGAAGTCGACTTGCACGGGTCGCTGGCCTCCGAGACGCTCGAATCGTCGATCCTCGAGCACGCGCAGCAGCTTGGCCTGTGCGACGAGGGACAGGTCGCCGATTTCATCCAGAAACAGCGTGCCTCGATCCGCCAGCTCCACGCGTCCCGGCTTCCGGTCGTGGGCGCCGGTGAACGCCCCCTTTTCGTAACCGAAAATCTCCGACTCGAACAGCGTATCGGGAAGCGCGGCGCAGTTTACCGCCTGGAAGTTCTCGCGGCCGCGGCGGCTGAGCTCGTGAATCATGCGAGCGACGACCTCCTTGCCCGACCCGGTGGGACCCAGGATGAGCACGGAGATGTCGGACTTGGCGGCAGTCCGGATCCACTCGAAGACGATCAGCATCTTTTCGTCGCGGCCGATCATTTCGCGGAAGCGCTGTACCGAGGGTGCCTGGTCTTCAGTGCTGATGTCGGCGCGCCGCTCGAGGAAGGTGTCCAGCAGACGATTGAGCGTGTCGTTCTCGGGGCGGATGGCGCCGTAATTGGCTGGCGGGCCCGGTTGTCGCCGCACGATGCCGGCCTCGACCAGCTCGTTGAGGCAGTTCTCGACGTCGAGGCGCAGCCGTCCGAACGTCGCCATCAGCGATTCGACCTCGAACGACTCCTCGGGGCGGGCGCTCAGGAAGCGAAGGAGACCGGCGCGCAGCGGCGACTGCACGAGGGTCCGGAAACGCCCCTCGAGATCGGCCGTCGTATCGGGTCTCACGCTCGTGGCGCGGCTGGCAGCAAAGCTCATTTGATTAGGCACCGCTGGTCTTACCCCAGGTGTTCGACTGCAGTTATCGGCATATATCCCATAGCGCGACAGCGTGAGGGACCAGTCCCCTTCGCGTTTTGTGCAACATCTTTGGGTTAAGCTAAACCGCTCATGCCCCATCGCCCATCGACAGGCTCAGGGCCGCCCGAGCGGGAAGCGGAGGACCGGCCAGGCTCCCCTGGAGCACCGAAATCGAACCACCTCAGCGGAAAGCCGATCCGGTACTACCGACCACGCGGCAGCGCGGACATCAAGCACCTGATTGACGAGGGATTTCAGGCATTCAATGCCGCCAGACTCGGAGAGGCCTGTCGCATCTTCTCTGAGAAGATGTTGCTCCCCGAGCACGACACTACAATCGGGCTCACGATCGCCGGAGCCCTGACGCCGGCGGGTCTCGGCGGCTGCTTCGTCGAGTTGATGGAGCGAGGCCTCGTTGACTTCGTCATCAGCACGGGTGCAAACCTCTACCACGACCTGCACTACGCGTTGAACTTCACGCTGCACCGCGGGTCGCCCTTCGTCGACGACGTGCAACTGCACGAAGACGGCGTGATTCGCATCTACGACGTCCTGTTCCCGGCCTCGGTGCTGCTCGAGACAGACGCGTATATCCGCGATTTCCTCGTCCGATCGGGTTTGGATGGTCCGGTCTCAACGGCCGAGCTGCATTACGCCCTCGGGCTGGATCTCATGGCGCGGCAGACCGGGTGTGAAAAGTATTCCGTCGTCGCGGCCGCCGCAGCCAACGGGGTGCCGATCTACACCTCCTCGCCGGGCGACAGCTCGATCGGTATGAACATCGCCTATCACGAGCTCATGAACGGTAGCCGCTTGATGATCGACCCCAACAAGGACGTAAACGAGGTGTGCGCGTTCATCCTGGCGGGTCGCAAGAACGGCTGCGTGATCCTGGGCGGAGGGTCGCCGAAGAACTTCTATCTGCAGGGGCAGCCCACGTTGTGGGAGGTGTATGGCATTCCCAAGGGCGGCAACGACTACTTCATTCAGTTCACGACCGATCAGGTCGTGTGGGGCGGGCTCTCCGGCGCGACACCCTCGGAAGCGGTCAGCTGGGGCAAAGTGAACCCAGGCGTCCTCCCGGATACCGTGGTCACCTATGCCGATTCCACCATCGTGTTTCCGCTGTTCTGCGAATATGTCGTAGGCGCACCGCATGGCCGCCGCGCGCGGAAGGAGCTCGTACACAAGCGCGATGAGCTCGTCGCGGCGCTCAAGAAGGACGCGAAACAAGTCAGGACGTGAATGGGTACGCTCGCCTCGGAGCTCGGCGGGCACGCGGGGCAGATTGCCGGGCAGCCGCGCGTCTACATCGACGCGAACGTGCCGGCCGGGCTCGTCGGATTCATGCGGCGATCGCTCTCGTGGGACGTGTTGTTCGTGCTCGAGCACGATGACCTCAGACGGGCGCGCGACGATGAGCACTATCGACTCGCGCGCCAACTCAGGCGCACGCTGATCACCCTCGATCGCGATTACCTCGACGATCGACTGTTTCCACCCTCCGAGAGCGGCGGCGTGCTGGTGCTGACGGCACCCACCGAGAACGGGTTGCTGGCGCTCCTGAAGCGCCTCGACAAGGAGATGCTGCGCCCGGCGGCCGGAGCAGAGGGCGACACGATAGTCGACGAGACGCTTCCCCTCGCGGGACGAAAGCTGCATCTTCACGTCGACTGGGACGGCCGATGATCGCCATCACTGGCGGCGATCTGGTTCTGCCGGACCGCATCGTGACCGAGGGCTCGCTGCTGCTCGAACGTACGCGCATCAGCGCGATCGAGACGCGGCGCATCGATGCCTCCGGCGCCGAAATGATCGACGCGACGGGCTGTTACGTGGTGCCCGGCTTCATCGACGTACATGTGCACGGTGTCGAGGGGTGCGACACACTCGACGGCGACGGCTCCGTCGGTCGAATCGCCTCGCGGCTCGTGCGCTATGGTGTGACCGCGTTTTGCCCGACCACCGTTGCCTGTGCACCGGAAGCGTTGCGCGCGTTCCTGAAACAGGTCGCCCGGGCGCGAGTGGCACCGGACGGGCTCGTGGCGCGCGTGCTTCCGTCGCATCTCGAGAGCAACTTCATCAATCCCGACTATCGCGGGGCGCAGCCGATATCGTGTTTGCGTACAGCCAGCGGTCCGCAAGAGGGGGACTACTCCGGCCGCGACATCCTGAACGTGATCGAAGACGGCCGCGCCGACGTCGGCATCGTCACGCTGGCACCCGAGCTGCCCGGCGGCATCGATCTCGTCCGGAGCCTCGTCGCGGCCGGGCATCGCGTCTCACTCGGCCACTCGGGCGCCGATTTCGAGACGGCGATCGCGGCGATCGAAGCCGGCGCGCGACACGCGACCCACCTGTTCAATCGCATGGCGCCCATGACCCACCGCGCTCCAGGCCTCGCGGGCGCGGTGCTCGAGCGCGACGACGTGGCAGCCGAACTGATCTGCGATGGGTTGCACGTACACCCGGCGGTCAGCCGCATCGCAATCGCGGCGAAACGGCCCGCCCGAATCATGGCGATCACCGATGCGACGGCAGGCGCGGGTCTGCCCGTAGGCTCGTCGGCACGCCTCGGCGGGCGTCCGATTCAGGTTCGTTCCGGCGCGGCGTTCCTCGAGGACGGGACGCTGGCGGGCAGCACGCTGACGATGAACCTTGCGTTCAAGGCGATCATGGACCAGTTCGGCGGATCGCCGGTCGACGCCGCGTTGATGTGCTCCACGACGCCGGCTCGCGAGCTGGGCCTGGGCGGCTTCGGCGTGCTGGCAGAAGGGGCCGTCGCCGACATCGTCGTGCTGGACCGCGATTGCCAGGTCGTCCGCACGTTTATCGGCGGCGATCAGGTGTGGGCGAACTCAGGGGCCGGGGCAGCACGTCTAAGCCACATGTAGAGGCCGGTCAGCCTCTTGACCTATCGAGGATCAGCATGCGCCATCACACTTTGTGCACCGTCGTCGCCGTCGCCGCCATCGGAGCCGCCTGCAGTATCGATGTTCGCGGCGACGATACGGTCATCCGCGAAGAAAAGCGATTCACCGTCAGCGGCCAGCCCGAATTGCAGCTGCGGACATTCGACGGGTCGATCCGGCTGAAATCCTGGGATCGCAACGAGATCCTGGTCGAGATCGAACGGCGGGGACCCGACGCCGAGACCGCCCGGCGGCTGACTGTCGACACCTCGCAGCAGGGCAACCGGGTCGTCGTCGAGGTGCCCGAGCCGCGCGAAGGCCGAGACCGGATTCATTTCGGGTCATGGCAATCGCCCTCGGTCAGCCTCGTTGTCACGGCACCGCGGCTGATGACGCTCGATGCGCGAACCGGGGACGGCTCGATTGCCGCGGACGATCTGGCTGGGAGCATCGTGCTCAACACCGGCGACGGCAGCATACGCGTGCGGCGGGTCGAGGGCGGGCTGCGGGCGCACACGGGCGATGGCTCGATCTCGATCAGCGATGTCAACGGTCAGCTCGAGGCGGAATCTGGCGACGGGTCGATCGATGTCGGCGGCCGCCTCGAGGCGGTCAATGTCCGCAGCGGCGACGGCTCGGTGCGCGTCGACGCCGATCAGGGC
>Ga0209814_10000773_pt1 | contig 10873 bp, 14 predicted proteins | sample SoiMetdeltSBSDD1_FD_187597 | JGI IMG/M metagenome (GOLD analysis project Ga0209814, IMG submission 187597) | Bulk soil microbial communities from a Populus tree surrounding site in Tennessee, USA - Soil MetaG P. deltoides SBSDD1 (SPAdes) (version 2) | ecosystem: Environmental > Terrestrial >... | reverse complement strand
GGACAACGACCCGGCGAGGCCTCCGAACGAGGAGACGTTCCAGGACAAGCGCACCCTCGAGATCGGCGGCGAGCGGATCGACCTCGCTTTCCACGGCCCCAACCACTCCCCCGACAACATTCTCATCCACCTGCCCGGCCACGACACGATGATGCTCGTCGACATCGTCAATCCGGGGTGGGTGCCGATCTACCGGTCCAATCTGAGCGAAGACATCCCCGGCTACATCGAGGCGCCGGCGAACGCCCTCGCCTACCCGTGGAAGCACTTCATCGGCGGCCACATGGGCCGCCTCGGCACGCGGGAGGACCTCGCCCTCCACCAGCAGTACATGGCGGACATCTCCGACAGCTCCCGGAACGCGATCGACACCGTCGACCCGACGCCCTACTTCGTGAAGTACGGCGAGAACTTCTGGGCTGCGCTGAAGGGCTACCTCGACGAGACGGCCGCCACCGCGGCCGCGCCCGTGATCGAGAAGTACACCGGCGTACTGGCCGCGGCCGACGTGTTCACCGAGGACGTGACGTTCGAGGTGATGCAGTCGATCCGCCTCGACCTCGGCTACGGCGCGCAGGTGCACCCGTGATGGCGAGCCTTCCTGTACGGGACCCGGTCGGCGACCACCTGCTGACGCCGAAGAACGCGGCGATGATCGTGACCGATTACCAGCCCTCCCAGTTCGCCGGGGTTCAGTCCATCGATCGCGACCTCCTGCTCGAGAACATCGTCTCGACCGTGAAGACCGCCAAGCTGTTCGGCGTCCCGATCGTCCACTCGACGATCAACGTCGCAACCGGACGAGGACAGCCGACGGTTCCCGAGCTGGCCGAGCTACTCGAAGACGACCCTCCGGTCGACCGCACGACCACCAACGCCTGGGAGGACGGCGACTTCGTCGCGGCCGTTCGCGCCACCGGCCGGCGCAAGCTGATCGTCTGCGCGCTTTGGACCGAGATCTGCATGGCCTTCCAGGCCCTCGACGAGCTGCGGGAGGGCTACGACGTATATCCCGTCGTGGACGCGATCGGGGGTACCTCGGTCGAGGCTCATCGCGCGGGCCTGGAGCGCGTCGTACAGGCCGGCGGCAAGCCCATCGGCTGGGTCTCGCTCGCAGCCGAACTGCAGCGCGACTGGGCGCGCGACGAAACGGCCGAGGGCGTTGTCGAGATCGTGCTCACCGAACGGCTGCTGAGAGCATGAGCGTCGAAGCAACCTCCCAGGAGCGCAGGGCCGCCTCTGCGACCACGGACCCGGCGCGGATCCGTGAGCTGTTGCTCGCGAACCTCTTCGCGGTGTTCAGCGAACGCGATCCGGAGCGTCGTTTGCAAGTGATCGAACGCAACTACACGGAGGACGTGATCTGGTCGGACCCCGACCGGACGACGCACGGGCGTGAAGAAATGAACGAGCAGGCGCAGAAGCTGCTCGACCGCGTGCCTGACTTCGTGTTCAGCGCTGCGGGACCGGTGCACGTCAGCCGCGATCTGGGCCTCCTCGCCTTCAACCTCGGCGTGCCGGGGCAGCCGCCCGCGGTCAGCGGGATCGACGTGGCAGTGGTGCGCGATGGACGGATCGCGCGCTTGTACACGCTCTTGAACGCTGAGGGTTGACGAGAGGGAGAATCACGCAATGAGCGTCGAGAGCCGACCCCGCAAGCGCGCCGCCCTGGCAGATCGGAAGGCGCGCGAGTCCCTCCGCAACGCGGATCCGGTGCTCGCACGCCTGATCGACGCGCGGCCCGGTTTCCGCCCGCGGGCCTGGATGGACGAGCTGCCGCCGCTCGACGCCTTCGGGACGCTCGTCTTCCAGGTCGCGGGCCAGCAGCTGTCGGTCGCCTCCACGCGGGCGATCATCCGGCACCTCGAGGAGCGATTCGGAGGACACATGCCGTCGGCGGCGGAGCTGCTGGCCGCAGGTCCGAACGTGCTACGGGAGAGCGGATTCTCGGCTCGCAAAGGCGAGACGCTGCGCGCGTTGGCCGAGCGTTTCGTCGACGGCCGCCTGAGCGACGAGGCGCTCGCCGCGATGACGGACGACGAGGTCGAGGCGACGCTGACCGAGGTGCCGGGCATCGGGCCGTGGACCGCACGCGGGTTCCTGCTCGTGGCGCTCGATCGGCCGGACGTGTTCCTCTCGGGCGACCTCGCGCTCCGGCGCGCGATCCAACGAGCCTACGGCTTCGACCACCTTCCGACCGACGACGAGGTGGCCGAAGTGTCCGATCGCTGGCGGCCGTACCGAAGCCTCGGCGTTAGCTACCTGTTCGCGTCCGAATACGACGGACAGCCGTAGGGAGACAGCCGAGACTGGCCGTCCACCACGAGCTCACGCCCTCCGAGGCCGCGGACCGCCTTGCCATCCGCGAGCTGTTCGACGCCTACGCCCATTGTGCCGATCGCCGTGACGCCGAAGGACAGAAGGCGCTCTTCACGCTCGACACGCGATTCGCCGTCTATATGGATGGCGAGGGAAGCGAGCCGACGTACGTGCTCGAAGGACGAGAGGCGCTCACGCCCGTGTTCGCCGACCTGAACCGATACGACGCGACCACCCACTTCAACGGCCAGAGCACGGTCGCGATCGACGGGAACCACGCCACAGGCGAGAGCTACACGATCGCCCACCACCTCTTCACCGAGGACGATCAGCGCAAGATCATGATCGCGTCGCTCCGCTACCTCGACACATTCGTCAAGATCGGGGAGAGTTGGTACTTCGCCGAGCGCAATCTCATCCTCGATTGGAGCGAGACTCGAGAGTCGGACGGAGCGGACTAGACTCGACACCCCAGTCTCCGGAGGCTAGTCGGCAACGGAACGATTGGGCCGGCTGTGGTGACGCGCACCTGGCACGACTCGCGCGCGACTACGAGAGGGCCTGATCGTGATGCAGCAGGCCGCGGCGTCGTGAGAGGCTCGACGTAGACGGATGAGCAGCGACGTGGTCATCGGTCAGGACGGCAGGTCGCGCTGCGCCTGGGCCGGCGCCGACGATACCGAGTTCGGCCGGTACCACGACGACGTCTGGGGTATTCGCACCTACGACGAGTCTGCGCTGTTCGAGGCGCTCACTCTGGGCGTGTTCCAGGTCGGCCTGAGCTGGGCGATCGTGTTCGGTAAGCGGGACGCATTCCGGAAGGCATTCCGCGGCTTCGACGTCGCCAAGGTCGCGACGATGACCGAGCGGGACGTCGACCGCCTGGTCAAGGACGCCTCGATCATCCGCAACCGAGCCAAGATCCAGGCAACCGTCGACAACGCCCGCGCGATGCGGTCCGCGTCACCGAGCCTGGCGGAACTCGCGAAGTCCTATGCGGTCACCCACAAGCGCTCACCGCGGTCGATCGCCGACCTCCCCACATCGACCCCGCGGGCGGAGGCGCTCGCAAAGCAGTTGAAGTCACAGAGCTACCGCTTCGTCGGGCCCACGAGCGTCTATGCATTCATGCAGAACGTCGGCGTCGTCAACGACCACGTCCACGGCTGCTTCCGCGCGAGCGACTACCCCGGCAACGAGGGGCGCTGACAGAGCTGTGGGCGTCAAGTCGCGTACGCAGCTCGCGGCTCGGCTCTCGCCTTGAGCCGACGCGAGGTCAGTACCATCGGCGAATGAGCCCGGTGCGGCCAACGTTGCACGTAGTCGGCCGGCGGATGGATGCCGAGCACTACCGCCTGCGCGACTTTCTCACCCGGACCGCACAACCGTACGAGTGGCACGAGGCGGGCTCCGCCGAGGCCGACCTCCTGCTGGAGCGGCTGGGGTTGGTCGATGCGACCCTTCCCGTGGTCGTCGACGGGGACCAGAGCCTCGCGGGCGCGACTGTCGAGGCGGTGATGGAGGCATGGGGCGGTTACCAGCCCGCAAAGCTCAAGCACTACGACTTCGTCGTCATCGGCGCAGGGCCGGCAGGGCTTGCAGCCGCCGTCTACGCCGCCTCGGACGGCCTTTCGACGCTCGTCTGCGACCGCGACGTGCCGGGGGGCCAAGCCTCGTACGCCACCATGATTGAGAACTTCTTCGGGTTTCCCGACGGGATCGGCGGGGCCGAATTGGCCCGGCTGGCCGGGAGACAGGCTGAGCGCTTCGGCGCCGAGCTGCTCCTCATGCGGGGCGTCACGGGTAGCCGGATGAACGGTCATGACGAGCCCGTCGGGTTGCTCCTCGACGACGGCTCCGAGGTGACCGCTTCCGTCGTCCTCGCAGCGCCCGGAATCGATTGGGCGCGGCTCGACCTCGAGGGCATCGACGACCTGATCGGCGACGGCGTCTACTACGGCGCGGGCCGAAGCGAGGCGGCGCAGTGCGCGGGCCAGGACGTCGTGGTGGTGGGCGCGGGGAACTCGGCCGGGCAGGCCGTCCTCAACTTCGCGAACCAGACGGCTCGGGTGACGATGCTCGTTCGCGGCGACCGCCTCAGCAAGAGCATGTCCGCCTATCTGATCGAGCGGATCGAAAAGCATCCGCTCATCGAGGTCCACCTCGAGACGCAGCTGACCGAGCTGCACGCGAACGGCGACGGGCGCAGCGGAGTGACCTTCACCGACGCCGCGGGCAAGTCGGAGGCGCGAACTGTCGACGGCGTCTTCCTCTGCATCGGCGGGTCGCCGCACACGGAATGGTGCTCTCGAGAGCACGTGCTCACGGATGACCGGGGCTACATCCTCACGGGCCAGGACCTGCTGAGGGGCGAGAAGGCCCCGGATTGCTGGCCGCTCGACCGCGATCCGCTCCCGCTCGAGACCAGCCGGGTCGGCCTCTTCGCGGCCGGCGATGTTCGCCACGGCTCCACCAAGCGTGTCGCCGCCGCCGTCGGCGAGGGGTCGATGGTCGCCTCGCTCATCTTCAGCCGTCTTGCCGAGCTCGGTGTCACCTACTGAGCTCGCAGGGGTCCTCGAGCACGCGCGCCGGCGAACAGAAGCCTTGCTCGAGCCCCTCTCGGACGAGCAGCTGACGCGCCAGGTCTCGCCGCTCCAGTCGCCGCTCGTCTGGGATCTCGCTCACATCGGGTACTTCGAGGAGCTCTGGCTGCTCCGAAGCGGCAACGGCAGCGCGCTCGACGATCTGTACGACTCGTTCGCACACGGGCGAGCCGAGCGAGGGGCACTGCCCATCCTCTCCCCGCAGGACACGCGTGCCTACGTCTCGGAGGTGCGCGAGAAGGTGCTCGAGCGGCTCCCCGAGCTGGCACGGGACGACTTCCTCGTCGGAATGGTGGCGCAGCATGAGCTCCAGCACGTCGAAACGATGGCGCAGACGCTCGCCCTCGCGGGCTTGACCGGCCCCAATGGGCTCCCGCCGGTCACGACGAGCGGCCACGTCCTCATTCCGGGCGGGCCATTCACGATGGGCTCGGACGACGCATGGGCGTACGACAACGAGCGGCCGGCGCACATCGTCGACCTGCCCCCATTCCGGATCGACAGTGCCCTCGTCACCAACGCCGAGTACGCAGAGTTCGTCGAAGCCGAGGGAGCAGCTGCACCGCTCCGCCGGGGTCGCGAGGACGAGCCGGTACGGCATGTCTCGTTCCACGAGGCGGAGGCCTACGCGCGCTGGGCCGGGAAGCGCCTGCCGACCGAGCCGGAGTGGGAGAAGGCGGTGAAGACCGCCGACGCGGAGCTCGAGCACGCGCGGGGCGCCGTCTGGCAATGGACGTCGTCCTTCTTCGAGGGGTACCCGGGCTTTCGCGCCTTCCCGTACAAGGAGTACTCCGAGGTTTTCTTCGGCGACGAGTACCGAGTGCTGCGCGGCGGCTCGTGGGTTACGGATCCGCTCGTCGCCCGGCCGACCTTTCGCAACTGGGACCTGCCGCAGCGGCGGCAGATCTTCGCCGGCATTCGGTGCGCATCCGATGTCTAGGGCCTCCACCGCAATCCGTCCGGACCTCTTCGACGCAACGGGCCGGAGCCTGCAGCGTGAGCTGAAGGAGCTGCCGCCTGTCTGGCTTTACGACGCGCGCGGGTCGCTGCTGTACGAGGCGATCACCCGCCTCCCCGACTACTACCTGCCGCGCCGGGAGGCCGAGATCCTTGCTGCGCGTGCGAGGTGGATCGCCGCACAAACGGAGGCGCGGACGCTGGTCGAGCTCGGCTCCGGGAGCGCCCGGAACACCCGGTTCCTCCTGGACGCGCTCGAGCTCGAGCGCTTCGTTCCCTTCGATGTCAGCGAACGGATGCTGCGGACGAGTGCCGACGCGATCGCCGAGGCGTATCCGGAGGTCTCCGTCGAGGCGATCGTCGGCGACTTCGAGCGCGACCTAGCGGCGCTACCGACCGATGGCCCGCGGCTGATCGCGCTCCTCGGAAGCACGATCGGGAACCTCTACCCACAGCAACGGGCGGAGCTGCTCGGCTCACTGGCGCGGGAGCTGGGCGAGGACGGCACGCTGCTGCTCGGGCTCGACCTCGTGAAGGACGTCGCCAGGCTCGAGGCTGCCTACCACGACCGCACCGGCGTGACGGAAGCGTTCGTCCGAAACGCCCTCACCGCCGTCAATCGCGAGCTTGGCGCCACGTTCGAGCAGGGGCGGTTCGTCTACGAGCCACGCTGGGATCCGGAACACGAGTGGATGGACATCGCGCTCCGAGCACTCGAGGCTCACGTCGTCGCGGTGCCGGAGCTGAAGCTGGAGATAGCGTTCCAGAAGGGCGAGCGGCTTCGCGTCGAGATCAGCTCGAAGTTCCGGCGGAAGGCGCTCGAAACGGAGCTCGAGCGCGCGGCGTTGGGCGTTCGCTCGTGGTGGACCGACCGGCTGGGCGACTTCGCAGTCGTACTCGCAGGCTGAGAAAGGAGAGGGCATGTCCACGAATCCCATCTGCAGCCACCTCGACCAGATCGAGGTGACCGAGCTGCCCGAGACGATCGAAGGGTGCGAGGAGTGCCTGAAGATCGCCTCCACCTGGGTTCACCTCCGCATGTGCATGACCTGCGGCAAGATCGGCTGCTGCGACTCATCGCCGAACCGCCACGCAACCGCGCATGCAGGCCAGAGCGGCCACCCAATCATTCGTTCGGCCGAGCCCGGTGAGGACTGGAGCTGGTGCTACATCGACGAGGTCGCCTTCGCGTTCTCACCGCAGTAAGCCGCGGGTCAAGCCGCTGCTTCCGACTCGGCGCTTTCGCCTCGTCTTGCAGCCTCTTCCTGAGGTCGCTGTTGAAATGACTGACTGCTGCTATGACCTTCGGCCAGGAACAAGTAACCGCAGTTCTCTCGAGGTCCGCAGACGGTCTATCTCCTATGCGGTCGGCCGCGCGCTGCGCGGGCGTGAGTCTTGGATCGTTTGGTGAGCCGGCGGGCCCGAAGGCCCGCCGCCTCGTAAACCGCTCCTAGCGGGGCGGGAACTGCGAGTTGGAACCGGAATCGGCCAGGTTGGCCGTTGGTGCCTTAGGTCGAGCCCGAAGCGGATTGCGAGCACGCGGGGGCGTCGCCGCGTCGGCGGGAGCGACCGCCACCAGGGCGTATGCGCCGACCGAGACGATCGTCAGCGCGAGGATCGTCGCGATGCGGCGCACGGCAGGCGAGAGTTGGTTCAAGCCGCCCTTCGACGCGCCGGCTGCCGCCGCTTTGCTCGCTTCGCGAGCTCGCTGTTGAAGTGGCTCACTGCCTCGGTCGGCAGGCCGGTGATCTCCCGGAGATGCCGGCTGCTGACCACTGCCAGGCGGCCGACCAGCTCACGCGGGGCGGTCTCGTCGGCCGCACCCCCGAGCAACTCGTCGCTGATGGCCTGGGCGTAGCGATCGGCTGATTGCGCCCAGCCGACCACGAATTTGCTCAACGAGGTGAGCGTCGCCAGCTGGACGCGGGTTGCTTGGACGAAGAACTCGCGGAGGGCGTCGGGGTGCCTGCCGTTCGAGGTCGAGCTCTCGCCCGCTTGGGTCGAGGTCTTTGCAGTGTTGCGCTTCGGTGCTGCTGTAGGCATGTCAGCCTCCTTGGGGGGAATCGGTTGGGTGCGGTCGGTGTCGCGGCTTGCGCTTCTTGCGGCCAGGCCATCACCGCGCGAGTCGGAGCGCCTGGACCGCCCAGCCGCCGAGGGCGAGGAGCAAGATCGCGAGGCCAAGGAGCACGAGAACGACCCGCTGCTTGATCGGCCTCCGCCGAGAGAGCATCTGATTCATCAGCGGTTTCCTTCGGTGGTGATGGTTGGGTGAGCTGCGCGGGCGATGCCCGGGGCGGCGTGGAGGCGCCCGTTACGGGCGAGGATCAAAACGAACAGGCCGAGAAAAACGGTCGTCAAGGCATCGAAGAGGAGGGCGAGGACGATCGCCAGCCGGTAGCCGGATTCCATGAAGCCGAAGAGCGGCATGTACTCGCTCCAAAGCAGGCTCGCGAGCGAGCCAAGCGCGATTCCGATCGCACCGAGCGCGGCCAAGGCGAGGATCAGGTCGCCGACGTTCCGCCCCAGGCGTCTGACCGGTGCAAGCAGCACAGTCCCGATCACGCCGGAGCCAATGAAGCTCAGTAGGAAGAGCGTGCCGATCGTCGGCACCACGGAGAAGTAGGCGCCGTAGTACTGCTGGGCATGGACGGCGCCGACCCCGAGAATCGATCCGGCGCCGAGGTAGCGGGCTGCTTGGCCAACCACCTCGGTTCGCGACGTCGGCGCGACCGGCAGGGCTCGGAACGCTACGCGCTCGCCCCCACCGGACAGGGCACGCGGTTTTCCCTGCGCGCTAGCCACGGTGGATTTCCTTGCCCGCGGGCGAGAGCACCCACCACGGGCCGCCGAACTGGTTCAGTCCTTGGCCGGTCGTCTGGCCGGGCTTGCGATCGGAGACGAAGTAGTAGAGCGGGTGGTGGTTGTAGGTGACCTCGAGCTTGCCGTCCTTCCGCTTCGTCGTCCCGAGCAGCGAGGCGCGGACGCCGGTGCCGGCGTGCGGCTTGCCTTTCGTGATCAGCGGCGGCCAGAGCGCGGCGCAGGCGCCGTAGCAGCTGCTGACGCCGTGCTTGTCCCTGACGAAGTCGTACAGCGTGATCCCCTTGCCGTCGACGAGGATCCGGCCGAGCCGCGACCTGGCGACCATGACGGTCGTTCCACGCGCCGCTTCTGTCGCGAACGCGTAAGCGGCCGCGATCGAGGCGAACGCCGCCGCTGCGGCAAGAGCGGCGATCAGTTTGAGCGTGTGCTTCATCAGAACCTCCTTGCGTTGGAGCCAGGAGGGAGAGGCGGATGGGCCTCGCCCTCCTGGACGTGGTCGTCTTCGGCTACTCGTGCGGGACGAGCGTCCCGAAGAGGCCGTCTGCCTCGTGGTCGAGGCCGGCGGTGAAGAACAGGCTGTTTGGACCGGCACCTGGCGTCGCTGGCGCGAAGCGCAGTCCCCACAGCCCGTCGATCGCGACCGGTCCGCCGTCGGGCCTGCCGAGCGTGCCCTGGAACGCGCCGGTCGTCGGGTCGTACGCGTGGATCCGGCCGTTGCCGAAGTTGCCGACGAGGATGTCGCCGCCGAAAGCGCCGAACGGCGGCGGCGCCAGCGTCACCGCCCACGGAGAGTCGAGCTTGCCTCCGCTGACGAGCCGCTGCAGCAGATCCCCGTTCGGGGCGAAGACGTCGACGAATCCGTTGCCCGGCCGCGCGGCGTCATCGTCTTTGCCGGGGCCCTGCTTGGCGAAGGTCACGAAGAGCTTGCCGCCGATGTTGTGGATCCCGAACGGGGCAAACCCCACCGGGATGGTCGGGTCGGTGAAGCGGTTGACGAGGTCGAAGTCGCTGTCGAACATGTCGACGGTGCCGAAGCGGAAGCTCGTGGCGTAGATGAACTTGCCGGTCGGCGTCGTCACGAGGGCGAGGCCCTTGTAGTTGGCGCCGACGTCGCCGGCGGCGTCGGTCGCGGTCGACCTGTCGACGGCGATGACGGCGTGACTCGGGTCGACGTTCGGGTTCCAGCCGGCGATCGTCCCGTCCTCGGTCGCGAACAGGAAGAAAGCGGGGCCGGACTTACCGTTCTCCGAGATCGCGAAATCTGGCGAGGCCGGGTCGAACGTGTTGAACGCCTGGCCCGTGGGGGCGCCCACCGCGCCAGGGCCGGCCGACGCCGGTGCCGGGATCGAGACGACGCGCGGCTGCCGGTTGCCGGCGCCGTCGTACAGCGTCGTCACACCGGCGTGGTTGTCGGAGACCCAGATCGGGCTGCCCGGGCCGACAGACGTGCCCCACGGGTTCTTCAGGTTCGGGTCGGTGTTTGCGGCCAGGCCCGGGATGTCCGAGACCAGGTTCGCCTGGTCGTAGGAACGGGTGGCGATGCCGCCGGCGCCGCCACCCGCCGCGGCAGGTCCGGCGACTCCGGAGAAGGCGAGCGATGCGGACAGCGCGGCGAGGGCCGCGAGTCCGACGACGAGGTTTCGTGCTCTCATGGTTTCTTCCTTTCTGCCTGGAGCTACTTGCCGGAGGAGTCGTGCGCCGGCAGCAGCGCGTGGTGTAGGACGAAGCCGGCCACGTCGTGGCCAAGTGCGAGGCCGGCGATGTGGTCGAGCCGTGTGTGCTGGCCGGAGAAGATCCGGCTCAGACCGGCCTCCTCGGCAGCTGCGGAGAAGCTGGTGAACGAACGGGTCACGCCCGGGAGCGCCGGCGAGCTGACCGAGAACGCGTTGTCGTTGCCGTAGAAGCCGGCCAGCACGTCGGCTCCCGCGGCGCTGATCGTGCTATGGGCCCCGGGGTAGGACGGGTCGGCCGCGGTCGTTCCCGAGAGCGGGAGCCAGTTCGGGTCGGCGACGGTGTTCGGGTTGCCGTCGGTGTCTGCGAGGCGGATCGCCGTCACCGGCCGCCAGAGGCGGTAGGTGTACTTGGCGTCGTAGAAGGCGATCGCCGAGTCGGCGAAGCTGAGGTTCAGGGTCGCGAAGAGCCGCGCCGTCGTCGGCAGGTCGCTGTGATGCACG
>Ga0209814_10000769_pt1 | contig 10911 bp, 9 predicted proteins | sample SoiMetdeltSBSDD1_FD_187597 | JGI IMG/M metagenome (GOLD analysis project Ga0209814, IMG submission 187597) | Bulk soil microbial communities from a Populus tree surrounding site in Tennessee, USA - Soil MetaG P. deltoides SBSDD1 (SPAdes) (version 2) | ecosystem: Environmental > Terrestrial >... | reverse complement strand
GGCCGTGACCGCGCTCGAGCTGCCGATCCCACCGCCGCTACCGCCGTCCGCGACGTTCCCGCTGATCGTCGAGCGGGTGAGCGTGACGCTGCCGCCGGCCCCGATCCCACCGCCCCGGTGGATCGTGGGGCCCGCGGTGTTTCCGCTGATCGTCGAGGCGGTCACGGACACGTTCCCGTTGACGTTGATCCCACCGCCGCTCCCGTCGATGGCGGTGTTCCCGCTGACCGTGGAGCTCGTCACGGTCGCGTTTCCACCGGTAGAGCCGCCGCCGCCCGAGTTCGTTGCCGCGTTCCCGCTGATGGTCGAGTTGGTGATACTCAGGTTGCCCTCGGCGACCACCCCGCCGCCGTCGCCTCCCGTCCCGGTGGTGTTGTTTCCCGTCAGGGTCGAGTTCGTGAGTGCGACGTTCCCGGCGCTCCAGACGGCACCGCCACCGACGCCTACTGCGCCACCGGTCCCACCGGTGATCGTGACGCGGTCGAGCGTGAGGTTGGGCGTGTTGTTGATGGCCATCCCGCCCGAGCCGTTCGCGTTGATGGCGACGCCGTTGCCTTGCACCTCGAGGTCGTCGGGCGCGGCGGGAACATGTGTGAGCGGTCCGGTGAGGAGTGTGATGGTCGCGACGCCCGGCTGGACGACGATGACGTCGTCCCCGGGCGAGCCGGCGGCATCGATGAACGCCTGACGGAGCGAGCCTGGCCCGGCATCGTCGTTGTTGATGACCGGGAACTCGGCGGCCGTCGCCGGCGACGGCACGAGGCTCAACGCCGCCGCAGCCAAGGCAGCGGCGCTGACCAATGAGACGACCATTTGCCGAGGCGCTCGGGCCATGCCACCCCTCCCGATCGCGACCCCGGGAGGGTAGCCCGCGGCGCTCCGACGCAGGCTGATACGGCCGCGGAATCACCCGTTCTGGCCGATGCGCTCGGCGCCGGCCGCGAGGATCGTGAGATCTCCCCGGGTCTACCCGGACCAAGGCCCGCCGAAAGGAGCTCCCCCCGTGGCTCTACACCGCAAGCTCGTCGAGGATCTGACTCCGCTCCTGCTCAGCCCGATGTACGCGCGCCCTGGTGAGGCTCTTCGAGCGCCCCGCCACACCCTCCCGGATCTCGAGATGGCCCCCGACACCGCGTATCAGTTCGTGCGTGACGAGCTGATGCTCGACGGCAACGCCCGACTCAATCTCGCCACGTTCGTCACGACCTGGATGGAGCCTCAGGCCGAGCAGCTCATGGCCGAGACGTTCGACAAGAACATGATCGACAAGGACGAGTACCCACGCACGGCCGAGCTCGAGCAACGATGCGTGAACATGTTGAGCCGGCTCTGGAGCTCACCCGCCGACGATGAAGCCACGGGAACGTCGACGACGGGCTCGAGCGAGGCGGCCATGCTCGGCGGGATGGCCCTGAAATGGCGCTGGCGAGAACGTCAACGCAAGGTCGGCAAGCCCACGGATGGACCGAACATGGTCATGGGCGCCAACGTGCAGATCTGTTGGGAGAAGTTCTGCCGTTACTGGGATGTCGAGGCGCGCTTGGTTCCCATGGAAGGCGACACGTACCACCTCACCGCCTCGCAAGCGGCGGAGCACTGCGACGAGAACACGATCGGCGTCGTGACCGTTTTGGGATCGACATTCGACGGTTCCTATGAACCCGTCGCCGACATCTGCGCCGCGCTCGACAAGCTCCAGGCCGACACCGGGCTCGATGTTCCCGTCCACGTCGACGGGGCGTCGGGAGGGTTCATCGCGCCGTTCATCGACCCCGAGCTCGTATGGGACTTCCGTCTCCCCCGCGTGCAATCGATCAATGCCTCGGGCCACAAGTACGGGCTCGTATACCCCGGCGTCGGATGGATCGTCTGGCGAGATCCTGACGCGCTCCCCGACGACCTCGTGTTCAACGTGAACTACCTGGGCGGCAACATGCCCACGTTCGCGCTGAACTTCTCTCGGCCCGGCAATCAGGTCGCGGCGCAGTACTTCAACTTCGTGCGGCTGGGGTTCGACGGCTACAAGCAGGTGCAACAGACGTGCCGGGACGTCGCCCGGTACGCATCCGATGCCATCGGCAAGATGGGCCCGTTCGAGCTGATCACCGACGGGAGTGAGCTGCCGGTGTTCGCGTTCGCCCTCAAGAACGGCGGTCCGTACACCGTGTTCGATGTGTCGGGGCGCCTCCGTGAGAATGGTTGGCTCGTCCCCGCCTACACGTTTCCCGAGAACCGCCAGGACCTCGCTGCGCTCCGGATCGTGATCCGAAACGGGATGTCACGCGACCTCACCGACCTCCTCGTCAGCGACCTGAAGACCCACGTGGCGTTCCTCGAGAAGCTCCCGGCGCCCCTCCCCCAGACTCGGCACGAAGGCTTCCACCACTAAGGGGACGTGGGCTCGCGCTCTGCACCGAGAGAGTCGAAGTAGTCGACGACCTCCTGCTGTTCCTTGTGCTCGGCCCAGCCGGCTGCGGTCGACTGGAACGAGCAGTCTTCGATGGTGAGATCGGCGCCGTGCTCGACGAGGTAGCGCACGAGCCCGAGATTCCCGTTGTAGGCCGCGCCGTGGAGAGCGGTCTGCCGGTGGGGGTAGGGGTCGGCCGCGTTGACGTCGAAGCCGAGCTCGACCATCAGCGCGACAGCGTCGGCCCGGTCTCCGTCGGCGGCGACACTGATCTGGTGGGGCGCCGGCTACCGGCCGCGGTGGGCGTCAGGTCCAGGGAACGGGCGCGCCCCAGCGGTCGAGGAAGGTCGTCTCCGAGGTTGGCTTGCGCACGTTCGGGCCGAAGTTGCCCTGCGGGTAACCGAGCGGCACGCAGAAATGGAAGCCGACGTCGTCGGGGATGCCGAACATCCGGTGAAAGCGGTCCATGACGGACGGGTGGAGCGTTGTCGGAACCGAGCCGATCCCGAGCGATCGGGCCGCGAGCATCAGGTTCTGGACGGCCGGAATGACGGAGTCGGCCGGGCCGGCGTGCAGCGCCAGGGCGAACACGATGCAGGGCACGTCCGTCATCGCGTCGGCCAGTCCGGCCGCGGCATGGAACATGCGTGGGAGATCCTCTCTCTGCTGGAACCCCTCGTCGCGCCGCTTCGCCCACCACGCCTCGTGATAGAGCGCGCCGAAGTCCCGGATCGCCGCGCGATCGTTCAGGACGAGAAACCGCGCCACCTGCTGGTTCCCGCCGTTGGGTGCCTTTGACGCGGCTTCGAGAATGAGCTGAACGTCCTCGAGTGGGATCGGGTCGGGTTTGAACCGTCGGATCGAGCGTTGGGTGAAGATCGCTTCACCGAGAGGCATCGACAACCGGCTGTAGTCCATGGGAGGTCTCCTTGGCACGACTCAATCACTTGACGCTCTTCGTGCGGGATCGCCGCACGGCCACTGATTGGTACGTCCAGAATCTCAACCTGGAAGTGGAGTTCGAAGTCCCGGAGACCGCGACTACTGCGGTCCGCGACCCGGGCGATTTCACGATCTTCCTCATGGAGCGATCGTCTACCGACGACGCGCCCAGATGTGCTCTCTACTTCGAGGTCGACGACGTCGACGCCGAGTACCAACGCATCCGGCAGACGGGTGCCACGGTCGCGCATCCTCCTCGCGAGGCTCCTTGGGGTTATGGCCCCGAGGTCGTCGACCCCGATGGTCACATCGTCCGACTGTGGGATCAGCGAAGCGTGACCTAGCGAAGCTATACGTGCCCTGCTCCCGTCGCCGGGCGTTCACACGTTGTGTTCAGCCGGCACCCGGCCGTCTTTGATCGCCTGGACGAGCGCCTCGTGGTCGAGGGCGTTCTGATCAGCGTACGTAGTGGCGAAGCGGCCCAGAGCTTTGCCGAAGGCGTCTCCTTTGCCGAGGTAGCCGGAGATGCCTGCCGCGTCGCCGGAGCGGGCGTGCGCTCTTGCGAGAGTTCCGCCGCACAGCTCCGCGTAGGAGAGAAACGGGTTCGTCCCCAGGGCGTTGATGTTGGCGGACACTTTCATGTCGCGCAGGTTGCGCCAGTAGTAGTCGACATCGGACGTCTCGTCGTGGGTCCATCCGAGGAACATGTCGCTTGCGGCCTGCATGAACCGCTGCCCCTCGACAGCGCGGCGGGCGTGGTTGTCGTAAGCGGAGCGCCCGAGGTACGGCTCGAGCACCGACGCTTGGGCTTCCTTGATCTGCAGGATGAGCGGGTCGTCGTGCCCGCCTCCTTCCAGCAGTGCGATCCAACAGCGCGTCCCGACGCTACCCACTCCCACCACCTTGCGAGCTGCATCGACCAATGTGAACCGGTCGAGAAGGTGGCCGGTGTCGTCCGGGAGGCTCGCCCGGTATCCGTCGAGCAGCGCCTGCATGTTGTCGAGCTCGTCGTCGCCGCCGACATGACCCACCAACGGAGGCTGATCGATGATGCGGCGACGACCGTCGACAATCGTCGTGAGCTTGTTCACGGCCTGCAGATTGCTGTGCGCGTGCGCCCGCGCGATGCCACGGTCGAGTATGCCGCGGGTCTCAGCATCACCCTTCGCCTCCGCCACCGCCACGACGACGTCGGTATCGATGCTCCAGCACCAGGCGTCGAGGGTGGGTGTCGTTGCCAAGCCGGTCAGCAGGTCCCGGTAACTCGACGCCATTTGCAGGACCGCGGTCCGGCCGATGTCGTCGGACAGGCCCTTCGATCGAGCGGCGACTGCAAGGCTCGCGCCGAGGCGTTTCAGGTCCCACTCCCACGGCCCCGGCAGGGTCTCGTCGAAGTCGTTGACGTCGAAGATCAACCGGCGCTCCGGGGTGGCGAACCCGCCGAAGTTCACCAGATGCGCATCCCCGCAAAGCTGCACCGTGTGCCCAGTGCTCGGCGTGGAATCCAGGTCGGCGGCGATGCCTGCCGCCGCACCACGGAAGAAACCGAACTGAGACTCCGCCATCCGCCCGTAGCGGATCGGCAGAAGCTCGGGCACGCGGCTCTCCCCTTGCGCCACCAGCACCTCCACCGGGTCGGGCCGATCCGGCGCCGGTTGCCAGTCGCCGTGAGCGTCCCGCGGGACGTCCTTGCGCAGGGCGCGACCGGCCGCGATGCGGTCGGCGCGATCGATCGTGCCGGCCCTGCCGCCCAACACGGCCGAGGCGGCGGCGGCACCAGAAGGGTGGTCGAGCGCAGCGACACGTGCACGCTTTGCCTTCGCGCCGGCCGTCTTGACGGTCGTCTTGGCCATCGCGGTCTCCCTCACTCTTCCGCGCCGCGCGGAGCGTCTCCGCGATAGGACACAATCTCCGTATGCGCAGGATACGGCAGAGTTGCCCGTGAAGGCGCTCGTGTTCCGCCACAGTCTTCCTCGCGAGGCGCTCGCGTTCGTCGGCGGACGCGTGACGAGACGCGCGTACACCACCAAGGCCGCGCCAACCGGCTTGCGCGAAGTGCCGGAACCGACCCCACCGTCAGCCGACTGGGTGCTGTGCAACACCACCGTGAGCGGCATCTGCGGCTCTGACGCAAAAGAGATCTTCTTGCACGGCGCGCTCGACAACCCGTTGACCGCCTTGCTGTCGTTCCCGCACGTGCTTGGTCACGAGGCCGTCGCTCAGCGGTCCGACACGGGAGAGCGGGTCGTGGTGAACCCCTGGCTGTCGTGCATTCCGCGCGGGATCGACCCCCCTTGCGTGGCCTGCGCCGACGGGCGCTATCCGTGGTGCCGCAACTTCGACCGTGGCGCGCTCTCCGCTGCCCTCCACCTCGGCAACTGCGCATCCGCGCCCGGCGCGCACGCCGACCGGTTCAGCGCGCACGATGGGCAGCTCTTCCGGATACCCGACGGCATCAGCGACGACGCGGCCGTGCTCGCCGATCCGGCCAGCGTGTCGCTGCGCACGATCCTGTTGCACCCGCCTGAGCCGTCGAAACCGGCACTCGTCTACGGCAGCGGCACGCTGGCGGACGCGGCCGTCGGCCTGCTGCGGCACCTCTACCCCGACGTCGAGGTGTGGGTGGCGAGCCGGCCCGGCCGGCGCGCCGAGATCGCGAAAGAAATGGGCGCACACGCGGTGCTCCCGTCCAAGCCGAAGGAGCTCGTGCAGGACGTTGCCCACCGGGTCGGGGCCCGCCCCCTCGTGCCCTGGAACAAGCGAGCCTGGCTGCAAGACGGACCGGGCGTCGTCTACGACACCATCGGCAGCCCGGAGACCATTGAGACGTCGCTGCGCCTCCTGGCCACTGGGGGCACGCTCGTCATCAGTGGTGTGGAGACACCGAAGCGGTTCGAGTGGACGCCCTTGTACTTCAAGGAACTGCGCGTCATCGGTTCGAACGCGTTCGGGATCGAAGAAGTCCGTGGCGTGCGCAAGCACGCCTTCGAGCACTACTTCGACTTCGTCGGCGAGGGGCTCGACCTGACGCCGATGATCACCCACCGCTTCCCGCTGTCCGAATGGAAACGTGCCATCTCGACGATCGCACGGGTGAAGCGCACCGGCGCAGTCAAGGTGCTGCTCCGCCCGAAGACGTAAGAGCGCGATACGGGCGACCTATGGCAGGGCGTCCAAGCCTTCGGCGACATCCTCTGGTGACGGCATCGAAGCGATCGAGGACCTGACGCGGCCGGCGGCTTCGCGGAAGGACGCGTCATCGAGGACGCGAACGATGGCGTCTCGCACCGCGTCCGCTTCCCGCTCGCCCGGTGTGAACGAGATGCCCACTCCCGCTGACGAGATGGCGGCGGCGTTGAGGAACTGGTCCGCGCCTTGGGGCAGGCAGACCTGCGGCAACCCCAGCGTGAGGGTTGCCAGCACTGTGCCCGACCCCGCGTGCGACACGACCACGTCGCAGTGAGGAAGCACCGAAGTCTGGGGCACGTACCGCTCGACCCGGACGTGCGCCGGCGGTGCTCCGACGACTGCTGGGTCCGCCTGCGGGCCGACGGTCACGAGTCCGCGGACGTCGAGGTCGCGCAGCGCGGCGACAACTACGCAGAGCGGCTGCGGGTCGTTGAACACCGTGCCCATGGTCACGTACACGAGCGGCGCGTCGGGCCGTCCGTCCGGCAACGGAAGGGGCGACGAGGCCACGAGCTCGCCGTCGTCGGTGACCGGACGCAAGAGTTGGCGGCGTGGCACGTGGGGCGCGGCCGCCGGCTGCAGTCCGGGCGGATAGATATCGAGATACAGCGTCTCGTAGGCGCCTCCAAAAGGCCGCGGCTCCAACCCCCGCGAACGCCACAGCGGCGCGACCTCCTCACCCGCAGCGGCCACCCGCCGCTCGGGGAGCAGCGGCCCGAAGCCCTTCGTCACGCTCGGCACCCCGAGCTCCGCCGCCATGATGTGCCCGGCGAACTCGGCGGCGTCGGCTACCACCAGGTCCGGCCGCCACTCCAGCGCCACCGGCGCCAACCCGGCGAGCATGTGTGGCGCCGTCATCGCTCCGAACAACTTCCCGAACATGACGTCGCCCACCTCGAGCGGAGGGAGATCATCGAGCTCGGGATAGCGCTTTCGGACGTCCGTCACACTCGTGAGCCCGGCGGGGGCAACGGCGACGGCACGGATCCCAGTCCGCTCGACGTGGTCCACCCCGTCGGCCGGAACCGCCCACAGGACCTCGTGCCCGCGGGCGACCATCGCCCGAGCCAGCGGCACCATCGGGTGAATGTGTCCAAGCCCGGCAGGCGAAGTGAACAACGCCCTCCTGCCCATGCGCGCGATTCTGCCACCCGCGCTGACGAAGCCGGATCGCCACGCGTCAACCGGGCGCGTCGACCTCAAACGCGTGATCGACGTTGGCGACTGTCGCGATCGACACGTTCATGAGCTGTCCAGGGTCATCAGGAACGGGCCCGCGGCCAGCGTCACCAGGACGATCCCGATCGAGCCTGCCCGCGCCTTGGTGTCGGTCAGCTCGGAACGCTCTCTGTCAGACATTCCGCTATTTCAGCCCAAGAAGGCTGCGCGCGTACCGGACGAAACGGCCGAGCGCTTGCGCCACCCGAGGGGAGGTGAAACCCTCCCGCGTAGAGATCGTTTCTTCTCCGTCGCCCCCGAACGGGAGCGGTCTCTGATCGGGCTTGGAGGCTTCGGGGGCAGATCGAGGCAATGATGTACTTGTTCAATCGTCAGATCCGTTTCGGGCCTGGCAAGACGCGTGAGCAGATGGAGTGGGCGCTCGGGCAGACCGAGAGGGTGAACCAGATCACCGGCCTGCAAGTGAGCCTGTACATGGAGGTGTATTCGCCGCAAGTGGGCGCGGTCGGTTGGAGCACGTTCGTGCCCGACCTCGCGGCGTTGGAAGCGGCTGGTGACAAGCTGCAGGCCGACGATGCATTCGTGGCCGCAACCGACAAGGGCGCGGCGATGACGGTGGGCGGCGCGACCGACACCTTGGCGCAGGTCATCTACGGAGCGCCGGACCCGGCCCGTCAGATCGAGTACGTCACCGTGGTGCGCGCAGTCTGCGCAACCGGCAACGTCGCTCGGGGTATGGAAGCCGGTGTCGAGCTCGCGCAACGTGCCGAGAAGATCATGAGCACACCTTCTCTGTTCCTCGCCGACGTGACCGGGAACTACGGCGGCGTGGCATGGGCAAGCGGCTACGAGAACGTGCAAGCGCTCGAAGCCGCCCAGCAGGCACTCGCCGGCGACGAGAGTTGGGCGAAATTCGTCGACAAAGCGACTGCCGGCGTCTACGCCGAAGAGCCGTCGCTCACGACGCAGACCATCTACCGCCGCCTGGCGTAGATACCTCGCTCGGACACGCAATGGGGGTCCGGCTTCGGCCGGGCCCCCCTTTTCGTACCCAACGCGGACGGGTGGCTTCGCTAATCGGTCGCGTGCGCGGGCTCGGCTTCGCGCAGGTGCTCGTGCACCAGGCGCACCACGGTCGCTCCCTCGCCGACGGCCGAGGCGACGCGCTTGATCGAGCCCTGTCGCACATCCCCGGCCGCGAAGACGCCGGGCATGCTGGTCTCGAGCGGCAAGGGATCGCGGTCATAGTCCCATCGCGGGCCCGGCTGCTCGAGCACCTCTCGACCCGTCACGAGATAGCCCTGCGCGTCGCGCTCGACCTCCTCGGGTAGCCACTGCGTATGCGGTTCACCGCCGATCATGATGAACAGCGCGGCGGCGGAAACCTCTTCGACGACATCCCGAGCTCGATCGGCAAGGGTGAGGTGCTCGAGACGACCGTCGCCACCGCCGTCGACCACCTCGGTGCGGTGCCGGAGGAAGACGTTCGGTGTCGACTCGATGGCCCGCACCAGATAGCTCGACATCGACTCGGCGTAGCTGCCGGCCCGAATGATCAGCGTCACCGTCTCAGCGTGCTTGGCGAGATGCAGCGCCGCCTGACCGGCTGAGTTCCCGGCGCCGACGATGAAGACGTCCTGGCCCTGCATCGCTCGGCTCTCGCTCACCGCTGCGCCGTAGAAGACGCCGGATCCCACGAGCGCTTCGAGGGCCGGGACGCCGAGCCGCCGCCACTCGATCCCCGTCGCGATCACGACCGCTCGCGCGGACACCTCGCTGCCGTCGAGCAGACGCACCACTCGACGGTCGCCGAGCTGTTCGAGGGCAACCGCCTGCTGGGCGAAGACGATGTGCGCGCCCATCAGCCATGCCTGCTCGCAGGTTCGCTCCATGAGGACGCCGCCGTCGATGCCGTGGGGAAACCCGGGATAGTTCCTGATGAGGGGGCTCGTCCCCGCCTGCCCGCCCGAGAGGACCTGTTCCAGCAGCACCGTCTCGAGCCCCTCGGATGCGGCATAGACGGCGGCAGTCAGCCCCGCCGGTCCCGCGCCGACGATGGCGACCTCGCACGTGTCGACGTCGTTCTTGACGCTGACGCCGACGGCTCGGGCGAGATCAGGAAGGCTCGGGTCGAGGGTGACCTGGCCGTCGTAACGAATCACGACCGGGAGGCGCGACGCGTCGACCCCGGCCTCGTCGAGCAAGCGCCGTCCGGCCTCGCTTTCGACCGGATAGAAGCCGAACGGCAAGCTGAAGCGCGTCATCACGTCGCGCAACTGGAGCACGCGGCTGTCACCCTCCTCGGCGACGATCCGAAACAGTTCGAAGCTCGGATCCTGCTCCTTCGTCCACGAAGAGAGGTATTCGCTCATCGCGCCGTACATCATCTCGTCGTCCGCCCACGGCCGGACGATGTGATAGTCGGCGTTCCCAAGTGCCATGGCCTGTACCGCCGGGCTCGTCGATGAGTAATCACGATCGACGAGGAGAACGCGCTTTGCACTCGGATGCAGCTCGTGCACCCGCGCGAGGAAGTCGGACGAGCTGTCGTCGACGAGCACAAGTGCAACTGGCTTGTCGGCGCGTTCCATCTCCTGCATCGCAACGAGCGCGGCGTCGGGTGAGCTGTCACCTTGCACGGTGAAATCGTTCCCGAAGCGCCGTGTGAGGTCCGCGAGCAGTTCGCGCAGCGAGCTCGTGTCGTGATCGACCACAAAGAGCACCGGCCCTGCCATCTCTCCGAGCCTACCGAGGAGTCCTGCCACCGGTTCGTAACCACGGCATGACGTATCGACTCAGGGGCGGGTGCGCCCGAACCAGCGTTGCACGCGACTGGAAGCGAACTCGGCCTTATCGGCGACGAGCGCGGGCGATGGACCTTCAAGCCAGCCGGTCGGCGGTTGCCCGCTTACGAACGCGACGCCGACCTTCGCCACCTCGTTGCGGCCGAACTCCAGGTAACAGATGCCGCGCCCGTCGTAGCGCGGCGATTCGCCCGCATTCCGAATGAGCGCGCCGATGCCGCCGGCCGCGACCGCCGCCTGGCCCTCCGCGAACACCCCCGCCTTCGGGGTTCCGACGCTGGTGACGTCGCCAACGGCGTACACACCCGGAAACTGCGTTTCGAGGGTTATGGGGTTGACGGGGATCCAGCCGTCGACCGTCATGCCGGATTGCGCGACCACCTCGGGCAC
>Ga0209814_10000766_pt1 | contig 10918 bp, 16 predicted proteins | sample SoiMetdeltSBSDD1_FD_187597 | JGI IMG/M metagenome (GOLD analysis project Ga0209814, IMG submission 187597) | Bulk soil microbial communities from a Populus tree surrounding site in Tennessee, USA - Soil MetaG P. deltoides SBSDD1 (SPAdes) (version 2) | ecosystem: Environmental > Terrestrial >... | reverse complement strand
GAGGCGGGCCCAAGCGTCGTCTAGAATTTCTCTCAGTGCGGTTACGGTTTCGGGATCAAAAGATACTCGCTCTCTGTCAACCATAAGATACCTCTCGCGATTATTTTTCTGGCGAAAGGTCTACTCATTAGCGTGACCATAATCTGTCAATTGAATGAAGATTGCCTGACGTAGCTCACTTTAAAGTGCGCTCAGCTTTGTAATGCACAATCGCCGCATTTTCAGCGCGCGACCGCTGCAGAGAAGCGCAAAAAAGCTGCAGTTCCTATCGCTGCAACGAATACGTGGGTTGCAGAACGATCATTCGATGTTGGGTGTTGCACGCGACGGTCAGTCGTTAGATGGGCAGTTGAACGCAAAAGGCCGTCGTTGCCAGCGCGATTCACAGCAACACGATGGGCGTGCGTCGGGGAAACGCGATGGTGGGCTCCAAGTAACGTCGAATAGGAGAATGGAATGAAAAGTGTTCTGACCACAGCGGCAGTCCTGATCTTCATCGCGACGCCGGTTCTTGCCCAATCGTTTGACCCCGACGTCAGCACTGGCAACATTATCCCCAATCCGATCGCCAGCCAGAATGGTGCAAGTGCTTACGGGCAGGCGCTGGACGCATACAATACCCCTGCTCAAGCATCTCGCGAGATACATCATAGATCGAGGCGCACTGCGAAGAGCTCTGCATACTATGGCGCCTATGCCTTCTCACCGGGCTATTACACCAACTACGCCTATAGTCCTTGGAGTAGGTCGCGGAGCTTGAACCACGGTCAGGGGCCAGGTTGCATTCAATCACCCGCGTCACTCGAATACACAGGGTGTGATTGACCGTAGCGGGTGATTGCAGAAAGGGCGGGCCGAGCCGTGTCGTGCTCGCCTTCTTCTATAAGAGTTTAAAGCTTGAAAACACCAGGAACCTAGTTGGGCCGATGTGAAGACAGTCACATCGCCCCAGCGCGTTGGGTGCTAGCAATCCGGACTAGAGAGGAAAGAGGCTGCACATGCGCCAAACGTTGTCCATTGCCCTTATCGTGATCGCGGCCGTCCTCGTTGTTGGGGTCAAGGTGGTCGCCCCCAAGCCAGGCTCGCCCAGGAGCTATTTCACCGCCGTCAAGACAGCGGTGCCAAGCGGCATGAAGAGCTTTCCGAACGAGCTGCTGCCACAGTGATGTCCGCTTATGGCCCTTGGCGGACATCACTGGTTGCACCGCACATGTCCGCTTTTGGAGGCAAAGCGGACATCGACTTGTGCGCTCCACATGTCTGCTTTGACCCAAAGCGGACATTGAGCCCCCTCCCAGCCCCTAGATTTTACCGTTACGATGGCTCGTCCTCAGCCTTGGGGGGAGGCAATGAGACGGCGCGAGTTCATCACACTTCTAAGCGGCGCAACGGTCATACGACCGATTGCAGCGTGGGCGCAGCAACGCGAGCAGATTACGCGGATCGGCGTGCTCATGAGTGTGGCCGCGGATGACCCGGAAGGTCAGGCCCGCATTGCAGCGTTCCGGCAAGGCTTACAAAAATTGGGTTGGACCGAAGGTCAAAACGTGCGGATCGATGTTCGCTGGAGCGGGGGCAATGCCGACCTCGATCGCAAATTCGCGGTGGAGTTGGTCGCGCTTAAGCCTGACGTCATCTTGGCCACGGCGAGCCAGACTGTGGCGGCGTTGCAAGCGGCAACCCGAACCGTGCCGACTGTGTTCGCACACTCTGTCGATCCCGTCGGCGCTGGCTTCGTGGATAGTTTGGCGCGGCCGGGCGGCAATGCCACCGGTTTCGTTTTGTTTGAGTACGGTATGGGCGCGAAATGGCTCGAGCTTCTCAAAGAGATTGCGCCCAGCGTGACGCGAGTAGCGGTCCTCCGAGATCCCGCTATAGCTGCCGGGATAGGACAATTTGGCGCTATCCAATCTGTAGCGCCAACATTAGGCGTGGAGCTGACCCCCGTTAACTTGCGCGACCCGGGAGAGATCGAGCGTGCGATTTCGGCATTTGCCCGCTCATCTAATGGTGGCCTCATCGTAACCGCGGCCCCACTGGCCTTAGTTAATCGCGATCTAATCGTCACGCTGGCCGCCCGGCACAAGCTTTGCGCAGTTTACAGTTTGCGTCCGTTCGTCACAGCCGGTGGCCTGATCTCCTATGGAACCGATATCTACGATCTATACCGGCGGGCAGCCGGCTACATCGATCGAGTCTTAAAAGGCGAGAAGCCATCCGACTTACCAGTACAAGCACCGACCAAGTTCGAGACCGTGATTAATATGAAGACCGCCAAAGCGCTGGGCATCACAATGCCAGCTTCCCTGCTTACCCGCGCTGATGAAGTGATCGAATAAATAGCGGATATCCTGATTGCAGCGCACATGTCCGCTTTCGGGAGTAAAGCGGATATGGCATTTTGCGGCGCGAATGTCTGCTTTTGACCCAAAGCGGACATGGCGGCAATCCAATCCCCTTCCAGCGTGTTAGTGTGAGAACGTACGATGCCTTCTCGGGTGGGCACTCATGAGGCGGCGGCAATTTCTGGGTATCCTTGGTGGTGCGGCGGTCTGGCCCGTTGCGTCGAAGGCGCAGCAGGCCGAGCGCGTGCACCGCGTTGGCATGCTCAACATTTTCGGATCAGAAGATCCGGAGGGCCAAGCACGGCGGGCAGTGTTCGAGCAAACTCTTCAGCAGTTAGGGTGGACGGTCGGCCGCGATCTGAAGATCGAAACCCGTGGGGTCGGGGGCGATCTCGACAGCCTTCGCCGCTACGCGGCGGAGCTGGTCGCACTCGCGCCGGACGCGATCTTTAGCATAGGCAGCATAACGGTTGCGTCGCTGCAACAGGCCACGCGTACTATCCCGATCGTGTTCATGAACGTTCCCGATCCGGTTGGTGCTGGTTTCGTCGAAAGTATGTCTCATCCGGGCGGCAATATCACAGGCTTCTCGAGCTTCGAGTACAGCATGAGCGGTAAATGGGCCGAGTTGCTCAAGCAAATCGCGCCCCACGTGAGCCGAGCCTTGGTGTTTCGTGACCCTACCTCTGCGGCTGGCATTGGACAATTCGCGGCAGTTCGATCGGTCGCGCAGTTGCTTGGTGTTGAGCTCACGCCGGCAAACGTGCGCGACAACATCGAAATCGAGCGTGCCGTGGCGGCATTTGCACGGTCCGGAAATGGTGGGGTGATCGTAACGGCAGGGGGCACGGCGGCTCATCGCAAGCTCATCATCAGTCTCGCCGCCCGCTACAAATTGCCGTCGGTTTATCCTTATCGTTATTGGGCCGTAGATGGTGGCCTGATTTCTTACGGGCCTAATACGGACGATCCGGTCCGGCGTGCCGCCGGCTACGTCGATCGCATCCTCAAGGGCGAGAAGCCAGCCGATATGCCGGTGCAGGCGCCGACCAAGTATGAGCTGATTGTCAATCTCAAGACCGCAAAGACGCTCGGCCTGACCATTCCGCAGTCGCTGCTTGCCACGGCCGACGAGGTGATCGAGTAGGCGCAATGTCCGCTTATGGCCCTTAGCGGACATTGACTATCGCACCGCACATGTCCGCTTTCGGGGTAAAGCGGACGCAGCGGGGGCATCGCAGAATGTCCGGTTATCACAGAGTGGACATTGGCGACAGCCGCAATTTGGCCTTTGCGAATAACCAATTGAAGTAGCTGCCGACGAGGCGTTCCTGTCGGCTGGGTCTGCGCCTCTCAACCGTGAAATTGTATCGACATTTCTTTGAACAAAACCGCCGTTTATCAAACCAGTGGCGCTGATACGACACAAGGCCGATCCCGTGACCGCACTTTGGGTTTGAACATTTCATCGCAGTCTCCTCGCGCGAACCGGCACCATCATCTCGATGTCTGCACTCAAATACGGTCATCACGAGTGACCGGATGCAGCCTGATCTCAAATTTGCCCATCGTATGCCGCGCCCCCTGCAACTACAGACCGCGGTGGGTCAGCCATGCGTCAGGTGAGGGTTGAACACTCGCGAGCGTTCGTGAGCTGGACCCGAAAAGGAAGCACGCCGCGGGTAATGCCTCATCGCGGGATCGTCGAGCCCGCAAGCACTCAATGCCCCGTGACTTGGTTTACTTTGGCGAATGTCTGCTATCGGCCCTTAGCGGACATCCCTAGCTGCGCCGCACCTGTCCGCTTTCGGGGGTAAAGCAGACATCGCTCCCGCATCGCAAAATGTCCGCTAATGACCCAAAGCGGAGGTCGCTTCGCTCAAAATCTGGAAAATTCCATACTTATGCGCATCCGGGCAACGGGCTGTTTCGTACTGTTATCAATAACCGCAAAAATGAGAGCTCCACGCTTCGTAATGCTGAATAACGCCAGAGGAGGTAGCAGATGCGCTTAATCAGCCGACGTTCGATGATGGCAGGAGTGGCAGCAGGTAGTGCATTGACTTTGCTTGTCCGCGCATCAGCGCAAACGCCAAGCGGGCCGTTCAAGCTTGAACCGCTACCGTACCCCTCGAACAAGAACGAGCCGCACATAGATGCCCAGACCATGGGAATCCATCACGGCCGCCATCACGCAGCCTATGTCAATAATCTTAACACGGCCGTCGCCCAGTATCCTGAATTAGGCAGTCGCCCCTTGCACGAGGTTCTCAGCAAGCTGACTGACGTGCCGGAGACGGTACGCACTATTGTTCGCAATAGCGGCGGAGGTCATGCGAACCACACAATGTTCTGGCAGACCATGGGTGGCGCGGGCGGTGAACCTGCTGGTGATCTCCGATCAGCAATCGTGCGCGATTTCGGAGCACTGGACAAACTTCAGGAGCAGTTCAACGCTGCGGGGTTGCGTGTGTTCGGCTCGGGATGGGTATTTGTGACCGTCTCAACAGACGGGAAACTCGCGCTTACAACTAAGGCAAATCAGGACACACCGCTCATGGACGGTCAACGCACGCTGTTTGGCAATGACGTATGGGAACATGCCTATTATCTCAAATATCAGAACCGACGCGCTGACTATCTGAAGGCATGGTGGAACGTCGTCGACTGGGAAAAGGTTGCTGCTCGTTACGCTAGCGCAAAAGCTGGAACCCTGACGATCTAGCAATGGTCGGCGTAGGAATATGTCCGCTTTTGGCCCAAAGCGGACACCTGTAGCTGCACCCCACATGTCCGCTTTCGGGGGAATGCGGACATGACCGTTTGCGGGAATCAGCTTTCGCGGTCGCTATTGGGGGCAAGGCGGACATGCCCTTTTGCACTGCATATGTCCGCTAATGACCCAAAGCGGCCATTGCCGCTCTTCCAGTCTAGTCGTTTCGCGCGCTACCATTCCTCCCAGAGGTATTCATGAGACGACGTGATTTCATCACAATTTTCGGAGCGGCGGGTATTTTGATCGGCCAGTCGACAGTGTTTGCTCAAACATTCCGCACATATAACTGTTACGATCGTTCTCAATTCATTCTCGCCTTCTTTGAGGGCGACAAACGTGCACATTTGCAACTTGATGGGAAGACCATAACGCTTCCGAAGCGTATGGCTTTGTCCGGATCACGCTACACGAAAGGCGACATCAGTTTGAGGATTACAAAGACGGTCATCACCCTCAAGCGCGGAAAGCAATCGACAGAATGTGTCACTCGGTCATGGTGATCGAGCAATGGTCAATATCTGCTAGCGGAAAATGGCGTTTCCAATATCGCTTCCGGGGGTAAAGCGGACATATGGTGGCTTGCGTTCAAACCAAAAGCGAAATTTTGTGACGAAGGTCACATCGCAGTTGCGTGATCGGCTCTACAGTTCAAGAGTGAGGAAGGAGGGCTGCCATGCGCCAAGCACTCCCTATAGCCGTTGTCGCTACACTGCTCATCGCGGCCGTCGTTGACGTCGTGGCCGCTGGGGTCAAGACAGGCGTGGTCAGAAATCATTTTTACTACGCCGCTCCCGCAAGCGGGGTGGGTATAGCGGTGCCCCCAAGCATGAAGAGTTTCCCGATAGAACTACTGCCGCAGTAACCGCCACAGGCAATCGAGTTCTTTTCGGATTGAAAGAAATAATTTGTGAACGGCCTCACACAACAATTAGGCCGTCGCGGCTTATCTTTGAGTAGCGCCGAGGTCTATTGCCCGAACTTGGGGAGTCGAGCATGAATCTGCTCATTCTGGTAGTCGATGACGAGACCGACGTCGAAATGCTTTTTCGCCAGCAATTTCGGCGAGATCTTCGCGCCGGTCGGTTCGTCATGGAGTTTGCTCAATCTGCTCCGGCGGCGCTCCAGCGCATTACCGACGAAACAGAGGCATCACTCATTTTGATTCTGTCCGATATCAACATGCCAGGTATGACCGGGCTTGAACTGCTGCCCAAAGCCAAGGCGGTTCGGCCCGATGTCCCGATCATCATGATTACCGCCTATGGCGATCCGGAGACCAAGCGCAGGGCGTTGGATAATGGTGCCGAGGCGCTTCTGACCAAGCCGATTGATTTTGGGATGCTTCGTAGCGAAATCGACACGCGGGTCGCCAAGGCCGCCTAACTCATACAACGCTCGCGCTCGAATGTCCGCTTTTGGCCCAAAGCGGACATTACGACTGCGCTCCAAATTGTCCACTTTCAGGGGTAAAGCGGACACTGCGTGGCCGTCACCAGATCGACTTATCGGTTAAAGAGCCAATCATGCTTGACAGGGCGGTGGTCGATCTTTCCCACTGGGATGAAGTCGACAGTTTTGAAGATGCAAAAGATGATGGCGTGGTCGGTATCATTCACAAGGCAACCGAATCGAATAACTATTTCGATCCGACTTATAACCGGCGCAAAAAGGAAGCGCTCGCTGCTGGCCTGCTCTGGGGCGCATATCACTTCCTGCAGCCCGGCAACATGAAAGATCAGGCACAATATTTTGTCAGCAAAGTAGGGAAGGATCTCGACCTCTATGCCGCCGATCACGAAGATGAAGGCGTTTCGCTCGATGATTTAAAAACCTTCCTGCGTGAAGTGAAACGGCTGACCGGCAAAAGCCCGATCATCTATTCCGGCCATGTGCTGAAAGAGCAGCTTGGCGACAGGGGCGATTCTGAACTGTCGCAGTATCGACTCTGGCTGGCGCAATACACATCAGGTACGCCAAGCTGGCCAAAAGCGACATTCCCGCAATGGTGGCTCTGGCAATACACAGAACATGGTGAATGCGACGGCATTCCCGGCGACAGCGACGGCAATCTCGATCTCAATAAATATGCCGGTACCAAACAACAGCTAATCGATGAGTGGCGCGAGGAGGTGCCGCCCAAGCCCGCGCCTCGAAGGAAAAAGCGAGGGCCGCGTGCCAAAGTGAAAAAGGCCAAAGCTACGGGTGCGCCGCGCAAAGCGCGGACATGATGGCATGTCCGCTCAGAACTGGGACGATTACGATCTAGGGCAGAAGGGCTCCGCAACCATCAGCAAACTCTGCTATCGTTTGGCAGTCGCATGCAGGAAGATGGTGATGACTGCGCAATGCGCCGAGACATCACGCTCTTCGGAGTTCGGCTATGTTTGCCGACGCTGCTCACTTTGCTGCCGGGACAAACGCATTCAGATAAATCCCTATGAGTTGGCGCGGCTCGCCCGAGCACAAGGCGAGACTACGAGTGAATTTCGGAAACGTTGGACTCTAGACGGTCAGGGGACAACTTTAGGCCAGAAAGAGGATGGCACATGTGTTTTCCTTGGTCCGCAAGGCTGCGAGGTGCATGCGGATCGGCCGCTTGTCTGCCGGCTGTACCCACTTGCCCGTCATGTACTGACAGATCGCGGCGAATACTTCACAACGCTTGAGGGTCATCCGCAGTCGCAAGGTGAATTTACCAATCGCGGCACGGTCGCCGATTATCTTGCCGCTCAGGGCGCGTTGCCCTTCATGGACGTGGCGGACGCATACTTTTGGTGGCTATGCTACGCCCACGAGCGGCTTGACCTAACGGTCGAGGCAATCAGAACCGGCCCGGACAAAGATGTGCATTGTGACCTCCTGGATATGGACGCCATGATTGCGCGTCACTGTGCCGCGACTGGCTACCCTGAGCCGATCGACCTCGATGGCCGCGCACATCTGCATCTTCAACTGCTCTATGAGGCTCTCGCCAACAGGGAGAATGGACATGCCGAAGAAACACCGGGACGCGACGAGGCGGCGCGCTAAAAAAAGCACTACAGCGGCCAGTACCTCGGCACTGCTTGCTGCTGTGTCGCTGCTCGGTGCATCGCTGGGCGTCTCTGTGGTGACTGGCTCGGGTCCAGCTGAAGCGAAACCCGCGGCCACGGGGGCGCACATCAAAAAAACACAGATGACAATCAGGAAGGGCGGTCAGGACCAGAAGCTACAAAGCAACCAGTTAAAGTCCTCCTTGCAAAGCAATCAGTACAAATCACCTACGCAAACAAATCGGCGCAAGTGAATGCTGCAACGATCAGCTGCAGCGAAAGAGCACAGCTCGGTCCATTGCAGATGTTCGTCCGTTTTTTTGGGGGGTAAAAGCGGGCATCGCGCTGACTTGCCTGAATGTCCGCTTATGACCAAATCTGACATCGCCGACCTCGCGAGCAGAGCCTCCAATATGCCGAACCCGATCTGACACCCGCAGTGCTTGGGGTAGCAGAACATCTTAGTTGACGTTGCAGGCTGCGCCGCGAGAGGCGAGAATGCCCATCGGCTGGGGAGGGCCAGGCTCGGGAGGCACCGATGCGTGCACGGACATTGGCGACTGTCGTCCAATGCGGATGGATGTTGACGATCGCCACACTGCTACTATCGCTCTACGCGAAGCAGTCGAAGGCGCAACCCACTAGCAACAGTCCCGTTGGCACCAACAAGACGCCGGGCAGCACGGGTCAACAAGGCCACTCCGGCAAGGCGCCGGGCAGCACGGGTCAACAAAGCAAGGCGGGACGCCAGCAGGGCACCGCGCAATCCAACCAACAAGTCGAGATGATTACCAATCTCAAGGCCGCCAAGGCGGTTCACAATGCCACCGTCGCGCTCGGCGTTGGCTCGCAAAAACAATCCTGGCTTACTACAGAGGCCCGGAGAACGAACCCCTTATTCACCGCCACCCAAGAGGGCGCTGGTACGATGCGTTTCGGTCCCGCACCGACGACGCAACCGTCTTGCTTTTGATGGCGGCGCCTCTATTCGTAGTGGGGCCACTGCGGTTCAGCCCTTGAGTCGCCAGAGTCGTTTGGGTTGCCGCGTGAGTTCCGCCGGTGCGCTTTTGCGCGTCGGCCTGCCCAGTAGCAACAAACACGAAAGCTGCAACCGTCGCGACTGTCATGAGGGCGCGCATAGTGTTGCTCCTGATTGTTGGAGTCCACACAGCCGCAATTATAGTCGTACCAGAGCCAATTTTTATCGCGGCCTCAATTCCGAGTGTGACGCGGGTCACAGCGTAGTGTCCTCCGCCGGTCTATTTTCAAAATAGGACCACCAGATCGGGAGGCAGCTATGACCACACATGCGATAATCAGGAATAGTCTGCGAACGCTGGTCGCCAGCTTTTTAGCTACGTGTCTATTGGCGGTGTGGCCGCAGTCTGCTCAAGCAGGGAAAAGCGGCGGCGGACGCGTTCAACATAAGGAAATCACGGTTACAGTACCTCGACAAGTCCTCAGTTTCTTTGGCGAAAAAGCAACCCGCTGGCACGTCCAAGGGAAAAGTGCGGTACATGAATTACCAAATGAACCAAATTTATATCGGTGGGTATTAGCTGTTGTTAGAACATCCCGTCTACCGCACGAGTTGCGGCAGGCGCGCTTGCCGTACGCATCGACCTGATGTTGAAAGCAGGCCGGGACCGCGCTAAGCGCAATTGCTGACGAATGTCCGCTATTGGCCCAAAGCGGACATGGCCGCGTGCAATGCACATGTCCGCTTTGAGCCGCCTCCTAAGCGGGAAGGCGACTCAAAGCCAAAGCCATAAGGTCGACCCGTTGCCTAAGTGATGTCCGCTATCGGCCCTTAGCGGACATCGCGCTGAGTTGCCGGAATGTCTGCTTTTGACCCAAAGCGGACATTAAAACGACAGCTTGCTCGGGGTTACTACTAATACCTGTATGGAGATTGAAATATGGCCCGCTCAATTTTGTTGGTCGGTGCTGCTCTCATATCGGTAAGCATCAGTCCACTAAACGCGGAGGCCTTCGAGGGCCGCTGGTGCGCGAAAGAGAGCCCTCGACACAGAGCTAATACCACTACAGCGATTAAAATAACGCCGGTGAAGCCTAAGAAGGTTGCGATAGCGGCGAAACCAACAGCTGCAAAGCCACGAAGCGAAACCGAGCCTGTGGAAGAAAAAGCAAACTCCCGGACCATCACGGAACCCGAGGTCCCACCGTCTACACAACCCTTGGCAACACCCGGTCCTGTCCCGAAAAAAGAACCGACCACAATCGCTGGGAGAACGGAGGGTCCAGCGTCTGGTCAGCCTGCCGAGACATCCGATCCTGTTCTGAAAAAAGAACCGACCACAATCGGTGGGAAAGCGGAAAGCCAAGCAACTGGTCAGCCGTCCGAGACATCCGGTCCTGTTCCGAAAAAAGAACCGACCACAATTGGTGGGAAAGCGGAGAGCCAAGCAACTGGTCAGCCGTCCGAGACATCTGTTCCGAAAAAAGAACCGACCACAATCGCTGGGAGAACGGAGGGTCCAGCATCTGGTCAGCCTGCCGAGGCATCCGATCCTGTTCTGAAAAAAGCAAAGATCGTAGTCGCGGCGAAGATGGAGGACCCGACATATGCCGAATTCGTAGACATCAAGCGGGTCATGAGAAAAAATTCATTCGGCGAACCCTTCGAGATAATTTGTGGCCATGTCAAAAGCAAAATGAAGTCGGGTGAAGCTACCGGCGACAGACCTTTCCTGTATCTCGTAAAGGAGGATGAGGCTTTTATCGTCGGTGGAAACCCAGATTCG
>Ga0209814_10000754_pt1 | contig 11002 bp, 10 predicted proteins | sample SoiMetdeltSBSDD1_FD_187597 | JGI IMG/M metagenome (GOLD analysis project Ga0209814, IMG submission 187597) | Bulk soil microbial communities from a Populus tree surrounding site in Tennessee, USA - Soil MetaG P. deltoides SBSDD1 (SPAdes) (version 2) | ecosystem: Environmental > Terrestrial >... | reverse complement strand
GAGCTGTGGGCGCTCGCGCGCGCCCGACCAATTCGAAGGAGGACAAGCACATGTCTGTCCAGGCCACAGTAGCTGATACAACGGTACGAAGCCGCCCGATGAGCCGCGAAGAGAAGAGGGTCATTCTTGCGTCTTCGCTCGGTACCGTTTTCGAATGGTACGACTTCTACCTCTACGGCTCGCTGGCCGCGATTATCGGCGCGCAGTTCTTCAGCCAGTACCCCGAGGCGACGCGCAACGTCTTCGCCCTGTTGGCCTTTGCTGCGGGCTTTTTGGTGCGGCCGTTCGGCGCGCTGGTGTTCGGCCGGCTGGGCGATCTCGTCGGCCGCAAATACACCTTTCTCGTCACCATCCTGATCATGGGTACGTCCACCTTCCTAGTCGGCTGCCTGCCGAGCTACGAGACGATCGGGTTCGTGGCGCCTGTCGCGCTCATTGCGCTGCGCATGGCCCAGGGTCTCGCGCTCGGCGGCGAGTATGGAGGCGCGGCGATCTATGTCGCGGAGCACGCGCCCCCGGGCAAACGCGGCTTCTTCACCAGTTGGATCCAGACCACCGCGACGCTCGGTCTCCTGCTCTCCCTCATCATCATCATGTTCACGCAGATCTACGTCAACGCTAACTTTGCCGAGGTGACGACGGCGGCAGGCGCCAAGATCACGCCGTTCGCAGCCTGGGGCTGGCGCATTCCGTTCCTGGTCTCGATCGTTCTGCTGGCCATCTCGGTGTGGATCCGGCTGCAAATGCACGAAAGTCCAGCCTTCCGGAAGATGAAGGAAGAGGGCTCGATGTCGAAGGCGCCACTGACCGAGGCCTTCGGCCAGTGGAAGAACGCCAGGATTGCGCTAATCGCTTTGCTTGGCCTCGTCGCCGGCCAGGCCGTCGTCTGGTACACAGGCCAGTTCTACGCGCTGTTCTTCCTGCAGAACATATTGAGGGTCGATGCCTTCACGGCCAACGTGCTGATTGCGTGGTCGTTGATCCTCGGCACCGGCGGCTTCATTGTGTTCGGCGCGCTCTCCGACAAGATTGGCCGCAAGCCGATCATCCTTGCGGGCTGCCTGATTGCGGCGCTGACCTACTTCCCGCTCTTCAAGCTAATGACCGCTACCGCCAACCCGGCACTGTATAAAGCGCAGGAGAATACCAAGGCCACCATCATCGCCGATCCCGCGGACTGCTCATTCCAGTTCAACCCGACCGGCACCGTGAAGTTCACGAACTCCTGCGACATCGTCAAGGCGCTACTGGCACGGAGTTCCGTGAACGCGACTACCGTCGCCGCACCCGGCGGCACCGTGGCTAGAGTCAGGATCGGCGAGAAGGAGTTCGCCGCAAACGATCCCAACTTCGCCAAAGACGTCGCCGCGGCGTTGACCGCGGCCGGGTATCCCGGCGCCGACAATCCGACGATCGTGAAAATTCCCATCGACCCCAAGGCCGGGCTCGCCAATTTCGCCAAGATGTTCGACATCTTCACCGCTCAGAGACTGACCCTCATCGCCATTCTGTTCATCCTGGTGATCTACGTGACGATGGTGTACGGCCCGATCGCCGCTGCGCTGGTCGAATTCTTCCCTACCCGCATCCGCTACTCCGGCCTGTCGCTGCCCTACCACATTGGCAACGGCTGGTTCGGCGGCCTGTTGCCGGCTACCTCGTTCGCGATGGTGGCGCAGACCGGCGACATCTACTTCGGACTTTGGTACCCGATCGTCGTGGCGCTCATGACCTTCATCATCGGCTTGATCTTCGTTCCCGAGACCTACAAGCGGGACATCTTCAAGCAATAGTCGGGGCTCCCAAGCAATGGGACCGGAGCGAACGTCGCTCCGGCCCCGGCAGTTTCCCGAAAGCAGATGATCGTCTACGCGCATCAGTAGCTCAATAGACGCGCGCGAGCCTCCCGAGGAGGAGCAGAATGACCCGATTTCAGCGCATCCTGTTGCTGACCGCAGCCTGCGGCGCCTTCGCCGTCAGCATCGCCTACTTGATCGTCGTATTCCTTCGCTGATGCCCGGCATCTTTCCGGGCGACGAACGGCCGACAAATGCAGAGGCGGCCTCTCGACCGGCTTGTCCGCTTCGGCCAAATCCTTTCTTCCGTTGCGCTGCACGTGTAGCCTGTGGGACGGGCACCGCGGCACATCGCGCGCGTCCTTCCTCGGCCGCGTCAACCCCGCAAGCTGTGCCGAGGCTCCGGGATCGTCATGCTGATCGCCCTCCTCGCCGACATCCATGCCAACCGCGAGGCCTTGACGGCCTGCCTTGCCGACGCCGAGAACGCGAAGGTTGATCGCTACGTCTTTCTAGGCGACCTCGTGGTGTACGGTGCGGATCCGGACTGGGTTATCGATCGCGTCGCCGCCATGGTCGAAGCCGGCGCGGTGGTTGTTCGCGGAAATCACGATGCTGCTGTAGCAAATCCGAGCGAGGGGATGGTGGCGGAGGCGCAGGTGGCGATCAACTGGACACGCTCGCGTCTGGACGACCGACAGAAGATGTTCCTCGCCAACCTCCCGCTCACTGTAGAGGAGGCCGATCGGCTGTTCGTCCACGCCAGCGCCTGCGCTCCGCACACATGGATCTACATCTTCGGCGCGCGCGAGGCTGAGCAGAGCCTCATGGCTACGAATCGTCGACTGACGTTTTGTGGACACACCCACTCTCCAGCACTTTTCCATGCAACTGCGATGACGCCGGCGCAGCGCCATCTCCCGGCGGAAGGAAAGCCGACACCGCTGCTTGCGCAACGCCGGTGGCTCGCCGTGCTCGGATCGGTCGGACAGCCGCGTGACAAGAACCCCGCCGCCTGTTACGGCCTCCTCGACGACGTGCGCAACCGCTTGACCTATTTACGCGTGCCCTATGATGCCGATCTCGCCGCGCGCAAGATTCGCGCTGCGGGGCTGCCGGAGATTCTGGCGGCCCGCCTGACGCTGGGGATTTGACCGTATGGCCAAGGCGCAGCTGACGGTCGGCATGACGATTGACGGCTTTCAGTTGGAGGAGCGCCTTCATCGCGGCGGCATGGCAGATATCTGGCGTGTGCGCCGGAACGATGTCGATTTTCCAATAATAATGAAGGTGCCCTTGCTCGATTTCGAAGGCGACATTTCGTTGCTGGTCGGCTTCGAAGTCGAGCAGATGATCATGGCGGAAGTCCGCGGCCCGCATGTGCCTCGATGGGTCGCGAATGGTGATTTCGCCGTGCAGCCTTACATTGTCATGGAGTACATCGGCGGCCCGACGCTGCTCAAGCGATATTTCGATCGGGTCGCGCCGGTGAGCGAGGTGATAACGATCGGCATCGCGGTGGCTGCCGCCCTGGCCGATCTGCACGATCAACACGTGCTGCACCTCGATCTCAAACCGGCCAACATCTTATTCCGCCCGACCGGAGAGGCAGTGCTGATCGACTTCGGCTTGTCGCGTCACGAGCAGCTTCCCGATCTCTTGGAGGAGCAGTTTCATCGTCCGACCGGAACGCCCGATTACATGGCGCCGGAGCAGCTCTTCAGGGTTCGATCGGAGAAACGCAGCGACATTTACGCTTTCGGTGCGATCCTCTACCAGCTCACGACGGGTCATCTGCCATTCGGCCGGCCGGCGCGAATGAGAAAGGTACGCCGACGCGTGTGGCGCGACCCGGTTCCGCCTCGAAATCTGCGACCCGAGACCCCGCCCGCGGTGCAAGAGATCATTCTGCGATGCCTCGAGCCCGTGCCCGACGCTCGTTATAGCAGCGCCACCGATCTCCTGTTCGATCTGCGCCACCCGGATCTCGTCGAACTGACCGAGCGCGGCCTGCGCACCCAGCAGAGCGACTGGCGGACGGTGATCGGTCGGCGGCTGCGTGTGCCGATAATGATCCGCAACATCCTCGCAAGCGCGACCAAACCGCCGCCGCGCCCGCCAATCATATTGACGGTTGTGGATCTTCGCCCCGACCTGGAGGAATTGAGGCAAGCCCTGCTTGAGACCGCCGCATCGGTGTTGGCTAACACGCCGGGAGCGCGGCTTGCCTGCGTCAACGTCATGCCGACCGCGCTGATCGGGATTGACGAAAATGTCGATGCGGCGGGAGAGAACATCCATGTCCAGCGACTCGCGGAATTGAGAAGCTGGGCTCAGCCGCTGCAGTTGCCGCGCGGCAAGGTCTCATACCACCTGCTCGAGTCGCGCAACGTCGCTGCTGCCATTCTCGATTTCTCGCGCTCGAACCACGTCCATCACATCGTGATTGGCGCCCCGATGCTTGGATCATACGCTGGAAAGGTCGTCGCCCAGGTTTCCGCCGAGGCGCCCTGCGGCGTGACGGTCGTGCGCAGCACCGGCGATAGCGGTCATGCCGGCAAGCCCGATTAGCAACCTCCCGATCAGGCGGCATTGATCCGGCCGCCGGGTATCCACGATTCACGTTCGGCAGTGTCGAACTCCTGCAAGGCATCAGTTTTATTCCTGCAATGATCGGGATGTTCGCTGTCTCCGAGTTGATGCGTGGCGTCGTTGCAATCGACCAGCGCGGGGCGGTATTGACTCAGAAGATTGGCAATATTTTCGTCGGCGTCTGGAATGTCTGGAAGCGCTATTGGTTCAATTTCATTCGCGGCTCGGCCATCGGCGTGCTGATCGGGGCCCTGCCTGGCGCTGGTGCCGACATCGCAGCTTGGATTTCCTACGCAGTATCGAAGAAATTCTCGAGGGAGCCGGAAAAATTCGGCACTGGCCATATCGAGGGAATTGTTGACGCCACATCCGCTAATAACTCGGCGCTCGGTGGCGCCTGGATTCCCGCGCTCGTGATTGGTATCCCGGGCGATTCCATCACGGCCATCGTGATCGGTGTGCTCTACATGAAAGGCATGAATCCCGGGCCGACGGTGTTCCTGCAAAATCCGCACTTCATCTATGCGGTGGTTCCTGATCTTTATTCTCGCCAACCTGTTGATGCTTCCGCTCGGATGGGCAGCGATCAAATCGAGCAAGCAAATCCTGCGCGTGCCGCGCAACATCCTCATTCCTGTCATCCTGTTGTTCTGCATAGTAGGTTCTTACGCAATGACGAATTCCGTCTATGCAATTGTCGTAATGTTGGTCATGGGCGTGCTGGGCTGGATCATGGAAGAGAATGGCTTCCCTATCGCGCCGGCGATCCTGGGTCTCGTGCTCGGCGAAATGTTGGAGCAGAATTTCATGACATCGATGATCAAATCGGACGGCGCCTTCCTGGCGTTTTTTGAGCGACCGATCGCGGGCGTTCTCGGTGTGCTTACATTGCTCATCTGGGCGGCGATGTTATGGCGTGGAATGAGCCGTTCGACCGTCCTGGCCGGGCCGACTTCACCGGCTGAGTGAGGCTAGCGCTTCGATGTTTGAATTGGTGCTCGTCACCGCGAAGCGCGCGGCCATTTGCCTCTAAAGCAATCGTTGATTTGTAGTATCAGTACTAAACAAAATCGGGGTCCCTCTGAAAGCACTTGAGGCCACGTTTGACCGAACCAGCCCTCCTTTTCGGAATTCCTTTCGATTTCGTCTTGTTCGCGCTCATCTTGCTGGGCATTGCGCTGTTTCACCGCCATACCTTGCCCATTGCGCTTGCAGGCCTTGTCGCGATCACTGCTTACAAACTGATTTTCACCGGTTTTAAGGACGGCTCAGGGTTTCTCGGCCTCGGCCTTCATTTGGGACATGAATTCTCGCTCCTCTCCAATTTGTTCCTGCTGCTGATGGGGTTCGCGCTTTTATCGCGGCATTTCGAGGAGAGCGCCATTCCTGACGAGATGCCGTCACTGCTGCCGGACGACTGGAAAGGCGGCGTGGTGCTGCTTGTCATCGTATTCGTGCTGTCGAGCTTTCTCGACAACATTGCCGCCGCGATCATTGGCGGCACGGTGGCGCGACACGTCTTTGGCGGTAGGGTCCATATCGGTTACCTCGCTGCAATCGTTGCTGCGTCCAACGCAGGCGGCTCTGGCAGTGTAGTCGGCGACACCACAACCACGATGATGTGGGTCTCCGGAGTAAGTCCGCTCATCGTCCTCGAAGCCTATGTCGCCGCTATCGTCGCGCTGCTGATTTTCGCCATACCTGCGTCGTTGCAGCAGCAGCGGTATTCGCCCATCATCAAACACGCGGGCGAAGGGGCTGTCATCGACTGGACTCGAGTATTCATCGTCGCTGCGATGCTGATTGTTGCCCTTGTGGTGAACGTGGTCACTAACCTGCACTTTCCAGAACTGCTTGGTCGCGTCCCGGTCCTCGGGTTGTCGGTCTGGGCAGTTTTATTTGCAACGGCACCATTGCGACGACCGGATTGGAAGGTAATGCCGGAGACGTTCAAAGGCACAATTTTTCTGCTTGCACTTGTTACCGCAGCTTCAATGATGCCTGTCGAGAGGCTGCCCGCCGCGTCATGGCAGACAGCGCTCGGTCTAGGGTTCGTCTCTGCTGTATTCGACAACATACCGCTGACGGCCCTCGCGCTGAAACAAGGTGGCTACGATTGGGGCTACCTTGCATACGCGGTGGGATTTGGCGGTTCAATGATCTGGTTCGGTTCGTCGGCGGGCGTAGCTTTATCGAATCAATTTCCGGAGGCAAAATCGGTCGGCCGGTGGCTCCGCCACGGTTGGCATGTTGCGGTCGCCTACGTGATTGGATTTTTTGTGATGCTAGTTCTTATCGGATGGCATCCTGACTCCGACCCTCAGAAACAGACAAACATGTTCCAAGATAGAGTAATTATAATGTCCTATGCCGACGCCCAGTAGTGCGGAGCGAACAAGCTACTTTTAGATTGGCGGCACTTGGGGACAGCGGAATCAGTCTACCGCGAAGATGGTATCGTCACTGCGATTCTGTTGGCGGCGAATGCGAACGCCCCGTGCAATCATATTCTTGAGAATCAGTACATCTGGGCGGCGCTCAGCGCGTCGTTGAAGGCGTCATGCTGCGGCAGCATCGGTAAATGAAGGTCGCCTTGGATACTGGCAAGGGAGAGGTCGATTCTAATTCCGGCGGGTGGGTTGCCGTACTTCCGGTCGCAGTAGAGCTTCGACACGTCAACGCGTCGATTTGGGAGATGGATGAACGGGCGCTTTTTTGGTCCTCAAGATAGCTGCTCTCTCAGGCTTTGAATAAAAGATCACGTTGGAGATCTTCGAGATGCTGAACGGCTTCGAGGGCAGTGCGCAACCGGATCCGATCTTTCGAGGAAAGCGGTTTAACTGTGATCGCGTTCGACGGTGGTATTCCGTGATCAATGTCGTCGACCTGCTGCGCAAGGATAAATTCGACAAATGTTTCTTGTGCTTCAGCGAGCGCATCGAGATCGGCTTCCGCTCCAATTCCCAAGGCCTTGATTCCAGCTAGCCGGGCAAGGGTCGAACGTTCGACGACATGATGGCAAATTGCGAGCACACGGGCTGTGCTTACAATTCCAAACAGGCCGGTCTTCTTCAGATTGATACGGCCCCCGTTGGTCTTGAATTGTCGAAAAAGTCCAAGGCCACTTTCAATGTCGCCTGCGGCTTGCGCCAACAATTTGGCGAAGTCGTATCGCCCACGCGCAACGTCGTATGCCTCCCGCCAAAGTGTGGTGCAAAGTCGCCCATCTCCGTGCACCGGACGCAAATCGAAAAAGATATCAACTGCCAGGAGATCCTCTGGCCTGGAGACGCGCATCCATTCCTCAATGCGACGGCGCCATGTCGCCGTCGAGCCGCGCCATTGCGGATTCTTGGCCATGACGCCCCCCGCGCAATAGGGCACACCGACTTCGTGCAGTATGTCAGCGATGTGGGTACCGAGTTTTTTGAACCAAACATCGTGTGCGCTCCCGGGCTGGCCCTCGGCAAAAACGATCGCGTTATCCTGGTCCATAGAAAGTAGGCTCTCGCCACGACCTGCAGAGCCCAGAACAGCGACGGAGTAGGTGCAAGGCGGAGCGCCATAGCCCGCTTTATAAAGGCGCTCCTCTGCGATGAGGACGGCCTTCCGCGTAAGTCCGCCAAGCTCGTACGAAATTATCCCGGCAATATCGCCTGCGCTGACGTCCTCTGCTAACAGCGTGGCGGCTACATGCGGCAGCTTCGCCCAGGCCGCGCCGAGAGCGTGCACATCGCCGGCTTCATCAATCTCATCGCCCAGGGATACTGCTTCGCTTGCGCGCAGCCGCAATAGATTTCGTGCCGATAGCGCTCCGACCACATGGCCCGCTTCATCTACAACCCCGAGATGGCGGATGGCGAGACGGCTCATCCGCCCGATGGCGAGGTAAATGAACGCGTCGGCTGGTACCACCGCGAGCGGTTTGCTCATCAGTTCTTTGACCGGACGCGCGAGCGCCTCTGCACCCTGCGCGGCAATCGCCCGCAATCCATCGCGCTCGGTGACGATGCCGAGGTCCTCAGCCAAAACGTTGCCGTCATTGCTTTCGGCAGGGCGTACGAAAAGCGATGACACGCGTTCGTCCATCATCTGCTTCAGGGCCTCTGCGAGCGGCGTTTTCGCGCTTACTAACTTTGCCGGCGTTTGCATGACGTCCCTGACGCGATGGCGATAAGGGTAGCTATCGATGCGCGCCAACGCCCGCTCTTTATCGTGTGCTGCAGGAACAACGCCCGTATCGGCCCAGCCTGCTCGGTGCTGCTCCTCGAGCACTGTGGTCAAAGCTCGGCAGGCGAGAGTCGCTTCCCCGAGCGTGCGGATGCCTCCATCCCGGAGCTTCGGAAGAAGCGCAGCAAAGATCCGCGCGGTGGTGATGGCATCTCCCTTGGCCGAATGGCGTTCAGTCGGCTGGACGCCGAGCCACGATGCCAAGCTCTCGATCGTATACTCCGCGAGCGTTGGCTCGATGATTTCGGCTAGTATTCGGGTATCGAGTACCCGCGGTTGTCGGAAGACAACACCGGCTCGCTTGCATTCGCGCTCAAGGACAGCGAGATCGAAGCCAATAGTGTGGCCGATCACCACAGCCCCACCGATGAAATCGACGAGTGCCGGCCAAACATCGGCGAACGTGGGTGCTCCGGCCACCTTGGCATCATCGATTTGGTGGATTGCCGTCGCCGCTGCAGGAATGGAAACGCCGGGCGAAACCAAACTGTGAAACATTTCGTCGGATAGACGTCCGCGCAGGATTCGGATTGCCGCAAACTCCACAATTCTCGCCTCGGCCGGATCTAGACCGGTTGTCTCGGTGTCGATAACGACCGCGTCAAGTGCGATTAACGGCGTTGCGTTGCGGACGATCATACGGTCCTCAGGCGTACTGTCTTCGAGCCTGATGCAGGTCCTCTTCAGGCCGCGCGCACTGCCTGCGTCAACGCCGGTGCGTCGATCCGATTGCTGAATTCTTCATGGATATTGCACATCGTGACCCTGAGATAATTTGTGATCGTTGGGAATTCAGTTGCCCGCAGCTTTTCATGGATCGGCATCAACTGGAAGTATTGTTCGGCGTAAGGGACCGGAATGTCTTTTGCCGCTTTGACTGCGTGGATGCCTATCAAATCGAGATTATGCGCCAGCTCATCGCGCAACTGGGACCATGTCTCTGTGCCGAGTACCGCAGGCGTGGGATATCGGTCGAAGACTGACAGGGAAATTGCAATCAGCCGATCGAGTGCCGCTCGCCGGTCCTCGGCATGCGGGCGCAGCACGCCTTCGACCAATTCACTCACCATGGCCAGACCAAGCGGATAGGCGCGCCAGCGCGAGTTGTCTGCCGCGGCTTGAAACTCGGGCTCGCGGAATAGAACCTTGGCATAGTGACCGGCGCGCGCCCGCGAATATTCATAGATCCCTTTTTGCACGACGAAGGCCGCGTTGCCGTCGATGAATTCGGCCAACGCCGGGACATTGCGGATCGGTGGCGGGCGACGGAAAAGTTCGAGCAGTCCCATGGTTGTAAATATCTCATAAAAATCCGTCGCAGCCTTCCCCGTGCCAGCAGGACCTCTAGCTGAACTACGACGCAAGAAATCATAATATTTTTCGTAACTTAGATTATCCATATACGACTAAAGTCGTATATGGCAAAAATTTACGCATTGTTAATGTTCGCCGGCTGACCCGGGACGGACGAAGCTCGGGCTGTGCGTTTCCAGGGGGGCGCGCTCAGGAATTGTGGTCGGGCGTTCCCTCGCCTTTACAAGCCGGTCCGTTGGTGCGGGCCGGTCAGCGCAGGGGAGGTACCGACCCATGGCTCCATCCGACACTCCGGCAAATCAAGAAGCCCATTGGAGAAAAACAACCCGCTTGATGCTCACGCATCTCGGGATTTGGTTCTTCTTTGGCTACGTCATCCACATGTTTGTGGTGCCGCTTAACAAGATCGTCATCCCGATCCTGGGTTTCCCGCTCGGTTTCTACATGGCCGCGCAGGGCTCGCTGATCGTGTTCGTGGTCATGCTGTTCGTGTTCGCGCGACAGCAGAATCGAATCGACCGTGAACACGGCTACGCCGAAGAAGATTGAGGTAGGGAGCGGACCATGGCTACTCAGACCACAACTAGTTCTGCCGACGCCTTCTACAAGCAACTCGGCCGGATGTACGGCACGTACACGGGCGGCTTCCTCGCCTTTATCGTCTTCCTTGCCCTCCTTGAGCAGGTCGGCGTGCCGAACAAAGTCCTTGGTTATTTCTTCGTGTTCTTCACGCTGGCGGTCTACGCCATCATCGGCGTGGCGACGCGGACGGCGCAGATTTCAGAATACTACGTGGCTGGCCGGCGCGTGCCGGCTTTCTACAACGGCATGGCGACTGGCGCCGACTGGATGTCGGCGGCCTCCTTCGTCGGCATGGCCGGTACATTGTTCCTGCTCGGCTATGACGGCCTCGCTTGGGTTCTCGGCTGGACCGGCGGGTTTGTGCTGGTGTCGATCCTGGTTGGACCGTATCTGCGCAAGTTCGGCGCTTACACCGTGCCAGACTTTTTATCGTTCCGCTTCGGCGGCAATACCGCCCGCTTCCTCGGAGTGATCGTGCTGGTTTGCTG
>Ga0209814_10000750_pt1 | contig 11024 bp, 11 predicted proteins | sample SoiMetdeltSBSDD1_FD_187597 | JGI IMG/M metagenome (GOLD analysis project Ga0209814, IMG submission 187597) | Bulk soil microbial communities from a Populus tree surrounding site in Tennessee, USA - Soil MetaG P. deltoides SBSDD1 (SPAdes) (version 2) | ecosystem: Environmental > Terrestrial >... | reverse complement strand
GCTTGAGTTTTTCCAGGGCTTGCCGTATTCATGTTGAAATAGCGACTAAGCGAGACGGTTTTGATAGACACCATCCAACAAATTGCCCTGTGGGCTCTTCCCGTCCTAGTTGCGATTATCTTTCACGAAGTATCTCATGGCTGGGTCGCTTACCAGTTCGGAGATCCTACCGCCGCCAGAATGGGTCGGCTGACGCTGAATCCGATCGCTCATATTGACCCGATTGGAACCATTTTGTTACCGGCGCTGTTGATTATTTCCAACGCCCCATTCTTGTTTGGTTACGCGAAACCCGTGCCCGTCAATTTTCACAATCTGCGGAATCCGAAGCGGGACATGGTTTGGGTGGCATTGGCCGGGCCGGTCATGAATCTTCTGTTGGCGTTGGGTTGCATCCTGGTTTTGAAGATCGGCTTGCCGCTGATTGCGGCGGGGGCGATCGATTCTTCTTCGTCCGGCTTGGTGAACTTTCTCGCGCCCGTCGCGCTCATGGCCAAAAATGGAGTGTTGATCAATATCGTCTTAGCGGTTTTTAACGCATTGCCGCTTCCCCCATTGGACGGGGGCAGAGTGGCGGTGGGATTACTTCCCGAGCCCTACTCTTCGATGTTGGCGCGGGCTGAACCCTATGGTTTTTTGATTCTGATCATATTGCTGATGACCCACGCATTGGACAAAATTATCGGGCCACCGACTGATTTTTTAATTAACTTTTATTTCAAGTTCCTTTAGACTTGGGAATTATGGATACCATCGTTAGCGGTATGCGGCCTACGGGGCGACTTCATTTGGGTCATCTTCATGGCGCGCTGAAAAACTGGCTAAGACTCCAGGAGAATTATCGTTGCTACTTTTTCGTCGCCGATTGGCACGCGCTGACGACGGACTACGCCTCTCCACAGGGCATCAAGCCGAGCACGACCGAGATGGTGATGGACTGGTTGAGCGTGGGCCTCGATCCCCATCGCTCGACCATTTTTCGCCAATCACAGGTGAAAGAGCATGCGGAGCTCCACTTGCTTTTTTCAATGATAACACCGGTGCCCTGGCTGGAGCGCAATCCCACGTATAAAGACCAGCTCAAGGAATTGGTGGAAAAGGATCTGTCGACCTACGGCTTTCTGGGCTACCCGGTTTTGCAAGCCGCGGATATTACTATTTACAAAGCCAACAAGGTCCCCGTGGGAGTCGATCAAGCGCCGCACGTTGAATTAACCCGCGAGATTGTGCGGCGCTTCAACCAGATTTACCGTCCCATCTTCCCGGAGCCTGAGGTTCTCCTGACCGAGGCGCAGAAGGTGCCGGGGCTGGACGGGCGAAAGATGAGCAAGAGCTACAACAACGCCGTGTTTCTGTCCGACACGCCGCAGGAAATCGACCAGAAATTGAGCCGCATGATGACTGATCCGGCGCGCGTCCGGCGTACCGATCCCGGCGAACCGGAAAAATGTCCGGCGTTTCAACTGCACAAGATTTATTGTACTCCTGAAGAGATCGACTACGTTTCGCGCGGCTGTCGCACCGCGACCATCGGTTGCCTGGACTGTAAAAAGATTATGATCAAGCATGTGATCGAAGATCTGGCGCCCTTCCGCGAGCAAAGGGCGCGCTATGAGAAAGACCCTGAGCAGGTCGAAGCGGTGCTGACAACGGGCAACGCGATCGCTCAGGAAAAAGCTGCCGAAACCATGGTTGAAGTGCGGGAAGCCGTAGGACTATGACCACCCGAGTACAACTCGAAATCTTCGAGGGGCCGTTGGATTTGCTGCTTCATCTGATCAAAAAGAATGAGGTCAGCATCACCGATATTCCCATTGCGACCATCACCGAACAATACCTTGCGACGTTGGAGGTCATGCAAACTTTCAATCTCGATGTCGCCGGGGAATTCTTGGTCATGGCGGCCACCCTCATTCACATCAAGTCGCGCATGCTCCTGCCTATGGCCGACGACGAAGACGATGAAGAGGAGGGGACAGATCCACGGCAGGAGTTGGTGCGGCGGCTGCTCGAATACCAGCGCTTTAAGGATGCCGCGGATCAACTGGAGCGAAGGGAACTATTGACGCGGGATGTGTTCGTTCGTTCCGTAGCGCCGGCCGAAGAGATCCCGGCGCCGGGATTTCGTGAGGTGTCGGTATTCGAACTTTTAACGGCACTGAAGCGGGTTCTTGATCGCTTGCCTAAGGACGTCGTCCATGAGGTGATGCTGGAAAAGATCACCATGCGGGAGAAGATGAGCCTGCTGCTCGATCAATTGCGCACCCAGGGGAAAATTCTCTTTGAGTCGCTTTTTGCCGAGGTGACGACCCGGATGGAAGTCGTCGTCACGTTTCTAGCGATGCTGGAGCTTGTTAAAGTCCGAGCCATCAGAATCTTTCAGGAAGAAGCAACCGGGCCGATTCAGATTGAAGCGGCAGCTGGCATAGAAAACGCGCCCGCGGTTCTTGCAATGCAGGATCCCGAGGAAGATCAGCATGGAACGTGAAGACATAAAGTCGATTATTGAGAGTTTGTTGTTCGTCGCCGATGGACCCCTGACAATCCAAAGGTTAGGCGAAGTGCTGGAAGGCGTCGAGAGGGAAGACCTTCGGTCGACTCTCGATGAACTGCAGGCGGAGTTGGAAAACAGCCGGCGCGGGGTGCGGCTCGTCGAGGTCGCTGGCGGTTACCAGTTGCGGACGGCGAAAGTCAATGCGGATTGGGTAAAAAAATTCCTCGGCGGCCGGCCGGCGCGCATGGGACGAGCCACCCTCGAAACCTTGGCGATCATTGCCTATCGGCAACCCATCACTCGAGCGGAGATCGAGTCCATCCGTGGCGTGGATGTGGATGGTGTCATTAACACGCTTTTGGATCGTAGCTTGATTCGCGCCGTAGCCCGCAAGGACGTCCCCGGGAGACCTTTTCTATACGGGACAACGCCCGAGTTTCTGCAATTGTTCAACCTCAAGGATCTCACCCATTTGCCCACGCTCAAAGAGATGGAAGAGATTACCTTGCCCGAAATGCCCGGCGAGGAACTACCGTTTAAAAGTGCCGAAGAGTGCTAACCCGCGCTATTCACGGGTAAAAGAACCGAGGAGTAAGCCTCTCCGGTCGCGGGCAATGAGTCTCTACCTTGAGGAGGTCTGCAAATTTGAGTGGTGAAGCATCCTTGCGAAAGAAACGCGAGTATTTGGCCAAGGACCAGTTAAGTCAGTGCATCTTTACGCTCCTGTGCCCGCTCGCTTCGAGACTCTCTCCGTCTACGGCCTGTCATACTTTTCCTTCGTACGATGAATAGTCCGGGCTTGGAACGCTTACAAAAAATAATCTCCCGTGCGGGACTGGCTTCGCGTCGGGAGGCGGAACGATGGATCCTCGAGGGACGCGTATCCGTCAACGGCACAATCATTTCCAAGCTCGGCTCCCAAGCGGATCCCGCGAAAGACAGCATCAAGGTTGACGGCAAACGAATCAAGCCTGCTGTAGCGCCGCTCTATTTCGCGTTCCACAAACCTCCCGGAGTCATCACCACTCTCAACGATCCGCAGAAGCGTCCGGACCTGACGCAGTTCATAGAAAAGTTGGGCAGGAAACAGAGAGTTTTTCCCGTGGGCCGGCTGGATTACAATTCCACCGGCCTTTTGCTTTTGACCAATGACGGTGAACTCACCGGACGGCTGACCCACCCCCGCTTCGGCGTGAAGAAAGTCTACCGGGTAAAGCTGAGCGCTTGTCCGACGGCGGAGGAGTTTGCGCTCTTGCGCAAAGGCATTCGCCTTGAGGACGGGGTAACCGCTTCGGCGCGAGCGCGAGTGCTGGAGAAACTAAAAAAAAATGCCTGGGTGGAGATTGAAATTCATGAGGGCCGCAAGCGCGAAATTCGTCGCATCTTCGAAACCCTGGGCTATTTCGTCGAAAAGCTGATCCGCGTGCGGGTGGGCCCGGTATCCCTTGGCTTTTTACGACCGGGCGAGATCCGACCGCTCTCGCAACTTGAGATCAAGGCTTTGAAGGGCGCCGTGGGCCTTCTTTCCACTAACCTCTCACCCCTTACCGCCCATGTTAGGCGTTAGGAGCGAGGGGTAAATGGTAAAAGGAATCAGTGACGCAGGCTGCAGAACTCTTCGTAGTCGATGAGCTGGTGAATGGTTGGATGATCGCCGCACATCGGGCAGTTGGGGTCGCGCTGCAACTTCAGTGTGTTGATCTCCATGGTCAGCGTGTTGAAACAGAGGAGCCGGCCGATCAAGCTATCGCCCTTGTCGAGAATCAGTTTGATCGCTTCCAAGGCTTCGATGACCCCGATCAGCCCGGGCAAAACTCCCAGGACGCCGGCTTCAGCGCAACTCGGCGCCATGTCCGCCGGAGGCGGTTCAGGATAGAGGCAGCGGTAGCAAGGCCCCTTGTGCGGATAGAAAACCGTTGCCTGGCCTTCGAACTGAAAGATGCTTCCGTGCACGTTCGGCTTATTCGCCAGAATGCAGGCATCATTGACCAGGTAGCGCGTCGGGAAGTTGTCGCTGCCGTCGACGATGATGTCGTAGTCTTTGATGATGTCCATGATATTCGCGGAGGTAAGCTTGTCCTGATAGGTGATCACCTTCACGTCAGGATTTAGCGCCTGGAGCGTCTGCTTGGCGGATTCTACCTTCGGTTTGCCGACCCGGTCGTTGGTATGAAGAATCTGTCGTTGCAGATTGGAAATATCGACAACGTCGTTATCGATAATCCCCAAGGTGCCCACCCCCGCCGCAGCCAGATAGTAAGCGGAAGGGCAACCCAGGCCGCCAGCGCCGACCATGAAAACTTTGGCTTGCAGGAGCTTGGCCTGTCCTTCTTCTCCAACTTCGGGCAACAAAAAGTGCCGGCTGTAGCGAATCAGTTGCTCCGGAGTATACTGAAAGTCCTGTACCCATTTGAATCCGGCGTTTTTCCACGCCCCATAACCTCCAGCCATCGACGTGACGTTTTGATAGCCCATCTCTTTGAGCGCCTTGCCGGCCATGAGGGAGCGCACGCCGCCCGCACAGTAAGCGATGATGGGGGTGTTCTTGTCCGGAACCGTGCTCTCCACCTTGATTTCGAGAAATCCGCGGGGTAGGGAAACCGCCCCTTCCAGATGTCCTTCGCGCCACTCGTCTTTCTCGCGAACATCAAGAACTACATGAGACTTGCCGTTGTTGGTCAAGAGATCGTTGACTTGCTGAGCCGTCAGCTCAGGGATTTCCTTGCGTGCATCGGCCATAATGTCCTGAAAAGTCTTGGCCATGATTCCCTCCAATAGATTGACCAGCGTATATCGTTGGTTCTCAGACCTTAGAGGTCCAAGTTAAAACCCGCCCAGCCGAAAGTCAAGGTTAGCCGCGGTAAAACCCACAACAGGATTGGTCGTCTGCAGTCCCATCGAATCACTTTCCTCGTGGATTCAACAGATCGCTCAGCGCATTTCCTAACGTATTAAACGCCAGAATTGTCAGAAAGATAGCTGCCGCCGGAAAGAAGAGGATGTGCGGGTAGGTGCGCATCGCGCGCCAGCCGTCCTGCGCCAGGGAGCCCCAACTGGTTCCCCAGGCGCTGTAAGGATCGTTGATGCCGAGGCCGATGAAACTCAGGGTGGATTCGGCGAGGATCGCCGCCGGAATGCTGTACGTCAGGGTCACGATGATTGGGCCAAGGATGTTGGGCAGGATGTGGCAGAGCACGATCCGTCGCCGCGAAGCGCCCATGGCTCGCGCGCCTTCGACGAATAGAAATTCCTTGGCCTGGAGTATTTGACCGCGGGCGATGCGGGCGAAGCGCACCCAGGAGACGAGTCCGAGAGCGATCAGCAGTCCGCCGATGTTTCTGCCGAAGAGCAACGACAGCAGAATGAAGATCAGCATATCAGGGAGGCCGTAGAAGATGTCGACAACCCGCATCATGAGATGATCGAAATTCCCTCCTTTGAAGCCGGACGCCAAGCCATAAGCAGTCCCGATGACAAGCGCAATCATGGCCGTACCGATTCCCACGGCCATGGAAACCCGAGCACCGTAAAGAACTCGCGTCAGCAGGTCTCGTCCGAGCCCGTCGGTGCCCATCAGGTGAGCCCAACTCGGCGTTTCCAGAATCCGGGTCTCCTCGAATCCGCCGGCCCCGTAGGGCGATACCCAGGGCGCCAGGAAGCCGGCAGCGGCTACGGCTAGGACAAAAACGAGACTGTAAATAACTAGAGGATCTCGCCCAGGCCCGCTTATCTGCAGTTTTGACCGAGGCATGATTAATAGACCCGTATTCTGGGGTCGACGTAGGCATAGAAGAGATCGACCAAGAAGTTGGCAGCGACTAGCAGGACCGTGTAGACCAATGTGACTCCCATGATCAGTGGATAATCACGATCCGTGACGGCGGTGATGAAAAACCGCCCCATACCGGGGATCGCGAATACGTACTCGACGACGAAAGAGCCGGTTAGCAACGCCGCCGTTAACGGTCCCATGACCGTGAGCACCGGCACCAATGAGTTTCGCAACGCGTGCTTGAACAACACGGCCCCCTCTCTCAGGCCTTTGGCGCGCGCCGTGCGGATGAAATCTTCGCCGAGAGCCTCGATGAGCGTCGACCGAAGCAATGCGGCGATGTAGGCTGCCGGCGCCGCGCCTAAGGTAATCGTCGGTAAAATCATGCTGGCGGTATTGTCCCAGCGCCCCGCCTGGAGCCAACCCAGCTGCAGCGCAAACAACCAGATCAGCAAAGCGCCGAGAATGAAGTGTGGCACCGAAATCCCCAACGTCGCCGTCAACAGGGCGAAACGATCGATCCATGAGTTGCGAAAATAAGCTGCGATGAGTCCTGTAGGGAACGAAACCATCAAGGCGAAGACCAGGGCGAGCAGGCCGAGGAGCACCGACGTCGGCAAGGTATCTGAGATGATCTCCTTCACGCCTCGGTCAAGATATTTGTAGGACGGTCCGAGATCAAGGTGAAGAATGCCGGTGAGATAACGCAGGTACTGTTTGGAGAGGGGCTCATCGAGATGATACTTGGCTTCGATATTCGCCAATACTTCGGGCGGAAGTTTGCGCTCACGGTCAAAAGGTCCGCCGGGAGCAATTCGCAGGAGAATAAACGTCAGTGTCGCTACAACCCAAATAACGGCAAGACCATGGAACAGCCGTTTCAAGAGAAACGTGAGCATTTTGGCCCGCTCAGAACAGTCGTTACAGCCAATCTAGTTTTCAACCCTCGCCCTTTGGGAGAGGGAAAGGGTGAGGGAATGGGATAAGAGAGTTCAGTTCCTAACCGCCATGGGCGGCAGAATATTGTTCGAGTTTTTTCTCGAGCCAACGGGTATTTACTTTACCGTCTACGTAATCGGCATCATCGATGACCGTCTGGAGAAACGGGATGCCGGTGTCGATACCTTGAACTTGGAACGACGCCAACGCCTGTTTCGCGCGGGCGGCGGCCTCAATGCGATTCCCGCCATGGACGATCAGCTTTGCCAGAAGTGAATCGTAGAAGGGCGGAACGAAGTAACCGGAATAGCAGTGGGTGTCCAGCCGAATGCCGCTGCCCTCCGGTCCCTGCCAGTGGGTGATCCGTCCGGGGCAAGGACGAAATCCTTGCTGCGGCGACTCGGCGTTGATGCGACATTCGATGGCGTGACCGAAAAAGCGAACATCGGATTGCCTAAACGGCAACGGTTCACCGCGGGCAATCCGCAGTTGCTGTGCCACAAGGTCCACCCCCGTGATCATTTCGGTCACGGGATGTTCGACCTGAATGCGCGTATTCATCTCAAGAAAGAAAAACTCGTTGGTATCGTTGTCAAAGATAAATTCCACCGTGCCGGCATTTTGATAGCCGATGCTTCGCGCCAGGGTAGCCGCGGCGTGACAGATTTGATCGCGCACCAGTTTGGACACGGCGTAGGCGGGAGCTTCCTCGATGATTTTTTGATGGCGCCGTTGCAGAGAACAATCGCGCTCGCCCAGATGAATGACGTTACCGGATCGGTCACCCAGGACCTGGACCTCAATATGCCTGGCGTTGCCGATGTATCGTTCCATGTAAAGCGTGTCGTTGCCGAAGGCCGCCCGGGCTTCTGCGGCGGCGGTGCTGAACGTGGTTTGCATTTCGGTCGGATTCCAAACCAGCTTGATGCCCCGGCCACCGCCTCCGGCGGAGGCCTTGAGCAGCACCGGATAACCGATCTTTTCCGCCTGCGCGGCGGCTTCGCGTGAGTTCTTCGCGTGATCGGACCCGGGCACTGTCGGTACACCGCAGGAAACGGCGATTTTGCGCGCTTCCAGCTTATCGCCCATGTTGGTGATGTTCTCGGCGCTAGGACCAACAAAAATGATCTTGTTGTCGGCGCAAGCCTGGGCAAGCTCGGCTCTCTCAGATAGAAAGCCGTATCCGGGATGGAGAGCATCGCAGCCCGTGCTCTGTGCGGCCGCCACTAACGTCCCGGTTTTGAGATAACTATCGGATGAGCGCGGCGGCCCGATGCAAACCACGCGGTTGGCCATCTTGGCGGCGAGACTCTCTCGGTCCGCTTCGGAGACTGCGGCGACGGTTTCAATCCCCAGACTTTGACAGGCTCGAATAATGCGGACTGCGATCTCGCCCCGGTTGGCGACCAGTACCCGGGTCACGCTCATGGTTTTACGAGAAAAAGCGTCTGCCCGTATTCGACAAACTGGCCGTTTTGGGCGACCACCTGAGTAACCGTTCCCTTCACGTTGGCGCGGACGCTATTGAAGACTTTCATCACTTCGATGAGCCCGACGGTGGTATCTTCGGTGATCGCTGTGCCGACTTGAACGAAGGGCGTCGCGCCGGGTTCAGGCGCGATGTAGAAGGTGCCAAGCAACGGAGCCGTGATCGGCAGGAGTCCCTCGGCTGCTGCTTTGGCGTCGATATTGGGCGCGGCGCTCTGCGGTGCAGGCGCGGCCGGAGTTGCTTTCGGTGGTTCTACTGCGGCGTTGGGAGACTGCGAAACAGGGGCGCTGCGGGGCGACGAAGCAATCGGAATAGGATCGCCTTTACTGACCGTGATCTTGAGCTCGCCGACTTCCAGCTGAAAATAGTCGAATTTAGATTCATCGATTAATTTGAGTATGTGGAGCACATCGTCTTCGGTGAGTTCCATATCGTTAGCCTTTCCAGGATGTGTGAAGAGTGTCAGGGGCGTCGATGGGTCTGTCCCTGATTGGGAACTAACATTATGTGATTTCCGACTTCATGGCAAATAGAGTGTGCCGCGAATTCACCGTGAGTTCGTTGATTCTGCGGGTCGCACCTGATGCAAATCCAAGCGGCCCATGGAATTCATTTCTAAACCGGTGAAAAGCGGATTAAGAACGGTACTCTCGGTTCGCCAATAAAGCGGCACCATCGGAAGCTCGGTTTCGCAGAGAATCCTCTGTGCCTCATCGTAGAGTCTCACACGCTTCTTGGTGTCGAACTCGCGGGCGGCGCTATCCGCCAGCTGGTCATATCGGTTGTTTCTCCAACGCAGGTGGTTATTGCCGCTGTTGGAGGTGAAAAGCTTCATGAAGTTGTCCGGGTCCGGGTAGTCGGCGCCCCACCCGTCGCGAAATACGGGGAAGGGATCATTCTGCAGCTTTTTGAGATAGACTTTCCATTCCTGATTCTCTAATGCGACGACAATCCCCAGATTTCTCTGCCACATTCCCTGGACCGCTTCGGCCACCAACTTTCGGTCTTCCTCGTTGTCGTAACCCAAGATGATGCGGGGAAATCCTTTGCCGTCCGGGTAGCCGGCCTCACGCAGCAGCCGGCGCGCCTCGGGCGGATTGAAGGGAAGGCCGATCTTCGGGTTGTGCGCGAGCATCCCGGGCGGTATCCAGGAGGATGCCGGTTCCTCGCCGCCGTGAAGAATTTTTGGAAAGACACTCCGGTCGATGGCCATCGCAAAAGCTTTTCTGACACGGGGATCATTGAAGGGCTTTCGATCAACGGCGAATCCGTAATACTCGCCGCGCAATTGCGGCACCCGTTTAAAGCCGCGTTGTTTCGATAGACGATTTTTTTCCAATGCCGGGATGCTATGATCGTCGAGAAAGTCCAACTGACCTTGTTCGTACATCGCGACGGCGGTGGTTTTCTCCTTCACCATCAACATCGTAACTTTGTCGATGGCCGGCTTGGCGCGAAAGTAATTAGGGTTGGCTTTCAGCTCGATCTCATTCTCATGCTTCCAAGATGACAGCAAAAACGGTCCATTGGTCACAATATTTTCCGGGTCGGTCCAGCGGGAATCGAACTTCTCGATGATGTCCTGCCGCTGGGGAAAAGTGGTTTCAAAAGTGGTGATAGCCAAAAAATAGGACGCCGGGTAGCGCAATCGGACCAGGAGGGTGAAATCATCCTGGGCTTGCACCCCGACGGCACTCGCATCGGTCTGTTTGCTTTCGTGAAACTCCTGGGCATTTTCAATGTCGAACAAGATGTAGGCGTATTGGGACGCGGTTTTGGGGTCGAGGAGCCTCTTCCAGGAATATTCGAAATCCTGGGCGCGGACTTTTTTACCGTCGCTCCAGGAAACGTCGTCGCGCAAATGAAAAACCAGCTTTCGCCCGCCCTCGAGGATATCCCAGGACTTGGCGATGACCGGCGCGGGTTTAAGCTGCTTGTCAAATTCCGTCAGTCCGACCATCAAGTTGGCAATTACATTGAAGGAGACATGGTCCGTGGCCAGGGACCAGTCCAGACTGGGCGGCTCGGTGCTGAGATTGACGCGGAAATTTTTCCCCGCTGTGCCAACCTTTGGGTTGGTCTCGCAGGCGACGCAAAAAGACAGCAGAATGAATGCGAGCAGTCGCCAATAGCTCAAGGTTTTGTTCCTTAGAAAAAACAAGAAGTGCTTGCGAATAAAGACTTTTGTAAATATTAGTAGCTGACGGCTAACCGGAAAGGACTATAACATGGACGGAAAAGAAATGTTGCAAAAGTATGTAGTGGTGGAAGGGCACCGCGATGTCTATGAGCAGTTGTATCGGACGTCCGTCGGCGAAAAATCACCAGTA
>Ga0209814_10000749_pt1 | contig 11038 bp, 6 predicted proteins | sample SoiMetdeltSBSDD1_FD_187597 | JGI IMG/M metagenome (GOLD analysis project Ga0209814, IMG submission 187597) | Bulk soil microbial communities from a Populus tree surrounding site in Tennessee, USA - Soil MetaG P. deltoides SBSDD1 (SPAdes) (version 2) | ecosystem: Environmental > Terrestrial >... | reverse complement strand
CATCGCCCGGCTCCGTGAGCTCGCAGTTTCCGCCGGCTTCCGCCGCCAGGTCGACGATCACCGAGCCGTCGCGCATCGCTTCGACCGCTGAGGCCGGAATCAGCTTCGGTGCGGGCCGCCCAGGGATCAGCGCGGTGGTCACGACGACGTCGAAATCGGCCATGCGCCGCTCCAGCTCGGCCTGCTGCCGGCGCTGCTCTTCGTCGCTCAGCTCACGCGCGTATCCGCCGGAGGTCTCCTCGCCGAGGATGCCGAGATCAAGGAAGCTCGCGCCGAGGCTCTCGACCTGCTCGCGTACCACGGGGCGCACGTCGTATCCCGACACGACCGCTCCCAGCCGCCTCGCGGTCGCGATCGCCTGCAGGCCGGCGACGCCCGCGCCGAGCACGAGCACCTTGGCGGGCGGGACCGTCCCGGCCGCCGTCATCAGCATGGGGAAGAACCTCGGCAGCCGGTCGGCGGCGAGCAGCACTGCCTTGTAGCCCGACACGGTGGCCTGCGAGGAGAGCGCGTCCATGGGCTGAGCGCGGGTGATCCGCGGGATCGACTCGAGCGCAAAGCCGGTGACGCCGCGCCGCGTCAGCCGCTCGATGCCCTCCGGATCTGTCAGCGGCTGGAGGAAGGCGATCAGGATCGAGCCTTCCGGCAGCCTCTCGACCTCCTCGGCCGAGGGCTTCTGCACCTTCATGACGCCCTCCACGTCGGCAAAAAGCTCGTCGAGCCCGACTACCTGCGCTCCCGCGTCCCGGTACTCCGCGTCCGAAAAGCTGGCCTCCTCACCCGCTCCCTGCTCGACCGCGACGTCGAACCCGCCCGCCGCGAGCTTCTCGACGATCTCGGGGACGAGCGCCACACGGCGCTCACCCGGCGCGATCTCTTTCGGAACGGCGACCCTCATCGGCGGAGGAATCCTAAGCACGCTCTTGAACCAGGCACGCGTGGTGCTGACGGCGCTGTCGCACGCCATCGAGGCGAGGGACCCATTCACGCGCGGCCATTCGGCCCGGGTGAGCGTGATCGCGGAAGTGATCGCGCGTCGACTGGGGTGGAAGAGCTCCCGGCTCGAGGCGCTCCGGTTGGGCGGGCAGCTGCACGACGTCGGCAAGCTGAACCTGGACGCTGCAGTGCTCCACAAGGCAGGGCCTCTCGACGAGCGCGAGCGCATCCACGTGCGCGCGCATCCGCTTGCCGGCGCCCGGCTGATCCGGCCGTTCACGGCTCTCCACCCGGCGCTGCCGTACGTCCTCTTCCACCACGAGCGCTGGGACGGAACGGGCTATCCGAGCGGGCGCGCGCACGAGCAGATTCCGTCAGGCGCCAGGATCCTGGCGGTTGCCGACGCCTTCGACGCGATGATCTCCCACAGGCCGTACCGCCACGCGATGCCCCTACACCGCGCCCTGGCCGAGGTGCGCGAGTGCGCCGGGACACAGTTCGATCCCGCCGTCGTCAGGGCCTTCCTCGCCGCGTGGGCCGAGGGCAATTTCGACGAGATCCGCGCCGCGTAAGGGGCTTGTAACAGTCTGTTACTTGCTCCGCTGGCGGCTTCGCCAGCTGGGCGCGGGCCTTGTAACAGACTGTTACTTGCCTAGAGGCTCGACCAGACGTCGAGCTTCTGCTTCGCGCGGCGGATCACCTCGTCTGTGAACTCGGTCGTCGACGAGTGGCCGCTCAGATCGGCTGTCCGGATCCCTTCGGCGACTGCCTCGAGCGCGCCCTCGCGGATCGCCCTGCCCGCTTCCTGGGCCTGTTCCTCCCCGTATCCCAGGAGGGCCGCGGCGGCGAGGATCATCGCCATGGGGTTCGCGACGTTCTTGCCCTGGAGGGCCGGCGCGGTGCCGTGCGCCGCCTCGGCCATGACCGCGTCGGGGACGTAGTCGTCGTCGAAGGCCACGAGCAGTGATTCCGCGCCCGCGATCGACCCGAACAGCGGCAGCACGAGGTCCGAGAGGACGTCGCCGTCCCGGTTCAGCGTCGGGATCACGAGCGGCGCCCCGCTCGATGTGACGAGATAGGCGAACGTCGCGTCGATCAGCTGCGGGTCGTACGGCACCTCCGGGTGCCGCTCGGCCGCCGCGTCCATCTCCTCCTTCAGCATCCCTTCGTAGACCGGGCTGACGGTGTACTTCGGGCCGCCGAAGACCTTGGCGCTCGTGCGCTCGGCAAGACGGAACGCGAACTCGGCGACGGAGCGGCAGATGCGCCGCTCGATTCGTTCGGTCCGGAACGCGACCTCATCCTCGCCGTCGCCTTCGCGCCACTCCTTCGCGCCGTAGGCGTCGCCGACCGCCATGCGCACCACCGAGATCGGCGCGTGGACACCGCCGAGCGGCACGACGCCGGGGATGCGCCGGCCGGTTCGCACGATCACCTTGCCGCCGATCTCCTCGCGAATGAGCCGGTTCGGAGAACCGACGTCGTCCTTGCCCTCAGGCGTGATCGTCGCCGCCTTCAGTCCCAGGCCGTGCTCTCTGATCGCCGCGGCGGCTTCGTGGACGACCCCGTTCTGCGTTTTTCGCCTCGACTCGAGCGAGAGGTCGTAGCGAGGGAGGTCGACCTCGAAGCCGATCACGTCGGGGGCGAGTACACGGAGCGATTCCTCGAGGAGCTCCTGCCCTGTCTCGTCCCCCTCCAGCACGACGATCGTGTCGACGTCCATGGGCGCCGGATGCTACGCGGGATTCAAAGTGGCGGCAGGCGGAGAGAGAAGCTGGACGATGGCACGTCGAGGAGGATGGCGAAGAGTCGGGTCGCGAAGGCGATTCCGCTACGAGGACTCACGGGGCAAGCCGATAACCGACCCCGACAAGCTCAAGCGCATCGAGGAGCTGGTGATTCCGCCGGCGTGGCGAGATGTCTGGATCTCGGCGCGGCCGAACGCCAAGCTCCAGGCCACGGGAGTCGACGCGGCCGGCCGGCGCCAGTACCTGTACCACCCGGAATATCGCGCGCGGCAGGAGCAGACGAAGTACGACAAGCTCGTTCGCTTCGCCGAGCATCTGGCCGATGTTCGGAAGGCGAGCTCCGAGCACCTCGACGGCGAGGAGTTCACGCCCGAGTGGACCTGCGCGCTCGCCGTCAAGCTGATCAACCTCGGCTGGTTCCGTGTCGGAGCCGATCGCTATGCGAAGCGGTACCGGACGTTTGGAATCACAACTCTGAACAAGAGCCATGTCAGCGTTCGCGGGAGCCGTGTGTCGTTCAAGTACCGCGGCAAGCACAAGGTCTGGGTTCGAACGGCGGTGGTCGACGCCGAGCTCGCGGACGCGATGAAGGCTCTCTTGTCGCTCGAGGGCGGCAGACGACTCTTCCGCTACCGGCTCGAGGACGGCAGTCTCGTCAACCTCAGTAGCCGCAAGCTGAACGAGTACATCCGGGAGCACATGGGCGAGGACTTCACGGCGAAGGACTTCCGTACCTGGGGCGGCACGCTGATCGCCGCTATTGCACTGGCGGAGCGCGGTGTGCCGGACACGGAGACGGAGGCAAAGCGCATCGTCGCGGCTGTCATGCGTGCCGTCGGAGAGCGGCTCGGAAACACGCCGGCCGTGGCGCGCTCGTCATACGTCAGTCCGGCGGTCGTCGAGCAGTATCTCGACGGGCGCACGATCGACGATTTCAGGCCACGACATTTGCGAGTCTTGCGAGCTCGAGATTACGGGCTCGACCACGAGGAGCAGGCGCTCGTCTCCCTGCTGCGGTCGTGGCGCATTCGCGAAGCGCGCGCAGCAGCCTAGAATTCCTGCGCGCGAATCGATTATTCTTCGCGAATCCTGACCGCTAAAGGAGGCGTCAACTGTGGCTCGTAAAACCGTGCTCGTCTGTGACAATTGTGGGAAGGAAGTCGGTGAAGGGAAGGGCGCGACCATGCGGCTGACCTATTCCGACGCGCGCAGAGGCGCGAAGCAGGCGGATCTCTGCGACGACTGCTCGAGCAAGATGCCGGGCAGGGCGGCGGCTCGCAGGGGCCGGCGGCCGAAGTCCGCAGCCGCGGCGTAGCGTTCTTGGAAGGGCGGGGAGACCCGCCCTTCGGCTTATCCACAGGCCTGAAGGAGCCGTCTTAGGGCAGGTCTACGATAGGTCGATGGGGTTGACGCTGCTCGCCGGGCCGGCGAACGCGGGCAAGGTCGAGTTGCTGCTCGATCGGTACCTGGCCGCACTCGACCAGGACCCGATCCTCATCGTGCCGAACCGCCCGGACGTCGACTGGGCGGAGCGGGAGCTCCTGCGCCGCTCGCCGGCGCTGCTCGGCGGCTCGATCACGACGTTCGACGGCGTCTTCGAGCGCATTGCAGCCGGGGACGCCGATACGAGACCGGTTGCCGCCGACGTCCAGCAGACGCTCGCGCTCAGGGCGGCCGTCGCGAAGACGCCGCTCAACGGCCTCGGGGAATCGGCCCGCTCCGCGGGGTTCGCCGACGCGCTCCGCGACGCGATCGGCGAGGTCGAGTCCGGCCTCGTCGACCCCGACGAGCTCGAGGGGCCACTAGCGCGCCTCTACGCCTCATACCGCGAGGAGCTCGACCGGCTTCGCCTCTGGGACCGCCACCAGCTGCGGGCGGCCGCTGCCCGCCGACTTGCAAACGAGCTCGACGCGTGGGACGGGCATCCGGTCTTCGCCTACGGCTTCGAAGATCTGACCGAGACCGAGTGGGCGCTGATCCGCGCGCTGGCGGGGCGCTCGGAGGTCACCGTGTCGCTGCCGTACGAGCCGGGCCGGCCCGCGTTCGAGTGGCTGGGCGAGACCGCCACCGCGCTGGCGGGCCTCGCAGACGGCTCCCTCAGCGAGCTTGGTCCCCGCTACGCCGAGGTGGCGCACCCCGCGCTCGCCTATCTCGAGCGCGGCCTCTTCGGATCGGCTGTCGACGATCCGCCCGCGCTCGAGGGAGCGATCCGGTTCTTCGAGGGCGCCGGGGCACGCGGCGCGCTCGAGCTCGTGGGCGAGGAGATCCTCCAGCTGCTCCGGGACGGCGCCGCGCCGGACCAGGTCGGAGTCGTCGTCCCCTCGCACGAACGGTGGCGCGCGCCGCTGGAGACCGCGTTCTCCACGCTCGGGATCCCCTACGCGATCGACGCGCCCGCTCGCCTGCCCCAGACGCCGTTTGGCCAGGCGCTCCTCTCGCTGCTCCGGTTCGCCTGGTCCGGAGCCGACCGGCCGGAGCTGTTCCGATACCTCCGGTCGCCATACTCGGGCCTGCGCCGCGGGAGCGTCGACTTCGTGGAGGGTCGCCTACGCGGGCGGGCGATCGAGGAGGCCGACCGGGTCGAGGAGGAGCTGGAGGCCCTGCGCGAAGCGAGGCTGCCGGCACTCGACGCCGTGCGCTCCGCCGAGTCTCCGGTCGAGGCCGTGCGGGAGCTCACGAGCGCGATGATCCGCAACGCCTACGGCGTGGAGCAGCCGCCTGTCGGCGAGCCCTCGCGGGACGACCTGCGCGCGTACGAGGGCTGCCGCCGGGTGCTCAAGGATCTCGAGGGCTGGGAGCGGATCGCGGCCCCGGTGTCCCGCGAGGACGTGCTGGCCGCGCTCGAGCGGGCCGCTGTCCGGGCCGCTGGTGCCACCGAGGCCGGCCGTGTTCCCATCCTCGACCTGACTCGAGCCCGGACGAGGCGCTTCGAGCACGTCTTCGTGGTCGGCCTCGAGGAGGGAAGCCTCCCGCGCCGTGCGCCGGCGACGCCGTTTCTCGGCGACGACGAGCGGCGGCGGATCGGCGGCCGGCTCCGGCGAGGCGACGCCGTTGCCCGCGATCGATACCTCTTCTACACGGCGTGCACGCGCCCGACCCAGCGCCTGTATCTGGTCCGCGAGGCTGCCTCGGACGAGGGGAGCCCACGAGAGGCAAGCCCGTTCTGGGAGGAGGTCGTCGCCCTGTTCCCGGCGGACGACGTCAACCGCTGGACGACTCGGCGGCCGCTGTCGGCACTGACCTGGAACCTGGAGGCGGCGCCGACCGAGCGAGAGCGGCTTCGCGCGGTCGCCGGGCTCTGGGCGGACGACGCGCGCCGCGACGACGCGGAGGGGCTCGCAAGCGCCAACGGCTGGTCGAGGCGGCTGGAGCGCGCCCGTCGCGCGTTCACCCGCCACACACGCGTTACTCATCCGCTCGTCCTTGCGGAGCTGCGCGCGCGCTCCGTCTTCAACGTCACGGAGCTGGAACGCTTCGCCGACTGCTCCAGCGCGTGGTTCTTCGACCGGGTGATCGACCCGAAGACGATCGACCAGGAGGTCGATGCGCGGTTGCGCGGCTCGGTCGCGCACTCCGCGCTCTTCCGCTTCTTCAAGGGGCTGCCGAAGGAGCTCGGCACCGACCACGTCGTTCCCGAGCGGGTCGAGGACGCCGTCCGCTTCATGCGCAGTTGCCTCGAACAGGCGCTGGCCGGCGTTCGCGTGGAGATGACCGAGCTGCAGCGGCGCGAGCTCCAGCAGACGCTCGCCCGCGATCTCGAGCGACTGGTTCGCACCGAGGCCGAGACGGAGCTGCCGCTTCAGCCGAGCAGGTTCGAGGTCGCGTTCGGCTCCGAGCGCTCGGTGCCGGAGCTCCAGCGCGGGCTCGAGCTCGGCGACGGCATCGTCCTCTCCGGGAAGATCGACCGGATCGACGTCGACCCCTTCAGCGCCCGAGGGATCGTCCAGGACTACAAGTCGGGAAAAAGCGCCCCGTCCGCGCGTGACATCGACAAGGAGCTGCGGCTCCAGATCCCGCTCTACATGCTCGTGCTTCGCGACCTCGTGGGAATCGAGCCGCTCGGCGGCGTGTACCGGCCGCTGTCGGGAGATCGCGGCCCGCGAGGCCTGCTCCGGGCCGAGGCCAAGGACGACGCGCTCCCCGGCTTCGCGAAGGCGGACTACCTCGACGAGGAGGCGTTCTGGAGGCAGGTCGAAGGCGCGAAGGAGACGGCGCGGCGCTTCGCCGGCCGGATCCGGGAGGGCGATGTCGTCCACGATCCCAAGGGCGGCGAGTGTCCCTCATGGTGCGACCTCTGGACGATGTGCCGGGTGAGGCGGGCATGAGCTGGACGCCGAACGACGAGCAGCGTGCGGCGATCGACGCACGGGGGCCGGTCTTCGTCTCGGCCGGCGCCGGGACCGGCAAGACCGCAGTCCTCGTCGAGCGCTTCGTGGAGGCGGTGTGCGACCGCGGGCTCGACGTGGAGTCGATCCTCGTCATCACGTACACGAAGCGGGCTGCCGGAGAGCTGCGGGCCCGGATCCGTGCAGAGCTCCGGCGCCGCGGCCGCGCAGACCTCGCGCGGAGCCTCGACGGCGCCTACATCTCGACGATCCACGGGTTCTGCAACCGGCTGCTGAAGGCATCCCCGTTCGAAGCCGGTCTCGACCCACGGTTCCGCGAGTTGGACGACGCGCAGGCCTCCGTCCTCTCGAGCGAGGCGTTCGACGAGGTGCTCGCTGCGTTCTGCAGCCCTGACGACGAGGAGCGCGCGCGACTGCTGACCACCTACGGCGCGCGCGGCTTGCGGCGGATGATCACCGGGATCTACGAGACGCTCCGCTCGGCCGGCCACGACCTGGTCCTCGAGCTCGGCGAGAGCCCACCGATCGCCGAGCGGCTCGAGGAGCTGCGAGAGGCCGCCCGGTGCCTCGTGGAGGACGGGTCGGCGACCGAGCTGCAGCGCGGAAGCGCGGCGGCGCTCCTCAATGCTGTGTCCGGCGAGCCCCGGGCCGACGACCTGCTCGACCTCTCGGCTCATCGCGCTCGCGGCGAGCGTTCCGCCAGCTTCGAGGAGGCCAGGGCCGCCGTTGAGCAGGCGGCGCTCGACGAGCTCGCGATGCGCGACCGCGATCTCCTCCAGCAGCTCCTGGACGGCTTTGCCGAGGCGTATGCGGCGGCGAAGCGCCGCGAGTCGGCCCTCGATTTCGAGGACCTCCAGCTCGCTGCACGGGCACTGCTCCGCGACAACCCGGAGATCCGCGAGCGGGAGGCGCTCCGCTTCAAGGCGATCATGGTGGACGAGTTCCAGGACACCAATCGCCTCCAGTGCGACCTGATCGACCTCCTCGCCGGGGAGCAGGGCGAGCGCGACGTCTTCTTCGTCGGCGACGAGTTCCAGTCGATCTACGGCTTCCGCCATGCCGATGTCTCCGTTTTTCGTGAGCGGCGCGAAGAGTCGGGCGGCGGCCTGCCGCTCGTCCAGAACTACCGCTCCCGGCCGGAGGTGCTCGAGGCCGTCAACTACCTGTTCCGCGGCGACTTCGGCGAGGGGTTCCAGAAGCTGACTGCGTCGGGCGAGTTCCCGGACCCGGTCTTCGGGCATCCGGTCGAGCTGCTCGTCACCGACAAGTCGACGTACTCCGGGACCGGCACGCACTGGCGCCGGGCCGAGGCGCGGCACGTCGCGGGCCGGGTGCGCGAGCTGATCGAGAGCGGTGCGGCCACCGCCGGCGAGATTGTGCTGCTCTTCGCGGCCGGTACGGACGCCGAGTGGTACGAGCAGGAGCTCCGCGCGCTCGGGATCCCCACCTACCGCGCCACCGGCCGCGGCTACTTCGGCCAGCAGCAGGTCGTCGATCTTGTCAACTACCTCCGCCTGCTTCAGAACCGGTACGACGACCAGGCCCTCGTCTCCGTCCTCGCCTCGCCGTTCGTCGGCGTCTCCAACGACACGCTCTTCCTGCTCCGCCGGGCCGCGGGGCGCCGCCCGATCTTCGCGGGGCTCGAGCGCTCCTGGCCCGAGGAGCTCAGCGCGGACGACGAGCGGCTGCTCCGCGCGTTCAAGCAGCGGTACGAGCGCCTCGCGGCTGCTTCCTCCAGGCTGTCGCTCGAGCGGCTCTGCGAGCAGATCCTGGTCGAGCACGACTACGACCTCGCCGTGCTCGCGCACTGGGACGGCCGCCGCCGGTACGCGAACCTTCGCAAGCTGGCGCGGCTGGCGCGTGCCTACGAGGAGCTGCGCGGGCGGGACATCGAGGGCTTCCTCCGCTTCATGAGGGACCAGGAAGCCGTCGGAGCCAAGGAGCTCGAGGCCGTCGCCGAGGAGGAGGGCGCGGACGCGGTCCGTCTGCTGACGATCCACGCCGCCAAAGGGCTCGAGTTCAAGGTCGTGATCGTCGCCGACGCGGGCCGAGACCGACCGCCGCCGGGGCCGGACGAGCTGCTCGCGCTGTCGGACGGCCGCTTCGGGTTCCGGGTCGCCGACCCCATCACGAGTCGCCGGCGCGGCGTGTTCGGCTACGACGAGGTCCGCAAGGCGCGGGAGGCCGAGGATCGGGCCGAGCGGCTGCGCCTCTACTACGTCGCGATGACGCGGGCGATCGACCGGCTGATCGTCTCCGGCGCCGTCGATCCGTCGAGCACCGCGGATGCCTCGACCCCGCTGGGATGGGCGCTTGCTCGCCTCGACGCCGGCAAGGAGCTCGAGTCGGCGGCCGACGGCCCGGTCGAGCTCGAGCGCGAGAACGCGCGGCTGCTGCTTCGGCTCGACCGGTTCGCACCCGAGCCGGAGGCCGTCGAGGAGGCGCCGCCCGTGGGAGAGGACGGGCAGCTGGAGCTCTTCGCGGCCAACGGCGCCGGCGCGCTTCCGCCTCCGGCACCGCAGCTACCCCTGCTGGCCGACATCCCGGCGGCGCCGCTGCACGCCGTGCGGTCGCTCTCCTACACGGCGCTCTCGCTCTTCGACCGTTGCTCGTACCGCTACTACGCCGAGCGGGTCGTCGGCATGCGGCCGAGTGACGAGAGCGGGCGCGTTCCGGGCTCGACCGGTCTTGCGGCAACCGAGATCGGCGACGCCGCGCACCGGCTCCTCGAGCTCGTCGACCTGTCGACGCCGGCGCCGCCGGATCTCGAGCTGGTCCGCGCCTGGTACCCGGCTGTCACCGACGAGGAGCTGGAGCGGATCGCCGGCTTCGTCTCGTCCTACTGCGAGTCGGAGCTTGCGCGACGCATTGCGTCCCTGCCCGGCGCGCAGGTCGAGCGGCCCTTCGCGTTCGAGCACGACGGGGTCTTGCTCCACGGGCGACTGGACGTCCTCCACCGGGACGGGGATCGCGCTCTGGTCCTCGACTACAAGACCAACACGCTCGAGGATGCAAGCCCGGAGGAGATCATCGAAGGCAGCTACTCGCTCCAGCGCCTCGTCTACGCGCTCGCCTGCTTCCGGGCCGGCGCGGAGGAAGTCGAGGTCGTCTACCACTTCCTCGAGCGGCCGGATGCCGTCGTGTCGCGGACGTTCGACCGGTCCGAGCTGCCCGCGCTCGAGGCCGACCTGTCGGAGGCGATCGCCAGAATCAACGCCGGCGACTTCGGTCCGACGCCGGGCGAGGTCTGCAACGGCTGCCCCGCGCTCGATCTCGTCTGTGCGGGACCGCGGCTTCCGAACGCCAGGCAACTGATTCCAGCAGCCGCCTTGAGTGGCGCGTAGCTACATCCACGAGGCGCGCCGGCGCGTCGGGCCGAAGCGCGCGCGGATCGTCCCGATCATCGAGCGCCTGCGGGCCGAGCACGCGGACGCGGCGATCGCGCTCACGTTTCGGAGCCCGCTCGAGCTCCTGGTCTCGGTGATGCTCTCCGCGCAGACCACGGACGTGAACGTCAACCGTGTGACCGAGCGGCTGTTCGAGAAGTACCGTCGACCGGAGGACTATCTCGCCGTCCCGGAAGAGGAGCTCCAGCGCGACATCTTCGCGACGGGCTTCTTCCGCCAGAAGACGAGATCGCTGCGCGGGACGATGCGCGTGCTGATCGAGGAGTTCGACGGGCAGGTCCCTCACCGCATGGAGGACCTGCTGCGGCTTCCCGGTGTTGCTCGCAAGACGGCCAACGTCGTCGCCGCCGAGCTGGGCGAGCCGCAGGGCGTCGTCGTGGACACGCACGTCCGCCGGCTGTCGCAGCGTCTGGGCCTGACGAAACAGGAAGACCCCGTCAAGATCGAGCGCGACCTCCAGAAGCTCGTCCCGCGCGAGTTCTGGGGCATCTTCCCGCACCTCCTGATCTGGCACGGCCGCCGGGTCTGCGACGCGCGCAATCCACGGTGCGAGACGTGCGTCGTGAACGACCTCTGCCCGTCGAGCCGTGTTAACTCAATG
>Ga0209814_10000748_pt1 | contig 11039 bp, 8 predicted proteins | sample SoiMetdeltSBSDD1_FD_187597 | JGI IMG/M metagenome (GOLD analysis project Ga0209814, IMG submission 187597) | Bulk soil microbial communities from a Populus tree surrounding site in Tennessee, USA - Soil MetaG P. deltoides SBSDD1 (SPAdes) (version 2) | ecosystem: Environmental > Terrestrial >... | reverse complement strand
CAAGGGCGATCTGCCCTCGTGCCCGAGCGGCGGCCTCCTCGGCGTCGGCAACCCGATCGCGGCGGCCGGCCTCATGAAGATCGCCGAGCTCTTCTGGCAACTCCGCGGCGACGCGGGCGCCCGCCAGGTCCCGGGCACACCCGAACGCGGCGTCGCGCAGGCGTGGGGCGACCTCATGCAGGTCGGGACGGTCGTGGTGATGGGTCGCGAGGGCGGCCCGCCGACGACGGCGACGCGGCTCGAGACGCCGCCCGCCGCGACGCCGGCGACGTCGCTCTCCGACGCCGGGTTCCGTTCGGCCACGGGCGCGGTCGAGGACGAGATCGGCGCTCGCTACGCCTGGGATGCGGGCGTCGCGATCGGCCGGTTCCTCGACGGCCTCCGCGAGGGCAAGATCCTCGGCCGAGAATGCCGCGTGTGCCATCGGGTGCTCGTGCCACCTCGGATGTTCTGCGAGCGCGACTTCCGCGGAACCGACGGCTGGGTGCAGGTCGAGAACACCGGCGTGGTGCAGACGTTCTCGATCTGCAATGTGCGGTGGGACATGCAGCCCCTCGATGAGCCCGAGCTCCCCGCGGTGATCGCGATCGACGGTTCGGATGGCGGGTTCCTGCACACGCTCGGCGAGGCCGAACCCGACGAGGTCACGATCGGGATGAAGGTGGAAGCCGTGTGGAAGCCGGTAGGCGAGCGTACCGGTTCGATCCTCGACATCGCGTACTTCCGACCTCTTCGGGGGGAGGACGCGGGCTGATGCTCGAGAGGATCGCGCGTCCCGAACAGATCCGGCGGTGGGAGGGGGACCTGCCGGTTCGCCACCGCTATACGCCGGGTGTCGCCGGCGACGCGTTCTTCACGGCGCTCGAGGAGCGCGGCGTGCTGCTCGGCTCGCGATGCGAGAGCTGCGCGTACACCTACGTGCCGGCTCGGCTGTTCTGCGAGCGGTGCTTCTCGGAGCTCTCGGCCGACACCGAGGTCGGTCCCGGCGGCGAGCTCGTGTCCTTCACGATCGTGTTCCGGGGGATCGAGGGCGAGCCGCTCGAGCGCCCCCAGACCCTCGGCGCGGTCCGTCTCGACGGGGCGGACGCGGTCCTGATCCATCGGGTCGAGCCGGGCGAGGAGCCGCTGGAGATCGGCGAACGCGTCGAGGTGGTCGTCGAGCCCCGATCCCGCCGAACCGGATCGATCCTCGATATCGCGGGCTTCAGGGTCGTCGAGACCTAGGCGTTTCCCGCAACCGTCGGCGACACGGCGCCGGGCCGGTCAGCTCACCGCCCTTTTGACGAGCGCGCCGATCTTCTTCTCATCGGAGGCCGTCAGCCTCGTCAGTGCGAACGAGGTCGGCCACATGGCGCCCTCGTCGAGGTTCGCCGCTTCCTCGAAGCCGAGCGTCGCGTACCTCGACTTGAACTTGTCCGCGCTCTTGAAGAAGCAAACGATCTGGTCGTCCTTCGCGTACGCGGGCATGCCGTACCAGGTCTTGGGCGAAAGGTTCGGCGCGCTCTTCGTGACGATCGCGTGGAGCCGCTCCGCCATGACCCGGTCCGGTTTCGGCATCTCGGCGATCTTCTCGAGCAGGGCGCGTTCCCCCTCCTCCTTGGTCTTGGCGGCCTTCAGCTCCTTGGCGCGCTCCTTCATCGCGGCCCGTTCCTCGGCCGTGAACGTACTGCCCGCGCCGGTGCGCTTCGCGGACGTCGTGGTGCTCTTCTTCGCGGTTGTCTTGTCGGCCATACGAAGCACCTCCCTGGTTTCGGATGTGTCTGTGCCGCCTGATCGCCGGCGCGATCGCCGGACGTCTCAGCGCAGCTCCTGGATGCGGATCAGGGTGCCCGCGGGATCGCGGATGGCGCAGTCGCGAACCCCGTACGGTTGGTCGGTCGGTTCCTGGACGACCTCGGCGTCGCCGGCCTGGAGGCGTTCGAAGGCGCCGTCGACGTCCTTGGTGGCCAGGTTGATGCTGGCGAACGTTCCCTTGGCCATCATCTCGGCGATGGTGCGGCGCTCGTCGTCGGTGATGCCCGGTGTGGCGGAAGGTGGGTACAGGACGATGGACGTGCCGGGCTGGTCGGGGGGCCCGACCGTGATCCAGTGCAGCCCGCCGTATTCGACATCGTTGCGGACCTCGAAGCCGAGCATGTCGCGATAGAACGCCAGGGACGCGTCCGGATCTTCGTGCGGCAGGAGGGTCTGGTAGATGGTGATGTCCATGTCGGTCATGCTACGTGTGGCTCGGCGAGTGGCGCTTCTCGATTCCTGATCGGTCTGGTCACCTGCTTCGCCACGCACGGCGGGATCCCGGCCATCTCGCGCGGCGCATGTCGCCGGTAGGCGCTGGGCGGGACACCCACCAGCTCGGTGAAGCGGGTGCTGAAGGTGCCGAGCGACGAGCAGCCGACATCGAAGCAGACCTCGGTGACGGTCAGGTCGCCTCGACGCAGCAACGCCATCGCGCGCTCGATGCGCCGGGTCATCAGGTAGCTGTAGGGGGACTCGCCGAACGCGAGCCGGAACTGACGGCTGAGGTGCCCGGCCGACATGTGCGCCCCGCGGGCGAGCGCCTCGACGTCCAGCGGCTGGGCGTACTCGCGGTCGATGCGGTCGCGGACGCGGCGCAGAACCGCGAGGTCTCGCAGGTGCTGCGCCGGGGCGGATCGGCTGGTCACGAGCGAGACATCGTACCGTCGCGTCGACCCCATCCGGCTCCCGGGGTCGCGTCATCCGGCGCCCGTATGCTCTCGACATGGCGACCTTGACGTGCGAGCGGTGCGGGCTTCCGCTTCCTGACGAGGCCCGGTTCTGCCCCAACTGCGGCTATCCGGTGGGTGCACCGCCGCCGGAGGAGCGCAGGTTCGTCACGGTGATCTTCGTCGACCTGGTCGGGTCGACCCTGTTGTCCAGCCAGATCGATCCAGAACGCTACCGAGAGGTCCTCACCCGCTACTACCGGATGGTGGCCGAGGAGCTCGAGTCGCTCCGCGGGCGGGCGTACAACTTCGCCGGGGATGCGGTGGTGGGGGTCTTCGGCCTGCAGCACACGCACGACGACGACGCGCTCCGCGCCGTTCGGGCGGGCCTGGGGCTGGTCGACCGCGTCGGTCGCCTCGGCGAGGAGATCGGGCTCCCGGTCCCGCTCCGGATCCGCGTCGGGATCCATACCGGTCCGGTCGCGATCGGCAGCGAGGCGTCCGAGCAGGGCCTGATCTACGGCGCCACCGTCAACCTGGCGGCGCGCCTCCAACAGGCCGCCGACCCGGGGACGGTGCTGGTCTCGGAAACGAGCTACCTCCTCTCCCTGTCGCAGGTCCAGTACGGCCCGATGCGCGAGGTCGAGGCCAAGGGGTTCGAGGACGAGGCGCGCGCGTGGCCGGTCGCGGCGCTCCAGCGCGGCTCGGGCCGCCGAACGATCCCCCTCGTGAACCGCAAGCGCGAGCTCCGGCTGCTCCAGGACGCGTTCGACGGCGCACGGGAGACGCGCCGAGGGCACCTGGTGACGCTGTTCGGCGAACCCGGGATCGGCAAGAGCCGTGTGGTCGACGAGTTCGTGGCCGGTCTGCCGGACGACGCCAAGGTGCTGATGGGCCGCGCGAGCCCGTTCGAGGAGGACGTGACCTTCGGCCCGCTCGCGCAGATCCTCCTGCACGAGATGGGAGAGGCGGCGCACGCGCCGCCCGAGGCGCTCCGCGCGCGGCTCGAGGAGATCGTCCTGGAGTGCACCCCGCCCAACGAGGCGAAGCAGATCGTCGAGCGCTTGTGCATCGCCCTCGGGATCGCCGGCGAGGTGCGCGACGAGAAGCGCTACCGGGTTGCCGAGATCCGATCGGGGCTGCTCGCGCTCCTTCGCGGGTTCTCTGGCCGGGGACCGGTGGTCCTGGTCCTCGAGGACCTGCAGGCGGCCCAGGCGGCGATGCTCGAGCTGGTCGAGGAGTTGGTGCGCGAGGCCGACGGTATCCCGTTGCTCGTGATCTGCGCCGCCCGGTACACGCTGCTCGACGACCGTCCCGGCTGGGGCGGCGGGCGCGGGAACTCCGTCAACCTCTACCTGGAGACGCTCTCGCTCGACGACTCGGCGCAGCTCGCGCGGGACGCCGGCGAAGGCCTGGACGAGGCGACCGCCCAGCGGATCGCGCGGCACGCCGGTGGGAACCCGTTCTTCATCATCGAGACGACCGGGATGTTGCTGCACGAGGGGAAGCGGCTCCCCGCCGACACCGGCCCGCTGCCGCCCGCGCTGCTGCCGCCCACCGTGCAGGCCGTGATCGCGGCCCGGATCGACCACCTCTCACCCGAGGGCCGAGATCTCATCCGCAAGGCCTCGGTGTTCGCGCGTTCGACGTTCACCCTCGCCGAGCTCGGCCTGATCGCCGACCCGACCGGCGAGGCGCTCGGCCGGCTCGAGGAGGAGGAGCTGCTCGAACGCGACGGCGATCCCGACGTCTGGCGCTTCAGCCATGGGATGGTGCGTGACGTGGCCTATGAAAGCCTGCCCAAGCGCGAGCGCCAGCGCCTGCATCTGTTGGTCGCCGACGGGCTGTCCGGCAACCCCCAGATGGCCGCCCGCCGCCCGCGCGCGATCGCGTTCCATCTCGAGCAGGCGGCGCTCGCCTCGCTCGACCTCAACCCACGCGACCGAACGCTCGCCGAACGTGCGGTCGACGCCCTGGCTCGCGCCGGGGACATCGCCCGCGAGGGGCCGAACATGAAGGCGGCCGAGGAGGACTACCGCCGCGCGCTGGAGCTCGCCGGTCCCGAACGCACGTGGGGGCTGCGAGAGGCGCGGATCCTCGCGAGCCTGGGGGAGATTCGCTACTGGCTCGGCGAGTTCGAGCTCGCCGTCCCGGTGCTCGAACGCGCGTTGAAGCTCGGCGACGGCGACCTCGCGGTCCGTGCGCACGCCTCGCGCTTCCTCGGCGACATCGAGCTCTCTGTTCTTGGGGACGCCAAGCGCGCGGCCGAGTTGCTCGACGACGCGCTCGAGGCGGCTCGCGGGCTCGGGGATCCGTGGACGCTGGCCCGGACGTTGCTGGTCGCCGCGTGGGCGCCCTACTTCCGGCGCGACACCGAGGGCGCGCGCGCGATGTTCCAGGAGGCGCTCGAGACCGCGCGGGCGAACCCGGAGGGCGACCGGTGGTCCGAGGCCCGGTCGCTCGTGGGGCTCTCAACGCTCGAGAGCGATGGGGGCGACGAGGAGGGTTCGCTCCGGCTCGCGGCGGAAGCGCTCGCGATCGCGGAGACGAGCGGGGACCGCTTCTCGCTCGCGGTCGCGCACGAGGCGGTCGGCGGCACGATGCGCCACATGATGCGGCTGGCGGATGCCGAGGAGCACATGGATCGCGCGGTCGACGCCTTCCGCGCGCTCGGCGCGCGCTGGGAACTGGCGAGCGCGCTCACGTCGCGAGGCATCGCCCGACGGCTCGCCGGCCGGGCCCAGGACGCCGTCGAGGACCTCCGCGAGGCCTACCGCATCTGCCGTGAGCTGAAGGAGCGGAGCATCATCACGTGGACGGCCGCCGCGCTCGCCCGGGCGTACGTGAGCGCGGGCGACCCGGGGGCGGCCCGCCGTGTCCTGGAGGAGACCGCGTCGGTCGCCTCCGAGGAGACCGCCGCCACCGAGGACTGGCTCGACTACGCCGACGTCGAGATCCTGCTCGCCGAGGGCGAGCGGGACGCCGCGCTGGAGCGCGCGCTCTCGATCCTGCGCTACGAGCGCGCAGAGGGCTCCTCCAAGGACGCGGCCGCGCGCGTGTGGTGGATCTCGCAGGTGTTCGGCGTCGAGGCCGCCGGGGGCGAGGAGGAGGTCGAGCGCGCTCGGGAACTGCTCGAACGGACACAGATGCTCCAGCCCTTCCGCGAGGCCGAGCTGGTCACCAGCCGTTCGGGGGCCGAGCCCGCCTAGCGCCAGCCGATCGAGACCATCTCGATGGGCTCGGCGATCCCCTTCATGGTGACAGAGCGCCGGTCGGTGAGCTCCAGGCCTTCGAGCCCCTCGACGGAGGTCGCGCTCGCGACGATCTCTCCCGCCCCGGCCACCGCACCGACGCGCGCCGCCGTGTGCACGCCCATCCCCGAGTAGTTCGAACCGGCGCGCGTCGCCTCGGCAGCGTGTAGGCCGATCCGGACCTGGGGCGCGAATCCATGGTCCCGCCGGTGCTCGGCCAAACGTTGCTGGATCTCCCGAGCGCAGGACACGGCCGAAGCTGCGTCGTCGAACGAGACGAAGAACCCGTCGCCGGTGTGGTCTACCTCCTCGCCTCTGTTCGCCGCCACGGCGTCACGGAGCGTCTCGTCGTGCCAACGGCGGAGGTCGTTCCACGCCTCGTCGCCGATCACTTCGAGCAGCGAGGTGGAGCCGACGATGTCGGTGAACATGAAGGTCCTCCGCGCGACGGTCCTCTCGGCCGGGGATCGCCGCAGGGCCTCCAGGCGTTCGGCGGCACGCTGGGCATCGGGGTCGGCCCCGAGCCGCTCGAACGCCGAGCGCGCCGACTCGAGCTCGAGGGCCGCGGCCTCGGGGTCGTCGTCGGCGACGAGCGCCTCCGCCAGCATCGCGCTCGACCGCGCCGCCTCGTATGGCGCATCGACCTCCCGCCACAACTGCCGAGCCTTGCGCAGCGCGCGAACGCCCGCTGCCGCCTCACCCGCTGCCATTGCGGAGAGGCCGTGCGCCCATGCGGCCGCCGCGCGGATCGCGTCGGTCCTGAACGCTTTCGCGATTGCATCGAGCTCCTCGGCGGCGGCGAGCGCCGTCGTGGGGTCACCCGCCTTCAAGGCGATCTCGGCCTGCACGGGCAGGAGCCTTGCGCGTGCGAGCTGGAGCTCGGCGTCGTCGAGGCTCCGTCGGATCGAGCTGGCGGCGGCGTCCAGCTTTCCCCGCCGCAAGAGCAGTAGCGCCCGACCGGGCTGCGGGTCCTCGCCCATCTCATCCGCCTGACGGAAGGCCTCCTCCGCTGAGGCCAGGTCGCCCATGCGGAGCTGAACCTCCCCCAGTTCATGAAAGGCCGCCGCCGCATGCGGCGTGCTGAAGGTGGAGAGCTCGTCGCAGGCCCGCTCGAGCTCCGATGCCGCCTCGGTCCAGCTCCCGACGAGCCGCATGATCTCGGCACGATGCACCCGGCAGACGCCGGGGAACCCTCGGATCGACTGCCGCTCGCACCAGCGTGTGGCGGCGTCGGCCCACTCGGCGGCACGCCGGTAGTCGGCCAGGTCGCGGCACGTGCTGATGACGTTGCAGAAGACCACACCGGTCGTGTACGGGCCAAGCTCACCGCCGAGCGCCGCCGCACTCACGTCCTCCAGCGGCGCCCAGCCATCCTCGACACTTCCACCGTCGATCAGGATCATTCCCCGGTACATCGCGGCGAAGGCTTTGAGATCGGGGTCATCGACCCGAAGCGAGATGTCGACCGCATGGTCCACATGCGCAAGGGCGTGGTCGAGCTCTCCGCGGCGCCACGCGAGTTGCCCGTGCGCGATCGCGAGGTACCCCTGCGTAGCGGATTCGGGTTGGCCCTCGAGGAGCTGTTCCGCTCGCTTCAACCAGCCGCCCGCGAGCGACCCATCGCCCTTGGTGATGAGCTCCCGTCGGAGCGTAAGCGCGGTGAACGCGGCCTTTCGATCGTCTCCCCGTTGGATGTAGAGGGCATACGCACGTTCGCGCGCGTCGATCGACTCGGTCGGGCGACCGGTCCACCAAGCAGCCTTCGCGAGGAGCTCGAGATCCTCGGGTTCGAGATCGCCGGCCGCGTCGGCCGAAGTCAGCGCCTCGTACGCGCTCGTCCAGGCTCGGCGAGCTGCGGCGTCGCGTCCGGCCTCCAGATCGGGATACGCGGTACTCGCTTCGCTCATCGGAGGCATCCTCCCACCCCGGGGTGGGAGCAGGAAGGGCTAGGCTTCGGGCCGGTGGACTTCGACCTCACGCCCGAGCAGGACGAGCTGCGAGCCGCGGTTCGCGCGTTCGCCGAGGAAGTCGTCGCGCCCGCGGCGGCGGAGGCCGACGAGCGCGAGGAATTCCCCACCGAGATCGTCAAGCGCGCCGCCGAGCTCGGGCTGTTCGGCATCCCGTTCCCCGAGCAGGTCGGCGGGCAGGGGGGCGACCTGCTCTCGTTCTGCCTGTGTCTGGAGGAGATCGGGCGGTACGACTCGTCGCTCGCGATCACGCTCGAGGCCGCGGTGGGCCTGGGCGCGAACCCCCTGTTCCGGTTCGGGACCGAAGAGCAGCGGGAGCGATGGCTCGTGCCGATGGCACGAGGCGAGGCGATCGGCGCGTTCGCCCTCACCGAACCCGGCGGAGGCTCGGATGCACGTGCGATCCGGACGACGGCCAAGCTCGACGACGACGGATGGGTGATCGACGGGTCGAAGGCCTTCATCACCAACTCGGGGACGCCGCTGACGTCGGTGATCATCGTGGCGGCGCTCGACGAGGCAGCCGACGACGGCGAGGTCTCGACGATCGTCGTGCCGGTCGAGACGCCCGGGCTCACGATCGGTGCGAGCTACCGCAAGGTCGGGTGGCGCGCGAGCGATACCCACGAGGTCTCGTTCGACGCGTGCCGCGTGCCGGTCGACCACCTGCTCGGCGAACGCGGCCGCGGGTACTCGCAGTTCCTCGAGACGCTCGCCGACGGGCGCGTCGCGATCGCTGCGCTCTCGGTCGGGCTCGCGCGTGGATGCCTGGAGGAGAGCGTGCGGTACGCGGGGGAGCGGGAGGCGTTCGGGCAGCCGATCGGCGCGTACCAGGCGCTCCAGTTCAAGATCGCCGACATGCGGGTGGGGGTCGAGACGGCGCGGCTCGCCTACCAGCGGGCCGCGTGGCTCCGCGACCGAGGGCGTCCGTTCGCGACCGAGGCGTCGATCGCCAAGCTGTACGCGAGCGAGGTCGCGGTCTCGAGCGCGCGGGAGGCGGTGCAGGTCCACGGCGGTTACGGGTTCGTCGAGGACTTCCCCGTGGCCCGCTTCTACCGGGACGCCAAGGTGCTCGAGATCGGGGAGGGCACCAGCGAGATCCAGCGCGTGCTCATTGCCCGAGCGCTCGGCCTGCCGGGAACCGAGCTGTAGGCCCGCCACGCACGGGTCGGGCCGGGTTCCGAGCGGGCGAAAACGCCCGCCGATGGTGGTTGCATCCGGGGGCCGCGGCGGGCACGGTTGACATCCCTCTCGGCCGTCCGATAGGAAGGGCCTTCCCCAATGGCCGAAAACCACAGCGGTTCAGGCGTCGTGTTTCGCCGCGCCCTGGCGGTGGTGGCGGCGATGGCCCTCCTGACGTCGCTCGCCCGGGTCGCGGTCGCCGAGCCGAGCACCGAGGAGAAGCTCGACGCCGCCAAGGCCGAGTTCGAGCAGCTGAAGAACCAGATCGCGAGCCAGCAGCAGGTCCTGAACCGGCTCTCGGCGGAGGCCGCCGTGATCGCCGAGCGCTGGGAGGTCGCGACCGGCCGCTGGGAGCAGGTCACCAGCGAGCTCCACCAGACCCGGGTCGCCCTCGCCGAGGCGCAGGCGGAGTACCAGGACCTCAAGGCCGACCTCGAGGAACGCGCCCGCCAGGCGTACATCACCGGCCCGGGGTCGGGTCTGGAGTTCCTGCTGGGCGCCACGTCGATCGTCGATCTGTCGGCGCGCATGGAGTACGTGAACGCCCTGAGCCAGGAGGATGCCGACCTTGCGACCGAGGTGCAGAACGTTCGCAACACCCTCGCGGCCAAGAAGGAAGACCAGGAGAAGCTGCAGGCGAAGGCGGCGAAGGCTCTCAAGCAGGTCGAGAGCGAAAAGGCCGCGCTCGACGCGAAGTTCGACGAGCAGCAGGCGGTGCTCGGCGACCTCAACGCGGCGAAGGCGCGCGCCGAGGACCTGGTGAAGCAGCTCACGAAGCGGTACCAGAACGAGCTCGAGGCCCTCACCGGCCTCGAGTTCCACGGAGGCACCGTCTTCGCGGTGTGCCCGGTCGATCAACCCCGCGCCGTGTACGACGGGTTCGGCGCCCCGCGATACGGAGGCGGGTACCACCCGCACGCGGGCAACGACATCATCGCGCCGCAGGGAACGCCGATCCGAGCGACGTTCGACGGATACGCCCAGGCGGGCTCGAACACGCTCGGCGGGTACTCGGTCAACGTCTACGGGGACCTCGGCTACACGTACAACGCGCACCTGATGCAACCGGGTGTCACGGGGCAGGTATCTGCCGGACAGGTCGTGGGCTACGTGGGCGCGACCGGCGACACGTCGACGCCGCACGATCACTTCGAGTGGCACCCCAACGTGATCCCCTCCGACTGGCCGGTGAGCCCGTACGGCTACAACATCATCGGGTCCGCGGTGAATCCCTTCCCGCTCCTGTCTCAGGTCTGCTGACGGCGCCGCCGGCGACGTTGCTCGAGCTCACGGTCTCGAGACCCGGAGCCTCTTCGCAACAGCACCGCCGCGATGACGGCGAGGACGATCAACCCGGCGACGATCGCGATCGTGGCGATGGACCATCCGCCTCCAGGGGTTCCGGACCCGCCGGTGGGCGACGCCGGCTGTCCGGCGACCGCGAGGTAGCCGAGCTCGTCGATGTCCGCGCCGGCCTGCGCGATGCTCGGCAGGTCGTCGGTCTCGAGCGCCCTCCAGCGTTCGCCGGACCTGGACCAGATGATCGAGTGGCTGCCGTGGTCGTTCGCGAGCAGGGGATAGACGATGACCACGTTCGCCGGGTTCGCGAGCTTCGCGGCCTCGCCCGAGGGCTGGTAGGTCGCCTCGACCAGGTAGACGTTGCCGACGACGTGCAGCGGATCGTCCGGGTGGGCTGTGGCGCCGGCAAGGGGTTCGACCGTGACCTCGACGGTGCGCTGTCCCTCGGCGCCCGCGAAGGACCCCTCGGGCAGGATCAGCGTGATCTGGGCGTCGTCCGTGGTGAACACCGCCGTCTTGCTCCCGTCGTTCCCGACCTTGACCGTGAAGGTGCCGGGGGTGGGCTTCTGGTTGGCGGCCGCGAGCTCGGGGGGCGGCTCGACCCAGCGGTAGGCCGTGGGCGGCGCGAGGCCGTCCAGGAGCGGCCCCCTCGAGAG
>Ga0209814_10000747_pt1 | contig 11040 bp, 8 predicted proteins | sample SoiMetdeltSBSDD1_FD_187597 | JGI IMG/M metagenome (GOLD analysis project Ga0209814, IMG submission 187597) | Bulk soil microbial communities from a Populus tree surrounding site in Tennessee, USA - Soil MetaG P. deltoides SBSDD1 (SPAdes) (version 2) | ecosystem: Environmental > Terrestrial >... | reverse complement strand
CCGCGGACGTGGCCGCCGAGCGCCGCGACGGCGCATGGTTCGTCGACCTGGTACGGATCACGGATCCTGCCGCTGTGGTCGCGGCCGTGGCTGAGGCGGTGGGCGTTCCCCAACAGCAGACGGCTTCCCTGGAGGCGGCCGTGGTCGCCTCGCTGGCGACCCGCGACGGGCTGCTCGTGCTGGACAACTGCGAGCATCTCGCGGACGCTGTCTGCGCCTGCGTCGAGCCAATTGTCGCCAGTTGTTCAGGCGTCACCGTGTTGGCGACCAGCCGGGCCCGCCTCCTGCTGTCCTACGAACGTCTCTACCCGGTGCCGGGGATGGCAGTCGATGGCGACGCGGTGGCGCTGTTCCTCGACCGCGCCCGCGAGGCAACCGGCGAGGAACTACCAGACCGTCGTCGCCTCAGCGCGCTCTGTGAGGCGTTGGACGGCATGGCCCTGGCGATCGAGCTGGCCGCGTCCCGGTACCCGACCCTCGGCCTCGACGGGCTGGAAGCCGGCCTGCACGAGCGGCTGCGCCTGTTGGACGTCGGCGGCTCGGCGGTGGCCGGCCGGCATCGTTCGATCCGAGACACGATCTGCTGGAGCTACAGCCTGCTCGATCCCACCAACCAGGCGCTGCTGAGGGGTATCAGTGTCTTCGCGTCCTGGTTCGACGTCGACGCCGGACAGGCCGTCGCCGCCGCGGACATCGACCGAGCCGTGGTGGCCGATGGGTTGGCGCGGCTGGCCGACCACAGCCTGCTCGTCGTCGAGCGCGGTGCGCCGACCCGCTACCGCACGCCGTGCACCATCCGCGACTACGGCGAGGAGCAACTTGAGCTGGCGGGCGAGCTCGCGACGGTCCAGGCCCGGCACGACGGGTGGTGCCGCGCCGGGCTCGCGGAGCTGGCTGCGGCACCACCCGATGACGCCTGGTGCGCCCGGTTCGACCACCTCGTCGACGACGCTCGCGCCGCGCTCGTCCGCTGCGCCGGCGATCCCGGGCGAGCCGGGCCCGCGGCAGCGCTCGCGGCTCAGCTCGCCGGCCGGCTGTTCCTCCGCGGGCGCCTCACCGAGGCACAACAGCGCTACGAGCAGGCCGCCGACCTCGAGCCCACACCGGCCGGGCGGGTAGCGCAGCTGCGGCGGGCGGCCGGTGTAGCGTCCACCCGCTTTGCCGGCACGGAGATGATGCGGTTGCTCCGGTCGGCCGCAGACCTGGCGACGTCGTCGGCCGACCGCGGCGGCGCCGCCCGCGACCTGGCCTGGGTGTCGTTGTTCGTCACCCGGTCCCCGGGCATGATGACGGAGGTCCCGGCTCCCGCCGAGGCCGCGGCCCTCCTGGTCGAGGCCACGACCCTCGCCGACGGGTCGCCGCTCGCCGACGCCGCGCTCGCCGTCGGGGCGGCCTACGGGGACTACCCCCACGTCACCGCCGGTCGGGTGGAGGACGCGGTGACACTCGCTCGCGAGGCCGGCGATCTCGTCATGGAGGATGCTGCGCTGGACCTGCTGTCCTCCGTTCACCTCCATCAGGACGATCTACCCGCGGCCGTCGATGTGGTGCGCCGCCGCGAGGCGGTGATCGGCGCCCTCCCTCCGGTGGCCACCACCGGGTTCGAGCACACCGACCACTACAAATACGGTGCCGAGATCCTGCTGGCGGCGGGGGACCTCCCCGGAGCGGCCGACCTCGCCCGCCGCTTGGCCGGCTTGCCCTTCAACCGGGAGGAGGAGCACCTCGGGCTGGCGCCGGGGCTCAAGATCGCCGCGCTCGCGGGACAGTTCGACGCAGTCGCCGATCAGGGCGAACGCTTCCTCGTGAGCTGGGAGCGGGTCGGCCGCCCGGCCGTCTCCAACCTGGCCAACTGCGCCCATGCCGTCGGGATGGTCCATGGCATCCTGGGCGACGACGACCGCCGCGAGCGGTGGGCGCAGATCACACATGAGCTCGGCGGGGGCTCTCAGATGGTGGCTGCCTTCGCGTGGGAGCCCACCTTCGACGCGATCGTCGACCTGCATCGCATGGACGCCGACGCCGCGCTGGCCCGGCTCAAGACCGACGTCGACGACCCCGACGCGTGGTGGCACGCGTTCACCATGATGTTCCGGCCGTGGTACGCCGCCACCTGGGCGGAAGCTGGTGTCCTCGCCCGATCCGACGACGCCCTCCACCGGCTCGAGCGAGCCCGCCGCGCCACTCGGCACAACCCTGTCGCCTCGGCGATCGTCCGGCGCGCCGCTGCGATCGCGGCGGGCGACCCGACGGCCATCGCCAGCCTCGCGCCAGCCTTCGCGGCCCTCGGTTGCCCCTACCAGCAGGGGCGCACGATGGTCCTGGCGTCTTTGACGGACGGCTCGTGATCACGCGGCCCGCCCGTGGCTACTCCTTCTCGGCCAGGGCCAGCGCCTGCTCCCGGGTCACCGTCAACGAGTGCTTGGCTCTCGCGTGGTCCTGGGCGTTCTCGACGATCTCGTCCTCGGTGCGGCCCTTGATCGCCAGCCCGCAGTCGCAGTGGATGACCCAGGTCATGTCGCTCCCTCCGGGGCTCGGGTCGGTCACGCCGGGTTCCTGCGCAACGCGGCCCACTTGTTACGTGTCTCGAGATAGTGGTGGATCTCCTTGATCGCCCCCGACCCCTCACCGACCGAGGACGCCACCCGCTTCATGGAGCGTGAGCGGACGTCTCCGACCGCGAACACGCCCGGGACGCTCGTCTCGAAGGCCCGCGGCGAGCGCGGCAGCAGCCAGTTGTCGAGGAGACCGTCGTGCGCCAGCTCGGCGCCGGCGACCACGAAGCCGTGGGCATCGCGTGCCACCTGCGCCGGCAGCCAGGCGGTGTGGGGCCGAGCGCCGATCAGCACGAAGAGGGCATCGGCCGGCATGGCCGTGGTGGCGCCGGTCGTGTCGTCGACGATGCACAGCATCTCCAGGTGATCCGCGCCCTTGCCGTCGACGACCCGCGACCGCAGCAGGACCTCGATGTTGGTCGCGGCCGCGATCTCATTGACCAGGTACCGGGACATGCTCTTCGCAAGGTCGTCGCCCCGCACGACGAGCGTGACCTCGGTGGCCCACTTCGCGAGGTGGAGCGCGGCCTGCCCCGCCGAGTTCCCGGCGCCCACCAGGAACGCACGCCCTCCCGCCAGGTTCCTGGCCTCGGCGGACGAGGCGCCGTAGTAGACGCCGCCCCCGACCAGCCGTTCCAGCGATGGGATGTCCAGCCGGTTGTAGCTCACCCCGCACGCCAGGATGACGGCGCGCGCCCCGATCTCGGTCCCGTCGGCGGTGACGAGCAGGTGGGTGTCGTCCTGGCACCGGAGGGCTGCGACCTCCTGATCGAGGAAGGTGGTGCCGAAGACCCAAGCCTGCTCGTACGCCTGCCGGGCCAGCTCCGCTCCCGTGACCCCACGGGCGAAGCCCAGGTAGTTGCGGATCATCGAGCTCGACCCCGCCTGGCCACCGATGGCACCCCGCTCGACCACGATGGTCTCGAGACCCTCGGATGAGGCGTACACGGCGGCAGCAAGGCCCGCGGGGCCGGCCCCGACGATGGCGACGTCGAAGTGCCCGCCGCCGTGCCGGGCCACGACGCTACGGCCGGGTCGGTGTTCGTCACGGACAGTGACCTCGTAGGCCGACGCGTCCTCCAGCGCGGTCCACTCGTACAGGAAGCCGCTCATCGCCCGGTGGAAGGTCTCGTCGCCAGGGTGCACCGGTTTCAACAGGTGCGTGTCGACGCCACCGCTCGCGATGGCGGAACGAATGGCGTCCGCGGTCCCGGCCTGCCCCCAGTCCCTCGGCGCGATGAGCAGGGCCCGCTTCGCTCGGGGATGGAGCGCCCGGCCGCTGGTCAGCAGGTCCGATCCTTCCATCTCGTCCATCCACTGGCTGGCGAGGACGGCAGCGACGCGCTCGCCCTCGGTCCGCAACCGGGCCAGCACGCTGATGGCCTCGACGGGTGACGACCGGGTGACGACGACGTAATCGCGGGCGTAGCGACTGCAAAGCTCGGCATCGAGGAGCGCCAGGTCGTCCGGATCGTCGTCCACGACGACGATCAGGGGCCGACGGTCGCCATCTCGAAGCTGATCACCCACCGCGGGCATCTTCGCGCAGCGACGTCGCTGAGCGCACTTGGCTCGACGCCCGCCGTGAGGTCAGCGGGCGTTGAGGCCCGTGGCCCCTCGTCAGCCGGGGGACCAGGCGGGATCGCGTCCGGTGAGCCCGACCACGCGATCGAGGAGGGGGGCGTCGTCCGGGACGGGGATGGCCGGGCCGAAGATCCCTTCCCGCGCCGACTCCTCGTCCGGCCGGACCCATGCGTCCAGGAATCCGTGCACGACCTCGAGCAGGTCTGCATCACAGGTGTAGGGCTGTCCGCTGGCTCGGGCGACGTCCCAGCCGTGGACGACCAGCTCGTCGAGGGTGACGAGGCCCGCGACCTCGCCCGGCAGGTCGATCCCGCCGGCGCGGGTCTCCCCGGTCCACGCCGCCGGCTCGCGCCAGGCCTCCGCCAGGGCGTCAAGCTCCTGGCCGAGGCGGCGGCGCCAGTCGTCCCCCAGGCGCGAAGCGTCGCCCGAAGCCCGGTCGGGGGCCCCGGGAACGGGGGCCTTCCGGGCGGCGGCGGTGAAGGCGAGCGCCAGGCCGCTGACGTGGTCGACCAGATCGCCGAGCGTGTAGGCCGGGCAGGGCGTCGGCCCGCCGAGCAGGTCGTCGGGGACCTGGGCGATCAGGTCGGCCAGCTGTCGCGCAGCGGGTTCCAGGTCCACGGTCATCGAGCAGGTGCCTCCTGGTATCGCACTCACGGAACCTATCCGACTGCGCCCGTCCGCCCGACAACTGTGACCGATAACGCGGTGACCACACGCCAGGACGCGGATACCGTCGATGGCTCCATGGCCGTCCAGACTGATCGCAAGCCCATCCTGTTGACGGTCGATGACGACCCGGGTGTTTCGCGCGCGGTCGCCCGGGACCTCCGCCGCCACTACGGCGAGGCCTACCGGGTGGTGCGCACCGAGTCCGGCCCGCAGGCGCTGGAGACCCTGCGAGAGCTGAAGCTCCGCGGTGACCTGGTAGCCGTGCTGCTGGCCGACCACCGCATGCCCGAGATGACCGGGCTCGAGTTCCTCGAAGAGGCGATGGATCTGTTCCCGCATGCGCGGCGGGCGCTGCTCACCGCCTACGCGGACACCGACGCCGCCATCGAGGCGATCAACGTCGTCGACCTCGACCACTACCTGCTCAAACCGTGGGATCCCCCGGAGGAGAAGCTCTACCCGGTGGTCGATTCCCTGCTCGAGATGTGGCAGGCGACCGACGAGAAGCCGACCAGTCAGGTCCAGGTCGTAGGGCACCGGTGGTCTGCCCCCTCGTTCGCGGTGCGGGACTTCCTCGCCCGGAACTCCGTGCCGTACCGGTGGCTCAGCAGCGACGATGCCGAGGGCCGACGCCTGCTGGCGGCCGCCCAGGTCGATGTCACCGGCATCCCGCTGGTGGTCACGCCGGACAGCGATTACCTCGTCGACCCCAGCATCGGCGAGCTGGCCGAGCGGGTCGGCCTGTCGACCACGCCGAACATCGACTTCTACGACGTCGTGATCGTCGGCGGGGGACCGGCCGGGCTCGGCGCCGCGGTGTACGCCGCCTCGGAAGGTCTGCGCACGGTGCTGGTCGAGCGGCAGGCGACCGGCGGCCAGGCGGGCCAGAGCTCGCGGATCGAGAACTACCTCGGCTTCCCGGACGGCGTGACCGGCAGCCAGCTGACCGACCGGGCCCGGCGGCAGGCACACAAGTTCGGGGCCGAGGTCCTGACCACCCGGGATGTGGTCGGGCTCGACGTCCGGGCCTCGTCCCGGACCGTCCGGTTCGCCGACGGCGGCGAGGTGGTGGCCCACGCCGTGCTGCTCGCCACCGGGATCGCCTACCGCAAGCTGGATGTGCCCGGTGCCGACGCCCTGACCGGCCGCGGTGTGTTCTACGGGTCGGCGACGACCGAGGCCCCGGCGTGCGTGGGCGATGACGTCTACATCGTGGGCGGCGCCAACTCGGCCGGGCAGGCGGCCGTCTTCCTGGCCCGCCACGCCCGCAAGGTCACGATCCTGGTCAGGGCCGACAGTCTCGAGAAGTCGATGTCCTATTACCTCATCCGCCAGATCGAGGAGATCCCCAACATCGAGGTGCGCGTGGGCACCGAGGTGAGCGCGGTCCACGGGGACGATCACCTCGAAGGGCTCACGCTGTGCCACCGCGCCTCACGCACGGAGGAGAGGGTGCGGTCCGGCTACGTCTTCGTGTTCATCGGCGCCGCCCCGGGGACCGAATGGCTGGACGGGGTCGTGGCTCGTGACGAGAAGGGGTTCGTGCTCACCGGGCCGGACCTCATGGTCGACGGTCGCCGGCCACCGGGCTGGGGCCCGGACCGCGACCCCTACTACCTCGAGGCCAGTGCCCCCGGTATCTTCGCGGCGGGCGACGTCCGGTCCGGCTCCGTGAAGCGGGTGGCGTCAGCGGTCGGAGAGGGCGCGATGGCGATCCAGCTCATTCACGGCTACCTGGAGCACCAGTGAGCTCGCCTTGGTTGGCGCCCGAGCAGCTGCGCACGCTGTTCCTGTTCGAACGCCTGGACGACGATCAGCTCGCCTGGCTGATCGAGCGCGGCCGGCTCGTGGAGTACCCGCCGGGAGCCGTCATCCACGCCGAGGGTGCTCCCGCCACCTGCTTCCTCGTGCTGCTCTCCGGGACGATCTCGATGTCCAAGCGGGTCCAGGGCGGCGAGCTCGAGCTGTTCCACACCGACTACCGCGGCGCCTACACCGGGGCTTTCAACGCCGTCGTGCCCGATCGGGGCGTACCCAAGCTGTATCCGAGCACCGCTCGCGCCGTCACCGAGGCCCGCCTCTTCGAGATTCCCGCCGCCGACTTCGGCAAGGCGGTCTGGGAGTGGTTCCCGATGGCCGCCCACCTGCTCGAGGGGGCCGCGACGCAGGGGGCCAACGCCAGCGAGATCGTCGAGCGACACGAACGGTTGGTGGCGCTCGGAGCCGTGACGGCCGGGCTCACCCACGAGCTCAACAACCCGGTGGCCGCGGTCATGCGCGCCGCCGCCACGCTGCGCGATCGGCTGACCGGGATGCGAGCCGACCTCGGACGGCTGATCCAGGCCGACCTCGACCCCGGCCAGCTCCAAAGGATCGCGGCAGTCGTCACCCGGGCGCTCGAACGCCGCCGTGATGGGCCGGACCTGTCACCCATGGAGGCGTCCGACCGCGAGGACGAGCTGGCCGGCTGGCTCGAGGACCATGGGGTCGAGAGGGGCTGGGAGCTCGCCCCCACGTTGGTGGCGGCCGGCGTGGACGTGGCTTGGCTCGCAGAGATGGCCGACCTGGTGCCGGAGTCGCACCTGGAGGCCGGCCTGATCTACCCGGTCCGCGTCCTGGAGTCCGACAGCCTGCTCGACGAGATCACCGAGGCGGCGGGGCGCATCTCGGGACTGCTCGCGTCGGCCAAGCAGTACACGCAGATGGATCGGGCCCCGCTGCAGACCTTCGACATCCACGAAGGTCTCGACGCCACCCTGACCATGCTCGGGCACAAGCTCGGCGACGGCATCGAGATCGTGCGGGAGTACGACCGCTCGCTGCCCCCCATCTCCGCCTACCCCGGTGAGCTCAACCAGGTGTGGACCAACCTCATCGACAACGCCGTCGACGCCATGGAAGGCCGAGGCACCCTCACCGTGCGGACCCGTCCCGGTCGCGACGAGCGGCTCATCGTGGAGGTGGCCGACACCGGGCCGGGCGTACCGGACGACGTCCGCAGCCGGATCTTCGAGCCGTTCTTCACCACCAAGCCCGTGGGCAAGGGCACCGGCCTCGGCCTCGACATCGCCTGGCGCATCGTCGTCGGGCGCCACCACGGCGAGATCCGCCTCGACTCGGCCCCGGGCGACACCCGGTTCGAGGTCATCCTGCCCCTCCGGGAGCCCGATCCGGGCGACGAGGCCCCGGGTTAACCCCTGGCAGAGCCTCGGTTAACGATGTGTACTGGGTGCGATGATCAGGGACGAATCTCTTCGCACTGCCGTGAGCCCTACGCAGGCAGATCCGCCGTTCCTGGTCGACCTGGCCGACGACGCCGCGATCGAGCCTGCGCTGGTCGGCGGCAAGGCGGCAGCCCTGGCCCGGGGCGCCGGGGCCGGCCTCGCGACGCTCCCCGGGGTCGTGCTCACCACGAACTTCTGCAATGCGGTCGACGCCGGCGCCCAGGTGGCGCAGCACTCAGCCGTGCGAGAGGCCTACGACCGGGCGGGTGGTGACGAGCGGGCGCTGGTGGCCCGCAGCTCCTCGGTCGTGGAGGACACCGCCACGTCCTCGATGGCCGGCCAGTTCGAGTCGGTCATCGGGATCACCGGCTGGGACGCGTTCGTCGCCGCCGTGAGCGCCGTCCTGGACTCGCGGGAGCGGGCCGGCGCGACCGACCACCCGATCGCCGTCCTGGTCCAGCCGTTGATCGAGCCGATGTTCGGCGGAGTCATGTTCGGCTGTGATCCGGTGTCGGGGCGGAGTGACCGCCGGATCGTCACCGCCGTCCGGGGCGGGCCCGAGCCGCTCGTCAGCGGGGAGGTCAACGGGTCGAGGTATGTGCTCGACGCGTCGAACGCGAAGGCCCTCGAGTTCGAGGCCAACGACGGCCCACGGCTGGGGAAGGCAGACCTCCGCCGGCTCGTGGCGCTCTCCGCCGAGGCCAACTCCGTCTACGGCGCCCCGCAGGACATCGAGTGGGCCATCGCCGATGCCGAGCAGATGTGGCTCCTCCAGTCGCGGCCGGTGACGACCGAGATCCGGGGCGTGCCCCGCGGCCCGATCTTCGGTCCGGGCCCGGTGGCCGAGACGTTCCCGGCCCCGCTCACCGAGCTGGAACGCGATCTCTGGGTTCCCCCGCTGCGGGAAGCGGTCGGCGAAGCCGTGGTCCTCGCCGGCGCCGCGACCCAGGCCGACGTCGACGCCAGCGACGTGGTGGTCTGCGTGGACGGGCACGTCGCCATCGACCTGCGGCTGGCCGGCGAGATCCGGCCGAAGCACACGGTCGTCCACAAGATGAACCCGATCCCGGCCGCCCGCCGGCTGCGGCAGGCGTGGCGTGTCGGTCGCCTGCGGGCGGCACTGCCGCGACTGGCCGAGAACCTCCTCGACCGGACCGATGCCGATCTCGAAGCGGTCCCGCCGCTGCGCGACCTGACCAGCCGGCAGCTGACGGCGTTGCTGCACCGCAGCCGGGTCATCCTGCGAGCCCTGCATGCGCACGAGATCCTCGTGGGCATGCTCACGGACACCGGCGGCAACCGCATGACCGGCGCCTCGGTAGCGCTGCGCGTGCTGGCCGAAGCCCGCCAGGACGGCCTGCGCGACGAGGAGATCCTGGCTCGCAGCCCGACGGTCCTGGCGCTGACCGCCCCCCGGGTGGCACCCGCGCCGGAGCTGCCGGAGGAGGCCACGCCGGTCTTCATCCCGACCCCCGAGTGCCAGCGCTGCAGCGACAACGGCATCATCCGCGAGGCCCTGCGGCTGCGGGTGCGCTGGGTGCAGGAGCTCTCGGGCCGCGCCGCCTGGGAGCTCGGCGGCCGGCTGACGGCCGCCGGCGACCTTCCCGAGCCGGAGCTGATCCGCCACATGACCCTGGAGCACGTCGAGGCGGTCGCCACGAATCGAGCGGTCGTCGTTCCCAGCCTCGTGGCGAGCCACGACCATGACTTCGGGGCGCCGCTGCCCGCCTGGTTCCAGCTGTCCGATCTGGGCAAGCCGATCCGAACGCAGTGCGCCAACGAGGTCGGCGGGGGCACGGGTGCCGGCGGCGGCTCGGGCTTCGGCCCGGTCACTTACGATCACGAAGACCCACCGGCCGGCTCGGTGCTCGTCACCACGACGCTCACACCGGGGCTGGGGCCGTTGCTGCCCCGGTTGAAGGGCATCGTGTCCGAGACGGGCTCGGTGCTGGCCCATCTCGCCATCCTCGCTCGAGAGGCGCGCGTCCCCACCGTGGTCGGCTACACCGGGGCGACCACCGACCTGCCTGAGGGCACTGTTGTCCTCGTAGACGGCGACACCGGACAGGTCACCATCCGGGACGCCGCCACGGCCAGCGAACCGGCGGCCTGACACCGGCGGCGAGCAAGCGCCACGGGCCGGCGAGGTCTGCTCGAGGCCGGGCCGCCGGGTGCACGTTCCGGCTCGATCCCCGCTCGAGGCGGACGACGCCCGCTGGCGCCGCTGGACGGCGGGCGCCACGTGGTGTCCAGCACCGCCGAGCCCTCGCGGTAGCGGCGCTCCACCACCTCGGCGTCGCCGGCGGGACCGAGCGTGAACACTCCGCCCTCGGTGCCGGCGATCAGGTCGCCGAAGACCGGCTCGCCGTCGAAGTGGGGGAGGCACAGCCAGACGACGCGACCCCGGGTGTCGACCAGCGCGGCCGTGCGGGTGTCGCCCAGCAGCCCGAGGTCGCCGATGGCCGGCGGACCTGTCACCACCGCTCGACCAGGTGCTCCCGCCCGGGCGGCGGCTCGTAGGGCTCGGGCCAGAAGTCGGTGACCTTGGTGATGCGACCGCCGGCGACCTCGAAGAAGGCGACGGCCAGCATGTCCTCGTCGTCGAGCCGCCACCGGAACAGCAGGCTGCCGTCGTGGTCGTCGCCGAGCACGACCCGCGGCTCGACGTGCCAGTCGCCGGGATACTCGGCGTTGAACTGCACGTACCGGTCCCGCCCGCGGATCCGCTCGCGGGTCTGGGGGAGCTCGTAGACCACGTCGGGGTCGAGCAGGTCGGCGAGGCCGGCCCAGTCCCGCCGCTCGAGCCGGTCGGCGAAGGCGGCCACCAGCGACTTGGCGTCGGTCATGGCTCCATCAGAGCATGAGGTTTCCGCCTCGCGGGCCGTAACGTCCGGAGGTCGCCCGGCGAGCGCCGCTTCTTCGTGCCGCTGGTGGGCCGCGGCGCCAGGTCTCCCAGGGTGAGGGTCGCCGTGGGGGGCTCGTTGGGCGGCTGGTGGTCAGGGCTCGAG
>Ga0209814_10000745_pt1 | contig 11048 bp, 9 predicted proteins | sample SoiMetdeltSBSDD1_FD_187597 | JGI IMG/M metagenome (GOLD analysis project Ga0209814, IMG submission 187597) | Bulk soil microbial communities from a Populus tree surrounding site in Tennessee, USA - Soil MetaG P. deltoides SBSDD1 (SPAdes) (version 2) | ecosystem: Environmental > Terrestrial >... | reverse complement strand
AAGCTCGACCACGGCGATGCGCTCGTGCGACCCGGTCGAGGTGCGCAGCTGGTGGATGAACTGGACGCTGCGGGTGACCGCGGTCGAGAAGCCGATGCAGTAGTCGGTGCCGAAGACGTCGTTGTCCATCGTCTTGGGCACGGCCAGCACCCGCACGCCCTCCCGGGACAGCCGCTCGGCGAACGACAGGGTGTCGTCGCCGCCGATCGCGACCAGCCAGTCCAGGTGAAGGCGGTCGACCACGGCCAGGCAGTGGCTGGTGAAGTCGAAGGGGCCCTCGGACTCGGACTGGCCCTGCCCGGACAGGAACGCCGGCACGTCCTTGGGCGCGACCTTGGCTGGGTTGGTCCGGCTGGTGTGCAGGAAGGTCCCGCCGGTCCGGTCGATGGTGCGCACGTGGTTCTTGGTCAGCGGCTGCACGCAGTGGTCCTGGGGGCCCTCGGCGTCCAGGTCGTAGTCGAGCAGCCCCGCCCAGCCCCGGCGCAGCCCGACCACCTCATAGCCGCGGTCGGCGGCGGCGTACACGAGCGTCTTGATGCAAGGGTTCAGGCCGGGGACGTCGCCGCCACCGGTGAGCACGCCGATCCTGGTCACTGCGCACGCCTCCAGAGGGGGTACCGGGGGGTCGGGCGGCCTTGCCCGGGGGATCGCGGCCGCCGTCGGTCCGCGACCACCAAGCATAGCGTCGGCGGGCGCCGGCCGCCCGTCAGCCCGGCTGCCGCGACCTGGCCCGCGGGCGGGGCACGCCGGTGTCGGTGACCACGGCCCGGGTGGTGGGGACGTCCCTGGACGCCGCCTCCCATTCGTCGGTCGGGGGGCCGGGGTAGATGCCGGTGTGCTCGGCCGCGGCCATGGTCGCCTGCTCCTCGCGGAGGAAGCCGAGCTGGGCCACCTGGGGGCGCATGGCCCAGTCGAGCAGCCAGTCGAGCGACACCCGGATGCGGTTGCCGGTGGCCGGCAGGGCCAGCAGGTGGTAGCCGCGGGTCGCGACCAGCCCGGGCAGCCCGCCCAGGGACACCCCGAAGGGGGAGGCGACCGCGTCGAAACCGCCCAGGTCGACGACGAAGCCCAGGTCGCGGTGGCGGTAGTCGACCATCCTGCCGAAGCCGAGGGAGGCGGCCACGTTGCGGGCGGCCGTCTTGCCCTGACGCTGGGCGTGCTGGGCGGTCTGGCCGGTGAGCTCGCCCGGCCTGGTCAGGTCGGGGACGGCGGCCGCGTCGCCGAAGGCGAACACGTCGGGGGCGTCGGGCACCCGGAGATTCGCCCCGACCTTCAGCCGCCCCCGCTCGGTGGGCAGCCCCAGGGCCTCGATCAGGGGGCTCGGGGTGACGCCGGTGCACCAGACCAGGGTGTGGGTCGGGATCGTCTCGCCGTCCGAGAGCCGGACGCTGTGCTCGGTGGCCTCCTCGACGGTGGTGCCCAGCCGGACCTCGACCCCGCGGCGGCGCAGCACCGCCATGGCGTCGTCGCCCAGCTTCCGGCCCAGCTCGGGCAGCACCCGGGGGGCCAGGTCGACCAGCAGCCAGCGGATGTCCTCGGGATGCAGCCGCGGGTACTGGGCGGCGGCCCGCATGCTGACCAGCTGCATCTGGGCCGCGGTCTCGCAGCCGGAGTAGCCGGCCCCGACGACCACGAAGGTGCAGCAGGCGCGCCGGTGGCCCGGGTCGTCGGCGGCGTCGGCCTGGTCGAGCTCGCGCAACACGTGGTCGCGCAGGTAGGCCGCCTCGGCCAGGGTCTTGAGGCCGATGGCGTGCTCGGCCACCCCGGGGATGTTGAAGGTGCGGCTGACCCCGCCCGGGGCCAGGACCAGCCGGTCCCAGGCCAGCTGGTGCTCCGCCCCGTCGAGGCGGCGCAGGGTCGCGGAGTGGTCCTGGACGTCGACGGCGACCACGTGGCCGAGCACCACCTTGGCCCGGGCCAGGGTGTTGTGCAGCCCGACGGCGATGTGGCGTGGCTCGACCACCCCGGCGGCCACGTTGGGCAGCAGGGGGCTGTAGAGGAGGTAGTCGGCGGAGCTGGCCAGCAGCAGGTCGGCGGCGTCGGCCGGCAGGTGCTTCTCCAGGCGCCGCATGCAGTGGAAGCCGGCGAAGCCGCTGCCGACGACCAGCACGGTGGGTCGCCGCGGAGGTGTTGTGCCTTGGGGGGAGGTCATGGGTAGATGAGTAGCACGTCGGCCGAGGAGGAATCCATGCGCGACTACCGCACCCACCGTCCCGGCACCTACCAGGAGATGATCTCGGGCTTCCGTTGGGAGGTCCCGGCCAGCTACAACCTGGCCGCCGACGTGCTCGACAAGCACGAGCCCGACCGGCCGGCCATGCACTTCGTGTCGGACGAGGGCCGCGACGAGCGCTGGAGCTTCGGCGACATGCGCCGGCTCACCGACCGCACGGCCAACACCCTGCGGCAGCTGGGGGTGGCCAGGGGCGACCGGGTGGCGGTGATGGCCCCGGCGTCGCCCGAGATCGCGGCCAGCTTCCTGGCCACCTACAAGTGCGAGGCCATCCTGCTGTCCATGTCGGTGCTGTACGGCGACGACTCGATCGCGTACCGGCTCAACGACTCCGAGGCCAAGGTGCTGGTGACCTCGGCCGCCCACCGCGACCGGGTGGCCGCCCTGCTCGACAAGGCGCCGTCGGTCGAGCACCTGGTGGTGGTCGGCGGCAGCGGTGCCGAGAGCTTCGAGGAGCTGACCGGGGCCGCCGCCGACCGGTTCGACACCCCGGCCACCGACCCCGACACCCCGGCCCAGCTCTACTACACCTCGGGCACCACCGGGCTGGCCAAGGGGATCCTGCACGCCCACCGCTACCTCCTCGGCCACGAGGAGTTCCAGTTCAGCCACGACGTCCGGGTGGGCGAGCTGTTCCACTCGACCGGCGAGTGGGCCTGGATCGCCGGGATCGTGCCCGGCATCCTCGGGCCCTGGCGCTTCGGGGTGGAGACGCTGGTCCACGGCCGCAAGGGCGGGTTCGACCCCGGCAAGGCGCTGCGGCTGATCGCCGACCAGGGCGTCGGCAACCTGTTCACCACCCCGACGGCGATCCGGGCCATGATGGGCGTGTCCGAGGCCGGCGACCTCGATTTCGACGTGCGCCTGGCCTGCTCGGCCGGCGAGCCGCTCAACCCCGAGGCGATCGCCTGGTGGAGCCGGACCGTGGGCTGCCCGGTGCTCGACTACTACGGGCTGTCCGAGAGCTACCCGCTGTGCGGCAACTACCCGACCGTGGAGGTCCGGCCCGGCTCCATGGGCCTGCCCCAGCCCGGCTGGGAGGTGGCCATCCTCGACCCCGACGAGCGGCCGGTGCCCCAGGGCGAGCCCGGCGAGATCTGCCTCAAGGCCCGGTCCAACCCCCACTACCCGCTGGGCTACTGGAACCGGCCCGAGGACTCCAAGGAGGTCTTCGGCGGCGACTGGTTCCACACCAAGGACACCGCCCGCCAGGACGAGGACGGCTACGTCTGGTACTCGGGCCGGGCCGACGACGTGATCATCTCGGCCGGCTACCGGATCGGGCCGTTCGAGGTCGAGAGCACCCTGCTCGAGCACCCGGCGGTGGCCGAGTCGGCGGTGGTGGCCAGCCCCGACCCCCAGCGCGGCCACGTCGTCAAGGCCTTCGTCCGCCTGGTCCCGGGCTCCGAGCCGAGCGACGAGCTGGCCGGCGAGCTGCAGCGGCACGTCCGCGAGCGCCTGTCCGCCTACGCCTACCCGCGCAAGGTCGAGTTCGTCGACGACCTGCCCAAGACCCTCACCGGCAAGATCCGCCGCTCCGAGCTGCGCCAGGCCGACAGCGGCGGCGGGGACGGGAAGCCGGCCTCCTTGAGTTGAGCCCGGCGCCGGGCCGGGGTAGCGTCTGGCGCCATGTACGACACCCGCTGGCCCCGGCCGGGGCCGGCGATGGCGGCCGTCGCCGCCCTGCTCGGCCTTGTGGCCGGGGCCGCCATCGGCCTCTCCTCCCTGAGCTCGGCGCCCCCGGCCCAGGCCGGCGCGCCCGTGGAGACCACCGTGGCGCACCCGGCCACGACCCTGCCCCAGCGCTTCCACACGGTGATCCTGGGCAGCTACCACAACCGCGACTACGCCGAGGCCCGCCTCCGCCAGGTCCGCAGGCTGGGGGTCAGGGACGCCGGCATCCTCTCCCAGACGGTGTACCAGCTGAACACCCCCTACGCCGTCTACAGCGGCGTGTACGCCACTCAGGAGGAGGCCAGGGCCCACCTCCAGGAGCTGGCCGGCTACGACATCCCCCCCAGTGGCCGGTACGACAAAGAGGTGACCCGGAGCGCCTGAGCGGGTAGGCAAGCCCGGTCCGGGGAGGTGGTCTGTCCATGCCGATGTCCGCTCGAGAGGTCCGCCAGGCGCTCCACGAGCTCGGGGACCTGCGCTACGCCGCCGGGAACCTCGACGACGCCCTGCGCCGGATCGTCAACGCCACCCACGAGCTCTTCGCCGTCGACGGGGCCGGGCTGATGCTGGTCGACCCCGACCAGCTGCTGCGCAACGTGGCCGACTCCGACAAGCGCATCGGCGACCTGGAGGAGCTCCAGATCGAGCACGGCGAGGGCCCGTGCATCGACGCCTTCGACGACAAGGAGCTGATCCACGCGTCCGACCTGGCCGCCGAGGACCGCTGGCCCGACTTCTCCCCGGCCGCGGTCGACCGGGGCCTGCGGGCCGTTCTGGGCAGCCCCATCCCCTACAACCAGATGGCCATCGGGGTGGTGACGGTGTTCTCCTCCGACGTGCACCCCTGGTCGCCCGAGGGGGAGCTGGCCCTGGTCGCCTTCACCGACCTGGCCGCCCTGACCATCGCCAACACCATGCAGAGCGAGCAGCGGGGCGAGCTGGCCACCCAGCTCCAGCGGGCCCTCGACGCCCGGGTGGTGATCGAGCAGGCCAAGGGGGCCATGGTGGCCCGCGACGGGGTCAGCCCCGGGCAGGCGTTCGAGCGGATGCGCCGTCAGGCCCGTGCCGAGCGCCGCCGCGTGGTCGAGATCGCCCGCGAGATCATGAGCACCGCCCGCCGGCCCTGACCCATCAGCGTCCGTCACGGGCCCGGGCGATGATGTGGCCATGACCACCGACCCGCTGGAGGCCCTTCGCGGGCTCTGCCTGGCCCTGCCGGAGACGACCGAGCGCCTCAGCCACGGCGAGCCCACCTGGTTCGTCCGGGGCAGGACGACCTTCGTCACCTACGCCGACCATCACCACGACGACCGGCTGGCCTTCTGGTGCGCCGCCCAGCCGGGCGTGCAGGAGGCGCTGGTCGCCTCCGCCCCCGAGCGGTTCTTCCGGCCGCCGTACGTCGGCCACCGCGGCTGGCTCGGCGTCTACCTCGACGTCGCCCAGGACTGGGACGAGCTCGCCGAGCTGGTCGCCGACGCCTACCGCACGGTCGCCCCCCGGCGGCTGGTCGCCGAGCTGGACGCCGACGGCTAGAGCAGCTGGGCGTACAGGGCGGCCGTCTCGCCGGCGATGGCGGTCCAGCTGAACTGCTCGACGGCGCGGCGGCGGCCGGCCTCGCCCATGCGCTCGGCCAGGGTGGGGTCGGCGAGGACGCTGTTGAGGCGCTCGGCGATGTCGGCGGCGAACTGGTCGGGGTCGCGGGCCCCGCCGGCCCCGTCGCTCTCGAACGGCACCAGCAGGCCCGTCTCGCCGTTGACGACCACCTCGGGGATACCGCCGGTGGCGGTGGCGACCACGGCCGTCTCGCAGGCCATGGCCTCCAGGTTGACGATCCCCAGGGGCTCGTAGACCGACGGGCAGACGAACACGGTGGCCGAGGTGAGGAGCTGGATGACCTCCCGGCGCTCCAGCATCTTCTCGATCCAGATGACGCCGCCGCGCTCCTGGCGGAGCCGCTCGACCTTGGCCGTCACCTCGCGGCCCAGCTCGGGGGTGTCCGGCGCTCCGGCGCAGAGGATCAGCTGGGCCTCCGGGTCGAGGGCGAGGGCGGCGTCCAGCAGGTGGGGCACGCCCTTCTGGCGGGTGATGCGGCCGACGAAGATCACCGAGGGCCGGTCCGGGTCGACGCCGTAGGCCTCCAGGACGTCGGTGCCACGGTCCGGCTTGTACTGGTCGGTGTCGATGCCGTTGTGGATCACCTGGATCCGGGCCGGGTCGACCGTCGGGTAGACCGAGACGATGTCGGCGGCCATCCCGGCCGACACGGCGATCACCCGGTCGGCGCCCTCGATCCCGGTCTGCTCGCAGAAGCGGGAGACGTGGTAGCCGCCGCCCAGCTGCTCGACCTTCCACGGGCGCATCGGCTCCAGGCTGTGCACGCTGACCACGTGCGGGATGCCGTAGAGGAGCTTGGCCAGGTGCCCGGCCAGGTTGGCGTACCAGGTGTGGCTGTGGGCCAGCTCGGCGCCCTCGACCCCGGCGGCGATCGACAGGTCGGTGGCGACCGTGCGCAGCGCCCCGAGGTGGCGGCCGTCGCCCTCCAGGGCGTCCCAGGTCGGGTGGGCGATCACCTCGGGCGACCCCGGCGGCCCGGGCGGCCGCGGCTCCCCGAAGCAGTGCACCTGGAGGTCGACCAGCTTGGCCAGCTCCCTCGCCAGGTATTCCACATGGACTCCGGCACCGCCGTACACATCTGGGGGATACTCGCGACTGAGCAGGGCCACGCGCACGGGACGCTCCTTCCGATCCAGCGGGAGCACGATGCTAGTACAGAGGGTCGGCGAGAAACCGTACCGCCTCTCCAGACTTGTCCCCAGAGTTCACGGCAAGCTTGACTTGTCGTCGGAGTAGATCGAACATCAGTTCGCTATGGCCTCCGGATTCACCGCCGAGACTCGGGTACACCGCACCGCATCCATCCGGTTGCGTGTCACCCGTCGCCAAGCTAACCGCTGCTATGGATTGCTGCGTTCCGGTGGCGACGTCTGGGCATGGCTTATCGACACTAACCGACGACGGCGGCACCAGGGTAGTCCGCCGGTCGTCGGCTACCAGGCACTCTGCAAGGAACTCACCGGCCAGGGCAGCTTTGGAGAGCTGTCCGCCGTCGGTGCCAGATCGATACTGCGGCGTTATTCCTCCGCCTGGTTTCAGGCCGCCAAGCGCCGGAGACGAGGCGAGGATGCCGGCTTCCCGAGGCGCAAACGCGCCCTGGTACCCGTGGCCTTTCACCACGGAACCTTCGAGCTAGCCGGACAGCGGGTGCGCCTGCCAGTGGCTAAGGGGCATGCCGAGCTCTGGGTCCGCCTCGCCCGACCGCTACCGTATCCAGCCGAGCAGGTCCGCGCCGTGACGCTGCTCGCAGAAGGAGGACTGTTGTGGCTCTCGGTCACTGCGGCCGTTCCATGCGCGCAGCACGATCTGGATCAGGATCGAGTAGCAGGGGTGGATCTCGGCATCATCCATCCGTATGCCGTGGTCACCGAGGACGCCGGAATGCTGGTGTCGGGTCGAGCGATCCGCGCCGAGAGCTGGCTTCACCTGCAGGACCGGCAGGCCCGCCAGGTTGCGGTGAGCCGGCGCGCACCCAAGCCAGGGCAACGTGGCTCACGCCGCTGGCGTCGCTACCGGCTGAAGGAGCGACGGAATGAGGCTCGCCACCGTCGGCGGGTTCGCCAGGCGCACCACCAGGCAGCCAGGGAAGTGGTGGCGTTTGCTGTCCAGCAGCGGGTGGGCCTCCTGGTTGTCGGTGATCTGAGGGGCATCACGAGCAGGGATGTCGGCCGGGTGCAGAACTGGAGGCTTCGTCAGTGGCGCCGTACGCATCTGACGCAAGCCCTGTTCGACAAGGCGAGACTCGCTGGCATCCAGGTGCGGCTCGTGGACGAGCGAGGCACCTCTTCGACGTGCGTTGCCTGCCGGCGTCGGGTTCCCAGATCAGGCACCCGACGGTTTCGCTGCCCGTATTGCAAGTACAAAGCGCACCGGGATCTCGTGGGTGCAGCCAACATCGCCGCCAAGGTCGGCGGCGGAGTAAGCAGCGCGGCGCTGCCCGCGCATGTCGAGCACCGTCGAGTCGGCATCGTGCCGGCGCGGCGTGACCGTCGCCGCCACCTGCATGACCGACGGCGGCGAGAGTCCTGCCTGGCCTCGGGCCACCTGCGTGCGCACTCTGGCACTTGCAGGTGTCGCTCGCCGCACGCAACATTCCCTGCAAGCGGCGAGGATCAAGCAGCGTTGCCCATCAGGGGCATACGCTTCTTGAAGGGGCACTAGCGCGTTGACACCCGCTGAGTGACCCCAGACTCGACTTGCTTGTGCAGATTGTCCCGATCCTCGGCCGAAGGTGGGCAGACGATGGGAACCGCCGGTCGGTCCGCGCCGCTGCGCAGAACGGGCTCGCTGCTCGTCCTGCTCGGGCTGGAGCTGGCGGTCGTGGTCGGGCTGCACTGGCTGGGGCGGTTCGAGGGGCTGCGCATCGGCTGGGCCGAGCCGGTCCCGTGGCTGCTGTCGAGCCCGGTCCAGGACGTCCTCGGGGCGCTGTTGCGTACGGTCGGGCTGGTCATGGCCTACTGGCTGCTGGTCTCGACCCTCCTGTACCTGCTGGCCAGCCTGACCAGGCTGCCGGCGGCGATCAGGGCGGTGGGCTGGGCCACCCTGCCGCTGGTGCGCCGGGTCGCCGACCACGCGGTCGCGGTCACCCTGGCCACCTCGATGGTCGGTGGCGGCACCCTCGGGGTGGCCAGCCCGGCGCTGGCCGCCCAGGGCGACACCACCTCGACGACCGTCTACCACCCCAAGGTCGCCGGCGCCCCCAGCGACGCCGACCAGGCCGGCAAGGACGGGTCCAGCAGCACGAGCAGCAGCGAGAGCACCACACCCAGCAGCAGCGAAACCACCTCGACCACCGAGGAAACGACCACCACCGGCAAGCCCACCACGACCACCGCCGTCCCGACGACCACGGCCACCACGCGGGCGACCACCACCACCGAGGGGGCGACCACCACCACCGCGGCCCCCACGACCACGGCCGCGCCCACCACGAAACCCCCGACCACGACCGCCGCCGGGAGCAAGCCGCCGCCGGCGTATGTCCCGGCCCCGGCCAGTCGGGCGCCGGCCAAGGAGCCGACCACCACCACCACGACCACCACCACTCCGACGACGACCACGGCGCCGCCCTCGTCCCCCAGCACGACCGGGCTGCGCCCGCCCGCCTACCGGTTCCCCACGGCCGGGACCACCCCCGCCCCCAAGGGACAGCCACCGCCGTCGTCGTCCGGGGGCTCCGGCGGTGGAGGGAGCACCGGCTCCCGGCAGGGGCCCGGCGAGGAGGCCCAGCCGAGCAAACCCAAACCACACAAGGTGAAGCGCGGCGAGAGCCTCTGGACGATCGCCCGGGACCACCTGGCCAGCGCCCCCAGCGGCTCGGGCGAGCCGACCAACCGCGAGGTGGCCAGGTACTGGCTGCGGGTGATGGCGGCCAACAAGCACCATCTCTGGTCGGGCGACCCCAACCTGATCTTCCCGAAGGAGCCGATCATCCTCCCGCCGGTGGACTGAGGCGTCAGGTCCCGGCCGTGTTCCCGACCGTCCAGAGCCGCCAGCGGCCGCCCGCGGCCGGGTCGACCTTCAGCCAGACGTCCCAGTTGAAGGTCTGGGGCTCCTCCCCGGGCCGGCTCATCTGGACCTTGCCGCGCAGGATCCGCTGGTCCTCGCTGGGCTTGAGCACGCGCACCCCGGTCATCGTCATCGTGTAGGGCGGCGGCCCGATCTTCTTGCGCGTCTTGGCCTCCTCGGCCAGCTGCTTGTACTGCGGCCCGTTGTCCCAGAACGATTCCTTGACCGTTCCCAGGTCGTTGGTGACCGCGAACACGCCCCAGTCGGCCAGGGCCTTCTCGCCGTCGGCGATGACCCGCTGGTCGGGGGTGGTCGAGGTGGTGGCGGCGGCCCGCTTCTGGCCCGGGCGGCCGTCGACGGTCAGCCAGGCGAGGATGAAGGCGGCCACCACCAGCACGCCGATGAGCAGCCAGGTACGGCGGGCGGCGGAGCGCCGCGAGGCGCGCAGCCACTCCCGTTCGTTGTCATCCAAGTGGTCGAACTGGTCCGACACCTTGCGGCACCTCCGGCTGAGGCTTCAGTCTGACGTCCATGTCGTTGGGTTGACAACCTGGCCGGGAGGCAGCCATGGCAGGCGAGGTCGTGCTCAGTCCCCATCCCGACGTTACGGTCCCTGACCTGCCGCTGCACGAGTTCGTGCTCGCCGACGCCATGCGCCGGGCCGACCAGGCGGCGCTGGTCGACGGGCCGAGCGGCCGGACGATCACCTACGGCCAGCTCGCCGGGGGCGTCCGCCGGGTGGCGGCCGGGCTGGCCGCCCGCGGCTTCGCCAAGGGCGACGTGTTCGCCATCTTCAGCCCCAACCTGCCCGAGTACGCCCTGGCCTTCTACGGCGTCTCGGCCGCCGGCGGCGTCAACACCACGATCAGTCCCCTCTACACCGCCGACGAGCTCACCCGCCAGCTCGACGACGCCGGGGCCCGGTTCCTGCTCACCGTGCCCCCGTTCCTCGACAAGGCTCTGGAGGCGGCCGGCCGCAGCGGCGTCGAGGAGGTGTTCGTGCTCGGCGAGGCCGAGGGCGCGACCCCGTTCGCCGCCCTGCTCACCGCCGGCGGGACGCCCCCGGCGGTGGCCATCGACCCGGCCGAGGACCTGGTCGTCCTCCCCTACTCGAGCGGCACCACCGGTGTGTCCAAGGGCGTCATGCTCACCCACCGCAACCTGGTCGCCAACCTCTGCCAGGGGGAGCCGGTGCTGCTCGCCGGCGAGGCCGAGCGCCTGATCGCCGTGCTCCCGTTCTTCCACATCTACGGGCTCGTGGTGCTCATGGCCTCGGCCCTCTCCCGGGGCTCGACCCTGGTCACCATGCCCCGCTTCGACCTCGAGCAGTTCCTCACCCTGGTCCAGGACCAGCGCATCACCCGGGCCTACCTGGTCCCGCCGATCGTGCTCGCCCTGGCCAAGCACCCCCTGGTCGACAAGTACGACCTGTCGTCGCTCCAGTCGATCTTCTCCGGCGCCGCCCCCCTGGACGCCGGCCTGGAACGGGCCTGCGCCGACCGGCTGAGCTGCGAGGTCA
>Ga0209814_10000744_pt1 | contig 11051 bp, 9 predicted proteins | sample SoiMetdeltSBSDD1_FD_187597 | JGI IMG/M metagenome (GOLD analysis project Ga0209814, IMG submission 187597) | Bulk soil microbial communities from a Populus tree surrounding site in Tennessee, USA - Soil MetaG P. deltoides SBSDD1 (SPAdes) (version 2) | ecosystem: Environmental > Terrestrial >... | reverse complement strand
ACGGCATGCGGGCACTGCTCGTTCTCTACATGGTCAAGTATCTGTTTGTCTCGCCGCGCGAAGGAGCGGTGATTGGCCTTGCGTCCTTTCAGAGTGCGCTGGAACTCGTGTTCGGTCCGCTCGCTCCCCAGCCTCTCGCCTCGCAAGTCTACGGTTTCTACACAGGCCTGGTCTATTTGACGCCAATCCTCGGTGGATTGCTGGCTGACCGGGTGCTGGGTCAGCGTCGGACGGTGGTCATCGGCGCCACGCTAATGGCTATTGGCCATTTCATGATGGCGTTCGAACGGCTCTTCCTGTTCGCGCTGGTATTTCTCATCTTGGGTAACGGTGCTTTCAAGCCGAACATATCGACCCAGGTTGGTTCCCTTTACCCGCCTGGCGATCGGCGCAGGGACCGGGCTTTTTCGATCTTTTACGTCGGTATCAATCTCGGCGCATTCCTTGCGCCATTGATCTGCGGCACTCTCGGCGAGGAGCTTGGCTGGCACTACGGGTTCACAGCCGCAGGGATCGGCATGACCCTCGCTCTCATGATTTACCTCATCGCGACACCTCATCTGCCTGACGACGCATTCGCCCGGCGCGCCTTGCCGGCCGGCGGCCTGGATGCGAATGCATGGCGGTCGATCATCGCGCTGCTTTTGCTGTTTGTTCCGGTCAGCCTGTTTTGGGCGACGTATGAGCAACAGGGCAACACGATCACACTTTGGGCCGATCAATTTACTGATCGTCGCGTCATCGGCGGCGAAATCCCGGTGACCTGGTTTCAAGCGTTCAATCCGTTCATGATTTTCGCGTTCACGCCACTCATCATCGCGTTCTGGCGCAGCCAGGGCGCAAGAGAGCCATCAACGATCACCAAACTGGCGATCGGATGTCTGCTCAATGCCCTCGCCTACCTTGTCATGGTGGTTGCGGCCCTGGTTGCCGGAGGCGGGAAGGCAAGCTGGCTGTGGTTATTCGTGTACTTCGTGACTATCACCGTGGGTGAGCTATACCTTTCGCCGACGAGCCTATCGCTGGTGACAAAGATCGCACCAAAGCCGCTGTTGTCTATGATGATGGGCGTATGGCTCGCAACCAGTTTCGTCGGAGGATTTCTCGCCGGGTATCTCGGCACGTTCTGGTCGACGATGGATAGGAGCAGTTTTTTCCTGATGCTTGCCCTGATATCGCTCGTTGCCGGCGTCGCGATCCTCCTCTTGCGCGCCCCGCTTCGTTCGGTGCTGCGAGACTAGTCGAGCGGCAATCCGACATATTGCTCGGCAAGCGAGGTCGAGGCCGCGCGCGAACTGGTGAGATAATCGAGATCGGAGAGCTGCCGACGACGGTCAAACGCCGACTCATTCGGAAAGCGGTGCATGATCTGGGTCATCCACCATGAGAACCGTTGCGCGTACCACACCCGTCGCAGGCACTTCGACGAATAATTCTCCAACCGGTCGCTTCGCTTGTTTTTGTAGAAATCGTCCAACGCTCGCGAGAGCATCACCACGTCGGCAAATGCCAGGTTCATGCCTTTCGCGCCGGTCGGCGGCACGATGTGGGCGCTGTCCCCCGCGAGGAACAGCCGCCCGTACTGCATCGGCTCGACAACAAAGCTGCGCATCGGCGTAATGCCCTTTTGCAGCATCTTGCCTTCCTGAAGCTTGCGCGCGCCGCCGAGCCGCTGGTGCAACTCGTCCCAGATGCGCTGGTCGGGCCAGTTTTCGATCTCTTCATCGTGATCGCATTGCAGATAGAGCCGCGCCAGCGTCGGCGAGCGCATGGTGTACAGCGCGAAACCGCGATCGGTGTAGGAATATATCAATTCGTGATCGGGCGGCGGCGATTCAGAAAGTATGCCGAGCCACCCGAACGGATAATCGCGCTCGAATACGCTGAGCACGCCGTCCGAAATGCTTGGGCGGCAAATTCCGTGAAATCCGTCGCACCCGGCAACGTAGTCGCAGTCGATCTCTTGCGGCCGACCTTCGTGCCTGAAGCGGATCTTCGGTTTTTGCGCCTTCAGGTCATGCACCGTGACGTCATCGACCTCGAACAGCAAAGACCCTCCGTCAGCCAGGCGGCGGGCGACCAAATCCTTCACGACCTCCTGCTGACCGTAGATGGTGACCCGTTTGTTTACGAAGGCCTTGAAATCGATGCGATGGAGGTCGCCATTGATGCCGATGTTGATCCCCCAATGCAGCATGCCCTCGCGCTTCAGGCGCTCGCCTACTCCTACATCAGCAAGCAGGTCGGCGGCCCAATGCTCGATCAATCCCGCGCGGATTCTATTTTCGATATAATCGCGGCTTCGATTTTCGATGATGATCGATTCAATGCCCTGCAGATGCAGGAGCCTTGCCAACATCAAACCGGCAGGCCCCGCTCCGATAATTCCAACCTGAGTGCGCATGACTGGCTTTCGGCGAATAGTTGGTTGTCGCTATAAACTCGAGGTTCATAGAGGCAAAGGGACGAAGACCGGAAACCCTTTTACAATGGGGCACGCGCAAAGCGCACTGGTGGCAAAAAAGGCTGCCGTCGCGAAGCCTGAACGCCAAAAGATTAAGAATTAATATGACTTATCGCGATGCAAAGCATTGACTTTGTCTCTTTGCACCCTATGTTCCTCCCAACCGGTCTGACATAAAGATTCGGCTGTCCTCCGCGCAAAGCAAACTGGTTTTCTCTGGTCCGGCGCGAACTGGGGCGGCTTCTGAGGTTCTATGCCTTTTTCCCATCTGGGCCTATCCCCCAAAATTCTCGCGGCCATCAAAGCGGCTGGCTACAAAACTCCCACTCCCATCCAAGATCAGGCTATTCCGCACGTGCTCGCGCGACGCGACGTGCTCGGCATTGCGCAAACCGGCACCGGCAAGACTGCCGCATTCGTGTGGCCGATGCTGACAATGCTGGAGAAAGGACGCGCGCGGGCGCGCATGCCGCGCACGCTCATCCTTGAGCCAACGCGAGAGCTTGCTGCGCAGGTCGCAGAGCATTTCGAGAGGTACGGCAAGAACCACAAGCTCAACGTCGCGCTGATCATTGGCGGCGTTTCTTTCGACGATCAGGATGCGAAGCTGCTGCGCGGTGTCGACGTGCTGATCGCGACGCCAGGACGTCTGCTGGATCATTTCGAGCGCGGACGGCTGCTTTTATCGGGTTGCGAGCTTCTCATCATCGATGAGGCCGACCGCATGCTCGACATGGGCTTCATTCCGGATATCGAGCGCATCGGCAAACTGGTGCCCTTCACGCGGCAAACGCTATTCTTCACCGCAACCATGCCGCCCGAAATCCAGCGCATCGCCGACAACTTTCTGCACAATCCCGTTCGTGTTGAGGTGACCAAGCCGGCCACTACCGCTGCGACCATCACGCAGTTGCTGGTTTCGACCGGTCGCGAGCCGCATCAGAAACGCGACACACTGCGCCGGCTGATCCGTTCCGCTACCGGCTTCAAGAACGCGATTATCTTTTGCAATCGCAAGCGCGAGGTCGCCAACCTGCATAACTCGCTGCTGCGGCACAAATTCAACGCCGTCGCTCTGCACGGCGATATGGATCAGGCAGCGCGCACGGCGGCGCTGGATCGTTTCCGTCGCGGCGAGGCCGAGTTGTTGATCGCATCAGACGTCGCCGCGCGCGGTCTTGATATTCCAGAAGTCAGCCACGTTTTGAATTTCGATGTACCACATCATCCTGACGACTACGTGCACCGAGTTGGCCGAACTGGTCGCGCCGGCCGCAGCGGCACCGCGATAACGATCGTCGCGCCCATTGACAGCAAGGCGGTCGGCGCGATTGAGCGCCTCACCGGCCAGAGCATCCCCTGGATGGAGCCCCCACCCGCCGAGACGCGCGAAAGCCGGCCGGTGAACGGAGCCCGGCCGTCCCACGGCGAGCGTTCGCACGCGCCGAACCGGGGCCGAAAGCCCGGGCATCAGCCGAAAAAGGCCGGCCGCGCCCACCAGCCGGTCTTGCAACAGCCAGTTCGGGAGCTCGACGGCGGCCATTTGCCGGCCTTCTTGCTCAAGCCCGTCCCGCTCAAAGCCTGATCCGTGCACCGTTAAGGTGCGCAACCGTTGTCGATTGAACAACGGTTCCGAATTTACTTCCCGTTCACCTCCCTCGAATACCGTCCGCACAGAGGCGCCGCAGACCGTCCTCCGCAAGCGACAGCTTGCATCTGGGGGTCCAACGATGACCGGCCGTGTCGAAGACTACGAACGCGCGATGGCGTTCGCAGACATTGCTCTCGGCCAAATGAAGGCGCTGCGCCAGAACGCAACTCCGCGCAACTATGAGATCTGGTACGCCTACGCGAGCGGATATCATCCCGCGCTAAATCAGCAGATCAACGCGATCCTCAAGGCCAAGGGCAGCATTTCGGAAGCCGACCTGGTCCAGATCTACGAAAAGCACCTGTCGCCGTCGCAGCTGACCGAGCGGATCGATCAGGTTGGCGTTCAGGTGAAGGGCGAGATCGATCAGGTGATGGCAATGATCGAAGCGGCGCTTGGTTCGGCAACCAGCTATACCGAGAGCCTGGCAGGCGCGACCGAGAAGCTCGGCCAGTCAAAGGATCGCGACGGTGTGCGCACCATCATCGAAAGCCTGGTGCAAACGACCAGGACCATGGAGATTTCCAATCGCCAGTTGGAAGAGCGGCTCAGCGCCTCCAAGCAGGAAATTAATGAACTGCAGGAAAATCTCGAGGCGGTGCGCACCGAAAGCCTCACCGATCCACTCACGCAATTGGCCAACCGCAAATTCTTCGACATCACTCTTGAAAAAGCCATCGCGGAGGCTTTCGAGCGGAACGAGCCCCTTTCGCTGATGCTCACGGACATCGACCATTTCAAGGCCTTCAACGACAACTTCGGCCACCTCACCGGCGATCAGGTTTTGCGCCTGGTTGCCATGGCCGTGAGGCATAACGTCAAGGGCAAGGATACCGCGGCGCGCTACGGCGGCGAGGAATTTGCAGTCATTCTTCCCAACACGGTATTGCGGGCGGCGGTAACGGTTGCCGAGCACATACGCCGCGCAGTGATGGCCAAGGAGCTGATGAAGCGTTCGACCGGGGAGCAACTTGGCCGAATAACCATTTCAATTGGCGTTGCCACGGTGCGTGCAGGCGATACCGGTCAGTCGCTTATCGAGCGAGCCGACACGTGCCTGTATGCGGCCAAACGGCACGGCCGCAATCGCGTGATGTGCGAGGCCGATCCGGAAGTCGAAGCGGAGAGCGCGGAAGTTGCCTGATCCGCTCTACTCTGCCCCTTTGGCCGGCGTAAGCTGAACCGACTCCCCGCACCCGCATGCGCTGGTCTGGTTCGGATTGTTGAAGACGAATTGGGCGGAAAGCTTGTCGGTCCTGTAGTCCATCTCGGTGCCGAGGAGGAACAGGACTGCCTTCGGGTCAACCATAATCTTCACGCCCTTGTCCTCGATCACCTCATCGGCAGGGTTTACCGAGTCGGCATATTCCATGGTGTATTCCATGCCGGCGCAGCCGCCATTCTTTACGCCGACACGTACGCCGGCGACGGGCTTGTCGGCACGCGCCATCACTTCCTTGATGCGCATCGCGGCGGCATCGGTGAGTCGCATCACCTGGGGTCTGGGTCGCGCTGTAGCCATAGTCATTCCTATCAAACCCTTATCTGTTGTCTCATCGGTTCCGTTGCAACTCACCACATATTCAATACGAGTCGCGCCTCGTCTGACATCCTGCTCGGATCCCACGGCGGGTCCCATACGACGGCAACCTTGGTTTCTTTCACGCCGGGAACGCTTGATACCGCGTTTTCCACCATGATCGGCAAATCCTGCGCGGCGGGGCAATTGGGTGATGTGAGCGACATATCGATCTTCACTTCGCGATCATCCCCGATGTCGATTTTATAGATCAGGCCGAGCTCATAGATATCGGCTGGAATTTCCGGGTCATAGACAGTTTTGAGCGCTGCGACGATGTCGTCAGTGAGCTTGTGCAATTCGTCCTGCGGCAACGCCGGCGAGCCGACGACAGCAGCATTTTCCGGCGCCTTTTCCGCAACTGGCGCTTGATCGGGCGTGTCTGTCATGCAAAGAATTCCTGCGCCTTGACGAGAGAAGCAGCGAGCGTATCCACCTCGTCCTTCGTGTTGTACATGCCAAAGGAAGCACGGCATGTGGCCGTCAATCCATAACGCGCGAGCAGAGGCATGACACAGTGCGTCCCCGCGCGCACCGCGATTCCCGAACGATCGATAATCGTGGCGACGTCGTGCGGGTGCGCACCTTTCATTTCGAAAGACACAATGGGTCCCTTGTCGGGGGAGTTGCCAATAATGCGCAGGGAGTTGATCTGGCCGAGGCGCGCGTGCGCGTATTTGAGCAAAGTGTTCTCGTGGCTCCGAATGCGGTCCTTGCCTACCGAGTTGACGTAGTCGATCGCCGCTGCAAGGCCAATGGCCTGAACAATTGCCGGTGTGCCTGCTTCGAACTTGTGCGGTGGCTGACCATAGGTGATGCGATCCTCGAAGACTTCGTGGATCATCTCGCCTCCGCCATTGAATGGCGGCATCGATTCGAGATGCTCATACTTGGCGTAGAGCGCGCCGATACCGGTAGGCCCGTAAATCTTGTGACCGGTGAAAACATAAAAATCGCAGCCGATGTCGCGAACGTCGACGTCCATGTGCACGGCGGCTTGCGCGCCATCGACGAGCACCGGAATGCCCCGCGCGTGCGCAAGACGCACGACCTCTTTTACCGGCACGACCGTCCCCAACGCATTCGACATATGGGTTATGGCCACCAGTTTGGTCCGGGGCGTCAGGAGTTTATTGAATTCGTCAAGCAGAAAATTCCCATCATCATCGATTGGCGCCCATTTGATCACGGCGCCCTGACGTTCGCGCAGGAAATGCCACGGCACGATATTGGAGTGGTGCTCCATGATAGAAAGCACGATTTCATCGCCCGCTTTGATCCGCTCTCGCCCGAAGGTGTAGGCCACGAGATTGATCGCCTCGGTGGCATTGCGCGTGAAGATGATTTCTTCCTTTCGGGCTGCGTTCAGGAATGCGCGCACCGTCTCCCGGCTATTCTCGTAGGCTTCGGTTGCCTCGTTAGCGAGGTAGTGCAAGCCGCGATGCACGTTCGCGTATTGCTGGGTATAGGCAGTCTGCAACCGATCGAGCACCTGCTTCGGCTTCTGCGCGGACGCGGCATTATCGAGATAGACCAGGGGCTTGGCATAAACCTCAAGCGCCAACGCGGGAAAATCCTCGCGAATGCGGGCCACATCGTACGAGCCGTTTTTGACAGCCGGATGCATGTTATCCCCTCGCATCCAGCCAATTGATGGCAGATTGCATGATCGCTTCGCGAATGCCGTCGTGCGCGATTTCCTCGATCGCTTCGCCGACAAACGCCTGGATCAGCAAGGCTTCAGCCTGCTTTTCCGGGATGCCGCGCGACATCAGATAGAACTTGAGCGCGCTATCGAGCGCACCGGCAGTCGCGCCGTGGCCGCATTGCACATCGTCTGCAAAGATTTCCAACTCGGGCTTGTTGTCCGCCTCCGCTTCGTCGGACAACAGCAGCGCATGACTGGCCATTTTGGCATCTGTTTTCTGGGCATGCGGATTCACGATGATCTTGCCTTGGAAGATGCCCCGACTCTGGCCGTCGAGAACCGATCTGAATCGTTCGCGGCTTTTACAGCCGCCCGCTGCGTGCTCGATCACCAACGTGTTGTCCACGTGCTGGCGATTTCGCAGGAGGGTGGCGCCGCCGATCGACGCCCCCGTTCCCTCGCCATTGAACCGCACGAAAGTTTGGTTACGTACGACGCCGCCGCCGGTAGTGAAAGCGAAGTCGTTATAGGCCGAATTGGCGCCAACCGTGACACCGAGCGTCGAGAGCCGCAGCGCCGCCTCGCCGTCGCTCCCGATCTTTACATGGTCCACCCGCGCCCCGTCTCCGATGACGAGCTCAAGAACGGAGTTGACCTGATAGTCGAGGCCAACCGGCCCCTCGAAACTCTCGACCAGAGTCAGCTGCGCGCCCGGTTCGACGATCACCACGCAGCGCGGATACATCGCTGCCGCGGAATTGCCTGCGAACACATGAGCGATATGCACTGGCTGACGCGCATTCTCTTTCACGCGCAGCGCGACACCGCCTGTCATGAAGGCGGTGTTCAACCAGAATGCAATATCCTCTTTGCCCGGGACGTCACCGAGACGATAGGTCTTCTGCTCGGCTGCAAAGGCGAAAAGTTCGGTCAGCGTGACGCCCGCATCGCTGGCGTTTAAATCGCTCCAACCCGGCTCGTAACGTCCGTTCACAATGGCAACCCGACCGGCCTCAACGCCCGCAAGCCCCGTCACCACCCCGGTTCGCGTCGCGGGTTCCGCCAACGGCTTGGCTTCGCGCATGAGCGCGCGCAGATCGGTGTATTTCCATTCCTCGATCCGCCGATGCGGCAACCCATGCGCGTCAAAGTGGTGGAAGGCCTCGTCGCGTAGCGCCGTGATGGCGCCGCCGCCAGGCAGCTTGCCTCGTGCAGCTGCAAACGCGGCGCTAAGCGCCTGCTCGGCCGGCGTCTTGATGGCGCGAAATTCTGCCTTCATCAGGCGGCCTCGCCCTGGAATTGCGTATAGCCCTTGGCTTCAAGCTCAAGCGCGAGCTCCTTGCCGCCGGATTTCACGACCCGCCCTTTGGCCAGCACGTGCACCACATCCGGCACGATGTAATTGAGCAGCCGTTGATAGTGCGTAATCACGACAATCGAGCGCGCAGGAGACCGCAGGCAGTTGACGCCATCCGCCACGATCTTGAGCGCGTCGATATCAAGGCCTGAATCTGTCTCGTCGAGCACCGCAAGTTGCGGCTGCAGCACGGCCATCTGCAAAATCTCGTTGCGCTTTTTCTCTCCGCCAGAGAACCCGACGTTAACGGCGCGGCGCAGCATCTCCTGGCTGATCCCGAGGCGGCTTGCGATATCCCGCACAAGCTTCATGAATTCCGGCGTCGAGACCTCCGACTCGCCCCGCCTCTTTCGTTGCGCGTTGAGCGCGGTGCGAAGGAACGTCATCGTCGCGACCCCCGGTACCTCGACCGGATACTGAAAGGCGAGGAATACGCCGTTGGCGGCGCGCTCATCAGGCGCCATCTCAAGAACGCTTTCGCCATTGAGCAGAACGTCGCCCTCAGTGACCTTGTAGTTGTCCTTGCCCGCGAGCACATAGGCGAGCGTCGACTTACCGGAGCCGTTCGGCCCCATGATCGCGGCGACCTGCCCCTTCTCGACAGTCAGCGTCAGACCGTTGAGGATCTTCTTGCCCTCGACCTCGACATGCAGATTTTTGACTTCCAGAAACGCCATAAGATTAACCCACGCTTCCTTCCAAGCTGATTGAAATGAGCTTCTGCGCCTCGACTGCGAATTCCATCGGCAGCTGCTGCAGCACATCCTTCACAAAACCGTTGACCACAAGCGCGGTGGCCTCTTCCGCCGACATTCCGCGCTGACGGCAGTAGAACAGCATGTCCTCGGAAATCTTCGAGGTGGTCGCCTCGTGCTCAAAGGTCGCCGATGAATTCTTGGCCTCGATATAGGGCACAGTATGCGCACCGCACTTGTCGCCGATGAGGAGCGAATCGCAGTTGGTGAAATTGCGCGCGCCTTTGGCTTTGCGATGTGCCGACACGAGGCCGCGGTAGGTATTGTTGGATTTCCCCGCGGCGATGCCCTTGGAGATGATGCGGCTCACGGTGTTCTTGCCGAGATGCAGCATCTTGGTGCCGCTGTCGACCTGCTGGTGACCGTTCGAGATGGCAATCGAATAGAACTCGCCGCGCGAATTGTCGCCACGCAGGATGCAGCTCGGATATTTCCAGGTGATTGCCGAGCCGGTCTCCACCTGCGTCCAGGAGATCTTCGAATTCTTGCCGCGGCAGTCGCCGCGCTTGGTGACAAAGTTGAAGATGCCGCCCCTGCCTTCGGCATCCCCCGGATACCAGTTCTGCACCGTCGAATACTTGATCTCGGCATCGTCGAGGGCGACGAGCTCGACGACCGCCGCGTGCAGCTGGTTCTCGTCGCGCATCGGCGCGGTGCAGCCTTCGAGATAGCTTACATAGGCGCCCTTGTCGGCGATGATCAACGTGCGCTCGAACTGGCCGGTCGACCTCTCGTTAATGCGGAAATAAGTAGACAGCTCCATCGGACAGCGCACACCCTCCGGCACGTAAACAAAGGAGCCGTCGGAAAATACCGCCGAATTAAGCGTCGCGAAGAAGTTGTCCGACGTCGGCACCACCGAACCGAGATACTTTTTGACCAGTTCGGGATGTTCGCGGATCGCCTCCGAGATCGGCATGAAGATCACGCCGGCCTTCTTCAGCTCCTCCTTGAAGGTGGTGGCGACCGAAACGGAATCGAACACGGCATCGACCGCGACGCGGCCGGAGCGAAAATCGCCGCCAGTCTCCTCGTCATCGAGCGCGCTCGGCTCGCCCTGCTTGCGCACGCCGGCGAGGATCTCCTGCTCTTTGAGCGGAATGCCTAGCTTCTCGTAGGTGCGGAGAATCTCGGGGTCGACATCAGCGAGCGACTTCGGCGCTTTGAACGCCGTTGGCGCCGCGTAGTAGTACATATCCTGGTAGTCAATTGTCGGATAGTTCACGCGCGCCCACGTCGGCTCGCGCATGGTCAACCAGCGCTTGTAGGCTTCAAGCCGCCAGGCGAGCATCCACTCGGGCTCGTCCTTCTTGGCCGAGATGAAACGGATCGTGTCTTCCGAAAGACCCTTCGGGGCCTTCTCGGATTCGATCTTGGTCTCGAAGCCATACTTGTATTGATCAACGTCGATACGGCGGACCCGCTCGACGGTCTCTTGTACGGCCGGCATTTTTCCCTCCGCTCACGGTTGCAAGGACCGCGGGTTGGATTTGTCGGTTATGGTGCTCGCGCTATTTTCGGTGCGCTGGTTCCCATGGTGATAATTGTTAGTCGCGTTTTGGCCGTGTCAGGCGGCAATGCCGCTTCTCTCCTTAAG
>Ga0209814_10000742_pt1 | contig 11062 bp, 10 predicted proteins | sample SoiMetdeltSBSDD1_FD_187597 | JGI IMG/M metagenome (GOLD analysis project Ga0209814, IMG submission 187597) | Bulk soil microbial communities from a Populus tree surrounding site in Tennessee, USA - Soil MetaG P. deltoides SBSDD1 (SPAdes) (version 2) | ecosystem: Environmental > Terrestrial >... | reverse complement strand
CAGGGAATATATCAACAAGAAAACGACCGCGACCCAGAACACAATGGCGTAGGTTGGCCCAAGGGCACCTGGTTCCAGAAACGTCTACGCCAAGTCAGAGAACAGCAAAGAAAGAAGCTGGCAGAAACTGACTACGTATATGAATGCGCCTTGGGCACTATTACCATACGGCAATCGAATGGCGGGAGCTAGCCCCAACGTGGATATCCGCTTCTCAGAAGACGCGCTTTAAGCTTCCCGCACTCCAGCTTTCTCACAGAACAGAGCCGTTGTAAGAACGCTGAGAATCCGAGTCACACGGCACAGCACCTACAGGCAAACGTACCACGAACGTGGATCCCTACTTAGCTCGCTTTTGACATCAACCCGTCCGCCGAGTATCGCAGTAAATTCCTTCACGATGTAAAGCCCCAGCCCAACACCGCCATACCTCCGAGTAGCAGAGCCCGATTGTTCGAACATATCGAAGATGGATTGAACCTTTTCTTTGGGAATTCCTATTCCGGTATCCGTTACGTTGAACTCAAACACATCCGTCTCTGGAACGTGCCGCATCTATACCGCCGCAAACTTGATAGCATTGCTGATGAGATTCTGTATAACGGCTCTAAGTTTCTCGACGTCAGTCCTCATACTTGGCAGGTCAGACAGATGCCCAGTTGAGGCTGAGACCCTTGCCCAACGGAAGATTATAATTCGTCCTTAGTTCCTCGAGGAGCTTATAGAGATTAATTTCAGTGTAGCCACCTTACGGCGACCCCACCAGTATGTTCTCCTCTAATAGCCTTCTCCGACCGCCCTCTCATATTAGCGCTCATTTACGATCCCAGCCGTTCTCCTCGTCGCGTTGTGGCACGTGACGGTTTAACTAATTCGATTCTCCAGACTGAACAACTATGTCCCAGTTAGCCCTCAATATAGTTGCAGACTACTGAAAAATTGCCCTTTTTGTGGCTAATTTGTAAGGCATTGACCGGCATGTCCCTTGCGTCTTTGGGCCTTTTTGCGCCAGTTAAGGAGGGCTGCCATGGCAAGAATCGTAACTATTACTAATACGTTGTTATTCTTGTTTTTGGTTTGGGGATGCGCGTCGCTCAATAAAAGAGAGGTTCAGGCGCCGAAGGCTCCTGAACCAATGCCCGCTCGCACCTCGCCTCCTGTGGAAACCGCTAATGATCGAACGATCATACCAACAACCGCCGCAAATCCCAGCAAAGAGGAAATCCGGATGTTGCAAGCTCGACTTAAGGCGGCAAGTTTTTATGTTGGACCCGTGGATGGGATAGTTGGGCCGAAGACTAGATCAGGGCTGCTGCGGCTGCAAGCAGCTTGCGCAAACCTCAAAGACCTTTTGGAAAGTTCCGCGGTGGATGCTCAAACAGCAAGACCGGATAATGGGAGCAGTAGCAGTCCCAAGAGCGAAGAAATCCGGCTGCTCCAAGTACGCCTGAAAGATACCGGTTTCGATCCGGGTCCAATCGATGGGGTTTCGGGTGCTAAAACGAGAGCGGCGTTTTTACGTTTTGAAGCGGGGTGCACGATGCTCAAAAATTTGCCGCCAACTTTAGATAAGGTGCTTCAAACTGCGGATAGACGAATATCTGTGCCTTCGGAGGAGAAAAGCTATCCGGTCGCAGCAAAACTGGTGAGAATTGAGTCCGATAAAATAACTACTAGCGGGAATCAAACTCTGAGCAGTGAAAAGATCCGGCAGGACCAATTGCGTTTGAAAGACGCCGGCTTCGACCCGGGTCCCACCGATGGGATTCTAGGTCCCAAAACTAAAGCAGCCATGCAGCGCTATCAGAAGTCACTCGCACTGAAAAATTCGAAATAGCCTCGACACATCGGCTATCAAGCATCTACATCGCCAGACTTAGGAAATAAGAATGATCGATAAGAACTACGATCCGCATGAGCGCGTAGAGCATCGCCATATATCCACAGAGAAGCCCAGCAACCGTCATCGAGACAAACAGCCTGTGCATCATCATAAATCCCTCCATTTATTTCCTCAGCTGCTGTCAAACTAGTAGCGCAATGTTGATGCCAGCCGGAGTCACTACGGGGATGTTGAGCAACCTAGCGGAATAGAAATGGAATTTTAAAGCGATCGGCTTGGCACGGCTTTGGAGGCCAAAGAGCAAGTAACTTTATGATACGGGTGCGTATCCGAAAAGACTCAGTCAACACTATGGATCGTCACCCGTTTAAAACGGCAAAAGCGCAGATGAGTTTGAGACTGCCTGTTAAAACTTGCCGGACTAAATTACTTGGCGGTAGCAGCTTTGCGGCGACCGATAGCCGCTTCGGCTCGAGGACTGATCGCACGCTGAACTGCAACATTTAGCAACGCCGGACGTCCCGACACAAATGCGCGCTGCAACGCGGGTTCCAGCTCTTCAGCGCGCTCCACGAACTCCCCGTACCCACCGAGGCCTTGAACGACCTGTTCGTAGCGCGTCTGCAGCAACTCGGTAGCCACGGGCCGGCCGTATAAGCCGAGCTGAATTTGCCGGTCGATACCCCAGGCGGAATCGTTACCTAATACCGCCACGATATTGAGTCTATGGCGCACCGCGGTATCGAATTCCATGCCATTGAAGCCAAACGCTCCATCGCCGGTGAGCATAATCACCCGTGAGTCGGGATAGGCTACTTTGGCGGCCAGCGCCGTGGGTAGCGACGATCCCAACATCCCTAAACTGGAAACGTAAAACCACCGCTTGGGCTTGAGGGCAGGCAATAAGGAACGACCGAAATGACAAAAGTCTCCCCCATCAAAGACGAGGCAGTCGTCAGGGCGCAGCATAGACTTGATGGTTTTGTGAACAAACAGGGCATGCATCGGGGTTTCGGTGCGAGCCAAATTCTCCGCCCATACCAATTGCGTAGCGCGCGCTTCGCGCAATTCATCCAGCCACGGAAGGTCTTTCCATGTGAAACTGGTGGCTTCCTTCGTCATCTGATCCAAAACGCTGGTGACATCGCCAACCATGCCCACGGCAACACCCCGATTGCGACCGATCTCCACCGCCGAAGGATCGATCTGGACGATCTTGGCATCCGTTGCCACGTGGGGCGAACGGCAAAAACCGATGGTAAAGTCTTGCTTGCGTCCCAGCAGCAAAACAACGTCGGCCTCGCGAACCTTAGCGGCCGCCCGATTCAAGCCGCGCTCGAAAAACCCGAAGACGTATGGGTGATCATCAGAGATCAAACCGCGCGATTGCTCTTCCGTCAGCATCGGCAGGCGGGTGGTTTCGATGAAGCGCTGCAGGGCATCACCGGAGAGCGTATAACCGGCAGCGCTTCCAGCAATAACCAGAGGCTTCTTTGCCTGGCGCAGGAGCCCTATCGCTCTCCGCACACTTTCCGGATGGGCAAGGATCGCCTCTTTCGCGCGGTATTCATCGGGTTCGTACAACACGACTTGCTCTTCGTCTACGTTTCCTTCTTGTAGATCAATGGGGATCGTCAAGTGAACCGGACCCCGCCGACCGCTGAAAGCCAGGCGCATCGCGCGGCGGATAAATTCAGGAATCCTTCGCGCATCATCGACGAGGAATGAACCCTTGGTCATCGGGGCAGCCATATGCACCTGGTCGATCTCCTGCTGGCCGCCACGCCCCAAGTCGTGGAGGTCGGCACAACCGGCGATGGAGATGACCGGGCTTTCGCTGTGCATGGCGTTGGTGAGGCCGGGAATTGCATTGGCGAACCCCGGGGTGGTGTACATGCAAACGCCGGGCTGCTCGGTGATGCGAGCCCAGGCATCCGCCATATGGACCGCCGCCTGTTCGTGACGGGTATCGAAGATATGAAAGTTCTGATCCGCCATAGTGTCTAATACCGGCAGGATATGATCGCCGGCCAGGCCAAAAATATTGGTCACCCCTTCGAGCTTAAGCGCTCTGCAGATTAGATCAGCTCCAGTGATTCGACCCATTGTCGCTCCTTTAGGTTTGCGGACAAAAAAGCGTCAGGCTATCTCCTCTTACTTCCAATGCTTCATCCTCTGTATCATACAAGTGCGTAAATACAGTCAAGCATTTCCTCGGATCATGAATCACAATCATCGTCCGAACGGTCACGGAAGCCCGTGCAGACAGCCGAAACAGTCAAAAAATCAACACGGAACACAGCTCGAAGAGCTGGCGTCTCCCGCCGTGATTCGGCGTTGCCGAGATTCATCGCTGCAATGCGGCGAACCCTTCGACAATCCGAGCGTCACCCGTAAAATAAGAAAGATCAAACAGTTGAAGTAGGAAAGTTAAACAGCAGCTTTTTTGTCTCAGTCGCCCCGGAAGTATTGATCGAACGCCCAGGACGCCAATACAAAGCCGAAGACGTAGCCAAAAAATTGCATGAGCCCGGGCACAGATTTCAGCATGTACCAGAAGGTCGCTAGCAGCACTATATCCAACGTACCCATTGATCATTCACGCGACAATCACAAAAACCCCTCGCAGAGCGTCTATTCAACTGTTCTTGCTCGGGGCAGGCGAATGAGCAGAGCAAAATAAATGCCGTAAGAAACTCCAACAAATTCTTCAGTAACAAAAGCAAAATCCCCTCGAACATTGCCCAGACTTGGACAATAGGTGAAAAATCAAACCAAACTTTACCACAACACTCAACGGGGACTAGGAAGGCAAGCAGTGAAAGTCAAAAAAGACAACAGTGGCTGCTTGGATAACTTGAGGATAAGGCGGGATCAGCGTCCGTGAAGTGCCTAGGATTATCCTCTACTCTGCGGGCCCGCCTTTTCGATGGTGACGCGGATGGCAATGCGACCTTCGGATAAAGTTTTTTTCCGGATATCGTCCCAATTGTCGGGAACACCGCGAATCTGGCGGTGCCAGTCGAGGACAATATCCATGGCCCGGGGGTGTTCGATTACCTCCGCTCTGCCGTCGATCTGGATGTAATTAGAGCCGTTAAACTTCTCACCGTAAACCAACAACGAGATCCGCGGGTCGCGTTTTATATTTTTGACCTTATAGGTCGAATCACGCGCAGTGATGATCACCTTCCCTTCGGCATCGATCACCGGCGAAACCAAGGTCATCTGCAGCGACCCGTCTTTCTTCCGGGCGACGAGCACGCCATGGTGGTTATCTCTCAAAAATGTTTGTGCGTCGGGAATTTGCATGGTTCCTCCAATGGGACAACGGATACTACGCGATCCGGTGGCCACTATTCAAGAATCAGTCGTGTCATTGTCTTGTAAACGGAAAAAAAACTGTTCGTAAGAACGATTCCTAATTGGTCACGCGGTTTGACTATTACGTTCTAATTCGAGCGGAGGCAGAGCGATGCTTTAGAGTGGAATAGGAGGCGAGTTGACAATCAAGCGGTCCCGAATTCTGGAACTTAAAGAATAACTTTACGTGCAGGGTCGGCGCCTAGTTAAGCTTTTTCTGTTGCGCCGCTGGGTTTGGCCTCTATGGCCACGGATTCTTTCTGGTTGGTGGCGGGCTTGCGATGGGCTTCGTGCTCCCGCGCTCGCAACGCATTCAGGCGCTCCCGGAACCAAGTTTTCTCGGGCCAGGCCCAGTTACGATCAGAGTTGGGGTCGAACTCCCGCGGTTTCATGACGTTCTGAGGATGGTTCAGCAATCAGCATGCCATATCCCGTAATCCGAAATTCCAACTGATTTTTAAGAAATCATTCGCATGACTGAACGAAAACCGTTACCTACCGTTACTTGTCGCCAAATTTTGAACGTTCAGCGAAAGATTAAACCGTGGCAAAGCAATAGACATAGACGCGTTTGTCCCGCGAGAGAGAACCGTGATTTTATTCGTGAGGGAAACCGTGATCGTAGAGTGTGATCCTAGCCGTAGCGAAAGAACCGAAAGAGCTCTCTGCGGGGAGATAACCGAGGTAGGACAAAAGAGGAAAAAAATGAAGAGTGTGGGACGTGATCGTGTTCGCCCTCCGAGGAAAATGGGTCACTTTTCCCAGCAGCGAACCCGAACGTTGTTTATGAAAAACTTTTCCAATTCAGGAATGACTTATCACAGTAGATCTTGTCGACATCTGATGGAACAGAGATGCCGCGGCTTTTTAAATAGTCGGCGATCGGTTTGAGAGGCAGGCCTATTGCGGCCAGGTAATCGCCGCGAATGGACTCGATCAAATTGCGCCCTTGCCCTTGGATCGAATAGGCGCCCGCTTTATCCAGCGATTCGTTACAAGAAAGATAGTCTTCGATCTCTTTCATCGAGTAGTCGTGCATCTTTACCGAGACTTCTTCGACGATCCTGAGACCTGGCCCCCCCAAATCATCGAGGACAGCGACGCTGGTGAAAATCCGATGTGTCTTTCCCGAAAGTAAGCGTAGCATTTGTTTCGCCTCGGCCATTCCGTCAGGCTTACCGATCTTGGTACCGTTAATGAGAATCATCGTGTCGCTGCCGACTACCAGGCTTTTCGGATGGTCGCTGGCAACCGATTGGGCTTTTCCGAGGGCAAAGTCGAGAACCTCCTCTGCGATGGGCCGATCGCTTAACCGGAGTTCATCAAACTCCGGAGCGATTACCTCGAAAGGCAAGCCGAGCAGTGCCATGATTTCACGGCGGCGCGGCGACGTGGAGGCCAGAATGATTCTCATGAAAACCAAGAAGCCGCGTTCGTGATTCGTGCATCGTGCTCGACGAGCGCGGAGTCGGCGGGCCGGATCCGCAAGCCGAGCCTTTCGGCATAGGCCCTGAGGCACTGGACGAGTTCTTCGATGTGGCTCACGCGCACCATCTGCGCGCGCAGCTCCGCCGCGCCGGGGGAATCGTAACAGTACCAGGCCAGATGTTTGCGCATACCGACAAAACTTTGGATCATGCTGTGTTTTTCAAAATGACGGCTATGCTCCAGCAAGACGCGAAAGCGCTCCTCCAGCCCGACGGACGGGGAATCGATAGTTACGCCGGCACCGGAGCGCAACGCCTGCTTCACCTGCTCCTTGGCTCTAAAGATCCACGGATTGCCCTGGGCGGCGCGCCCGAGGAGAACACCATCGACGCCGGTTTCACGGACGCGGCGGCAGACCGCCACGGTGTCTCTTAGATCACCGTTGCCGAGAATCAGGGTCGCGGAATTACTCGCAATCTCAACGGCGCGCCCGATCGCATTCCAATCGGCGTCGCCCTTGTAACCCTGCTTGAGAGTGCGGCCATGAAGGGTGACGGCCGCTAGATTCTCCGCTAGCAACGTTTGCATCCACTCCTCCACGACGATGCAGTCGTAGCCGATCCGCGTCTTCACCGACACTGGGATCAGGCACCGCTTGCCTAACACCTCCCTTCCACTCAAGCGGTTGGCAAAGTCGATCTTTGCAGCGACCTCCGGCTCGATGCCTAGCTCACCAAGAGTCTGTCCATCGCGCCAATCTTGAATGCCTTGCCGCACGCTTTGGATAATCGCCCGGGCCAGTTCCGGCGTGCGGATCAGGGCCGCACCGCTACCCTTGGCCGCAACTTTTTTTGCCGGGCAACCCATGTTGATATCCAAGCCATCAAAGCCAAGCGCACAAACGATATGCGCGACCTTGTAGAACATTTCCGGCGTGTGGCCATAGATCTGCGCAACCACCGGACGCTCGATCTCGGAATACATGAGGTCTCTCATCAGGGTGTGTGGCGCGTGGAACGCGGCCTCGACGTTGACAAATTCGGTAAACGTAACATCCGGACCGCCGTGCTTGGCTGTGATGAAGCGAAAGGAGGCGTCGGTGACACCGTCCATGGGAGAGAGCCCGATGATGGGCTTATCTATCTTCTGCCAGAAATTCATGTTGCCGTCCGTTAAGGTACCACGACCCAATACCCCTTCAAATAGGAAGAGGAGCCTCACAAGGAAAAGACCGCTTTGTGATCATAATCGGAAGCATCTTGCCGCACGTTCTTACAGGTATAGAATGGATCTGGTTCTCCGTCATGAAGATCGCTCAGATCACCAGTGTGTATATCTCCGTTCCACCGAAGACACACGGCGGAACGGAACGTATCGTCTACCACCTCTGCCAACAGCTGGATCGGCGCGGGCACCATGTGGAGCTTTTTGCTTCGGGAGATTCGCAGGTCACCTGCAGATTGCAAGCAGTCTTGCCGGTCGCCACCCAGTACGATCCTCAATCGACCTTTTACCTGGAAAAGGAGTATGAGGCGCGCAACACCTACAATCTTTATCGCCAAGCCGAACGTTTCGACGTCATTCATGCTCACTGGACCACCCTCGCCCCCTATTTTTCAACGCTTACGACGATTCCCACCCTGGTCACCTACGCTTATATCGAGAAGGAACTGCACCAATATTATCAGGAACACTTTCCACATTGCCTTCCGGTATGTGTCAGCCACGCTCAAGCAAACATGCTGGGGGACGATTCGATTCCGGTTGTTTATAACGCGGTGGATCTAGACGAAATTCCTTTTAATGACCGGCCGGAAGATTTCTTCATGATCGTCGGCCGCATGACCCCCGGGAAAGGCATTGCCGAGGCAATCCGCATTGCCAAGAAGGCCAAAGTGAAGCTGCTCATTGTCGGCCACGTCACCACCCACCTACCCTGGAGCGAGGAGTACTTTTTAAAGGAAATCAAGCCGCACATCGACGGAGATCGCGTTCATTATATCGAGCGCATGGCCTATCACGACATCGTGCAAACGATGGGGAAGGCCAAAGGCTTTCTCTTTCCGCTGCAGTGGGATGAGCCTTTTGGCATGGTGGTCATCGAAGCGATGGCGGCGGGAACGCCGGTGCTGACGTACGGCCGCGGCTCGATGCCCGAATTGATCCAGAACGGCGAGACCGGCTATCTGGTGGAAAATGAGGAACAGATGGTCGAAATGACACATCGGGTCGCAACCGTGGATCGCGCACGCTGTCGGAGTTGGGTGCAGCAGCGTTTTTCTGTAGAGCAGATGGTGGAGGGCTACGAGAAACTTTATCGAAAGGCGACCCGCGGACGCTGGAACCGGAAGGGCGACGCGGAGCGGCCTCATGCCCGGTAGAGCATGGAATCTCAAGCGGCTACGGAGCGAGAGCAGCTATTGGCGCTCGTGCATTCTGATCACAGCGGCTCATCTCGATCTATTCGGTTGGATCGGTAAGCAAGAAAAAAGCCCCAGAGCTCTGACGGCTCATTTCGGCGGCAGTGCCGTCGGATGGGAGATCTTTCTCAATGCGCTCTGTAGCATGGGTTTGCTGCGAAAGCACGGCGGCAAGTATGCCAATGGTGCTTTCGCTGCCCGTCGTCTCAGCCGGGGCGGCGCGACTTCCCTACTGCCCGCTTATGACGCCTGGAACATTTGGGGCGGACTCGCCTCTGCCCTTACCCTGGGAAAGCGACCCGCGATGCAGCGGCCTTTCGTTTCCGATCGGCGCAAAGCCGAGCGGTTGCTTCATAGTTTGGATGTCGACGCTCGGGAGATCGCAACCTTTCTTATCAAGAAATTACCGTTGAGCAGCTCAAGAACACTGCTGGATGTGGGCGGCGGGCTGGGAACTTTTTCCGTTGCGTTTTGTCGACACTATCCGAAACTGCGCGCGACGCTCATCGAACATCCTCATGTTCTTCCTCTGGCGCGTCGGGCTGTCGTAGAATCCGGTATGGCAAGAAAAGTGCAAATAGTCGGGGCGGATTTCTCACGGGATGCTCTGCCACAGGGATTTGATACCGTATTCGTCTCCAACGTTCTGCACGCCCAGAGCGTCGTTGTGAACCACGCCCTACTGCGTAAGCTCCAGCGCTGTTTGAACCCCCACGGCCAACTGATCGTCCGTGACGTATTCATGAACCGGCAGCGCACGGCACCCGAGTGGAGCACGCTCTTTTCGGTCCTGCTACTTTTGCACACGCCACAAGGCCGCTGCTATGCGCTCGACGAGATCCGCACATGGCTACGTCAAGCCGGATTTTCACGGATAAGGGGGCCCTTCCGCTCCAGCCCACTTCCATTTGATCCGGACTCCGTCTTAATCGCAACAAAGACGAATAGGAAGTGAGCAACCGAGAGTTGTGCGCCTCATCTCATTACTCCCATTGTGATTCTAAAGATCTGACGCCAGAGTTCCACGGGTGCCCCAATCTTCCTTATCGATATCTTGAAAGAGGATGTGGAGCGAGTCGGGCTTTACATTAACCACCTCCTCGAAGTCTTTGGAGATCCTGCGCACCAGTTCTTTTTTCTGCTCCTTGGTTCTTCCCTTGTACATATGAATGTGCACTACCGGCATATTCACCTCCGTTATTGAAAAGATAAATGCAGCATTATGCGAGCGAAAGAAATTACGCAAGCGGTGAACGGAAGGCGGATTTATGAAAACGGTGCTTGCGCTACCGCTCTAATGTCTCCTTCCCCACCACCGCCAGCAAGGTCGCTGACACGGCCAACAGGGGCGCGTAGAACAGGAAAGGCACGCCCGGGTTGAATGTGTTGGCGAGATAGCCGCCGAACAAGGGGGCCAGGCTGCTCCCCAATTCGGCCACCGTGCGACGCACTGCTTGCAAACGTCCGCGCACGTGGGCCGGCACGACGTCGTAGGTTGAAGTCGCAACGGAACCCAACGATAGACCTTGCGCCAGGCCAGCAACAGCCACGAGAAAGGCCAGCTGCATGAAGCTGCTCGTCAGCGGAATCAAGACAAACACCAGAGCCGGAATGCCCGTGCTTGGCACCGTACACCATTTTCTTCCGACACGGTCCATGATGAAGCCCGCGGGGATAATCATCGTAATGACAATTATGCCGGAGATCGTAAACAGCATGCCGATCTGCGTTGGTGAAAGCTGAAGGTAAGCACCGGCATAAAGCGGCAGCATACTTTGCACGATGATTCTCTGTGATTGGCTGGAGAGGGTCGCCAAGCAAAGCGCAAGATAAGTAGCCCTCAAGTCGGGGTGAATCTCTTTGAACAGATCCCCAAGCCTCAGGACTCGCCGCTTCAGGGCCGCCAAACCCCAACCGGCGAGCGGATCCGCAACTTTTTTTGTCGCTGGCGTCACTGGAAAGTCGGGGCCGGCGAGGCCCAGAAAAACCGAAAGCGCAGTGGCAATGG
>Ga0209814_10000740_pt1 | contig 11066 bp, 11 predicted proteins | sample SoiMetdeltSBSDD1_FD_187597 | JGI IMG/M metagenome (GOLD analysis project Ga0209814, IMG submission 187597) | Bulk soil microbial communities from a Populus tree surrounding site in Tennessee, USA - Soil MetaG P. deltoides SBSDD1 (SPAdes) (version 2) | ecosystem: Environmental > Terrestrial >... | reverse complement strand
CAACTCGGCCACTACCGAACCGGCAGCACGGGGACACATCGAAATTTCTATGACGGCGGAAACTTGATGCACGTTGCCGGCGGTGCACCGGGTTATGATGGAAAGATTTACCACATCGTCGACATTTCGGATCCGACAAAACCCGAGCGACTTTCCTACTTTGCGCTCGAAGGGCAGAAGCAAGGCGCGCCGAAGACCGGGGCCAAGCTATCGCTCCACGGACCGGCTCATATCGAGGCTGACCGAGCCTATCTGCCCTACGGCGACGGTGGCGGGATTATTCTCGACATTTCGGATATTAAGAATCCGCGGATGATCAGCCAGCTCGCGTTTCGCGGCATTACTGCGACTCAGGGGATCCATACCTTTCTTCCATTGCCGCGCCGCAAGATTGCCTTGATCAATGACGAAGCCATTCGTGAGCATGGCGATGAAGATTTAAACTTGGCCGGTATCGTTGACATCAGCAACGAGAAACAGCTCCGATTGATCTCTCTCTTTCCCCTGCCCGAGCCTCCGCCGGAGAGCGGATTGAAGAACTTCTACGAAAAAGGCGGCCGCTTCGGGCCCCACAATCAGCACCATCCAAATCACCAAGCTTGCCTGGAGGAACGCGACGACATCGCTTATCTCACATACTTTAACGCCGGCTTAAGGGTCTACGATATCCGCGACGCGCGCACGCCGAAAGAGATCGGCTATTTTACACCGCCCGATCCAAAGATAAGAATCGGCACCAAGCCCAGCCGGCTAGTTGCGCAAACGGAAGACGTTTTGGTCGATCGGCGTGGCTGTATTTATATCAGTGACAAGAACCTGGGGATCTATATTCTACGGATTAGGACAATCTGGCCTTACGCCGACCTATGAGGCGGGCTGACCTGTAGAAGTTACGGCATCAAATGAGTTGAAATACTAACAGCGTGGCGGAAGCAGCCGATAACAAGAATTGGAAGCGTCTGAACATTTCTGTCACGGATAAAGAATCGGGCGCCGTGATCGAATACAAAATCCATTTCTACCGGAAGCGCAATGGATGGTATGATGAGGTTCGTTATGACAGCCACGAAATCAGAAGAGGAAGGAAGACTCTTGCACCTCACCTGCACATGAAGCTCGGTACTCCGTTTAAGGATTCGCAGGAGGGTGAAGCAGAGCTCAGACGAATAATTGACGGCATACTGCCGGAACTCAAGGAGATAACCCGATGAGCCGCATCCTAGCCATCAAGGGAACCGAAGGTGAAAGAGAAGTCGATTATGCTGCCCTTTCGCTGAAGGAAATTCAAAAAAGGATCAAGGCCTATGAGAAACAATATGGCAGCTACGCCAAATTGTTAAGGGGTTACGATTGCGAGTCTGGAACCCCGGAAGACTATCTCGTCCTAATCGACTGGGAATGCCTCTTAGCTGAAATCAAAGGCAGAAAAAGAGCAAAACTTTCACTGATTCGGGGCGGCAAGAAAAAACCCCGGTAACCCGCAACAGCGTCAACTCCATGTCACACATGGGGACAGACGGCTCGCCTATATTAGTAGAGGATCTCAACCTTTTAGCGGCAGTGCACTCAGGCGTTTCATTTCTTTTCCGGCGTCATCGACTCCGGAAAATACTTCGACGGCGCCCAGACGTTTACGGTAAAGTTGCGACAGCCAAGGATACGTAGCTCGCGCATAATGCGGATATAATCAGCCGAATCGATGAAGTCACGCCAATTATCCAGCGTCTCGAAATCGACGGTGATGGCGACATGAGGCGTGACCTCGAGGGGGTTACGGTAGTTGCGAATCTCGATCACGCCCTGATGAGAAAGCGTTGTCGGTAGCCAGTCGTTTTTTGCTTTGTTAGCGTAAATTGTCAGATTGGCTTTTTGATCCGGAAGGTCCCATTGAATGACGAAGTGCACCATTATTGAATCCCCCGTACTAAGCCACCGTCGATTTGAATCGTCGTGCCCGTGATATAGCTTGCGCGCTCCGACCCCAAGAACACAATGAGGTCCGCAGTTTCTTCCGCTGTGCCATAGCGTCCCAAAGGAACTTCTGCAGCCATCTCGCGGTTGATCTCTTCTACAGACCGCTTCAAGCGCTCCGCACGCGCTTTATTTAGCTTCTGTGCGCGTTCCGTGTCGATCCGCCCCGGGCAAACGTTATTGATCAGAATGTTATCCTTCGCCAGCTCCCGTGACAGCGTTTTCGCCATGCCGATGACACCGCTCCGAATCGCGTTAGAGAGAACGAGACCGGCGATGGGCTCCTTGACCGAATAGGAAGTGATATTGATAACCCGGCCTCCCCCCACTTTGCGCATGTGCGGCACCGATTCACGAGTCATTCGCATCGTGCTCATGAAGCTCAATCGAAAGGCGTTGTCCCAATCTTCATCGGTGAACTTCATGAATTCTCCCGGGGGCGGCCCGCCGGCGTTGTTCACTACGATGTCCAACCGGCCGAAGTGCTCGACTGTCTTGGAGACAAATTTCTGGATATCTTCCGCTTTTGTCATGTCGGCCATCATTGACAAGACCTCTCCGCCGGTTTCCTTTCGAATCATCTCAGCGGCTTCGTTCAGCGCTCCCTCACCGCGGGCACAGATGCCGACCTTGGCGCCCTCGCGCGAGAAGCCCAAGGCGGTGGCTCGTCCCATGCCCTGGCTTGCGCCCGCCACCAGCGCGACCTTACCTTTCAGTCCAAGATCCATCCTCGATCCCCCTAATCTTTTGAAGTGTGCCGGATACTATCAGACCCACCTAAGAGGGTCAAAAAGGGTAGATGAACCAGAGGTCAGAGGTCTGCAGTCAGAAGTCGTGTCGCAAAGAAACCAGATCAGAAGTCAGCGTTTAAGAAATGGACCGGGATTCTTAATCATGCTGCCGAGCATTTTGCCAACATGCTGGGACAGCGCAGTCAGTTCTGTGTGGCACTGAACCGTGATGTACTCGCAGTCTTTTGCAAAATCCAAAGACGAATCGGTCTCGCTGTTCTCACCGTCACAATCGGTCAACTTGCTTACAAAGTGAGCCTCATAGCTTCTTTTGGACCATGCTTCCCGCAGGTTCAAGCAAACGAAGCGTGACGAGCGTCTAATTTGACCAGTTAGAGCGAAACGCTCTTCGTCAGGGAATGTTTTGGTAAGCCGGAAGATCGTAATTGCTAACTGATAGGCTTTCTTGTACACGTCCAAGTCTTTAGCTGAATTCAGTTTCATCGCGGCTCGGCATGATTTTTGACTTCCGACTTCTGAACTCTGATCTCACTTCTGCTGCCAGTAAATGTTGTCGCGAAACTCGGGATGGAGACGTTTGATATAAAGGCAAAGCATGCCGTGCACGCCCAGCTGGCGCAACTTTCGGGGATCTCCGGCTCTCAGAGCCGCTTTTTCTTCGTCGCTGAGATCGTATTCCCCCATTACGGATTCGAAATCTGATAGTGCTTTCTTAACACACGACTCGTTCATTTTGAGATCAAAGAGTAAACGGCTCAGATGATAGCAACTCACATTCACCTCCAGTCCAGCTTCGAGTTCCTAGTCCAAAGTCTGATTTCTGAAAAAATCTTTTCGCAGGCTGCTCAAAAAGCTCTCAGAGGCGAGGCGCGCGAAAAATCGACGAGCGGAGGCGTACTCTGGCGGTACGTTGGAGCGAGGCGATTGAGCGCAACGAAGCATATGAGGCTTTTTCAGCAGCCTGCTAGAGTTTCCAGCTTACGAACCCCCAACCCGTGGCGACGAGATCCGGCATGTAAGAGGTATAAGAAGCTCTGGCGTCGCCAACGGTGCCGACAACTACCATCCAGTTGAGAAATTCGCTATCCCCCGCTTTTAACAGTTCCTCGACAGAGTAGTCGGCCAAGTTTGGTCCTTTGCCCAATCGCATAACTTCCAAAAGTTTATGATCGAATTGCGTATCGATCTCACCGATGCGTGGTGAGCCGGGAAAGTGGGATAAACCGCCAGTGGCAAGAATTGCCACGCGCTCCGGCGAGTTCGTGGCAACCTCTCGGATCAGCTGACCGACTTGATAGCAGCGCTTAGGCGTCGGCGCCGGATCGACCCAGGTGTTGACGTAAATGGGTAGAATCGGGATCTTGGGTTCAGGCAAAAGGAAATAAAGCGGCACGTTTTGCGTGTGCTGTAATTCGATGTGTTCACCAAAGGAGAAATCAATCCCATTATCCATCCCTGCGCGCACGATGGCGCGTCCAAGCTCCTTGTGGTTTCGATAGTGAAACTTATGCCTGGTAAATTGTCCTTTGACCTCATCAGCTAGGGTTACGAAAAACGTCGGGATGTTGTTCCAGAAAAAATTGACAAACTGATCGTTGGCTACGACGATCAGCACATCGGGCTTCGCTTGCTCTAGATCGGCACGAAGCACGGCAAACGCCTCTTCGGCATCCTTTCTAAGCTTTTTCTGTTTTTCTAGAGTGGGCCGGGTGGTGGAGCCCTGCGACGCCATGCTGTAATGGAGGTTCATGAAGTCTTCCCACTCGGCGCCGGGTTCGAGAAGAATGTTAGGAGCATGGCTCGCCGCCAATGCGGAGACTAAAGGCATTGTTCACTCCTCCTATTGTTTTGGAAACGACCCTTTATAGGATCCTGTATCCTCTCACCGACCAATACACCAACAAGACAACAACGACAACCGAGATAATCGGGTGTTCCAAAACCCAGTTGAGTCCTGGTTCCAAGGCATAACGGAGTGTAAGATCAAAAAATTTGTTGAGCCGTTCCATATATCGCGCTCCCTTCTTCGAATCACTTAAGCGGGTTACAAACCTCCTTATGATAATAGAACGCAACCGTCTCGAAAAGGCTAAAATCCTGAGCCTGCGGGGCTACCATACATCCGTCTCTTCATTCTGCTTGAGGGGAAACCGGATCAAAGGACGTTGTAAAGCTCAACTGGCCCCCGGATATTGCAAAATTTGAGTACTTACAGAACCTTGCGGGAATATTTGGGTATTTGACCTCGCGTTCCCTCGGCAACGAAAATCACTGTGCAGCCAAAACGTAGAGACGATAGGCGGCAAAGGCGACTGTATCTTGAGGGTTGGGGTGTGGCCAGGGACAGAATCGAACGGCCGGCACGAGGATTTTCAGTCCTCGTACAGTACCGAGACTATGTGTCACTATTGGTCACCAAGTGAATGAATTCAACTCGTTTTGCTGGTTACGCTACGAGTCAATTTACCGATTCGAACACATAGTAACATATAGTTCTGGCAAAGTTGTGGCAGAGTCAGTGAACCCGTTCGACCCAAAATCGACTCAACCCAGCCATTAAATAAGTTTTTGGTGAGCCGCCGGAAACTCGAACTCCGAACCCGCTGATTAAGAGTCAAGTCAGGAGCGGACCAAAACGGAGCATTAACAAACAAATCCAATAATATCCATCTCGGCCGCCTCTGTATTCGACAATGGCAGGTACTTGTTCTGCCCAGGTTCAGGCACAAAACGAGCACAGCCGGGATCGGCCCTCGCCTTGCGGGCGTGCTTAGCGGATACTAATATTATCCACAAAAGCCGGTCTGTATATTACTGGTTAGGCGAAACCAATGAACCGACTCACAGCAATTCTTATCGTTTCAGCCGCAGCTTTCGCGGCTGCTTCGGGCTGCAGCCAGCTCCGTGTGATATCTGAAGCGCAACTGCTCGAGTACGCGTCGACGCCGTACAACAAGGGCACGCACGGTGCTCCGCGACAAATCCTCGGCGTCTTGAACGACGTCAACGTCGTCGTGGATTTCGTCTGTTCAGACCTCTGTCCCGCCTATACGGTTAGGATCATTCATTTCGACGTCGAGCCAGATGCGCGCTGCGCCGAAGTTGGAGGCGTCGAGAGGGAGGTTATTGTGCCTGTCGCAATTACCGCGAGGTCGAAGGCGTTCTGCTTTCCCGAGGTTTTGACGCGAAATTGGAATGCCTATATCAGGTGATCGCGGTCGCCTACCGGTTGCAGCGGACGGTGATGGATAAAGTGCCAAGGCACATAGGTCAGCGCGCCGCCGCTGAACCGGGTCGTTAGACCGCGTATGGAGAAAGACATCGAAGTCTGCTGACTGAATATCAGATGTTCCAATGCAACATGGTTGCTTCACCCTGTACGGTGATACATGCTGGCCAGACGAATATTTGTTGCCGGTTAAGAGCTCGAAAGGAAAAACAACGAAATACTTCTGGTCCGAGGCGCACAAGAAAAAAATGTGTCAGGAACATGAGTGATAACCAGAAGGCTGGTGAGCAATCAGCATAACCCCCCAAAGAACGGTGATGCGGTTACAGACCTTGTTGGATATCCCGTATGGCATAGCGAATGGGCGTTTGCTTTCACTTGATGCATTAAGGCCGGAGCGTGACTTCGGAGTTGCGCTTCCAGTTGTCCTCTGGCTGCACGGCGGCGGCTGGTATTCCGGCAACAAGCGCAACGCCATTGACAAACACATGCTGGATTTCCTGGTGCGCAGCGGATTTGTCGTCGCCAGCGCCGAGTACCGTCTCTCCGACGAAGCGGCCTTTCCGGCCCAAATCCACGATGTCAAGGCTGCTATCCGCTGGCTCCGCGCCCGGCCCGAGGTCCTGGGTATCAATCCCGAGCGCGTCGCCCTTGCCGGATTTTCTGCAGGCGCACACTTGGCGGCGTTAGCGGCGACCACGGTCGGCGTACCAGAGTTAGAAGGGGAGTCGGGATCGCCCGGCTATTCTACGCACGTGCAGGCCGCGTTTGCCATGGCCGCCCCAACAGACTTCACGCGGAACCTCGCGGCGACTGACCCGTCGCTCAACCCGAACTCGGTCGGTGGTTTGACCCCCGAGCAGCGATTGCTTGGGGGGCGCATTGAGGAACGTCCCACGCTTGCCCGTCTTGCCAATCCGGCCACATTCATAAAACAAGATACGCCGCCAATCCTCCTCATCCATGGGAGTGATGACGAAATCGTTCCTGTCTCGCAAGCGGAGTATTTGTACCAAGCCCTAGATAGTAGCGGTACCGAGGTGACCTTTATTCGGGTCGAAAGGGGCAACCATGGATGCTGGCCAGCCGGACAGCTGTATCCGAGCAAGCCGATCCCATCCAGGCTTGAGCGCTGGATGCTGGGGTTCTTAGAGAAGCACCTTCAGGGAAAGCCGGGCTTTAAACTTCATGGAGTACACCGCATTGATGCTAAGGAAGTAGACAAGGCCGATTGAGATAAGCCCGCGGCGGCATCGAATCGGAAATGCCCTGCTGACTGAGCACACGGTTTTTGCCTTTTCTTCGCGATCAGAATCAGCTTGGCGGCGATGATCTCTCAGGTAAGGTAAAGCTGAAGGTAGAGCCTTTGCCGACCTCGCTTGTCACCCAGATTCTTCCCCCATGCAGTTCGACAAACTTCTTGGCTAAGGTTAACCCAAGTCCCGTTCCCTCTGTCTTGTGCGCGTAGTCGGAGCCCACTTGGCGGAATTCCTCGAAGATCCTTGCCTGGTCTTCCGAAGCGATGCCGATGCCAGTATCGCTGACTGAAATCTCCACAGAACCATCAGCCTGCCTGGCGTTAATTCCGATTCGTCCGCGCTCAGGGGTGAACTTCACCGCGTTGGATAGCAGATTGAGAAGAACCTGTTTGATCTTTCTCTCGTCGCCGACGAAGTCGCCAAGTCGCTCGTCAACTGTAACGTCGAGATTGATGCCGTGCTTTGTGGCTCGCTCGCGCACGAAGGTGCGTGCGTTGTCGATGGCCAATGGAAGATCAAATGTAGCCAGCTCCAGCTCCATCCGGCCAGCCTCCACCTTGGACAGATCGAGAATCTCATTGATCAAAGAGAGCAAATGGCGACCGGAGGAAAGTATGTCGTCTGTGTACTCGGCTTGTTTCTCGTTTAGCTCGCCGAACATTCGCTCCCCCAAGACTTCAGAAAAGCCGATAATGGCGTTGAGCGGCGTTCTAAGCTCATGCGACATGTTGGCGAGGAACTCAGACTTGTGGCGGTTGGCGGCTTCGATCTGGCGGCTCTTGTCCTCGATTTCACGGAACAGCCGGGCATTTTGGATCGCGAGAGCGGATTGAGTAGCGAAGGTTTGCAATAGGTTTACAACTTCCGGCGAAAAATTGCCGGTTACACGGCGGTAAACCGTCAACGCGCCCATTGTCCGCTGCTCTAGAAGAATTGGCACCGCGAGGAGCGATTGATAACCAAGCCGAGCCAGAAGGGAACGTATCCGTGTATAACGAGGTTGCCGCTCATCAAGTAGGTCGACGACTTGAATCGGTGCCCTCGTGGCCGCTGCTCCACCGGTAGACCCCTCACCTAGACGAAGCGGCGTTGCTCGATAGACCTCGACCAGTTCTTCTTCCATTTTATGACTGGCCCGAACGCGGAACTCTTGCGTGGACTCATCATAATCAAAGATGATGCCGCAACTAGTACCAGAAAGTTCGACCGCATGGCGCACGATGGTGCTGAGTACCGTCTGGAGATCCAGAGTCGAGCTAACCGCTTGGCCGACTTCGCCCAGCGCTTTCAGTTCTCCGACCGATCGCGCCAACTCGCGCGTACGGGCTTCGAGTTCTTGAAACAGTCGCACGTTTTCTATGGCGATCACCGCTTGGGCTGCAAAGGTCTCAAGCAGTTTGATCTGCTTTTCGGTAAACGGGCGGACCTCCATGCGGCGGATATGAATCGTCCCGATGGGAATTCCCTCGCGAAGTAATGGCGTGGCCAGCACCGTCCGAACGCCGAGGCTTCTAGCGAAGGGCGCTAGGAGGTCGTCTAGCTCTGCTGCTAAGTCATGAATGTGAAGGGTTCGCCGGTCAATCACGGTTCGGCCGGGTATAGAGCCACGATCTATTGACGTTAGAGGCTCACTACCCCGCCGTGTCGGCAGCGACCCGTAACGGGCCCCTGATCGAAGCTTGTCGCCATCAATGCGATGAATCACCGCGTCGGTTGCATCGCACAGCCGCGCCGCATTCTCCGCCACCACATCCAGCACCGGCTGAATATCGGTAGGCGAGCTGGCGATGACGCCTAGAATTTGGCTTGTAGCTGTTTGTTGTTCCAACGCTTCAGTAAGTTCCTTGAACAATCGCACGTTCTCGATGGCAATGACTGCTTGATCGGCGAAGGTTTCGAGAAGCTTGATCTGCGCCGGAGTGAAGGGGCGCACCTCGATGCGACGCGCAGTCAGCGTTCCAATGAGTTCTCCCTGCTGACGAAGAGGAGCGGCCAAGAAGGTGCGGTAGTTACCCAAGGACCCCAACATTGGGAAATCGTTCTGCGCGCGGATGTCCGGAATGTGGAGCGCGCCATGCTCGCGCATCCAGCGATACTGTAGCTCATCAATACTGATCTCAACGCGCTTAATGGGCATGGGACCAAAATGAGCCCGCGGTACCATAATGTCGCCCTCGCGGAGTCGCAGCACCACGTCATCGACCCCACAAACTCGTGTAGCACTCTCGACGATGGCGTCGAGGACCGGCTGCACGTCCGTCGGCGACCGGCTGATGATGCCAAGCACCTCCGAGGTCGCCGTCTGATGCTCCAGGGCCTCCCGCAGCTCTGCGTTGCGTTCCTGGATCTCTTTGAACAACCGGACGTTTTCGATGGCAATCACGGCTTGGTCGGCGAAGGTCTTGAGGAGTGCAATTTGCTTGTCTGTGAAAGGTTGAACTTCCATGCGACGAACCCCAATTACACCGACGGGAACACCCTCGCGTAGCAAAGGTGTGGCAAGCATGGTTCGAAAACCTCTCTGTATGCCGGTACTCTTGGGATATTCGTCTACGCCCGCTGCGAGGTCAGGAACGTGGATCGTCTGCCGGTCTACAACAACTCGACCTAGTAGAGAGTCGCGATCTAAGGCCCACTCAAACCCGAGTGGACTACCCGGGATTGGTCCGTAGCGGGCAACCTGACGAAGGACGCCACCATCCACCTGAGCGATGTTAGCGTCCGCCGCTCCGCAGAGACGCGAGGCATTCTCTGCGACCACGTCCAAGACCGGCTGGATATCCATTGGCGAGCTGGCAATCACGCCCAAAATTTGACTCGTGGCAGTTTGCTGCTCCAACGATTCCTTGAGTTCGTTGAACAGCCGCACGTTCTCAATGGCGATCACAGCCTGGTCGGCATAGGTCTTGAGAAGCGCGATATGTTTTTCTGAAAAAGGACGGAACTCTAGTCGCCTTATGTTAATTACTCCAATTGGTGTTCCCTCTCGGAGCATCGGCATACTAAGGAAAGTGCGTGCGCCACTACGCTTTTGAGTGAACTTACTGTCGGGAAACTCGTTTTCTACTTCCGCCGCGAGATCATGGACATGAATCGCTTGCCTCTCTATTATAGCTCGGCCTGGAATGCTGCCTCGGCTCACAATTGGATCTTCCATTCCGCCCGGCGGGATTCGCCCATAATGGGCTACAAGCCGAATCACATTACCATCAAGGCGGCGGATAATAGCGTCGTCTGCCTCACACAGCCGAGCGGCACTCTCGGCGACGGTATCCAGCACTGGCTGCAAATCAGTCGGCGAGCTGGCAATGACGCCCAAGATTTCACTCGTGGCAGTTTGCTGCTCCAAGGTTTCGGTGAGCTGACGGTTACGATCCTGCAACTCTTTGCCAGTCGCGCTCTCCCGCTGCAAAGATTCGGCGAGTTGCTGGCGTAGCTCCGCAATCGTCTGCGCTGCTTGTTCAGCCACAGACGTTTTCACCACAGAACCGCGCAGTTTTGCCCTCTTATTTTTAGAGCCTTTTTTGGTCGTGGTCGCCATAAAAACAAAAAGACCGAAGCGGAAATGTTGGTCGCGGGAGAAACTAGAACTATGACAGGATCGAGTTAGCGCTGTAGCAACAGCTCCCCAGCGGCTGAGGTGACTTTTACTTCAGGTGGTTGCTGGCGTCAATGTCTGCTCAAACGTCGATAGAAGCCCATAAAAAGCAAGCACGTCGAACACAGCGACCAAAACCTGACCGACACGAGGATTGTTAATCCTCGTTGGGGTCCACCTATTCTCGCCGCGCTCTCACCCAATTTAATGATTGGAACAAATAGCGACAAATAGTTCTGGCAAAGTTGTAGCAAAGT
>Ga0209814_10000736_pt1 | contig 11102 bp, 8 predicted proteins | sample SoiMetdeltSBSDD1_FD_187597 | JGI IMG/M metagenome (GOLD analysis project Ga0209814, IMG submission 187597) | Bulk soil microbial communities from a Populus tree surrounding site in Tennessee, USA - Soil MetaG P. deltoides SBSDD1 (SPAdes) (version 2) | ecosystem: Environmental > Terrestrial >... | reverse complement strand
TGGAATGTTGGAATACTGGGTTTAGATACATTATTCCATTTTTCCACCATTCCACTTTTCCAATCCTTACTACTGACTGAGCGCCACAAAACATATGAGCCTTTTTCTATGTTTCTCCTTTAGCCTATTCGTCCTTATCTTCCCTGCCCTGGTGTTTGGCGCGGCTGCTCCGGTCCGCGTAAAGATCGGCACCGCATCGTTCAGCAGCAGCACGCTCAGTCTCTGGATCGCGCAGGAAGAGGGAATCTTCACTAAGCACGGCATCGAAGCGCAAACCATTTTGATTCGCGGCGGGCCGACCCTGGTAGCAAGTTTGATGGCTGGCGACATTGATAGTGCCTTTACCTCAGGTGTATCCGTGCTCGGCGCTGCTGCGCAAGGTACCGATGTCAAAATGCTCACCTCCATATCGAGCCGGGTGAGCTGGAAATTAATGGCGACGCCGCAGACCAAAAAAGCGGCGGATTTGCGCGGCAAGCGTTTCGGCGTTCAGAGCATTGTCGGCAGTACCTGGATGTATTCAATGCTGGCCTTGGAGCAACTCGGATTGGAGCCGAAACGGGACAATATAAGCTTTTTCCCAATCGGCGACCCTGTCACCATGGCTCATGCATTGGAAACGGGTAGGATCGACGCGGTAGTGCTAGACCCGGTGTTGAGCCGTGGGCTCATGAGTAAAGGCTTTTCACTTCTGCTGGATCTATTTCAGGCTAAGGTCTTTTTCCCAGGCTTGGGGTTGGGAGTAAGCCGGGCCTATCTGGAGCAAAACGACTCGACCGTAGAGAGAGTTGTGACTGCGTTAACGGAAAGTCTCGCGTTCATTCAAGTGCCGGCGAACAAACCCATCGTACTGAAGAGCATGATGAAGAATCTAAGAATGACCGACTCAGTCGCGGCGGAGAATGGTTACCAGGACCAACTGCTTACGCTGAACCGTAAGCCTTATCCAACGCTGGAAGGTTTGCGTAATGCGCAAAGGCTGATGGCACTGCAAAATCCGAAAATTGCTGGCCTCAAAATGGAAGATCTGATCGATTCGCGCTTTGTTCGCAAACTCGACGAACAAGGTTTCATCGATAAGCTCTACAGGGCCGACTCAAGTCGATAGTAGTGGCTTCGACGTAGTGGAATCGAGCTGGGGCGTGATGGTTTTGATGAGAAAAGAAGGGCTCTTCGCCGCTTATGGTCCGCTCTCATGAGAAAAATTCCCGGGACAAAAGCGTCCATGCTGGACAGTGATGTAGGCGGGTGCATGAACACGAAGACACAAACAGTCCCTTTGTTTGTGCGTCCGTTTTATGTATATCGGTAAGTCACAGAATAGTCTCGCAAATTCTGTTAAGCGGATTCGACGGCAAAAGCAAGATGTCAGCTAACCATGATAAGCTGTGACCCTCTCATGGAGGTCGATCGCAAATGGAAAGCCGTCAGGTAGTAGGTTTAACCGGTGCCCTCGTGCTTTTCATTGGGGTGTTCACCCCGATCGTCAGTGTCCCGACAGTCGGTTACATTAATTACTTTCAAAACGAAAAGATGGACGGGGTGGTCATTCTAAGCCTCGCCTTGATATCCTTCTTACTGCTGCTCGTTAAACAATACCGCGGCCTCTGGTTCACGGGGCCGGTTTCTTTCGCGGTTTTGCTATTCACATTTATTAACCTGCAAATTAGAATCTCTGAGATCAAGGACAAATTAGGCGTCGAACTTGCCGGCAACCGTCCCCCTGGATTGGCTGATTTGGCGATCCGATCGGTGCAGATTGAGTGGGGGTGGTCAGTGCTAACTATTGGAGCTGCTTTCATTGTATGGGCGGCTGCCAACAAGTTCGTCTCAGTCGCGAGAGGGGCCGCGTACCGGAGAACGCGTACTTTGGATCCTAAGCCTCTTTTCTCCGATCCTGTCAGGGATGACACTTCGGTATTCACCTACATGTGCCCGACGTGTCATTCGTTCCAAAGATCGGATGTGACAGGATGTCCGAAATGCGGGGCAGACAATCCTCACCGAACACGGTTATTCAGCCACTCCGCGACTCGTGAAGATCCAGATGAATATCGCGGCGCTATTAAAGAACTCAATGGCCTAATTGGACTAAGCACCGTTAAGCATGAGATCGAAACATTGGCCAATGTAGTACGAGTACAGAAAATGCGCGAGGCGCACGGATTGAGTGTTCCCACGATGTCGCTGCACCTGGTATTTACTGGAAACCCGGGTACCGGAAAAACAACTGTCGCCAGATTGTTGGGCCGCATCTATAAAGGATTGGGTGTTTTAGAGTCAGGCCACGTTGTCGAGGTTGACCGGCGCGATCTGGTTGCGGGCTATGTTGGGCAGACCGCAATCAAAACGATGGGGGTGATCTCTAAGAGTTTAGATGGAGTACTGTTTATTGATGAGGCGTATACACTCTCAAGACAAGGCAGTGAAAATGATTTTGGACAAGAGGCCATCGATACGCTTTTAAAAGCAATGGAGGACAACCGTGACCGCTTAGTGGTTGTCGTAGCTGGCTACTCGGAACTGATGAAGGAATTTATTGAATCTAATCCGGGTCTGCAGTCTCGGTTTAATAAATACATCGACTTTCCCGACTACTCCGTCGAGGAACTCATTACGATCTTCGGAAAGTTCGTTGCGCAAAACCAGTATCTTTTAACACTAGAAGCACAACAAGAAGTCCGAAAAATACTCGAACGCGAGCAGAGAGAGTCCGGTGGAAAATGCGCTAACGCAAGGCTGGTGCGTAATGTTTTCGAGATAGCGCTAGAACATCAAGCAAATCGGGTGGCGCTTATGACACTCCCGAATCATGACGATCTTCAAAAGATAACAGTTGAAGATATAGTCGGTATCGACATTCCTAATTGAGCGAGTCGGACGGACTCTCTCTTCCCCCGGAAGGCGGCCATAATCGCTGAGAATTTCTCCAGCACTTTTGGCGTAACTTGTAAGCGCATCTAACATGAGTACTGAAACTGTGAAAAACAACAGAAGGAGCGGCAGCGGAAATTTTAGCTCTCCACGATTACGAGCGGTCATAGGCCCCTCCTTCGTATTTGCTGTCTGGGCCACCAGTCAACGCTTTCCTGGATGCCATGAATAGCGCGGCGTTAATTTCACTGTCAAGGTCAAAATCGAGCCGGCACATTGGAACGGATGATCAATCTGAGGGGGTTGCCATCCATACGCGAATTGGGCTAAGAGGGACTTTATAATTACAGCAAGGTTCAAAAGCATTCACACCACAAACGAGAGGCAAAGACTATGAATTACTTCGAACCGAAATCCGTCGATGAAGCACTGTCGCTGCTGGCGAAATACGGCGAGGAGGCCAAGGTGATCGCCGGCGGCACGGATGTAATGGTCGACATAAAGTACAAGGAGGAACCAGGCTGTCTGGTGAATATCAAGAAAATCCCCGGCCTGGGCGCAATCCAGGAAAACGGCGGCAACCTGCGGGTCGGTTCGCTGGTGACGATCCGCGAGATTGAGACGAACTCGATCGTGCGCGAGCGGCTGCCCGTGTTTTGGGAAGCCTGCCATCAGTTCGCCTCGCTGCAGATTCGCAACACGGCAACGGTGGGCGGCAACATCTGCCGGGCATCGCCTTCTGGAGAAACGTTGGCGCCGCTGCTGGTGCTGGAGGCGAAGGGTAAGCTTGCTTTTGCCGACGGCGAAAAGAGCGAGCCATTCGACTCCTTCTTCCAGGGCCCGGGCAAGACCACTTTGGGCTACAAGGGATTGCTTACGGAGATCGAGATTCCCTATCCGCCCAACGGCAGTCGCGGCGTGTATCTTAAACATGCGGTGCGTGGCGCCATGGATATCGCCATGGTCGGCGTCGCTGTACTAGTTACGCCCGATGCCGCAAAGAATAGTTTACAAGATGTCCGCATCGGTCTGGGCGCCGTCGCGCCGACGCCGATTCGCGCGACAAAAACCGAAGCGATGCTGCGCGGCAAACCGGTCGACGCCGCGCTCGTCAAAGAAGCTGCGGCAATGGCGGCATCCGAATCGAGCCCGATCAGCGATCAGCGCAGCAGCGCGGAAAACCGCCGTTGGATCGTCGAAGCCCTGACCCGACGAGGTCTTCAACAAAGTTGGCAGGCGGCAACCGGCAAGGAGGTAGCGTAATGAGTCTCACAATCAATACTACGATTAACGGCAAGTCGGTGAGTGGCAGCGCGGAAACGTCCACGTCGCTTTTGGACTTTCTGCGTGACACATTGGAATACAAAGGCACGAAACTCTGCTGCAACACCGGTGAGTGCGGTGCCTGCACGATTATTTATAACGGTATGCCGATCAATTCCTGCGTCACCATGGCGGCCGATGCCATCGGCGCGGAGATTACAACCATCGAAGGTCTGGCCGACGGCGACAAGCTGCATCCGGTGCAGCAAGCTTTCATTGACACCGGAGCGGTGCAGTGTGGCTACTGCACCCCGGGATATATCATCTCGGTGAAAGCCCTGCTCGACCGTACTACCAAACCGACGGCGGAAGATATTGAAGAAGCGGTCTCCGGCAACATCTGCCGCTGCACCGGCTACAACAAGATCGTCGATGCGATCCATCTCGCAGCCGATCGCATCGCAGGGAGGGCTTAAGTCATGGCCAAAGCAGAATTCAAAATCATCGGAACCAGCCCCGCCCGCATGGGCGGCGTCGAGCGCGTCGTCGGCAAGGGCGTTTACGGCATCGACTTGATGCTCAAAGACCAGTTGCATGGGGCGATTCTGCGCAGCCAGTACGCCCATGCCAAAGTAGTCAGCATCGACACCAGCGAGGCGAAGAAAATCCCCGGCGTTCACACTGTGGTGACCGCCGCCGATGCGCCAAACGTTCGTTTCGGCCGCAGTTACTTCGACCGCCATATTCTCGCGCGCGATAAAGTCCGTTTCATGGGTGACCCAGTCGCCGCCGTCGCCGCGGAATCGCCGGCCATCGCCAAGCAGGCGCTCAAAAAAATCAAGGTCGTCTACGAACCGCTGCCGGTGGCCATCGATCCCGAAGAAGCGACCAAGCCGGAGGCGCCGACCTTGCACGAAGACATGCCGCTGCCGAAAAGTATTCCCGCGGACGCGAAGCTTAAAAATATCTGCGGCCATGCTGTCGCCCATGTCGGCGATGCCGAAAAAGCGATGGCCGAAGCGGATGTCGTGGTCGAGGAAGTTTACGAGACGAAGATGATCCACCCGCAGTACCTCGAGCCGCGTATCGCCGCGGCGCAGATGGAGCCCAACGGCCGTCTCACCGTTTGGGCCAACGCCCAGGCGCCCTTCCCCGTGCGCCAGGAAACGGCGAAGACGCTCGGACTCTCCCTCAACAACGTGCGCGTGATCTCCGCCGGCTTGGGTGGCGGCTTCGGCGGCAAGGGCAGCGGCATCACTTCCGGCGCCGCCATCGAGCCGATCTGCGGCCTGTTGGCGATCAAGGCGAAGCGGCCGGTGATGATCGTCCTCGACAAGGCCGAGGAAACCATTTCGACGACGATCCGAGCGGGCGCGAAGATGTATATCAAGACCGGCGTGAAGAAGGATGGCACCATCGTTGCCCGCACGGGCAAAGTATTTTACGACGCCGGCGGCTACTCAGGCTTCGGCGTGCAGGCCGGCGGCCGCTGCACCAATATGCTCGGCGGCTGGTACTTGATGCCCAACTGTCATATCGATGGCTACACGGTTTACACCAACAAGCAGGTCTGCGGTCCCGTGCGCGGCCCCGGCGGCCCGCAGGCCGCTTTCGCCGTTGAATCGCACATGGATTCCATCGCCGCCAAGCTCGGCATGGACCCGGTGGAGTTTCGCCTGAAGAATACGCCGAAGCCCGGCGACAAGATCGTCGGCGTGCCCAAGCTGCGCGATGTTTCGCTGGGTGAAACGATCCGCATCGCCAAGGAAAAAATCGGCTGGGGCAAAGTGAAGCTTGAAAAGAACCAAGGCGTCGGCATCGCCACCGGCTCATGGATCGAGAGCGCCGGTCCCGGCGGCGGCGCCATCGTGAAAGTCAACGAAGACGGCTCGGTGACCGTGCACATCGGCAAGATCGACATGGGCACCATCCCCGGCTTCGGTATTCCAATGATTGTCGCCGAGGAGCTCGGCGTGCCGGTGGAAGATGTCACCGTCGTCAACGTCGATACCGATGCCAGCCCGTGGGACGCAGGCACCGTCGGCAGCCGGGGCATCCTGGTTTCCGGCACCGCATCTCGACTCGCAGCTATTGATGCGCGCAATCAGATTTTCAAGATGGCTGCGAGCCAACTCGAAGCAAGCCCCGACGATCTGGAGATCGTCGACAAGCAGATCCGCGTCAAAGGCACACCGGCCAAAGCGGTGGCGCTCGCGACTATCGCCACCAACGCACATAACGTCATCGGCGAAGTCATCGGCCGCGGCTATTTCGACAACGTCGCGGCGGTAGCCGAAGAGAAACAGCACGGCAGCTCCCAGCCTTTCACGGCCCACGCCTGCATCGTCGAAGTGAATCCAGACACCGGCAACGTAAAGATTCTAAAATATGTCGCCGTCCACGACATCGGCCAACCGATCCATAAGGCCGCCGTAGAAGGCCAGATCGAAGGCGCCGCAGCCATGAGCATCGGCCAGGCGCTCTGCGAGCAAGTGGTCTTCGACACCAACGGCCGCACCATGAACCCATCTTTCGTTGATTACCTGATGCCGACCATCAACATGATGCCGCGCATCGAAACGACCCTCGTATCCGGCTATCCCGGCGCCGGCCCCTATGGCGCCAAAGGCGCCGGCGAAATCGCCTGCGTCCCACCGATGGCGGCCATCGCCAACGCGATCTACAACGCCACGGGTGTGCGCATTAAAACATTGCCCTTGAGCCCGGAGAACGTGCTGCGCGCGCTAAAAGAGGCGGGAAAGGCGTAGAAAGGCATGCCCCCTGGTGACAGTAATCAGTCGCGCTCTATGCGTATGGAATTTTACGAACTCAAGCTTGTGATTACGCTTTTAGAAACAATTTCCATTGATCTTGTAAGTCCCGCCGGGTCGCTAAGGCGAATCCCTTTACGGTAAAGTCAATGCAGAAGACCGATAGGTCAAGACCAGCTTAATATGTCGCGCGACTCTTGCCATCCACTGCGATGCCAGACAACAATTTCCGTGTCGCAATTGTAGTACCTTGCTACAACGAATCCCGTCGTCTGCCGGTGGCGCGATTTGAGCAATACATCCAGTCGACCGCCACCGAGTTCGTGTTCGTAGACGATGGCAGCACGGACAAAACGATTGAAATCCTCAAGAAGATCGAGCTCGCACATCCCGATCAGGTCGTTGTTGTGAGCTGTGGTAGCAATATGGGCAAGGGGGAAGCGGTCCGGCGGGGCATAAATGTGGCTTTCGCACGCCACGTGGACTATGTGGGATTCTGGGACGCAGACTTAGCGACACCGCTTGAGGCCATCAGTGATTTTTTGGCAGAATTTGCGCTACGGCGCGATTGCCTTATGGTGTTTGGTGCGAGGGTACGATTGCTCGGGCGCAGGATTGATCGGTCTGCCCTGCGGCATTACCTCGGGCGCGTTTTTGCAACCGTTGCTTCTCTCGTATTGCGCCTGTCCATCTATGACACCCAGTGCGGCGCGAAGCTGTTTCGTGTAACGCCAGTGACCGTCTCATTGTTCGCTACGCCCTTCTTTAGCCGCTGGACTTTCGACGTTGAAATCATCGCGCGATATATTCAGAAAGTCGGATCGGTAACCACAGCCGCAAGCCAGATGTTCGAATTTCCCTTGTACATCTGGGAGGATGTCGCGGGATCGAAAGTCAAACCGAGACACTTTTTAATTGCGCTCTTTGACATCTGCCGGATCTATCTTGTCTATGGACGCAGTCCCTGCTTCAGTAGGTCGGTAGGCTCGAGCAGAGAGACGAGGTCGTAATGCCGGATCCTTTCAGGGATAATCCTTTGGCCCTCGGTACCGCTGAGCGACCGCTTTGCGGTTCTCGGCGTCCTCAGCGCTTCAGCGGCGAGTCATCCGGGAACCTGAGGATTAACTCAATCCCGACACACACGAATTCAATTCATGAGCACTGAACCAAACAAAGTTATCTATTCGATGGTCGGCGTCGGTAAATACTACGACAAGAAGGCCGTCCTCAAAGACATCTACCTTTCCTACTTCTATGGAGCCAAGATTGGCGTGATCGGTCTCAACGGTTCGGGCAAGTCATCGTTGCTGCGCATCATGGCGGGCGTGGACAAAGAGATCAACGGCGAGGCCGTCCTCTCACCGGGCTACACGGTCGGTTATTTGGAACAGGAACCGTTAATCGACGATTCACGAACTGTGCGCGAGATTGTCGAAGAAGCCGTACAAGAAACAGTGAACCTGCTGAAAGAGTTTGAAGAGATTAACGCCAAGTTTGCCGACGAAATGTCTGACGACGAAATGAACGCTCTGCTTGAGCGTCAGGGCGAGGTGCAAGAAAAGCTTGACCATCAGGAGGCCTGGGATCTCGATGCACGGCTGGAGATGGCCATGGATGCGCTGCGCTGTCCGCCCTCAGACACGCCGGTAAAGATCTTGTCCGGCGGTGAACGTCGGCGAGTTGCGCTCTGCCGGCTGCTCCTGCAAAGCCCCGATATTCTGCTGCTCGACGAGCCGACGAACCACCTGGATGCCGAATCAGTGGCGTGGCTCGAACATCATCTGCAGAGCTATCCGGGAACCGTAATCGCCGTTACGCATGACCGATATTTCCTGGACAACGTGGCCGGTTGGATTCTGGAACTCGATCGCGGCCAGGGCATTCCGTTCAAAGGCAACTACACGTCTTGGCTGGAACAGAAGCAAGAGCGCTTGCGCCACCAGGAAAAGTCCGAAAGCGAGCGGCAAAAGACGCTCGAACGAGAGCTCGAATGGATTCGCATGTCGCCGAAGGCGCGCCGCGCCAAAGGCAAAGCGCGCATCACTGCGTACGAGGCATTGCTCGATCAGGAGTCGCAGAAACGGCGCGAAGATTTAGAGATCCCCATTCCGCCGGGGCCGCGCTTGGGGAACGTCGTGATCGAAGCGGAAGGAGTCAGCAAAGCCTACGGTGATAACCTGCTGGTGGACGACATGACGTTCAAGCTCCCTCCCGGCGGTATCGTCGGCGTGATCGGCCCCAACGGCGCCGGCAAGACGACGCTGTTTCGCATGATCATAGGTCAGGAACAACCCGATAGCGGCAAGATTCGCATCGGCGAGACGGTTGCCCTGGGATACGTCGATCAGAGCCGCTCGCTCGATCCAAAAAAATCGATCTGGGAAGAGATCAGCGGCGGCACCGACCTATTGAAAATTGGCGCTCGCGAAGTGAACTCGCGAGCGTACGTAGCGCGATTCAATTTTTCCGGCACGGATCAACAAAAGAAGGTCGGCATGTTGTCGGGTGGCGAGCGCAATCGAGTCCATCTCGCGAAGATGTTGAAGGAAGGCGCCAACGTTTTGCTGCTCGACGAACCGACCAATGACTTGGATGTGAACACGCTGCGCGCCCTCGAAGAAGCGCTGGAGAATTTTGCCGGGTGCGCGGTCGTGATCTCTCACGATCGCTGGTTTCTCGACCGGATCGCGACCCATATCCTCGCCTTCGAAGGCGACAGCAAGGTTGTATGGTTCGACGGCAACTACTCGGAATACGAGGCCGATCGAAAGACTCGACTTGGTGCAGCCGCGGAGCGACCGCATCGGATCAAGTATCGACAGTTAACGCGAGGGTGAATGTTTGCAGTTCGTGCGATTACGGTCGCGTCTTGAATTTTGATATTCGAATGCTGTGTGTTTCTCGTGGCGATGCAAACACAAATGACAGCGGGTCGGATTCCCCGCAAATCGCTGCGAGGTAGTTCATTTTAAATCGCGATAGCCACTACCAAACTTTTTCTCCTCTGATTTTCAAACATCACCGCCTTTATCGCAACACAATCGCAACCAGCGCCTCGGCGCTTCGCTACTCGTTCCGCTCTTTTTTCTCTGAAACTTCAACTCGCAGTCGTTATCCCGAGCAGGAGTCGCGAAATCCGATATGCTCCTGACTTATTTCGGCCACAGTACACCCTGGCTCCCCGCCGCGACCGTGCCGATGCCTTTGTAGACGAATTTCTGCACGCGCTTTCCTTCGTAAGTTTCGGTGGTGTAGAGGTTGCCCTTCGAATCGGTCGCGATGCTGTGCACGCCGTAGAACTGGCCGGGCTGGCGCCCGCCATCGCCGAAGTTCGTCAGTTCCTCCAGCGTTTCGCGCAGTATGATGCGCACCTTTTCGTTCTGGCCATCGGCGAGGAACATGAAGCGCTGCTGAGGATCCTTTGAAAACGTGATATCCCATGCCGACCCTGACCCGAGCGTCTCTTTCGCATAGAACGCTTCCTTCACGAACTTGCCGTCCGACTGGAATACCTGCACGCGGTCGGCCTGGCGGTCGCATACATAGACGAGACCGTCGTTCGAGCGCTCGACACAGTGCACCGGGTTGCGGAACTGCTGGGCCGGCGGTGCTTTCGGGTCGTATTTGCCGAGATCCGCGTCGTCGGGCCGGTTGCCGTACGCACCCCAATAGCGCTTCATCTTGCCGGTATCGGCGTCGATCACGGCCACTCTTTTGTTGCCGTAGCCGTCGGCGATGTAGGCTTCGTTGGTCTTCGGATCGACCCAGATCTTGGCCACCCGCCAGAAATTATCGACGTCGTTGCTGCCGGCATTCTTGCCCATGTGGCCCACCTGCATCAGGAACTTGCCGTCCTTGGTGAACTTCAGGACCTGGGCGTCTTTCTGGCCGTTGCCGCCGATCCACACGTTGCCTTTGTAATCGATGTGGATGCCATGATTCGATTGCGGCCACTCGTAGCCCTGTCCCGGTCCGCCCCAGTGTCTGAGCAGGTTGCCCGCCTGATCGAACTCAAGGATAGGCGGGGCCGTCCGGCAGCACTCGGAGATGGGCGGATCGAGTTCGAGCCCTCTTTCGTTGTTGTGCAGCCCCCCCGCGCCGCGATGGATGACCCAGATGTGGTCCTGCTCATCGACCCACACTCCGATGGTCCAGCCGAGCAGCCAGTGATTCGGCAGCGGCTTCGGCCATAGC
>Ga0209814_10000734_pt1 | contig 11110 bp, 10 predicted proteins | sample SoiMetdeltSBSDD1_FD_187597 | JGI IMG/M metagenome (GOLD analysis project Ga0209814, IMG submission 187597) | Bulk soil microbial communities from a Populus tree surrounding site in Tennessee, USA - Soil MetaG P. deltoides SBSDD1 (SPAdes) (version 2) | ecosystem: Environmental > Terrestrial >... | reverse complement strand
GTCGATCGGCGAGGTCCTCAACATCCTGCGCGAGGAGTTCCCGGACGTCACGATCTCGAAGATTCGCTTCCTCGAGAGCCAGGGCCTCATCGACCCGGAACGGACCCCGTCGGGGTACCGCAAGTTCTACGAGTCGGACGTCTCCCGCCTTCGCTGGATCCTCCACCAACAGAAGGAGAACTTCCTCCCGCTGAAGGTGATCAAGGAGCGGCTCGACCGGATGGGGGAGGAGCAACCGGCGCCGGTGCACTCGATCGCGCGGGCGAAGCCCCGCGCACGCCGTGCGCCGTCCCGCCAGGCGCGCCGCGCGCAGGACCTCGCGCCGCAGCTCCCGCTCGGTGACCCGATGCCGACGGTACCGGACCACGACGAGCTCGCCCCGACTGCCAAGAACGGAGACCGGGCGCGCATGGACGATCACACTCCGCCACGAGAGAAGGACGAGCGCACGCAGCCGCGAGTCGAGGAGACGCGGCGGACGCCTCCCGAAGAGGCTCCGCCGGAGGTACCCGACGATGCGGCTCCCGCCGGCAACAAGGAGGGCCTGACGCGCCGGGAGCTGGCGCGCTCGGCCGGCCTCGAAGACTGGCAGCTGAACGAGCTCGAGTCGTTCGGCTTGCTCGAGCCCGTCGCGTACAACGGCAGCGACGCGCTCTTCGACGACGAAGGCCAGGCGATCGCGTCGGCCGCGGCCGGCTTCTACGCGCACGGGATCGGCGCGCGCCATCTCCGCATGTACAAGCACTTCGCCGAACGCGAGGCCGAGCTGTTCAAGCAGGTGATGTTCCAATACCTCCGCCAGCGGAACCCCGAAGCGCGCGCCAAGGCACAGCAGGAGCTGGCGTCGCTCTCCCGATTGGGGCGTGCGTTGCGCGCGGCATTGCTCGTCCACGCCGTGCACGACTCGCTCGGCGAGTGACCGGAGCGGCGCAGAGCAGGGGAGAGCCGCCGCCGACCATCCTCGTCGACGAGCGCACCATCGGCGCGCACGTCGAGCGGATCGCCGGTCAGCTCACCCGCGATCACCCCGACGGCGTCGTGCTCATCGGCGTGCTGAAGGGAGCGCTGATCTTCCTGGCGGACCTTGTGCGCGCCATCACCGACATCGACGTCACGGTCGACTTCCTCGCCATCTCCCGATACGCCCCGGACTCCGGTCGCGTACGGATCCTCAAGGACCTCGACATCGACGTCGAGGGTCGCGACGTCGTGCTCGTCGAGGACCTGGTCGACACCGGCCTGACCCTCGCGTACCTCCTGTCGCACGTCCGGCAACGCGCGCCCCGGTCCCTCGATGTGTGCACGTTGCTGAACCGGCCCGCACGGCGCATCGTGCCGCTCACCGTTCGCTACGTGGGAGCGGAGATCGACGACGTGTTCGTGCTGGGATACGGCCTCCATCGTGCCGACCTGTATCGAAATGTTCCGTTCATCGTCGAGGCGGACCGGCGCGTCGTCCTCGACCGGCCCGCGGCGTACGTCGACGCCCTGTATGGAGCCGGCGCGGCGCCCCTTCGGCGGCATCCACCGTCACTCCGTTCGAGAAGGTGAGTGGTAAGTTGAGGTCTCCCCGGATCTACGGAGGCACCGCGTGATCCGTCTGTCGCTGGTGGGAGTTCGAGTCGAGGTTCCCACGAACCAGCCGATCGTGCTGCTGCGCGAGGACGAGGGCCAGCGGTACCTGCCGATCTTCATCGGGCCGCCCGAGGCGACCGCCATCGTGTACGCCCTCCAGGGCATGGAGACCCCCCGGCCCATGACCCACGACCTCTTCAAGACGGTCCTCGACGACATGTCGATGCGGCTGCAGCAGGTCGTGATCACCGAGCTCCACGACGGCACGTTCTACGCCGAGATCGAGCTGGCCGGGAACGGCAGCGCCCACCGCATCTCCTCGCGGCCGTCGGACGCGATCGCGCTTGCGGTCCGGTACGAGGACACCGTCCCGATCTTCGCCGACGAGGCCGTCCTCGAGGAGGCCGGCGTGCTCTTCGAGAACGACGAAGAGGAAGAGCAGATCGAGCAGTTCCGGGAGTTCCTCGACCAGGTCCGGCCCGAGGACTTCGCCCAGTAGGCGGGCGGCCCGGGGGAGGGCCGCGGAGAACGTTGACCCGCCCTCCGGCGACGGCTAGCGTCACACGGGCGTAACTACCGGCGTGTCACTTCGCGGGTCGAGCCGGCGCCCGCGTCCGAGACGGAGCGTCCAATGAGTCAGCGAGCCGCCAGGGAGACGTCCGAGGGTAAGGCCGAGGGCAAGGCCGAGGGCACGGCCGGCCGCGGGAACTCGAACGGAGGGATCCCGCACCTCGAGCAAGGCTCACTCGACGCCGCGCTCGCGGGCCGCGACGGCGGCGACGAGATCGGCTTCCGAGGGCCGCAGGTCTGCAAGATCGTGGGGATCTCGTACCGGCAGCTCGACTACTGGGCCCGGACCGACCTGGTCCGCCCGTCGCTCGCGGACGCGCGGGGGAGCGGCACGCAGCGGCGGTACTCGTACCGCGACCTCGTGCGCCTCAAGGTCATCAAGAACCTGCTCGACTCGGGCGTGAAGCTCCAGGCGGCCCGGAAGGCGATCGAGTACGTCCGCGGCGACCTCGGCGACGACTGGGCATCGGCCAGCCTCGTCCTCAACGGCACGAACTCGGTGCTCGTCCGCACGGGCGAGGACCTCGTCGACGTCGTGCGCCAAGGGCAGGGCGTCCTGAACATCGTGTCGCTCGGACAAGTGGTGGACGAGCTCCAAGCGAGTATCCACGATCTCGGCGAAGCCGCCGCGCCCCACGACGCGCCGGCACGGGCGGCTCATCCTGCGGGCAGCAGTTCGTCAGCCGCCGAGGGCGGCTGACCGGCAGGGTGCGATGAGCGAGGCGCCGCTCCCGCACGAGCTCGTCCGCTTCGCTCACAACTCCGAGCGTCAGTTCGCCAAGTTGCTCGACTTCTACGGCATCGAATGGACCTACGAGCCGCGCACGTTCACCCTCGAACGCGACCGCGACGGGCGTCCCGCCCAGGCGTTCAGTCCCGACTTCTACCTGCCGGCGTACGACCTCTACATCGAGATCACGACGCTCAACCAGAAGCTCGTCACGAAGAAGAACCGCAAGGCCCGCCGTCTCCGCGAGCTGCACCCCGAGATCCGCATCAAGGTGCTGTACCAGCGCGACTACCTGCATCTGCTCGTGAAGTACGGGCTCGAGCCCCCGTCGCAGCTCAGCGAGCAGCTCGGCGAAGGCGGACCGTTGCGCTTCGATGTCGACACCGCCGGCGCCGCCCGTTCGACCACGGGGAGCGCGGGCCCGGAGGCCGAGTCGGCCTGAGCGCGAGATCGGCGGCATAGGCTGCCGGCCCGTGGCTGAACCAGACAGCGCGTTGCGTCACAGCCCGCTCGACGCCGAGCACCGCGCGCTCGGCGCGCGCATGGCGCCGTTCGGCGGCTGGGAGATGCCGATCCAGTACTCGAGCGTGCTCGAGGAGCATCGCGCCTGCCGCGAGCACGCCGTTGCATTCGACGTCTCGCACCTCGGGTCCGTGCGCGTGGGGGGCGCGGGCGCGTTCGGCCTGCTGCAGTGGGCGTTCACGAACGACCTGGCCCGCATCGAACCGGGACGGGCGCAGTACACACACCTGCTCGATCCCGACGACGCGCACGTCGTCGACGACATCATCGTGTGGTGGGTCGGCGACGCGGAGTTCCTCGTGATGCCGAACGCGTCCAACACCGCGCCTTTACTCGCCGCCCTCGACGACGCGTCGCATCGTCACGCCGATGGCGCGAGCACGATCGCGGACGTCACCGCCGGCCGCGCCGTGATCGCCGTCCAAGGTCCCGCCGCCCGGAAGGAGCTCGCAGCCCTGCAGGCGCATTGGGCCGACGTTCCGCGGTTCGCGGTCCAGGCGGCCGTCTTCGACGGCGAGCCCGGCTGGGTCGCCGGGACCGGGTACACCGGCGAGGACGGCGTCGAGCTCCACGTCCCCGCCCCCGTCGCCCCCGCGTGCTGGCGCCTCCTGCTCGACGCCGGCATCCGGCCCGCCGGTCTCGGCGCCCGCGACACGCTGCGCCTCGAGGCCGGCCTTCCCCTTCACGGGCACGAGCTCGGCCCCGGCATCACGCCGCTGCAGGCGGGACTGTCGTGGGTCGTGCGCTTCGACAAGGGCGACTTCCGTGGCCGGGCGCCGCTGCTGGCCGAGCGTGAACGCGGCATCCACCGCCGGCTGCGTGGCCTCGTGCTCGACGGACGCCAGATTCCCCGCACCGGCTACCCCGTGCACATGGGGGAGGAGCGGGTCGGCGAGGTGACGAGCGGCAACTTCTCGCCCGTGCTCGAGCGAGGGATCGCGCTGGCGTTCCTCCGGCCCGGCCTGGACGAGGGTGCCTCGGTGACGGTCGACATCCGGGGCCGGGCGGCGCCGGCGCTCGTCACGAGGCCGCCGTTCGTGCGGCACGGCAACTAGCCTGACGGGAAACGCCGTCGAACCCGAGCGGGAGAGACCCCCGAGCCGCCATGGCGGTGCGGGGGAGCCGAAGGAGCAACCTTCCCCGGAAACTCTCAGGCGAACGGACCGTTCGGGCGAGGCGCCTCTGGAGAGCAGGCCCGGCTCGTGCAAGGCGAGTCGAGCCTCACCGACGGGGAAAGTCCGGCCGTCACGGGTCGGGTGAATCTCTCAGGTTCCGGGACAGAGCGGGGAACGGCCACGAACCTGTGGCCACCGCAGACCGGCACGGCGTGGAAACGCACCGTGCGAGCACCGGAGGAGCCGATGGCATCCGAGCAGTCCCTCGCCGAGCTGGAAGCGTCCGACGAGTTCGTCGGCCGCCACGTCGGCCCCGACGGCGCCGAGCAGGCCCGCATGCTCGCCGCGCTCGACCTCCCGTCGATCGTGGACCTGCTCGACCGCGCGGTGCCGGACAGCATCCGCACCCGAGAACCGCTTCGAGTGCCGCCCGCGCGCAGCGAAGCCGACGCGGTCGCGCGGCTCCGCGACCTCGCTCACCGCAATGACGTCTTCACCTCGCTCATCGGCACGGGGTACTCCGACACCGTCACGCCGCCCGTCATCCTCCGCAACGTCCTGGAGGACCCCGCCTGGTACACGGCGTACACGCCGTACCAGCCCGAGATCTCGCAGGGACGGCTCGAAGCGTTGCTCAACTTCCAGACAATGGTGAGCGACCTCACCGGCATGGAGATCGCCAACGCGTCGCTGCTCGACGAGGCGACCGCCGCCGGCGAGGCGATGGCGATGTTCCGTCGACTGAACCCGAACCCGGGCGAGACGTTCGTCGTCGATGCCGACTGCCATCCGCAGACCATCGACGTGGTCCGGACCCGGGCCGAGCCGATCGGCGTCGATGTGGTCGTCGTCGAGCCGGGCGCCGGCATCGCCGGAACCGGCGTGTTCGGCGCGCTGCTCCAGTACCCCGGGAGCAGCGGCGCGGTGCGCGACCTGCGCCCGCTGATGGAGCAGCTCCACGCGCAGGGCGCGCTCGTGGGTGTCGCCAGCGACCTCCTCGCGCTGGTCCTGTTGACACCGCCAGGGGAGATGGGCGCCGATGCCGTCGTCGGTTCCTCGCAGCGGTTCGGGGTGCCGCTCGGCTTTGGCGGTCCGCACGCCGCGTTCTTCGCCACCCGCGACGCGCACAAGCGTTCGATGCCGGGCCGGCTCGTGGGGGTCTCGGTCGACGCCGCCGGTCGGCCGGCACTGCGGCTCGCGCTGCAGACGCGTGAACAGCACATCCGGCGCGAGAAGGCGACCAGCAACATCTGCACCGCCCAGGTGCTGCTCGCCGTGATGGCCGGCCTCTATGCGACGTACCACGGGCCGGACGGTCTGCGTCGCATCGCGACGCGTGTGCACCGGCTGACGTCGATCCTCGCGGACGGTCTCGAGGGTGGAGGGCTCGAAGTCGTCACCCGCAGGTTCTTCGACACGATCACCGTGCACGTGCCGGACGAGGCGGCGCGGGTCGCGGCACGCGCCCGCAGGCAGCGCATCAACGTCCGGGTCGTGGACGCCGACACGATCGGCGTCTCGTTGGACGAGACCACCACCCGGGACGTCGTCGAGCGGGTGTGGGAGGCGTTCGGTGTGCATGCGTCGGTCACGGGGCTGGACCGCCGTGCGCTGCGCGTCATCCCGGCGGATCTGGCACGCACGTCGGAGTTCCTCACCCATCCCGTCTTCCATCGCTACCGCTCGGAGACGGAGATGCTGCGGTATCTGCGGCGCCTCGCCGATCGCGACCTCGCCCTCGACCGCACGATGATCCCGCTCGGGTCGTGCACGATGAAGCTCAACGCCACCAGTGAGATGGTTCCGATCACGTGGCCCGAGTTCGCGCGGCTCCACCCGTTCGCCCCGCTCGACCAGGCTCAGGGTTACCTCCAGCTGTTCGCGGAGCTGGAGGCCTGGCTGTGCGACATCACGGGATATGACGCGGTGTCGCTCCAACCGAACGCCGGTTCACAAGGCGAGCTCGCCGGGCTGTTGGCCATTCGCAAGTACCACGAGAGCCGCGGGGGAGGGGAGCGCGACGTCTGCCTGATCCCGGCGTCGGCGCACGGGACGAACGCCGCCAGCGCTTCCATGGCCGGCCTGCGGGTCGTTGTCGTCGAGTGCGACGAGGACGGCAACGTCGACTTCGACGACCTCAAGGCGAAGGCACACGACCACGCCGATCGGCTCGCGGCATTGATGGTCACGTACCCGTCGACGCACGGCGTGTTCGAGCACCGCATCGTCGACATCTGCGCCGTCGTGCACGAGTTCGGAGGACAGGTGTACCTCGACGGCGCCAACCTGAATGCGCTCGTCGGCGTGGCCAAGCCGGGCGAGTTCGGTGCCGACGTGTCGCACCTGAACCTGCACAAGACGTTCTGCATCCCGCACGGTGGGGGAGGGCCGGGAGTCGGGCCCATCGGCGTGCGCGAGCACCTGGCGCCGTTCCTGCCCCGGCACGGCCAGGTGGCCGAGGCGGGGCCCGAGACCGGCCTGGGCGTGATCTCGGCGGCTCCCTGGGGCTCAGCCGCCATCCTGCCGATCTCGTGGGCCTACATCGCCATGATGGGCGGCCCCGGTCTGCGGCAGGCGACGGAGGTCGCGATCCTCAACGCCAATTACGTCGCCCGGCGTCTGTCGCCCCACTACCCGGTGCTCTACACGGGGCCCAACGGGCTCATCGCCCACGAGTGCGTCCTCGACCTGCGACCGCTGACCCACGCGACGGGCGTCACGGTGGAGGACGTGGCCAAGCGCCTCATCGACTTCGGCTTCCACGCACCGACCATGTCGTTCCCGGTCGCGGGCACGTTGATGATCGAGCCCACGGAGTCGGAGGACCTGACCGAGCTCGACCGGTTCTGCGACGCCATGATCACGATCCGGGACGAGATCCGGCGCGTCGAGGCAGGGGAGTGGCCGGTCGAGGACAGTCCCTTGCGCAACGCGCCGCATCCCGCCGCCGACGTCGCGGTCGACGGGTGGGAACGGCGTTACTCGCGTGACGCGGCGGCGTTCCCGGCCGAAGCGTTGCGCGCCGACAAGTACTGGCCGCCGGTGAGCCGCATCGACAACGCGTACGGCGACCGCAACGTGATGTGCGCGTGCCCACCGGTCAGCGACTACGAGGAGGACTAGGCGTCACTCGACCGCGGTCGCCTCGAGCTCGACCATCAGCTCGGGGAACGCCAGCCGCGCGACGCCGAGGAGCGTGCCCGGCGGCGCCACCCCCGCGGCACTCGTGCGTTCGCTCAGCGCGCCGCCCCCGATGGCGATGAAGGCGTCGACGTCCGTCGTGTAGATGTTCAGGCGCACCACGTTCGCCAAGCCCATCCCCGCGCCGCGCAAGACCGCCTCGAGATTGTCCATGGCGAGCGAGATCTGCGCCGCCATGTCGCCGGCGAACAGCGGGGAGCCCTCACCGTCCACGGACGTCTGGCCGGCACAGAACAAGACGCGCTGCCCGCCTTCGACGATCTCAGCCTGGTTGAACCCGAACTGCAGTGACCACTGCCACGGGTTGACTGCCGTGCGTTGCACCATTGCTTCCCTTGCTCTCTACGGGCCACGGACGACCCGTAGGGTAGGGCGAGCGCCAGATCGGCCTGTGGGCTCGGATCCCGGGTTGGTTGACATAACCGGGATTATGGGCGGCGTGGAGAGGCCGCCTGCGGCGGCGTGGGACTTCGCCCATAATCCCCGCTGGTCTCGTCCGCCCGCCGCCTGCTCCTATGCCGGTGTGGGGCCCTCCTCGACGGCCCTTCGGGCCGTCTCGAGGGGTGTCTCGGGCTGGAAGGCTTCCAGCCACCATGTGGCGCCGGCGGCCTCGTATTCGGCCGGTGCCGTTGTGGCCGTCCAGGACGCGATCGCTATGTCGAACGGACCATCAGCGGTGCAGTGCTGTTGGACCTCGCTCAGGAGCTCGGTGACCGCCTGGGGCGGGAGGTCGCCAATGGGGACGACGCCGTCGTAGCGGGCAGCTCTACGAAGGGGCGGGCGATTCGGCCAGTGGGCGCCGCACCAGATGGGGATGCGGGGCTGCTGGAGGGGACGGGGGAGAAAGCGCGCGGCGTCGACGTGAAAATGGCGGCCTGTGTAGTGGACCGACTCCCCCGTCCAGAGCCGCGTAACGATCTCCAATCCCTCGTCGAGGAGGTCGGCGCGCGTGCGGGCGTCACCCGGCTCGTCGAAGGCGCTGAACTCCCGGGAGTGGTCGGTGCCGATGCCGGCGCCGAGGATGAGACGGCCGTGTGACAGATGGTCGAGGCTGACCGCCTCGCGCGCGAGCTTCCACGGGCGACGGCGAGGCAGCGGCGTGATCAAGGGGCCGATGCGGACGCGGTCGGTACGCGCCGCGATCGCGGCGAGGGCGATCCAGGCGTCGACGTAGGGGCCGTCGACGCGGTGCATCAGGTGGTCCCAGAGGAAGAAGCCGTCCCATCCCGTCCCCTCGGCCGCGACTGCCAGGTCGATCAGCACCGCCGGATCCCCGAACGGGCCGAAGGGCGGCAGGAAGATGCCGTGTTTCACCGCGGCTCGGTCAATCGGCTTCGCCCTCGCGTCGGTCGAGCGCGCGGTGCATCACGAGCGCCCGCGCGGTGAACCCCGACTCCTCGAAGAAGTTCTTCGTCGCCCGGTGCCCCGGGAGCGCGATGGCGTCGATGCCTGTGCAACCGCGTGTGGCGCAGAACGCCACGAGGTCTTCGGCCATCGCCTCCCCCACGCCGACCGCGCGGGCGCCGGGCTCGACGAAGAGATCGATGATCCGGCCGAGCGTCTCGCCGTTGCGGAGGCGCTCGAGTGTGACCACGCCGAAGCCGACGACGGTCTCGTCCACTGTCCCGACGACGACTAGCGCGTCGTCCCGCTCGACCAGGGCTACGTAGGTGTCCTCGAACGGCTCGGCCACCGCTTCACGCGCCGCCCAGAGGGCGCCGCCCTTCATCGGCACGAGCTCGTGGCGGGCGAGCTCGGCCAGCTCGGCGATCCGCGGGACGTCCTCGACGGTGGCGGGACGGCTGCCCTCCACTGGACGCGCTCAGCTCGTGAGCTGCTCGATCTTGTACAGGATCGTGCGCCGGGCGCGGTGCGCCTCCTCGTAGGTGCGTACCGCGTCGAGCTCGCTCGCCGGGAGTCCGTCGAGCCGCTCCACGACCTGCGAGGCCGACAGCTCGTCGTAGTCGGGGATCACGAGCGTCGTCGCTGCGGGCGCAGCTGCACCAGTGGTGGTTGTTGTCGTGGTGGCGGCGGACTCCCCTGCCGGCTTGCTCGCCGCGCGCGAGTTCGCCGCCGCGGGCTCCGGTCGCGGCGCGGGCGCGGGTGCCGCGACGTCGTCGACCTCGCCGGGAGCGTCGCTCTCGTCGCCGGCGCCGCCGAGGACCGATTCCGCGCTCTTGCGGGCCAGCGCGATCCCCTTCTCGACGTGCTCGCGGACCTTCGGCCCACCGAAGTTCACCGCGAACTCCCCCAACGCCTTCGCCTGGGCGACCTGGTCCTGCGCCTGCTGACGGCGTTGCCCGAGCTCGGCCTTGCCCCGTGATACGAACAGGTTGACGAACGTGGGCACGGTGTCACGCAGGTACATCGCGACACCGACGGGCGCGTAGACGAGGAGGTCGAGTGCCCGTTCGGTCTTGCCGTCGTCGCTCACGTCACCCTCCCGCTTCCGACTGGTTCGCGTTCTTCGACGGCGATTCTAGGGAACGTCGCCCGCGGGCGGCGCACGCGGCTGACGACCGCGGCTCCCAGGAGCAAGAGCGCGCTCGCGGCGACCGCCCACTCCCCGAAGCGCACGTACGGCGTCTGTCCGGTCGTCGTCGTGACGGTGTCGCTGACGATCGTCCGGTGGAACAGCTTCGTCGTGTCGCGCACGTCGCCGTCGGCGTTGATGACGGCGCTGATCCCGGAGATCGACGCCTGGAGGAACGGCCGTCCGGTCTCGGCCGCCCGCATCTGTGTCTGGGCGATGTGCTGCGCTGCGTTCGCCGACCGCCGGTACGACCGGTTGTTGGTGCTCACCACGACGACCTCGGCGCCGCGGTGGACGAAATCGCGGACGAGGGGCGCGAACGCCGACTCGAAGCAGATCACGCTCGCCATCCGGTGGCCCTTCACGCGAAAGATCGTCCGCTGCCTCCCCGGCGAGTAGTCGTACGGAATCCGGTCGACGACCCCCGTCCAGTCGACGAGCGACCGGAACGGCACGTACTCGCCGAACGGGACGAGGTGCTCCTTGGCGTACGTGCCGGCGAGGCGCCCGTTCGGCTCGTAGAGCTGGTTCTGGTTGAACTCGCGTCCGTCGGGAGCGGGGACGGCCGCGTTGGCGAGCACGTCGGCGCCGTGCCGCTCCCCCACCGCGACCAGGCGACTGCGCAGGCTCGGGTTGCTCTCGGGGCTGAAGTCGTCGAGCGACGACTCGGGGAACACAATGAGGTCGTACGGGCCGCGCAGGCGGTCCGCAAGCGCGAGGTGGCGTTCGGTCAGATATCCGCTGCTCTTCTCTTGGTCGGTGAGGTAGCGGTCCTGGTCGTTCCCTTGCAGCATCGCGACGCGCAGCTTTCCGCTCGGCTGGGTCTGGTACCGCGCCACGTCTGCGACCGCCACGGCCACGACC
>Ga0209814_10000724_pt1 | contig 11171 bp, 7 predicted proteins | sample SoiMetdeltSBSDD1_FD_187597 | JGI IMG/M metagenome (GOLD analysis project Ga0209814, IMG submission 187597) | Bulk soil microbial communities from a Populus tree surrounding site in Tennessee, USA - Soil MetaG P. deltoides SBSDD1 (SPAdes) (version 2) | ecosystem: Environmental > Terrestrial >... | reverse complement strand
CGCTCCGACGGCGCCGTCAACCACCGTCGCGACTCCGACGACTTCGCGCCCGGGCACGACCGGCGGCGGAGGAACGTCGACGACGGGTGGATCGACGGGCGGGTCAATCGGCGGAACAAGCAGCGGGCCGGGCTCAGTGAGCTCGGGAGCGACGGGAGGCACTCAGGGAGGGCCCGGAGGAGCGACGTCGGCTGCCGGCGGCGGGGCCGCAGGCTCGGTCGGGCCGTTCGCGCTCGCGGCCGCGAGTTGCCCGCCGGAACCGTGCGAGGGCTCAGCACCACGAAGCCCTGTGCGCGCCTCCCGGACCGTGGTACGCCCCGGTCGGCGGAACGGAGGAACGACGCTGATCTTCCGGCTCACGAAGCCGGCCGTTCTCCACGTGACGATCGTCCGAGTTTTTCCCTCGTGCAAGCGGATCGGCGGTTTCACGGTTCGGGCGCACGCGGGCGTGAACCGCATTCGCTTCCGCGGCCGGTTTCGCGGACGTGTTCTCCCCGTCGGCGGCTACCGACTGGTCGTTCGCGCTCGGGGCGCCGAGCGCGCCGCTGCAGCCGTTCCGATCGTGATCGCACGGGGCGAGGCCTCGCGGGTCGCGGTCGACACCGCCCGAAACGGGAAGGTCTGCAGCGAGTCGATCGCCGAGATCGGTTTCGTCTCAGCCGTCGGAGCCCACGGCGACACGAAGAGCGGCGGCGGCGGTGGGAGCGGGCGCATCGACCGGGCTTCGGCTCCCCTCGTCGGCGCTGCCGGCGCGGTGGCCGGAGTGGCAAAGGACCTGTTCGGACGAGCCACCGGGCCGCTGGCCGGTGAGGACGACCCGTTCGACGACCCATACGTCTTGACAGTCATCGGGCTGTTCCTGGTCGTCATCTGTCTGCTGGGAACGCTCCTGCTTGCGCAGATCGTTCACGCGCGCAACGCCGTGCGCGAGCCCTGAGACCAGGCGTCTACGAGGCGGCGAGCAGTTCGCGCCTGGCCGTCTCGTCCTCGATCAGCTCGGGCGGAAGAATGCGTTCGAGAGCCGCGACGCAACGCGGACAGAACTGGCTGCCGGCCGAACGATTGAGCTCCTCCATCGCCTCCTTGGCGGGGCGGGCGGCGCGGTAGATCCTCGTGGTGAGCATCGAGTCGAGCGCGTCGGCGACGTGGATGATCCGGGCGCCGAGCGGGATGTCTTCGCCCTTGAGGCCGTCCGGATAGCCGGTGCCGTCGAAGCGCTCGTGGTGATGCCGGATCGAAGGCACCGCGTCCTGCAGGAATCCGAGCCGGTCGATGATCCTCGCGCCCTCCTCGGCGTGGCGCTGCATGAGATCCCACTCGTCATGCGTGAGCGTGGCCGGCTTCAGGAGGATCGCATCGGGCACCGCGAGCTTGCCGATGTCGTGGAAGAGCGCGGCGTGGCCGAGCAGGTCGAGCTCGGCCTTCGAGAGCCCCAGCTCCCGGCCGATCGCAAGGGCGAGCTCCTGAACCCGGCGCGAGTGGCCGGCCGTGTAGGCATCGCGCGCGTCCACCGTGGCTGACAGGGACTCCATCGCCGCCGTGGAGCGCTCTCGCAGCAGGCGGTTCGCCTTCTCCAAAGACACGTTCTGGTCCTGGATCGTCTCGGCCGCCTCGCGGAGCTTCTGGGCGCTCTTGCGCGTGTGCCGGAGGTATGCCTCCTGTGTCTTGCGCATGAGCAGGAGCGGGACGGCGAAGACCGCGAGCGCATAGGGGCCCGCTGCGTGGTAAGCGATCGCCATGACGCCGCCGACGAAGCCGTAGACCACCCAGTGCGGCAGGAGCCAGAGGAAACGCTCGTGCCACGCCCTCCACCAGCGCTCGTGTCCCTCCATCGAGAGCGCGAGGCTGAGGAGGCCGGTGTTGACGGCGAAGTAGGCGGCGCCGGCCGCTAGTCCGGCGCCGACGGTGACGAGCTCGCCCACGCTCCCGTCGAAGCCGAGCGCGAAGACCGCGGAGGCTGCGAGCGAGGCCAGGGAGAGCGCGCCGATGTTGAAGAGCGTGCGGTGCAGCGGGTAGCGCTTGGCGCTCCAGTCGACCACGCACGTCGTGATCGCGAGAGCAAGGGCAGCGCGCGGCCCGAACAGGGCTGCGCCCGCGAGTGCGCCGACCGCGCTGACGGAGATCGATCCGTCGTCCACCTCGAGCGCGACGGCCTGGCCGAGCCCGACGAGGATGACGAGTGCGACCAGCCCGAAGACGTCGGTTGCGGTGCCGAAGAGCGCCCCCAGGACGCCGGCGCCCACACCCACGAAGGCGACGACACCGACCAGCGTTGCGAGCCGCCTCGACAGCGAGAAGAACCGCGGGCCCTGGACCGCGTGCGGCCTGTGCGGCGCCTGGCGCCGCTCCTCGCCCGGCGCCATCTCGTCGACCGGCGGAAGCGGGACCACGTGGTCTCCGTCCTCGGTGACCGCGGTCAGCCGGCCACGGCCCTGCGGCGTGGGCATCGCAAGCGGCTCCGAGGTCGTCGCGTCGAGGACGCGGTTGCGTCCCTGGAGCTTGGCGCGGTAGACCGCGAGGTCGGCCTGGTGGATCAGCTCGTTCGGGTCCGACCCGTCCCGCGGGAACGAGGCGACGCCGATCGAGACCGTGGCTCGAATCGGCTCGCTCGACGTCTCGACGTCGAACGTGCGCTGCGAGACCGCACGTCGGATCCGCTCCGCGATCTCGAGCGCCTCCTCCGGGCTGGTCTCCGGGAGGAGGATGCTGAACTCCTCACCGCCGAACCGGGCAGGAACGTCGTAATGGCGCAGAAGCGCACGAAAGACCTCGGCGATCCCCTTCAGGACGGCGTCGCCGGCGAGGTGTCCGTACGTGTTGTTGATCTCGCGCAGGAGGTCGAGGTCGGCCATGATCAACGAGAGCGGCCGGTCGAACCGGGCGGCGCGCGTCAGCTCCTCGTTCAACGCCTGTCCGAAGTGACGCGCGTTGAAGAGGCCGGTCTTGGGATCGACTCGGGCCTCCGCCTCGAGCTTTGGCACAGCGAGCGAGCGGTGGATCAGTAGCAGCGGCGCGACGGCGAACGGCACCATCCAGGGGTTGGTCTCCCAGAACGTGGCGATGCCGACGCCGAGTGCCGCGAGTACCAGGTCGGTCGACAGGCTCTGGAAGCTGAACAGGCCGGAATCGCGCGGAGAGATCCCGCGGGCGAACGCGAGCATCGGTGCGAGCAGTGAGTGGTTGAGGCCGACGAGCAGGAAGCACGCCGTCAGGCCGCCGAGCGCGAACTGGACCTGGTCATACGCCTCGAGGGGCGGAAGCTGACCGACGAGAAGCGCGCCGAACGAGGCGGCGAGGATGGCCAGCGTGAAGTTCGAGATGTTGAAGATCTGGATGTACCAGACCGTCCTGTTCTTGAGCCAGTCCGGCAGGTGCTGCACGACCGGCACGAGCGCAACGAGCTCCGGAGGCAGCAGGAGCGCTGCGGGGATCAGGAAGACGATCGAGGTCTGGTACGACTGGTTCTTTCCCGTCCGCACGAGGAAGAGCTGGGCGATGGCGGCCGAGCCCGCGAGGATCAGGAACGTCAGCCAGTCGTCGTGACCGCGATCGAGCCGCGACAGGAGCGGCGCAGTGATCGCTGCTGCAGAACCGACGACGGCAACCAGGTAGACGAGCGCGGCGAGCGGCAACCGTTCGCGGCGCTCCGGCTCGCGCCGCGACGTGACGCCTCCGAACCGATGTTCGGTCGGAATGGCGCTCACCTGGTGCTCGTCCCTCGGATGTGCCGCAACTCGGTGCCTTCTTTCGCGCAGGGGGGATGAAGGGTCATCCCCGGGCTGACCGTACGTCCGGTTGGAGGCGCGAACATCACCCGTTCGAGTTATCGGCGGGAGACGGTCGGCGATTCACCCAAAAGGGTGAGCCGGGGGCGCCGCGTTGGCCGCCCCCGGCTCGGAGTGCTTCGCCTACGGAGCCGGCGCTGCGGCCGGAGGCGCCACGGCCAGCCCGAGCTCGGCTGCCAGTGCCTCGTCCTCCGGAGTCGTGAGGTAGTCGCCCTCCGGATTCCCGACCTCAGCCTCGGCGTTGTCCTCCCAGCTCACGTCGGCCGCTGCGAGGACGTCGCTCCAGGAGACGTCCGACCAGGAGACATCGCTCCAGGACACATCTGACCAGGACACGTCCGACCAGGACACGTCCGACCAAGAGACGTCGCTCCAGGAGACCGAATCCCAGGAGACGCTCGACTTCGCGGCCGCATACCAGGCCGACCCGTCGAACTCCGTCGTCCCGGTGAGGGGATTCAGCTTGCGGAACTTGTTCAGTGCCGCGTTCGGGTTCGGCGGGCTGCTGAGCAGCGTCGACCGGTAGGCGTTGATCTCGCCCACCCCGGCGGAGCCCGAAGGCGCGTCCGGGATGTACCTGGCGCGCTGCATCAGCGCACCCTTGATCTGGTCCGGCGTCCAGGTCGGATGCTCCATGTGGAGCAGAGCCGCCGCGCCGGCCACGACCGGAGCGGAGAACGACGTGCCGGAGAGGCGCATGTACCCGGCGCTCACGACGTTCTCAGGCCTCGCCGCCCGGAGCGTCCCGCTGGTCGGCACCGGGCCGATCATGTAGCGGCCTGCAGCCGCGAGCTCCGGCTTTCGGAAGCCGTCCTTCGTGTAGCCGTAGGCCGACCAGTTCGGCACGTCGTGATTCCAGGCATAGATGCTGCCCTCGAGGTCGACCGCGCCGACCGTGATCACGAACGGATCGTTGCCCGGGGCGTACGGGACGCCGCTCGGCCCATCTGCCTTGCCGTAGTTGCCTGCCGCCGCGACGACGGTGACACCGCCGAACCAGAGCTTCTCGACCGCCTTGTCCAGCGGGTCGTTGATGAAGTTGCTCGGCATCGTCGAGTGGAGCGAGAAGTTCGCCACCTTGATGTTCTTCGAGGCGCGGTTCTGGTAGATCCACTCGGCCGCGGCGATGACGTCGCTCGTCCGCGCCATCCCGCTGTCGTCCATCACGTCCAGCGAGATGAGATTGGCCTGCGGAGCCGCGCCGGCCTGATCGTAGGCACTGCCCGCGGCAATGCCCGCGACGAAGGTTCCGTGACCTCGGCCGTCCCCCTGAGAGTTCGGCTTGAGCTGAGTGATCACGACGTCGTCGGTGACGCGTGCACCCATGTCGAAGTCCGCCCGGTTCTTGTCGATCCCTGAGTCGACGATTGCGATCGCAGGCATCTTCTGACCTGTCGCGGGACGCGAGTCCCACCCCGGCTTCACGCCCGACGCCGAGGTCCAGAGGTGCCTCGACGTGTAGCCGCTGAGCTTGACCCGAGCGTCGTATGTGACCGTAAGACCCGGGATGCGGGCGAGGAAAAGCACCTTCTTCGCCTTGAGCTCGGCGGCCACAGAGCCCACGAACTCGAACTTGCGACCCATGCGCTCGCGGTCCTTGGACTTCTTCTCGCTGTGCTCGGCGTCCTCGAATGCGTCCTTGGCCGTGGACACGCCGCCATCCGACTGGATGATCACGTTGACGATCTCGTTCGGCGTCGTGTTGGCCTTCGCCAGCAGGATCGGGTCGATGTATGTCGGCGCCAGAGAGGCGCTCGTCTTGCTCTTGTGTGCGCCGGCTGCGAGAGGGGCAGCGACGACCAACACCGCAACGAGTGCAGTGACGAGGCCGCGACCGCCCTTGCCCCAGAGCGCGTTCGACCGGGAGTCTCCGCCCCGGTTTCCGGTCCCCCACAGCGCGGACGAGCGGTGCTCGCCGCGGGAGGACCCGCCCTTACTGTTCATTTTTCTCCCTTTTCCGCGTCTAGCGCGGGCCGCAGTTGCATGAGGTTTCTCCTAGTCCGACCAGGACACCGAATGGCTCGTGAGGAACGTGCGAGGGAGGAACTGAGACCTGTCGGAGACTGATTGCTGGGCGCCCGGCTGGCCCGGCCCGCCGCGATCGTTCGCGAGCGCGGCCGGCGAGGCCGCGAGACCCAATGCTCCGACGACAAGAAGCGCCAGGACACTCCTGGTTTCGTGCTCTTTTTGCCGCAGTTCCGATACATCCCTCTCCTCCACGCGCCACCCAGCGCGGTCTGACGACTTGGATTTGTCAAGCCGTGCGAAGTGTGGGTCCGCCCCCTTTTCAACTCATCACCCATTGGGGTGAGCCCGGGAACTTCCCCCGATCGAGTGATCGAGCGGGTCCGAAGGCGAGGAGGCCCGTTCGGGTTACGCTCAGGTGCGATGCGCCCTCGCCTGCCGCTCGCAGCCGGCGTCGCCGCGGCGCGCGCGGCCGGACGCCTCTCTCGCCTCGCCGGTGCCGGCGGTGGAACGACCATCCCCGGAAAGCTGCTGAACGTTCTCGATCCGAGCGCGGTCGGGCGCCTCGCGTCGCAGCTGCCGCAAGGGTCGGCGATCGTGTCGGCGACGAACGGGAAGACGACGACCGCTGCGATGGTCGCGGAGATCCTGTCTCCGCAGCTGCGACTGGCCCACAACAGCGCCGGTGCGAACCTCCTGTCCGGCGTCGCGTCCACCCTGCTCTCGGCGAACGGCGCCGACCTCGGCCTGTTCGAGGTGGACGAGGCAGCGCTTCCCGATGTCGCGGGGCGGCTCCGGCCCCGCGCTCTCTGTCTCGGGAACCTCTTTCGTGACCAGCTCGACCGCTACGGCGAGCTCGAGCTCGTGGCCGAGCGCTGGCGCAGGCTGGTCGGCGACCTCGACCCGGACGCCTGGGTCGTCGCGAACGCAGACGACCCTCAGGTCGGAGACCTCGCACGTGACCGTAAGGGTGTCCACTTCGGCGTGGACGACCCCCGCCACGGATCGTCGGGACTGCAGCACGCAGCGGACTCCAAGTGGTGCGTGCGCTGTGGGACCCCCTATGAGTACGCCGCTGCCTACGTCGGGCACCTCGGGGACTACCGCTGTCCGGCCTGCGGCCATGCACGGCCGCCGCTTGACCTGTCCGCCCGGGCGATCGAGCTCGACGGGCTGAACTCGGTCTCGTTCGACCTGGTGGACGAGCACGGCTCGATGCGCGTTCGTCTACCGCTTCCCGGCCTCTACAACGTCTACAACGCGCTCGCGGCAGCGGCGTTGGCCGGTGTCCTCGGCGCCTCCCGCGAGGAGATCCGTTCAGGGCTCGAGCGTTTCAGCGCGGCATTCGGGCGCTTCGAGCGGATTCCCGTCGGGGAGCGAAGCCTGCTCCTGCTCTTGATCAAGAACCCGGCCGGGGCGAACGAGGTGGTACGGACCCTCGTCGCCGGCGGGACCCCGAGCCTGGCCGTGATCGCGCTGAACGACGCGATTGCGGACGGGCGCGACGTCTCCTGGATCTGGGACGTCGACTTCGAGCCGCTGTTCGAGCGGCTCGACCGCGTCGTGGCGACGGGCGAGCGGGCGGCCGAGCTTGCGCTGCGCTGCAAGTACTCCGGCTTCGCCGAGGACCGTATCGAGGTGATGCCGGACCTCGACGCCGCCCTCGACCGGGGGCTGGAGCTGACTCCGGCCGGCGGCGAGCTCTGCGTCCTCCCCACCTACACGGCAATGCTCCGGCTGCGTGGGATCGTCGCGGAACGCGGGTACGTGAAGCCGTACTGGGAGCGGGCAGCGTGAAGATCAGCGTCGGTCACCTGTACCCCGAGTATCTGAACATCTACGCGGACCGGGGCAACATCGCGGTGCTGTCGCGGCGGGCCGAGTGGCGTGGGCACACGCTCGAGGTTCAGGCGATCGGGATGGGCGATGCGGTCGCCGCGGGCGCCCACGACCTTCTGTATGTCGGCGGCGGGCAGGACCGCGAGCAGGCGCTGGTTTCTCGGGACATCGCGGGGAAGGGCGAGGCGCTTCGACAGGCGGTTGAGGCTGGTGCCGCGGTGCTCGCGGTCTGCGGCGGCTACCAGCTGCTCGGGCACTTCTACCGCGATCGGTCAGGCGCCGAGCTGCCCGGCGCGGGGGTGCTTCCGCTCCATACGGTGGCCGGCGACCGGAGGATGATCGGTGACGTGCTGCTCGAGTGCGAGCTCGAGCCGGGCGACCGTCGGACGATCGCCGGATTCGAGAACCACGCGGGGCGGACGATCCTCGAAGACGGCGCCGAGCCGCTCGGCCGTGTGGTGGCGGGCTTCGGAAACGACGGTGAGAGCGGCTTCGAGGGTTGCCGCGCCGGCCGGGTCGTCGGGACGTATCTCCACGGACCGCTCCTTCCTCGGAACCCGTGGCTCGCCGACTGGCTGCTCGCCCAGGCGATCGCTCATCGGACGGGAGCCCCGGCGATCTTCGAGCCGCTGGGCGACGCACTCGAGGACGAGGCTCATCGAGTCGCGGCCGCCCGCGCCAGGTCTCGCGGGGGCCGGGGCGCTAGGTAGCCCGACCTCCTCCCCACCGCAATCGTATTGCCGGTGGGCGCGCTCGTGGGTTACGGGAGCGCGACGAAAGTGCGCCGAAGTGTCACGGAACCCACAAGGGGCCGAGGTAGACGACCGGGTCGCCGGGCCGCCAGCGCGTCAGGAAGCGCTGGATCGGCGGGTGGAGCACCACTTCCTCGAGCTCCGAGACGGCGAAGAGCCTGTGCCCCCTGACGGCGGCGTCGCGGGACGTCACGGCGTCGAGCGACCGGTCGCCGAGGTCGCCCGCGAAGATGATGTGCACGACATGCTTCGCGGCGAAGCTTTTCTGCGGCGCGATCGAGTCGACAATCGCAACCGGCCCCTCCACTGGGACGTCCTCCCCCATGCCGATCTCCTCCTCGAGCTCGCGATGAAGGGCGTCGACGAGGCTTTCGCCGGAGTTCACGCCTCCCCCGGGGAGGAGCCAGTACTCCTTGCCGTGCTTCTCGTGCCGGCAGAGCAGCAGCCGCTCGCTACGACGGAGGATCGCCGATACCCGGATACGAGGCTCGGCGCCCACGGCGACTAGGCTCGCGAGGAGCCGAAGCCTCGCGCCCCGCGCTCGCTGGCGGGCAGCTCCTCGAGCTCCACGAGGTCGACGGCAGGCACCGGGAGCACGACGAGCTGTGCAACGCGCATCCCGGGCTCGACGACGAAAGGTGTCTCGGCGTCGGTGTTCAGCATCACGACCTGCACCTCCCCCCGATAGCCGGCGTCGATCAGCCCCGGCGCGTTGACGAGCGTGATGCCGTTCCGCGCCGCTAGTCCGGAGCGCGGCAGGACGAATCCCCCGTGACCCTCGGGGATCGCCACGGCCAGGCCAGTCGGCACCACCGCCCGCTCGCCCGGACCGAGCTCGTGCCGCCCGCAGGCGGACAGGTCGAGCCCGGCGTCACCCGAGTAGGCCTGTGACGGGATGACGGCGTCCTCCCGGAGGCGGCGGACCGGGACCTCGATCACCGCGTAGCCCGGCTGGGCTCCTCCGCGTCGAGGATCAGATACGGCGCAAAGCGCTGTGTCTCGCGTCGCGGCAGCCGTGCACGGATGAAGACGCCGTCCGGGCCGTCGACCCGCTCGTCGATCGGCGGGCCGAGCGAGTACAGCTCGGCGAGCTTCGCGCCGTCCTCGTACGGAACGAGCATGCGGACCAGTTCGAACCGCTCGGCGAAGCGCTCCGCGATTCTCGCCTTCAGCTCGTCCAGTCCCTCGCCAGTCTCGGCGGAGATCTGCAGCGACCCTGGGAAACGGTTCGCGAGCCGCCGGCGGCCGAGCGGGTCGACCGTGTCGATCTTGTTGAGGACGAGCTCGACGGGGAGCTCGTCCGCCCCGATCTCCGCGAGCACCTCGTTCACCGCCGACGTGTTCTCGTCCAGCTCGTCGTCCGGCATCGAGCCGTCGACCACGTGGAGGACCAGGTCCGCCTCGAGGGTCTCCTCGAGCGTGGCCGCGAAGCCCTCGACGAGCTCGTGGGGGAGGCGGCGGATGAAGCCGACGGTGTCGGTGACGAGGTAGCGGCGGCCGTCCTCCTCGAACGCCCTCGTCGTCGGGTCGAGCGTCTCGAAGAGTCGGTCGTTGACGGAGACGCCTGCGCCCGTGAGTGCGTTGAGAAGCGTCGACTTGCCGGCGTTCGTGTATCCCGCGAGCGCCACGGTCGGCGTGTGGGACCGGAGTCGCTCCCGCCTGCGGGTCTGGCGCTGCCGCCCGAGGCTCTGCAGCCGCCGCCGCAGGATCGCGACCCGGCGGCGGGCCAGGCGGCGGTCGGTCTCGAGCTGGGTCTCGCCGGGGCCCCTCGTTCCGACGCCGCCGTCCATCCGGCCGGCGCCGAGGCGCTCGAGGTGCTGCCACATGCCGCGCATGCGCGGGAGGTTGTACTCGAGCTGCGCGAGCTCGACCTGGAGCTTGCCCTCGGCGCTGTGCGCGTGCTGGGCGAAGATGTCGAGGATCAGCTGGGTGCGATCGACGACGCGCGCCTTCAGCTCGTCCTCGAGCTTTCGCTGCTGCGACGGGCTCAGCTCGTGGTCGACGAGCAACGACTCCGCGCCCGCGGCCTTGTAGGCCTCCTTGAGCTCGACGAGCTTGCCCTTGCCCACGAACGTCCGCGGGTCCGGCCTCGCTCGATGCTGGACCAGGGAGGCCACTGGCTCCACACCGGCGGTCCGTGCGAGCTCTGCGATCTCGCCGAGCTCGCGGCTCTCGTCGGTGCCCGGAGCCAGCACGGACAGGATGAAGCCCCGCTCCGGCTCGACGCCGGAACGCGACTCGGGCTGGCGCGTCGTCACGCTTTGATTATGACTTTCTGCAGGGAGCTCTCGATCCGTCGGACGGCCTCTTCGAGCTCCTCGTCTGAAACGGTCATCGACAGCCGCACGAACCCCTCGCCGCTCGCGCCGTACCCGGGTCCCGGCGAGACGACGACGTTCGCCTCCTCGAGCACGAGTGACGTGAACGAGGCCGAGTCGTGGCCATCGGGCACCGGCACCCACAGGTACGGCGTCGCCCTGGGCGGCTCCACGGAGACACCGATCGCCGCAAGCGCATCGACCAGCAGGTCGCGCCGCCGACGGTAGACCTCCGACATCTCCCGCGGAAACCCGCGCTCTTCGGTCAGCGCCACTGTCGCCGCCCGCTGGAGCGCCTCGAACATCCCGGAGTCGAGGTTGGCCTTGAGCTGGCGGAAGCGCTCGACCACCTCGGCGTTGCCTGCGACGAAGGCGCAGCGCCAGCCGGTCATGTTCCAGCCCTTCGACAGCGAGAAGATCTCTACGCCGACGTCCTTTGCGCCGGGCGTCTCGAGGAAGCTCGGCGCCTCGTAGCCGTCGAAGCAGACCTCGGAGTAGGCGTTGTCGTGGAC
>Ga0209814_10000721_pt1 | contig 11222 bp, 11 predicted proteins | sample SoiMetdeltSBSDD1_FD_187597 | JGI IMG/M metagenome (GOLD analysis project Ga0209814, IMG submission 187597) | Bulk soil microbial communities from a Populus tree surrounding site in Tennessee, USA - Soil MetaG P. deltoides SBSDD1 (SPAdes) (version 2) | ecosystem: Environmental > Terrestrial >... | reverse complement strand
CTACTACTACTGGTGACAGTTCCGGAGACGGCTCCAGAGATGGAGCCGCTTTCGTCTCCGGGCAGCGCTCGGGAACCCCTCGTCGCGGGCGGTGTTTCGGGCTCTGCTCCCTGCGGTACTCCGTTGGAAACCGGCCGCCAGGCGGCGTCTCTGCTGCGCCGTCGAGCGCGCCGAGCTCGACGAAGGAGGGCCGCGGATGCCGGAGTTGATGGTCGACTTCATCACGTCGCTCGAGGGGTACGGAGCGGCCGACGGCTGGCCCGGCTGGTGGGGAGTGGAAGGGCCCGAGTACCTGAGCTGGCTCGGCGACCAGCCGGAGGCCGACCACACGGTGTTGATGGGAGCGAACACGTACCGGCTGATGTCGGATCTCGCCGCTGCCGGCGAGCCGGGGACCGAAGCCCTCGCCGGCCTGTCGAAAATCGTGTTCTCGAGCACGCTGACCGAGCCACTGACGTGGCCGAACACACGGCTGATCTCCGGGGACGCCGTCGAGGCGGTACGCGAGCTGAAGGCCGACGGCTCCGAGGCGATGCGCACGCTCGGCAGCGTCTCTCTGTGCCGCTCGCTTCTCAGCGCCGGTCTCGTGGATCGCCTCCGCGTCGTCGTCTTCCCGGTCATCACCGGAAGCACCGGCAAGGACCGGGTCTACGACGGGTATCCCGACGTGTCGCTGGAGATGGTCGGCAGCCGCGTCTTCGACGGTCGGCTGCAGCTGCTCGAGTACGTCCCGACGGTCCTGTCGGGGCCGCCGCTCGCAGCGCCTCGGGTCGAGTAGCCGACGGCTCGCTCTCCGTGCCTGCGTGCAGGCCGATCGTGGAGCTACGAGACGTGCACGGGGTAGCGCAGGTGCGTGACGCCGACACCGGCCACGACCCGCGGACTCCCGAGGACGACCGGTGTGCCGGCGAGGTGGTCGAAGAGGCGCACTCCGCCGCCGAGCAGCACCGCAGCGAGATCGATCTGGAGCTCGTCGAGCAAGCCGGCGTCGAGGAGCTGCTGGATCGTCTGGGCGCCGTGCACCCCCACGGACTTCGGGCCGGCAGCCGACTTCGCCTGCGCCACGGCGCTCTCGACGCCGTCGGTGACGAACTGAACCGTCGAGCCGGGCCGTGGCCAGCCCTCGGGCACGTTGTGGGTGACGACGAACGCGGGAATGCCCCACGGGTGCCGGCCGCCCCAGCCTTCGGCGCGCTCGAACGTGCGCCGACCCGTGAGCATTGCCCCGACCTCGGTCACGAGGCTCCTCAGGTGGCCTGCGCTCGGCTCCGAGACGCGAAAGGTCATGCCCGCGCTCCCGCTCGCCGTGGGCACCTCGACGTCGCCTGAGAAGTACCAGTCGAAGACCTCGGCGACGCCGTCGTTCGCGTCGGCGACGTACCCGTCGAGCGACATCGACATGAGCCCGACCACCTTGGTCATCGCGCAGCTGCTCGTGCAGAGGCCATGGCGCGATGCTAGACGCGGTGCGCGGTCGAACCGATGAGGTTCGGCTGCCGGACCGGTCCCAAGGGCGCACGTCCGTGCGTCCTTGAACGTTCCCGTCCTCACCACCGACCCCGGAGGCAGCATGAAGCTTCTCCTCACGTCCGCCGGCATCACGAACGCGAGCATCCGCGACGCTCTGGTCGATCTTCTCGGCAAGCCGATCGACGAGTCCAACGCCCTCTGCATCCCCACGGCCTCGTACGGGCACCCGCTGGCCGGTCCGGGCGCAGCCTGGCGCTTCGTCGCGGGGCAGGAGCCGAGGACACCGATGTGCGAGCTGGGCTGGAGCTCCCTGGGCGTGCTCGAGCTCACCGCGCTGCCCAGCATCGACGACGAGCACTGGGTGCCCACGGTCCAGGAGACCGACGTCCTGCTCGTGAACGGCGGCGATCCCCTGTATCTATGCCACTGGATGCGGCAGTCGGGGCTTGCGGACCTGCTGCCGTCGCTCGACGAGACGGTCTGGGTGGGGTTGAGCGCCGGGAGCATGGTGATGACGCCGAGGATCGGCGAGGACTTCGTCATCTGGAAGCCGCCTACCGGTGGCGACGAGACGCTCGGCGTCGTCGACTTCTCGATCTTTCCGCACCTCGACCACGAGGAGTTGCCCCACAACACGATGGCCCATGCGGAGAAGTGGGCCGCCGGCATGCAGGTACCGGCGTATGCGATCGACGACGAGACTGCCATCAGGGTGACCGATGGCAGCATCGAGGTCGTCTCCGAAGGGCACTGGAGGCTGTTCGCCCCCCGCCAGGGAGGGAGCGAGTCGGGTTAGGAGACGAACGCGCGCTCGTACGTCTGGCTGTCCCTGGCCGGGCGCTGCCGCTACGTGCCGCTCGTGCAACAAAGCACGTGGGGCGCACGTCTCAGTCACCAGGACTGACCCACTCCCGGGAGGTGGATCGTGCGAGCAGGTGCCCCGTCGAGCGAGCGAGCGGTCTCGTGCTGACCTTCGTCGTGCGCCGTCTCCTGTACAGCGTCGCCGTGCTCTTCGCCGCGAGCTTCATCGTCTTCGCCGGCGTCTCGTCCGTGTCCGACCCGCTCGCGTTCGTGCGCATGCAGCCGGGCTTCTCCGAGCAGACGATCGAGAACATCGAGGCGCGGAAGCACCTGAACGAGCCGATCCCCGTTCGCTACGTCTACTGGGTCGAGGATGCGGTCACGGACGGCTTCGGGACGACCGTCATCGGTGACCGGCCGATCCTTCCCGACCTCGAGCGGGCGATGGGGCACACCCTCCAGCTCGCGCTCGTCGCGGAGATCCTCGCGATCATCTTCGCGGTCGTGATCGGGGTGTACTCGGCGCTCCGGCAGTACAGCGCCTTCGACTACTCGGCGACGACGTTCAGCTTCCTCGGCTTCGCGACTCCGGCCTTCTGGCTCGCGCTGATGCTCCAGATCCTGTTCGTGAACGTCTTCCTCTGGTTCGACGTGCGCATCTTCTACGTCGCGAACCTGAGCAGCGTCGACCCGGGCGGCGGCATGCACTTCGTGCTCGACCGGGCGCAGCATCTCGCTCTCCCGGTCATCGTCCTGATGGTCGCGAACATCGCCACGTACTCGCGGTTCATGCGCGCGTCGATGCTGGAGGTCGTCAACGCGGACTACATCCGCACGGCACGCGCGAAGGGGCTCGCGGAGCGGACCGTGACGATGCGGCACGCGTTCCGGAACGCCTTGATCCCGATGGTCACACTCGTGGCCCTCAACTTCGGGGCGCTGCTCTCCGGCGTCGTCGTCGTCGAGACGATCTTCGCCCTCGACGGGATGGGCCTCTACTTCGTCAACGCGCTCAATGCCGGCGACCCGTACCCGATCATGGCGTGGCTCATGATCACGGCCACGATGATCATCCTCTTCAACCTGGTCGCAGACATCGTGTACGGAGTCCTCGACCCGCGCGTGCGGCTCGCCTGATCGTCACGCGCCGGCGCCGGGCTTCCCGACGGACGGGGCGTGCTGCCGTGCGAGGTCGAGCGCGAGGGCGAGGAGCAGGACTCCCGCCCAGCCGTTGACCGGGTCGAACGTCAGCGGCTCCTCGTCGCCGATCAGGTCGGAGACGAACCAGACGATGAACCAGAGCAAGGTCACTTCCAGCCTCCTTCGGATCGCTGAGCACCTACTTCGGGGAGGACGCTAGCGGCGCTCTGGCCGTGCCTCGTCGGGGCCGACGCGGATCGCCGTTGCGGCGTGTCCACTCCGACGCAGGGCCCCGCTCCCGAGGGCGGGGGAGCGGGGCCCGGTCGGAGCTGCGGCGGTCCTACGAGGCGCTCACCGTCCAGCGCTGGACGTTCCAGGTCGAGCCCTGGTTCGTCGGGTTGATGATCGTCCCCGAGATCTTCCTGTTGTTGATCAGGAACCCGGGGCGGACGAACATCGGCACGGACGGCACGTCCCCGGCCATGATCTTCTCGGCCTGGTTGAGCATGCCGGCCCGCTTGGCCGGATCGGGCGTGAACTGCGCCTTCTGGAGCAGCTTGGACGCCTTCGTGTTGCAGTAGTTCATGTAGTTCTGGTCGCCGCCGCAGCCGTAGAGGCCGAAGCTCGTCGCCGAGCTCGACGGGCTCGCCTGCCAGGTGAACAGGAAGAGGTCCCAGTCACCCGAGGGCAGGATCTGCCCGAAGACGGTGCCCGAGGGCCCGAACCGCGGGACGAGCTCGATGCCGACGCTCTTCAGCTGCTTCTGTGCGATCTCGAACGTCAGCTGCCGGAGCTGGTTGCCGCTCGTCGTCGTGAAGCGGAAGGACAGCTTCCCGACGCCCGGGCACGACCAGATGCGGCTGTTCGAGGCTGACGGCGCGCTCGGACCGCCCGTGCAGCCTGCCTTCTTGAGGATGTCGATCGCCTTCTTCTGGCTGAACGACCAGCGCTTCCAGTTCGGCTGGTAGTACTGCTCGAACGGCTTGAACATGTGGCTCTGCAGCACCGGAAGCTCCTTCGCCGAGGCGACGAGCCCGGGGCTGATGTACAGCGCCTGGCGGATCTGTGCCCGGTTGATGCCCGTGATGAGCGCCTGCCGGACGTACTTCTTGCGGAGGGCGGGATTGCCCTTGGGGCCGAACTGGATGTCCAGGTGCTCCCAGAAGTAGCCGGGGCCGGACTGGACCTTGAAGCGGCTGTTCCTCCTCAGGTCGACGATCTGGAGCTGCGGCTGCGGCTCGGTCACGTCGATCTCCCCCGAGTTGAGCGCCTGGAAGAGGGATGGCGTGGACGGGATGTAGCGGAAGACCACGCGGTCGAGCTTCGCCTTCGGGCCGGCCGAGAAGGCGTTGTTCCGGGCGAGGACGAGCTGCGTCCCCTTCTGCCAGCTCACGAACCGGAACGGTCCGCTCGCGACGTCCAGGCCGTCACGCCAGAGGTCGTTGAAGTTCTTGCCGGCCAGCTTGTGGGCCGGCATCGGGGACGTGTTCCCGACGAGCGCATCCCAGGCTGCGTACGCCCGGCCCTTCTTCCACGTCACGGTCACGCTCTTGCCCTTCGGCTTTACGCTCGCGATGTCCTCCCACCCCTCGCGGGACGTGATGTCCCAGCGGGGGTCCATCGTCGTGCGGTACGTGGCGAGGAAGTCCCTGCCCGTGATCGGACGGCCGTCGCTCCACTTGGCCGCTGCCTTGTACTTGAACGTCACCGTCAGCGGGTTCGACCTCACGATCTTCGGCTGGCCGGCGAAGAGCTCCGGCACGAGCTTCGCGTTCTGGTCGTAGTACATGCCCGGGGCGAGCACCGGGTTCACCGCGAGGGCGGTCGTGTACGAGTTCCCCTCGGTGAGATAGAAGTTGAGCGTCACGGGCTCCTGGTCGGCGCCGATGACGACTGTGCCGCCCGTCGCGCGCTCGGACGTGGCGGTGGCGGCAGGTCCCACGACGAGGCTCGCGACGGCCGCGAGGCCGCTCGCCACGAGCAGGATCGTGCGTTTGCGCATGGGTAGTACCTCCCTGGTGGTGGGCTCGCGACGCGCGGGACGCCGTCTCTCAGAGGGTCCGGCGTGACTGCGCTCGGCGTCGTCTCGCTACTGAGTGAGACGGGAGGGGCGCTTCGTGAGTGATTAGCGTTGCTTCACAGCGGGTCAGCGACGCGCACCGGAATTCTCGGCAGGATTTCGCGCCTCGAAAAGTGTTCGCTCTTCGCGTCGCGCTGGTTACCGACGCTAATTTCCACGGGGGATTTCGGCAGCTATCGTCGACGGCAATCCATCCGAGTCGCTCAGGAGCCTCCTGCCGACCCTGCCGCACCTGCCCGCCGCAGGGGTCTGCCGCGATCGCCGCCGGCGGAGGCCCTGAGCGCGCCCGGGCCCTGCAGGCGCGAGCCCAGCTCGGCGGCGAGCGACACGAACGTCTCGAGCAGCTCGCTCCGGTCGCGCTCGGCATGCCACGCGAGCGCGATGTCCCGTGGTGGGATCAGGCCTTCGAGCTCGACGATCGCCGTGCGGTTGTCGCGAGGGTTGACGGCCAGGCGGGGCATCAGCGCGACTCCTCGGCCCGCCGCTGCGAACTCCTGGACGGCGTCGTTGTAGTCGGAGCGGAGCACGATGTTCGGCTCGATCCCGGCCGAGCGAAAGACGTCGAGGGCGTCGTCGATCGACCTCGGTGCGCGGAAGCAGACGAGCGGGAGCTTGCCGACCCGCTCCAGGTCGAACCAGGACGAGGGCCTGCCGACGAGCTCCGAGCCGGACTGGACGACCAGGACCCAGGGGTCGCGCAGCACGGCGCGCGCCTCGTAGGGCCCCACCGGCAGCGGCAGCAGGCTGAAGACGACGTCGAGGGAGCCGTCCTCGAGGGAGCGCAGGTGCTCGAGGTCGCTGAGCGCCTCCTCGATCTCGACCCGCGCGTCGGGGAACCGCTCCTGGACCCGGCCGATCAGCTCGGGCAGCAGCCGGGCGCCGACGCTCTCGTACGCGCCGACCCGCAGGGTCGCCGCCGCGTTGGAGAGCGCCTCGATGTCCGCCATCGCCGCCCCGAGCTGCGCCTCGATGGCGACGAGGTGGCGGAGGAGGATCCCACCCGCCTCGGTCAGTCCGAAGGCCTGGCGACCGTGCTCCCTGGCGACGAGCTGGGCGCCGACGACGCGCTCGAGGTTCGCCATCTGCTGGCTCACGGCGGAGGGGGTGTACCCGAGCCTGCGCGCGGCGGCCTTGAACGATCCCTCGTCGGCGATCGCCTGGAAGGTCAGCAGGTGCCGCAGGTCGAGCCCGATCCAGCGCCCGTTCATCGAGGGCCGTCCCTCGTCGTCTGCCGCGCGAGGCTCGATCCGACCGCAGGCCGCGCGCCGCTGCCGCGGGCGCTCGGTGACATGTCAGTTAGGACGTCTGCGAGGGAAGACTGATAGTGAGCGGCCCGGCCTGCTCGGTAACGTCCCGGCGTGGAGCTCGTCGACCTCGGCGCGAGCGGCCTGCGCGTGTCGCGCGTCGGTCTCGGGTGCAACAACTTCGGCTCGCGGATCGAGCTCGCGGAGACGCGCAGGGTGGTCGAGGCCGCGCTCGACGTCGGCATCACCTTCTTCGACACGGCCGAGGTGTACGGGGGCGGCGGAGGCAGCGAGCGGATGCTCGGGGAGATCCTCGAGGGGCGGCGTGACGAGGTCGTCCTCGCCACGAAGTTCGGCTGGGCGCCCGAGCGTGGGCATGGCGGAAGCGACTACGTCCGCGACGCGATCGCAGGCTCGCTCGAGCGCCTCCGCACCGACTACGTCGACCTCTACTACCTGCACAAGCCCGACCCGGACACGCCGATCGGCGAGACGCTCGACGCCCTGGACGAGCTCGTGCGAGCCGGGACCGTGCGCGCGATCGGCTGCTCGAACTTCTCGGCCGAGCAGCTCCGCGAGGCGGAGGCCGCGGCCGCCGAGCGCGGCACGGCCCGTTTCACTGCAGTCCAGAACCAGTACAGCCTCGTGTACCGCGTCGACGACGCAGAGGTCCTGCCGCTGTGCCGCGAGCTCGGGATCGGGTACGTGCCGTACTTCCCGCTCGCGAGCGGGCTCCTCACGGGCAAGTACCGTGCCGGGCAGCCGCCGGCCGAGGGCCGGCTCACGGGCCGCACGCTCGATGCGGAGCGGCTGGAGCGCGTGGAGGCCCTCGCACGCTTCGCCACCGACCACGGCCACACGCTGCTCGACCTCGCGATCTCCGCCGTCGCCTCCACCCCTGGAATCGCGGGCGTCATCGCGGGCGCGACGAGGCCGGAGCAGGTGCGGGCGAACGCCGCCGCCGGCCGCTGGCACCTGAGCGCGGACGAGCTCGAGGAGCTCGCCGCGCTGTAGTCGTGGCCGGTCGCCGACAGCTGGCTGTGACGCGGGCCCCGCTCTTCGTCCTGACGGCCATGGTGATCGTGCTGCTCGTCGCCTGCGGCGGCTCCGGGGACGAATCGTTGCCGGAGGGCGCCGAGCCGGTCGAGCTCGACGCCGCCGACTTCACGACCGAGATCGACAACCCCTTCTGGCCGATGCGTCCGGGCACGCGCTGGGTCTACCGCGAGACGGGGTCCGACGGAGCAGCGCAGCGAGTCGTGGTGACTGTCACCCGCAAGACGCGCGAGGTCATGGGCATCGAGGCGCGCGTCGTCCACGACGTCGTGACCGAGGACGGAGACCTGGTCGAGGACACGTTCGACTGGTACGCCCAGGACGCCGAGGGGAACGTCTGGTACCTCGGCGAGGACACGAAGGAGTACGAGGACGGCAAGGTCGCGACGACGGCAGGCTCGTGGGAGGCCGGCGTCGACGGCGCGCTTCCGGGCGTGATCGTGCCGGCCGAGCCCGAGGCAGGGATGACGTACCGACAGGAGTACTACGCCGGCGAGGCCGAGGACGCCGCCGAGGTGCTCAGCCTGTCCGAGCAGGCAGAGGTCCCGTACGGGTCCTTCACGGACGTGCTCCTCACGAAGGACTTCACCCCGCTCGAGCCGAAGGTCCTCGAGTACAAGCTGTACGCGCCGGGCGTCGGCCCCGTGCTCACGCTCGGCGTCTCCGGCGGCTCCGATCGCGAGGAGCTGCTGCAGCTCACGACGCCTGATGGTTGATGGCGCGAGACCGTCCAGCTCCGGAGCGTGAGCTGGGCGCTCCGCGAAGTGCACACCCGAGGCCGCTTCGCGGCCTGCATCCCGGGCGGGAGCGGCGCGGACGCGCCAGATCGCGCATCCGGACGCGCGAGATCGTGCCCTCAACGATCGAGCTCGCGCTGCCAGAGTACGGACATGCTCCTCGCCGAGATCGCGCGGGCATCGGCGGACGTGGCCGCCACGTCGTCGCGCCTGGCAAAGGTCGCCCGCCTCGCCGAGTGCCTCGCGCAGGCGGCGCCTGCGGAGGTTCGCCCGGGCGTCTCGTATCTGTCGGGCGTCCTCCCGCAGGGGACGATCGGCGTCGGCTGGGCCGCGCTGCGCGAGGTCCCGCCTCCCGCCGGGGAGCCGTCGCTCGAGCTGCTCGAGGTCGACGCGGCGCTCGCGCTCATCGCGGAGATCCGCGGGGCCGGCTCGCAGGCCAGGCGCCGCGAGGAGCTCGAGGCTCTCTTCGGCCGGGCGACGGAGGGCGAGCAGGACTTCCTCACCGGCCTGCTCCTCGGTGGCCTGCGCCAGGGGGCGCTCGAGGGCGTGATGACGGACGCCGTCGCGAAGGCGGCCAGGCTCCCGGCGGCGGCCGTTCGCCGCGCGCTGATGCTGTCGGGCGATCTGGGCGAGGTGGCGGAGGCAGCGCTCGCCGGTGGCCCGGACGCGCTCGCGCGCTTCCGGCTCGAGGTGCTCCGTCCGATCCAACCGATGCTCGCGCAGACGGCAGACGACGTCGGCGAAGCGCTGGAGCGTGCGCACCCGGCGGCGCTCGAGTGGAAGCTGGACGGTGCCCGCCTCCAGGCGCACCGCCTGGGCGACGACGTCCGCCTCTTCACGCGCAACCTCGCAGACATCACCGACCGCGTCCCGGAGCTCGTCGAGCGGGTCCGGGACCTGCCGGTGGAGGCGGCGATCCTCGACGGCGAGGCGATCGCGTTGAAGGCGGACGGGCGACCGGAGGCGTTCCAGGTGACGATGAGCCGCTTCGGGAGCCGCGTCGACGTCGAGCGGCTGCGGGAGGCGGTCCCGCTTTCGGCGTTCTTCTTCGACTGCCTGCATCTCGACGGCGAGGACCTGCTCGACCGGCCGGCCGGCGAGCGGCTCGCGGCGCTCGAAGCGGTGCTTCCCGATGCGCTCCGCGTGCCGAGGGTCCAGACCGACGACGCCGACGAGGGCGCGCGCTTCCTCGCCGACGCCCTCGCGCACGGGCACGAGGGTGTGATGGTGAAGTCGCTCGACGCGCCGTACGAGGCCGGCCGCCGCGGCGCTGGCTGGCTGAAGGTGAAGGTCGCGCACACGCTCGACCTCGTCGTCCTCGCGGCCGAGTGGGGGAGTGGGAGACGGCGCGGGAAGCTGTCGAACATCCATCTCGGCGCCCGCGACCCGGCAGGTGGGTTCGTGATGCTGGGAAAGACGTTCAAGGGGATGACGGACGAGCTGCTCGCCTGGCAGACGGAGCGGCTGCTGGAGCTCGAGATCGGCCGCGAGGGTCACGTTGTCCACGTGCGCCCCGAGCTCGTCGTCGAGATCGCGTTCGACGGCGTGCAGGCGAGCTCCCGCTACCCGGGTGGGCTGGCGCTGCGGTTCGCGCGTGTGAAGGGGTACCGGCCGGACAAGCGCGCGGACGAGGCGGACACGATCGACACCGTCCGCGCGATCCACGCGGGCGCGGCCGGCCAGGGGTCTCGCACGGCGTCGTGAGCGCTCCTGCACTGGCGTAGACTCGCCGGTACGCAACCACCTCGGGAGGTCGAGATGACGCAGTACGGGACGCTTCGCTTCTGGGCCCTGGTCCTCACCATCATGGGGATCCTCGGCGTGATCATGGCCGCGGTGGGGACGATCATCTGGGCCTTCGAGGTCGACGGCTTCTGGCAGACGATCGGCGTGCTGCTGATCGGCGGCCCGATCGCGATCTTCCTCGCCACGCTTCCGATCGCGCTCGCCCAGGCGCTCCGCGCGCTCGCGGACGTCGGGGACACCGTCTCGGCCCGTTAGGGCCGCCGATGGCGGACTTCCTGTCGAAGAGCTTCGAGAAGCCTGACGACGTCGTCGAGTTCCCGAGGATCCGCTCGCGGATCCTCGAGCTCGGCGACCTCACGGTCGGCGAGCTCGTCTCGCAGCCGGGCTGGCGCTGGTCGGAGGACATGCGCCCGACGATCGGCGGCGACTGGTGCCAGGCCCGTCACGTCGGGTTCGTCATCTCGGGGAGGCTGGGAGTCGACTTCTCCGACGGCACACACCTGGAGATCGGGCCGGGAGACGTCTTCGACATCCCGCCCGGGCACGACGGCTACACCGTCGGGGACGAGCCGTGCGTCCAGGTCGAGTGGTCGGGAATCCGGGCCTGGGCGGGCTTCCCGACGGGGATCCACAGCCGCGTCCTCGCGACGCTCCTCCTCACCGACCTCGTCGACTCGACGGCGCGCGTCGCCGAGCTCGGTGACGCTCGCTGGCGCCAGCTCCTGTCGGAGCACTTCGAGGCCGCACGGGCGGAGCTCGAGCGCTTCGGAGGACGCGAGGTGGCGACCACCGGCGATGGCGTGCTGGCGACGTTCGACGGGCCGGCGCGCGCGCTCCACTGCGCGGCAGCGATCCGTCGGCGCGCGCAGAGCGCCGGGATCCACATCCGGGCGGGCGTCCATGTCGGGGAGGTCGAGCTCGTCGGCGCCGACGTGCGCGGTGTGACAG
>Ga0209814_10000716_pt1 | contig 11279 bp, 4 predicted proteins | sample SoiMetdeltSBSDD1_FD_187597 | JGI IMG/M metagenome (GOLD analysis project Ga0209814, IMG submission 187597) | Bulk soil microbial communities from a Populus tree surrounding site in Tennessee, USA - Soil MetaG P. deltoides SBSDD1 (SPAdes) (version 2) | ecosystem: Environmental > Terrestrial >... | reverse complement strand
GTCAGACACAGACACAGGCGCGCCAACTCGAAGAGCAGACGCACCGCTTGACGGTGTCCCAGGAAGAGTTGCTGGCACGGCAGGAGGAACTCCTCGCGCAGCGGACCGAATTGACGACGCAGCGGCAACAGCTGTTCGAAACCGAGCAGTTTTTTCGAAGCGTGCTCGAACTCGCTCCCGACGGCTTGATGGTGGTGGACACGACTGGCGTCATCCGCCTGGCGAACGCGCAGTGCGAGAAGCTGTTCGGTCACACGCGTGACCAGCTCGTTGGTCAGGCGGTGGAGATGCTCGTCCCACCTGATGTCGTGGGACATGTCGCGTTGCGCGAGAGCTTCCATCGCGCTCCGACCGCGCGTGCGATGGGCGCAAACCGTGAGCTTCGTGGCCTTCGCAAGGATGGTTCCGAGTTCCCGGTGGAAATTGGCCTGAGTCCGCTGCCCGCTCGCGGATCCGAAGGCATGCAGGTCGCGGTGTCGATTCGCGACGTCACCGAGCGCAAGGATCAGGAGCGAGCGTTGAAGCTCGCCAAGGCCAAGGCGGAGGAGGCGACCGAGACGAAGTCCATGTTCCTCGCGAACATGAGTCACGAGATCCGGACGCCGATGAACGCGATCCTCAATATGACGGGACTCGCGCTCGAGGCGGACCTTGCCCCCAAGCCGCAGCAGTACGTCAGTGTCGCTCACTCGTCGGCCAAGAACCTCCTCGGGATCCTCAACGACATCCTCGACTTCTCGAAAATCGAAGCCGACAAGCTCGAACTCGAGAGCGCGTCTTTCAGCCTGCGCGACGTCCTCGAAGAAGTGACCGACACCTTCCGTTCGGTGGTCATCCAGAAGCACGTCGAACTCATTACGCATGTCCTTCCCACCGTTCCCGATCGTCTGCGCGGTGATGCGCTGCGTTTTCGTCAGGTCGTGACCAATCTGATAAGCAATGCCTTCAAGTTCACAGAGAAGGGCGAGGTGCTTGTCAGGGTCGAGGCCGCGGCCGACGAGGTATGGCCGGGCGAGGTGCTCCTGCGTATCGGTGTGTCAGACACCGGTATCGGTATTTCCTCGGAACAACAAGAAAGACTGTTCCAGTCCTTCACGCAGGCCGACAGCTCGACGACACGGAAGTACGGCGGTACCGGACTTGGCCTCGTGATCAGCCGGCGGCTGGCCCGCCTGATGGGTGGTGACTTGACCGTGCAGAGTACGCCGGGCCAGGGCACGACGTTCTTCTTCACCGCGCGCCTCGCGCTCGAACCGCAGGCCGAAGGCCCGGCTCGCGTCGCCCCGGCCGACGTCACGGAACGCCCGGTCCTGATCGTCGAAGACACGCAGACGAGCCGGGAATTGCTGGAGACGCTGCTTCGCAGCTGGTCGATTGCGCCAGTGTCGGCGGCGACTGCCGAAGAGGGGCTTGCGCTGCTCGAGCGTCGCAATCGGACCGGCGGACGCGATCCGTTCGGCCTGGTCATTCTGGACTGGATGCTGCCGGGCATGAACGGACTCGAGGCCGCCGAGCGCATTCGTGCGCGCGAGGAGACGCGCACGCTGCCGATCGTGTTGATCAGCGCCTACGCGGGCAAGGAGGAAGAAGCGCGCTGCGCGGCACTGGGCGTCAACGTGTTTCTCCCCAAACCGATTACCGCCTCGTCTCTGTTCGACGCGGTGGTGGAGGCGCAGGGCGCGCGCGTGCATACTGCCCGTCGCGCCCTCGACACACCGCTCGAACGAGAGTTCGATGCTCACGTGCTGCTGGCTGAGGACAACGAAGCCAACCAGATGGTGGCGACTGAGATCCTGGGACGGCTTGGCGTCGAGCTCGATATCGCCAACAACGGCCGCGAGGCGCTGGAGATGGTCCGTGGGAGCCGTGGCAAGTACGCCGCTGTCCTCATGGACATGCAGATGCCCGAGATGGATGGTGTTGCGGCGACACGCGCGATACGGAGCGACCCGGCGATATTCGACATCCCGATTCTTGCCATGACCGCCAACGCGATGAAGGCGGATCTCGACGCATGCCGCGCAGCCGGGATGAACGATCACATCACGAAGCCGATCGATCGAAGAGCGCTCGTGCAGACGCTGCGGCGATGGCTGCCGGCGCGGCGGAAGCCTCTCGAAATGGTCTCGCCGGACGAACGGACTGCACGGCTACAAGACGACAGTCCGACCCTGGCCGGCATTAACGTCGCAGATGCGCTGGGGCGGCTCGGTCTCGATTACGGGACTCTCGAACGCATGCTTGTCCGGTTCGCAGACGGTCAGGGAGCCACGTTCCAGGCGCTGCGGGCTGCCGTCGCATCTGGTGATAGCGCCGCGGCGGCGAAACACGCCCACGCCATCGCCGGCGCGGCGGGCAACCTGGGCGCCGACGACCTTTACACCGCCGCCAAAGCGCTCGAGCGCGCGGGTCGCGATGGCCAAACGGATCTGTCGCACCTCCTGGATGACGTCGAAGCGCGGGCCGCGGTGGTACTCCGCTCGATTGACCCCCTGCGTAAAGCCGGCGAGCGTGTGGCGGCTGACGGCGGGCAGGCGTTGGTTCCACCCGCCGCTCGACCCATCCTGGAGCGGCTGCAGGTAGCGCTCAGCGATTTCGATCTCTCCGCCGCAAGCAGCGCCCTCGCAGATCTCGAAGCCGTCGCGATGCCGGGCGTCAGCGCTCTGGCTCCACTTCGGAACCACGTCGACAGGTACGAGTACGACGAAGCGAGAGAACTCGCGGGCCGGCTGCTCGGGCAGATCGGTACCGAGGTTTCGTGACCGAGGCCAGAACGTCAGTCGCCGCGCCGCTCACGGCGGCGGCGCTCATCGCACAGCAAGTGGGCGGCAACGCCATCCGCGACGGACTGTTCCTGTCCCACTTTCCGGTGCAAAGCCTGCCCTACTTCATGGGCGGTGCGGCGCTGCTCGCGATAGGTGCCGCACAACTTTCCGGAAGGCTGCTTGCCCGCGTGGGTCCGGTACGGCTGGTTCCCGTGCTGTTCGCGACGAACGCGGCGTTGTTCCTGATCGAGTGGGTACTGCTCGGCTGGGAGCCCAGGGCAGCGGCCGCGATCCTCTACATGCACTCGGGAGTCCTGGGCGCGATTGCAATCTCCTCCTTCTGGTCGCTGCTCAACGAGCGCTTCGATCCTCATTCGGCAAAGCCGCTGATGGCGCGTGTGGCGGCGGGGGCCACACTGGGAGGCTTCATCGGCGGCGTGAGCGCCGAGCGCGTCGTCGCGCTCTTGCCCGAAGGAATGCTGCTCCCGCTGCTGGGGCTCGTCGGGGGAGTCTGTGTTGCCGGGAGCCTGATCGTCGGAAAAGGTGCGCCGGCCAGCCGCGCGCGCGATGTCGACGAGCCTGACCGTGCCGGACTCCGGGCGCAGTTGCGCCAGCATCCCCTGTTGCGGCACCTGGCACTTGTCGTCGGCCTGGCGGCCCTGGTTGCGGCGCTCGCCGACTATGTGCTCAAAGCGGAGGCAGTCGCGTCTTTCGGAAAAGGTCCGCATCTGGTGCGCTTCTTCGGACTGTTCTACGCCTTCACCGGCCTCGCGGCGGTGTTGGTCCAGACGTTCCTGGGACGTCTCGCGATCGGCCGGCTCGGCCTCGGAGGTTCGGTGGCGAGCCATTCAGCGGTCGTCGCGGTAGCCAGCTTGCTTGGGTTCGTACTGCCATCGCCCTTGCGCGGGATCTCTCCCCGCGCGCTAGACGTGGTGGTGCGCAACTCGCTGTTCCGCGCCGGCTACGAGTTGCTCTACACCCCGTTGCCGGAGGCGACGAAGCGCTCCGCCAAATCGCTTGTCGACGTCGCCTGCGACAGCGCTGGCAAAGGCGCGGGGGCGGGGCTCATCCTGGCGCTGGTCGCCCTTGCCCCGTCGCACCCATTTGTCGCGGTGAATCTCGCCGTCGCGCTCACCGCGGTTGGCGAGTTCGTCGTCGCCCGCCGACTCCGAGCGGGATATGTGAGCGTTCTGGAAGGAGGGCTGCGACGCCAGAGCGAACACCTCGAGCAGGCCGTCGAGTACTCCATGGCCGATTTCACGATAGCCAGAAGCATGGCCGGTCTCGATCGAGACGCCCTTCTCCGCGCCGTGGGATCTGGGGTGGCAGTTCGGCCCGCAGGCGTACCCGTCGATCCTGTTGTCGCGGCAATCATGGAGTTCCGATCCGGAGACGTTCTGCGGATTCGCGCGGCGCTGCGTGACCCGCCTCGCGATCCGCTCATCATTGGCGCCCTCATTCCGCTTCTGGCGAGGGATGACCTGGTGCGCAGTGTGGTTCCAGCACTGACCCCATTTGGACCGCGCGCGGCTGGAGAGATGGTTTCGGTGCTCCTCGATCCGGCGACACCTGACTTGGTACGTCGCCGGTTGCCGCTTGTGCTGAAGTCGTGTCCCTCGGCGATCGCGCGCAACGGGCTGACAACAGCCCTCGGCCTATTTACTCTCGTGATCCGGCTGCGCTGCGGGCGCGCGTTGCTGGCACTCACAGACGATCACCCCGAGCTGCAGACGTCCATTCCCGACGGGCTGTCACTCGTCGAGCTGGAGCTTACAAGGGGCGGTGACCCGGACGTCCTTAGGGAACACGTCTTCAACCTTCTCGCGCTGACCCTCGAGCGCGAACCCATGCGAATCGTGGCCCGCGCCTTCACGACCGACAATGCCTACGTCCGTGGCACCGCCCTTGAGTACCTCGAGACGGTGTTGCCTCCGGACTTATTCGTCGCATTCCGGCCGCTGCTTGCAGCGGCGGGTCCGGCGTCGGCTCGCCGGCGTCAACCGGCGGAAGTACGTGCGGACCTGATTCGAGCGGCCACGACCATGACCGTCAGTCTCGAGGAACTGCACCGCCAGCTCAATTCGGCCGCCCAAGAGGAGGCTGACTAGATCGGCATGAACACAGCCTCAGCCACGCCTGCCGAAGATGCCGACCGCATCCTGCTGGTCGACGATGACGTCACGAATCTCGACGTGTTGCGTCACACGCTCGACGGGCGCGGCTTCCGTCTGTTCGTGACGCGGAGCGGCGAGAGCGCCATCGACGTGGCGCGACGAGTGCATCCGCTCCTGATCCTGCTCGATATCGTCATGCCGGGGATCGACGGCTACGAGACGTGCCGGCGGCTCAAGGAAGATCCTGAAACGCGTGAGGCAGCGGTGATCTTCCTGTCGTCCCTCGATGACACGAAAGACAAGGTGCGCGGCCTCCAGGCTGGCGCGGTCGACTTCGTCTCCAAGCCGTTTCAGAGCGAGGAGGTAGTCGCTCGCGTCAACACGCACCTGACGATGCAGCGACTACGACGTCAGCTCGAGGCCAGGAACACCGAGCTCGCACGCGAGCTGGCCGTGGCTCAGGAGCTCTTGACCGACGCGCGCCGCCGCGTAGAAGGCCCGCTGCTCGGCGACAGTCCAGCGGTTCGGGCGCTGCGGGAATCGATCGCACGATACGCTGCGGACACGGAAGTGCTACTCCTGACCGGGCCGCAAGGATCAGGGCACGAGGCGGCCGCCCGCGCTGTTCATCACCAATCACCGCGCAGCAGCCATGCCTTCATCCACGTGAACTGCGCCATGTTGCCCGCGGGCCAGGACCCGGGCATCGTGAGTGCGCCTGCCGCAGCGTCCGACGTCATGGCGAGCGTGCGCCTGAGCCTGCTGGAGCTGGCGACTCACGGCACGTTGTATCTCGAAGAAATCCAACGATTGCCAGAGAGCCTTCAGGAACGCCTGGCTGAGGTGCTCGAGGGCATTGAGGCCTCGCGCGAGCGCGGCGGGCCGGTCCCCCGCGACATCCGAGTGATCGCGTTCAGCTCGGTCCCGCTTGCGCCGGCGAGTGGATTCCACCCGAAGCTCCTCAAGGTCCTTGAACGGCGGCAGCTGCGAGTACCGTCGCTCGCGGAACGTCTCGACGACGTGGCTGAGATTGCTCTCTTCTTCCTCGGTCAACACGCGCGTCGCATTGGTTCCGTTGTGGAGACGATCTCCGAGCAGTCGATGAAGCGGCTGCGCCGGTATCGCTGGCCCGGCGATGTTGCCGAGCTGCAAAGCGTGATCGAGCGCGCAGTGAGATCGGCGCGGGAGCCTGTCCTGGAGATCGACGCGGCGCTTCTCGATGAGGGAGTGCCGCTTGGCCACTACCGCCTCATGGAAAAGCTGGGCGAGGGAGGCATGGGTGAGGTCTGGCGCGCGCGGCACCAGCTGCTGGCGCGCCCATGCGCCATCAAGTTGATCCGACCTGACCTGCTTGGCGACGACCGGGAAGCAGCCACCGAACGGTTCCGTCTCGAAGCGAAGACGATTGCGCGTTTGACCTCGCCAAACACCGTGCGCCTCTACGATTTTGGTGTGAGCGAGACCGGCAGCTTCTATTTCGTCATGGAGTTGCTCAGCGGCATGGACCTCGCTTCGCTGGTGCAGCGGTTCGGACCGCTCCCGCCCGAGCGCGTCGTGTCTGTGCTGAGGCAGGCCTGTCGATCACTCGGCGAGGCGCACGCCGCAGGGCTTCTCCACCGCGATATCAAGCCGCAGAACCTGTTCCTCTGCCGCCTGGGCCTCGAGTTCGATATCGTGAAGGTTCTCGACTTCGGACTCGTCAAGTCGCTCGACGACGGCGCCACGCAGTTGACCGCGGCGGGCACCTTGACGGGAACACCAGCGTATATGCCTCCCGAGCGAGTCCTTGGTACGGCCACCGACGAGCGTTCAGACGTGTACGCGCTGGGTTGCGTGGCGTACTGGATGCTGACCGGGCGCGCGGTGTTCACAGGCGAGCCGATGGCCGTCATGATTCATCACACGCGGAGCGCTCCGAAGCCGCCCTCGGCGATTTCGCCGTCTCCGATCCCCGCTCGTCTCGAGCAGATTGTCCTGGCCTGTCTCGAGAAGACTCCGGAGAAGCGGCCGTCGTCGGCACTCGATCTGTGGAATCAGCTTGGCGAGATGACGCTCACGGCCCCGTGGACGTACGAGCGCGCCGAGCAATGGTGGCGCCAGCACCTTCCAGAGCTCGCGACGTCGTCGCCTGCCCCCGACTCCAGCAGCGAGCTGCGAATTCATCAGGTTCAGTGATCCCGCGACTCCAGTGACCGCGGCGGTTGCCTCGTTCGCCGCAGCGGACTAGACTCGCCCCCGCGATGGTCGGTACCAGCGTCTCGCACTACCAGGTCATCGGAACGATCGGGACAGGCGGAATGGGCGTCGTCTATCTGGCGCTCGATGAACGCCTGAATCGGAAGGTGGCCCTGAAGTTCCTGCCTCTGGCCATCGCGCAGGATCCGCAAGCCCGTGCCCGCCTGACGCGTGAAGCGCAGGCCATGAGCGCGGTGGATCATCCCAACTTCGCAAGCGTCTACGACATCGGCGAATGGAACGGACAGTTGTATATCGCCATGCCGTACTACGAAGGGGAGACGCTACGGACGCGCATCGAGCGAGCGCCGCTGACGATCATCGAGGCGGTTCGCATCGCGGAGCAGGTCGCGTCCGGTCTGGAGGCCGCACACCGGGCCGATATCGTTCATCGCGATGTCAAACCGGGGAACATCATGCTCACGAGCGGTGGGCAGGTGAAAATTCTCGACTTCGGACTGGCGATGAGCGTTGCCGAGTCCAATCAGACGATGACTCGCATGACGCAGCCGGGACTGGCTGTCGGCACAATCGCCTACATGTCGCCCGAGCAGACCACCGGTCAGATCGTCGATGCACGCTCCGACGTGTGGGCGCTGGGCGTCACGCTCTACGAGATGCTCACCGGCCAGCTCCCGTTCCAGGGCGCGACCTCGACCGCGCTGGCTCTGGCGATCACCTCGCATCGTCCGACACCGGTTCGAGATCTTCGCCCGGAAGTCCCGGAGTTCCTCGCCGGTCTCGTCGATCGCGCCCTCGAACAGGACTCGAAGAAGCGAACGATCACCGCGGGAGACATCAAGACGACCCTGGCACAGTGGCTGGCTGCGCAATCGGCTCAGGCCATCGGCGTGACCACTCAATTGAAATCGGCGCGCCGCCGGTGGGCCGTCGTGGCCTCGCTCGCGATTGTGGCGGTTGCGCTGGCAGGGACGTGGCTGATTCGACAGAACCGGCTCGCGCGCTGGGCGCGCGAACAGGCGCTGCCGCAAATCGACCAGCTCGCGGAGCGCGAAGACTATGTGAGTGCGTTTCTCGTCGCCAATGAAGCTCGGCGAATCATTCCCGACGATCCGGTCTGGGCGCGAATCGATCCGATCGTGTCTCGTACTATCACCGTTCGCGTAACGCCGGAAGGCGCCACGGTGTCGTACCGTCCAATGGGCTCCGGTAAGTCGTGGACATCGCTCGGGGTGTCGCCGGTGATCGATGCCGTCGTCCCGAACGGTTACCTCGAGTGGCAATTCGAGAAGACTGGATACGTCACGGCGAATGACACGACGACGTTTGGTCTCCTTGCGCCGCCGGTGATGGCAACTTTGCACACTCCCGATCAGACGCCGCCCGGCATGGTCCACGTCACCTCTGGAGAGCAGCCTCGCGTCGCGCTGATGACCGGCCTCGATCATCTGCCGCCGCGGCAGCTGAAGGACTTCTGGATCGATCGCTACGAAGTGACCAACCGCGAGTTCAAGCGGTTCGTGGACGCGGGCGGCTATCGTGATCCACGCTACTGGCCGCCGTTTGTCGATGGTGCCAAGACGCTCAGTTTCTCGCAGGCGATGGCACGTTTCGTCGATTCAACTGGCCGGCCGGGTCCGTCGACCTGGGAGTCAGGAAGTTTCCTCGAAGGACAGGACGACCTTCCGGTGACTGGCGTGAGCTGGTACGAAGCGTCAGCCTATCTGGCGTTCGTTGGCAAGAGACTGCCATCGATCTTCCACTGGAGCCGCGTTGCCGAACAGCGGATGAGCGGAGTGGTCGCGCCGCGCAGCAACTTTCAAGGCGGCGGCCCGATGAAGGTGGGCGCCAGCGGTGGCGCCAATCGGTTTGGCGCATTCGATCTCGCCGGCAACGTCAAGGAGTGGTGTTGGAACCGTTCAGATGCGACGCGACGGTACATCCTGGGCGGCGCCTTCGATGAACCCGCCTATATGTTCCACGATCCGGATGCCCGCTCGCCGTTCGAGCGGGCGGCGAATTTCGGGTTCCGCGGCGTCAAGTATTCCGATAACGACCCGGTCGCGACCTCTGGTGAGCTCGTGCCGTTCGTGGCACGGGATTTTCGAGATGAGAAGCCGGTGTCGAGCGACCTGTTTGCGGCGTATCGCACGCTCTACGACTACGATCCAGCCGATCTCGAAAGCCGCGTGGACGGGAAGGACGAATCGAATCCAGATTGGGTCGTCGAACGGGTATCGTTCAACGCCGCCTACGGCAAAGAACGCGTCCCGGCGCTCGTGTATCTCCCGAAACGGAGCAAGCCGCCCTATCAGACGGTGGTGTACTTTCCGGGCTCAGGAGCGTTGACGACGCGCTCGAGCGCGCAGATCAACACCAGGTTCTTCGATTGGGCGGTGAAGAGCGGCCGGGCGTTCGTGCACCCGATTTACAAGAGCACATTCGAGCGCGGCGATGAGGTGGTGATCGATTATCCGAACCTGACGAACGTGTATCGCGAACACGTCATTGCATGGGCCAAGGACGTCAAGCGAACCGTCGACTATCTGCACACGAGATCCGACGTCGATCACGATAGACTGGCCTACTTCGGTTTCAGCTGGGGAGCGGGGTTGGCCCCGATCAATCTGGCCGTCGAGCCGCGGTTCAAGACCGCGATCCTTCTTCTCGGCGGGTTCTATGTACAGTCATCGAGGCCCGAAGTCGAAGCGATCAATTTCGCTCCGCACGTCACCCTCCCGCTTCTCATGCTCAACGGTCATTTCGATTTCTTTTATCCCGAGGACACGACGCAGATTCCCATGTTCCGCCTGTTCGGCACGCCTGATGCGAACAAGCGCCGGGTCGCGTACGACACCGGCCACAACATTCCGCGACCGGACCTGATTCGGGAGTCTCTGGATTGGCTGGACAAGTATCTCGGTCCGTCACAATGACGCGGCGAACCATGCTTGCCGGGATAGCGGCCGGCCGCTCAGCGCTAGACCGTTTTCGTTCATGCGAGCGAGGAGCCGGCCGCTGACTCGAGCAGCGACCAGCACTTCGCGCCGAGCTGCTTCTTCCACGTCGCGTAGAAGCCCGAGAGCTGACGACGGAACGGTGCCGCGTCGACGTCGTTGAACGCCAGGCCGCGCGTGACGAGCGTTGCGCGGACGGCCGTGTTCGCACGCTCCTGATCCTGCCGCTGTAGCCGCACGTACATCGCGACGTTGCGTTCGATGACGGCCTTCATGTCGTCCGGCACCTTCTGCCATGTCGCGAGATGTGCGAGCTGATTGAAGCCGGACCACATGTGATTCGTCACGCTTATGTACTTGGTCACCTCGTCCAGCTTGAAGGATTCCATGAGTGCCAGCGGGTTCTCGTGCGCATCAACTTTGCCCGTTTTGAGCGCGTCGTAGATGTCCCTGCTGTTAATCGTGACCGGCACAGCGCCAAACGCTTTGAACGTGTCAGCCACCATTTGCCCGGCCGGCACGCGCATACGCACGTCGGCGAGATCCGACGGCACGCGCACGGGACGAGTGTTGCTCCCGATCTGCCGCATGCCGTTGTCGAACGCGGCAACGGGGAAGCCGTGAATTCCCTTCGCTGCGGCTTCCGCACGGATGTACGCGCCGAGCGGTCCGTCCATGGCTCGATGCGCATGCGCCGCCGAGCGAAACGCAAAGGGTACCTGCTGCACCTCGGCAACAGGCACAACTGTGCCAAGGATGCCGCCCATGAGCGTGAAGAACTGAATCTCGCCCGTGACGAGCATCTTCAGCGCGGCGGGGTCGCTGCCCGGGATGTTGTTGTTCTGCGCCAGCACCTGCGTCTCGACGCGACCGTTCGTCTCCTTGCGAATGGCCCCCCACATTTCGACCAGCCGTCGATGGAGCGGGCTCGAGTCAGTCTGATTGTGGTACTGGACGAAGCTGTAGTCAGTCCGACTTCGCTGCTGCGCGGCTTCGTCGGGACCGCTCGCCGCACGCACGTGCGCGGCGAGCGGCCATACGGTGATGCCCGCGATGAACGCGCGCCGGTCTACTTCCATGCGACGCGCAGCGGCTTGCCGATCATCATCGCGGGGTTCGCGCCCTTGCGCGGCCGGTACTTCTGCGCGCCGCCGTTGTCCACTTCGGCCACGTAGACGTTGCCTTCCTGATCGACGCTGAACCCGTGCACGCCCCACATGCCGCCGGGGAAGTCGCCCCACGTGCCC
>Ga0209814_10000715_pt1 | contig 11287 bp, 13 predicted proteins | sample SoiMetdeltSBSDD1_FD_187597 | JGI IMG/M metagenome (GOLD analysis project Ga0209814, IMG submission 187597) | Bulk soil microbial communities from a Populus tree surrounding site in Tennessee, USA - Soil MetaG P. deltoides SBSDD1 (SPAdes) (version 2) | ecosystem: Environmental > Terrestrial >... | reverse complement strand
TGACATCCTTGATATGGGTTTATAGTCATCCCTATGTGTGATCCTACTTTGAAATAACGCAGAATTGATTTTGAATATTTTCTTTCAATTGTAGGTGCCTTGTCGGAATGCCACAACAATACTATGAACGTAAATGCCTTAATTAGGATTGAATTACCGTTAGACGAGGGAGAGGGATATCATTCTAATTTTTATGAATCATCCAATCTTCTAATAAATGGATTATCCGCTTTATTGATGATTGATTGAATGAAATTAAAAACTGGCTTTACTTCTGAAAGCGGCCCGCTTATTTCAAATTTAATCCCACCCTGTATTTTAATTTTGGATCTCTTGAAGAAAATTCCTTCTTCATTATATTCTATGCCATAAATGCTTTCTAATCTTTCACTTATCACATCTGGAGATTTAAAAAGACGCCCTCTTTCGGAATAAAGCAGTACTCTGAGATTTGTAATTATGATGTTGTACTTTTTTGCCGTACACCTTAGTTTCGTCTTTGTTCTGAACATTATGTTCTCTTGGGGGAGTAATATTTCCTTAAGAGCCAAGAACACAATATGAATAGCAATAGGTTATATTCATAAAAGTCTAATGATTTTATTTATTCTACTAATAAATGTGAATGATCTTAAATTCTGTTAAAATGTTTCATAACAAGTATTCATTTGGACCGTTTACCTCGTCATTCTAATTTGCATTGCAACATTTGCCATGTTATCAGTGAGTTTTGGCCTAAAAACGACATTCCCTACAGAGCAAAAATCACAGATGCCGGTCAGCATGATAATTTCAAATTATTCCACCCGTTTTCCTAATCTACAGGAAAATCTGGACTTCCAATTGACATCTCTTATGAAGGATAAAATCTTCAATCAGATACTAATAACGTGCTTTTACACGTCTTCGGAGTTACTTGTTGGTAGACTCTATATGTTCTTGAATTACACATTTATGGGCTTGTACTGATGGAGTTGTAGAGCGGACGAAAAGAGTAGAGGTCTAATGCTTTTCTAGGACATTTACCATCAACATTTAAATCTCAACCATATCTATCTTGTATTTATGAATGGTATCCATAATGCGATCTTGCAGGTGCCAGTCGGATATGAAATTTTGATCATCATAGTTATCATTGTGGTATTATTCTTCGGTGTGAAGAAAATTCCTGAATTAGCTAGGTCCTTTGGAAAGGCAACAGCAGAGTATGAAAAGGCAAGAATTGAAGCCAAAAAAGAGCTCGCGCAAATTAAGGGTACTGATAAGATCGGACGTGAAAAACTTGAAGAAATAGCTGAATCATTGGGAATAGATTATACTAATAAAAATGACGATGATCTTAGAAAGGCCATCGAGGGAGCTGTTAATAAAGAAAAAAACGGTTAATCTAGTTTAAGCACATCCAGTAATCAGCAATTGTTACTTTCAAATTATTTTATGTGGAAAATTTTATTTATAACAGTTAACTTCTGCATGCATAAACATGATAGATGCTGATACAATATCTCCGATAGTAAGAGACTATGATTTAAAAAATATACACTTGGCAGTTATTGGTAGTCATTCCGCTTTAGAAATAATGGATGGTGCAAAGGACGAAGGATTGAGGACTGTATGCATATGTCAAAAAGGACGAGAATTACCATATTTGAGATTTAAGAGATTGGTAGATGAAATAATTTTAGTAGATAAATTCTCAGATCTACTCTTCAAAGAAAATCAAAACAAACTTAAGGAAATTAATAGCATTATAGTACCACATCGTGCATTCACTGCATATCTAGGGTACGATTCAATTGAAAATGAACTAAAATTACCAATACTCGGAAATAGGAACTTATTTCGTGCGGAAGAAAGAAGTTATGATAGAAATCAGTATTTTTTATTGGAACGAGCACAAGTAAACCATCCAAAGATTTACAAAAATTATTCTGAAATAAATGGATTGGCCATAGTGAAGATTCAAGAATATGAACGAAAGCTCGAGAGAGCTTTTTTTGTAGTCAGCTCAGCACAAGATTATCTGGTAAAATCGGAAAATAAGATAAAAGAAAAGGTGATCACTAAGGAAGATCTGGAACTGTCTGTAATTGAAGAATTTGTCGTAGGAACCTATTTTAATTTTAATTTTTTCTCGTCACCCCTAACTCCTGAAACCGAATTCTTAGGAATTGAAAGAAGACTGCAGACTAATCTCAATGATCTAAATGCGCTACCTGCAAAACAACAACTGGAATTTGATACAGAGGTAAAACATATAGAAATAGGTCATACTCCTGCAAGCATCAGAGAGTCTATGCTGGAAAAAGTATTTGAACTTGGTGATAAATTTACTAATGCTGTTAGAAATGAATATCCGCCCGGGATTATTGGACCATTTTCTCTACAGAGCATTGTCACCCCTGAGTTAGAAATAATTGTGTATGATGTTTCTCTCAGGGTTCCTGGGAATCCTATAATGGCAACAACCTCTCCATATACAAAATATTCCTACGGTCAAACTTTTGGTATTGGCCGGAGGATTGCAATGGAAGTTAAGAAAGCAATAGCCTCAAACAAACTATCCACAATAGTCACTTGATTCAGGCAAGTCATTGCTCGATTGTTTCTTCAAAGAGATTTTTCCTTACTTTTATTGGTACGTCAAAAAATACCGCGAGAGCTATTGAATCCGACGCACGATAATTTCTCAAAGTGATTATTTCCTTGCGAGTTTTGAAATAAAGATTAGACCTTAATACAGGACCGTTTCTGTAAATTCGTACTTCTACTAACAGTAAATCCTGCATGGATGAAATTTCTTCAATAAGGTTATAAATCGTAGGTATGGTACTCTTGTCCCCTTCTCTAAATCTCAGGATATGTCTTGCGACTTCTCCCGAAAATGCGCGTATAGGAAATTCTCTTCCATCATCGGATTTTAAAGTAAGTAACCCTTCTAGACCAAGTTTATCTACGAAACCAACAAAGCTTATCGATGCTGTAACAAATCCCTCACTTGTGAAAGTTTCGTCCATATTTTTTTTTATACATCGATAAATTTAGACTTTATCCATTCGTGACAAGTTTGATTGAATTAAGTTAATATAGATTGGATTGTTTTTCATAATCAACCTACTTTTGGTTGTTGGCAATGTTGGATAATCATAATTCGCTGAGAAATAGAGGTATACGCATTATTTCAATCAGCGTTTTTTCCATTATTTTCTCTCTCTCCATGTATTCATTGTTGAGTTCTAATCAATCATTGTCTGACACTGCGAAATTGTATAACTTGGCAACTGCGGTTATCTTCCTAATTGTGGTTTCCTTGGTTGCGATAGGATACGGTTCTTATTTGATCCTCCGCTCTGAATCTCTGAAACCCGAACCTAAAAAGAGTTATCTTGGATACATTTCAAAGATTTTGACCAACAAGACTTACTGGAGAATATTTGTTGTTTCATCTGTTGTCTATGGTATCTTCTTTGGCTTCTTATCTCAAATCCTAATTTATCATGATGACGTTGCAGGGGACACTGCTCCATCTCTTTTTGTAACACTGTGTTGTAATTATCCAGGATACGTTCCTATGGTCACTATAGAACTGACTGAATTATTTTCAATTTTAGTAATTCCCTTAAATTTAATTCTTGCAATAAGCGTCTCAGTATTAGTTGGTTTTAACTTTGCATTAATTATGAGCTTGCTAAGAATGTTCAGAAACCAATCTCAAAGTAAATTTCCAATTGTTTCAACTTTTGGGGTTTTCAGTGGATTATTCATCGGTTGTCCTACTTGTGCAGGAAGCCTATTTACAGCGCTTGTCGGATTTAGTACTAGCGCCGTAGTTTCCGCGTTGGCCCCATTTCAAAGCTTATTTATTGCAATTAGCATTCCAATTTTGGTTGGAACGCCACTATTGATTATTCGTAAGGCAATGAAGAATGAAACCTGTGACGTAATAGGTAATTATTAGGATTTCAATATGGGGTAAGTCTAAATTCTAATTATAATACCTCAGTGGCATCAAGGAAAAATATTATTCGAAAATTGTAAGGCTGTTGGTTTGTTCCTTTAAAATATTCTCAAATTTCAAAATGTCGATATCTTTGAACGGTCTCATTTTGGGTAATTGCGGAGGCTCTTTTACTTTATCTAAAATTCCCCTTGAAATTAACTCGGCCTTTAATTTTTCCCGCAATTCAGGATGACATAACTTACTATGAAATATGCTTCCCCAACCCTGAGAAAACATCTCCTTTATATGCAAATCTCCCTTCTCTTCATGAAAATGTGGATTGCGTGTTTCAATTTGCATAACTTCGACCCCTTTCTCCATAGTATCCTTGTGCTCTGGCGGAGTAATTCCACCAAATTGTTCCAATAAATTAACTATCTCATACGGTTCGATTGAAAAACCAGACGAATAAGTCAACAATTCAGCTAACTGAATTGACATGCAGTGTTCTCCAGAATTACCTGTTCTGATAACTTCTGTTTCAAATCCAGTATAATATGATATCATTAAATTCAAGAACTGATTTGTCATTTCTGAAACTCTGCCTAACTTAGAAAATCGTACACCTGATTCTGAAATCTTAGGTTTGTATATCCAAGATACACGAACCATAGTGTAAGGTGTTGATGCTAACGCAATCCCGGATGAGAATATTTTAGTGTATTCGTTTACAGCACCTGGGACATAATTGTCAGAATCAACGAATCCAACATATTTTTTCCCCATCATTTTTGAAAGAAGCATGCCAATGAACATGCCCTCTCCTTTACCATTACGTATTTTACTCTCCGAGTCAAAAAGATCCGTATACCCAACTTCTTCTAATGCCTTAGCAAGACCTGGATCCTTTTGATGAATTATCACAGATTTTTTTTCTGCGAATCTATTAAATTGTTCAAAAGCCTGTTTTTCTAATTTATATCTATCAATTGGATCCCTGGGACTATTTGATACAATTATTGTTAAACAATCATGAGGGATACCACTCAGTACTCCTTCTAAAAGCTTTAAACGTTCTCCTTTTATAGGAATTACAATCGCCATTGCTGATTCTATACCAGAAATAATTTCATCATCAATAGAACGTATAACTTCAGACTCGGTCTTTGCATGTTTGTTCTTGTGTCCAGAATCTAGCTCGTAGACACGTTGCACTCCATGTAAACTTACTGATCCAAATCTTTCTGTAAATCTAGGGACATCAAGCTTCATATCTTTAATTCAGTTATGCCATATTTATTGCAAGTGTATATAAATCAATAATTTTTTGTCAAAAACCAAAAACAATGATATCAACTTTTCCAAGATTTTCATGCCGTCTGGATTATTTAGGAAAACAAGAGTAACGATCATATTTGTTAGATTGTCCCATATTGCCATTATGAGTTGATGGTGCAATTACTAACTACCGTAATGTCAAGTCTCTAGTGTTAAAAATCTTGTATGCGTAAGTTTTTCTACATAATTTTTGTCGGGAGACGGCGGACGCAGACAATATCAATCGTGATAGCTAATGTTTTTATCAAACTGCCATTTACTTAGCGCATGAAATGGTTCGCATTACTGTACCTTAATTTGGTAAAGTATAGTATTAACTAAAGTTGCTATTATCTGATACAATTACTCTTAATTTATCCCTACAATAACAGTGTCATAAATGTATCAGGATTTGTTTCGAATCTACATTTCTACGTACAATGTATCATTTTCTATCAAAACTTTGCGACTCTCCAATGGTTTTAATTTTTGGGGAAACGAGATCAAACTTCCTGTTTTAATATCCCATTTTGCTCCATGCCAAGGACAAGTCAATTCCCTATTATTCAATTCTCCCTCATGAAGCTCTGCCCCCGCATGAGTGCAGATATTGTCCATTGCATAATAATTTCCATCCAATTTTGTTACTACTATTTCCTTTCCACCTGCTGTAATATGCACCATCTTTCCTTCTTGGACATCTGAGGTTTTTCCAACAACTACCTTTGCCATGATCATAAAAATAATTCTGTATTATTTTAACTTAATTTTCTTATTATTTGTAGAATATTTAGATATCTTAATATAGAATATTTCAACTTTTTAAAGATAATCAAGAATGAGGCCAGATGACAAATATTGAAAATTCTAATCAACTTGAATCTATCACTAATAAGAATCTGATCTGGATAGATATCCAAAAACCCACCAGAAAAAAATTAAAAATGTTGGAGGGAAAATATGCATTCCACGAACTAAATATTGAGGATTGTCTTTCAAAAATACAAATACCTAAAATTGACAAATATCAGGATCACATTTTCGTAATTATGCATTTTCCAACTGTGGACAAGGATATGAGTATCCCGCGATCAACTCAGCTTGCAATATTTGCTGGACCTAATTATCTTATTACTGTACAACAAGGGGAATTGAAACCAATCCTTGAAATGTTCAATCTTTGTAAGGATAATGAAAGACAAAAGCAGACGTTCATGGGGTCATCATCGGGCTACCTATTACATAGCATAATAGACCTAATGGTTGATGATTTGTTACATGTTTTAATGAAACTTGAAGGAAACCTGGATGACATAGAAGATTTGGTATTTGATGAGAAAGTTGCAGTCGCAAGAGATATTTCTCTATTACGAAGAGAGATAACAACCCTTAGACGAGTAGTTGTTCCAATGAGGAGAATTATCTTGGAATTGAGCAAAGAGATGCAAAGATTTTCTGAAGAAGATTTGACTGACTATTATGATGATGTAAAGGACCATACAGAAAAGGTTCTTGAAGTTCTTGAAGAATCTAAGGAAACTATAGAAATTTTCAAGGATACTGATTTCATGTTGAGTACTGAAAAATCAAATAAGATTTTGGCAACTCTCACAATCCTCTTTACTCTTTCTATTCCTGCAACAATAATCGGAGCTTATTATGGAATGAATGTCAATTTGCCTGGTGGTATTGTCACTGGTAATGCAGATTTTTTTGGCCCGTATACTTCATTCATAGTCTTACTAATAATCGCCATAGTACCTTCATTAGTAATGGTTTGGTATTTTAAGAGATTGGGATGGTTTGGGTGGTAGAAAATTATTTATACGACTAAGGACTACGAGTTTCAGTTTTACTTAATTTTCATATTCAATTAATGACGTTAAGTCTATGTTGAAGAACGTTTGAAGAATACCAAGATATGATTCAACTGGAGGTGGAATTTCATCTTCACATGATACTTTCATATTCCACGCGTTAATCCAAATTATCATTGCATATAAGATATTGAGAAATCGCTTATACTGAGCTGGTACAACCTCAAGACTTTCCAAATATTTGTCTCCTAGTAACCAGGCTGCTGTGAAATCTAGACACTTTTGACCGTAAATAGCCTTTATTTGTTCTTCAATATTCTTTGCGAACTTAAACGGTGTACGGGACACAAAAAAAGGAAAATCAGTTTTATACGGCACAACCAAATCTGGTGGAGACCAGATCGAAATTATTCTACTGCCATCTTTTAACTCGGTAGAAAATTTTTCCACCATTTTCTTTACGACCTTTTCATCATGAAACCAAAAAAGGAACACATTACCTTCAGAGATATCTACTCTTCTTATGTCGTCAATTATTACATTCGTGTTTTCTAATACATGGGTTTTTTCCAATAATTTTGTGACTGAGTTTTTTCTTTTTTCAACACCAATGGCCTTCTTTACTTTAAATTCAGTTGATGCAATGTATACTGCATTACTATTTCCGCAACCAAGATCGTAAAAAATATCTTTCTTACCAAGTCGGGCAAGTTTGAACATTCTTCTTATGACATTATCTGGCAATCTAACATTGTTGCCTTTAAGAACCGAAGTTGGCAGAGTTGAAATGAATTCATTAATATTCATTGTATATCGTGTATTGGATATTAGATTTCCGACATAATATATAAAATGGAACTGAGATAACACATCTCTCAATCTATCAAGAAATTTCACTGAAATGGTTGATAAAGTTAATAATGGACGCTCGGATATTATTATTTGTGAACTGTGATTATTGTGGTCATATATACATAGGACATGAACTTGAAGGGAATAAGGACAGACAATACCCCTTATTCGATGTAGGTAGATGTCTGATAATGGGATGCAGGTGTACTAGTTATATTGATAAAATTGAGAAGATAGACGAAGAATTGTTGTGAATGGTTATTCCTCAAATTTGTATAAACTCCATGAATTATTTTCTAATGATTCATTATCCTGCGATTTAGTAAATAGAACCTGATACACCAATAACTAAATGAAAATGAAAAATACAAAATTTTTGAACTTAATATTGCCATTTATATCTTTAAGTCTAATTTATGCTACTATGCTTATAGGCGTCTATATCTCTTCACTGAACAGGGGAGTAGCATGCCCAGATTGGCCTCTATGTCCCAACGGATTTGCGTTTCCTCCAGAAAAATTTTTCTACGAACACTTTCATAGGCTCGTGGCTATAGTTGCTGCTATCTTCACAGGCGTATCTTTTATTTTTATTAGAAAAAGCTTTTGGAAGATGAATAAATTAGTTGTTATAATTGTTACCTCCCTGATTATTGTTCAAATAATTATGGGGATTTTTGTTGTATCAAGTAAGTTGAATCCTATTATAGTTGCAATTCATCTCTCAACAGCAGTAACGATATTTTCGCTTATTTTTGTTCTACTCAGGGAATCATATATAGAAATTAAGAGAAAAAATGTCTAGAATTAAGGAACGATGATGTATTATTGTGTGATCAAAATTATGATGGTAATCTTAAATCATAAAGATGTTTGATGTTAAAATTCATATTCCTTGTTGGAAGAACATTGATAGACGAGCAAAATTTCTATTCATTTATTGATTCTAGATTACTCTACTTATTGAATCAATTTGGAGCTAAGATTGATAATAGAAATTATGATGCTATCAAGAACGATATCATAAAGAATAGAAAATTGCCAAAAGATGGGGTTGAAGAATTAGTTATTCAAATATGCAAGGTATTGATGCCTAAAGGGTATGAAAAGATAATTTTGAAATATATTCTCCCGTCAATAGAATTTGCAGAGAAACACCTTTTGTATCCATCTGACGATGCAATAGCGGCGCTAGAATTCCTTTCCAAAAATTATATGATAGGGGTAATTGGCAGCCAAGAGAATAAAGTATCAAAAATTTTGAAAATCTATGGAATGAACAAGTACTTTAATTGTTGTATTTTATCTTACGAAGAAAATATAGAGCCTGACAAAGAAATTTTTAGTCTGATTCTGAATATGTTGGGAAAGGGATCAGGCGAATCATTACTTATCGGAGATAGACTTGACACTCATATTCATATTGCAAATACTTTGGGAATAATTACGATTCGACTTACCAAATCCATATTCAAGGTACAAGAGGCCACAAACCAAAATGAGATTCCAACATTCACAGTAAATAATTTGAGGGAACTAGCCAATGCAGGTTTCACAATGAACGAAATCTAATCCGTAGGTTGGTCTAATGGCCACTCTCTAATTGTTCTTTTATCTTTTTGAATACTTTAATCATTTCACTTTCTTCTAGTCTATGGCTTGAATCAAACATAGAATGAATTGAACCTCCTCCATCACCGAGTTTCCGTGGAACTATGTGCACATGCAAGTGTGGTATCTCTTGTCCTGCATCTTTACCATTGTGGATAGCTATTAGGGTACTTTGTACACCCGTTCCTTTTTCTATGGAGGGTAATATCTTATTTGCCAAACTAAATAATTGGTTAATTTGATCAAATTCAACATCTTGTAACTTTGCATAGTGGTTTTTTGTAATAACCAGCGTGTGACCCGCAGTCAACGGAAAGGCATCAAGAAAAGCAATTGCATTTTCATTTTCGTCTATTATCTTAGCATCAATTTTCTTTTGAGCAATCTTGCAGAATATGCAATTGTCAATAGTACTTGTACTCATACTATTCTACAGCATTATCAATTAATAAAATATTTCCAAATTTGAATTAATTCTCTTGATAATGACACTTAAGCTGAAATATTGAAAAGTGATGTGATGTGCTTTGCTGCAACATACTTATTTATATTATTATTAATGGTAACCATCGGTCGTTCCTTATCATTTATAAATCCAATTATATGCGGATTGAAGTTGTGCTTCTTCAAGTCCTCCAAAATTAGTGGTGCTAGATCTTCGCTTGATATTATAAGGTGACATCCATTTACTGCCGCAGTTGAATTTGAAACAAGGAATTCATCTGTCGCAAATCTAGCTAAATCTTCATGTTTTATAGGCACTTCATTTACTACTATGTGACTATTTGAAATTTTGGATAAATTGATTAATGCCAAAATCCCATCTGAACCAACTGGATATACGCTAATAATGTTCCCGTTTGTATCAACCTCTTTTCCAAAGTCAGTACAATATTTCGAAATTATCTTGCCCATTGAAAATCTGGGCTGAGTTAACGATTTTATTATTTCATTCTTGATGCTGATATCGATTGGTTCATGTTTACCCAGAATGGAATTCATTTCACCAATCTGTTTTATCGTATAAATACTAAATGGAGTTAACGAGCCAAATTTGTCAGTCAATATCAAAACCATGCCTGGTTGAATGAGATCATATCTTACTGGTAATTCCTTGGTAGAGTGAGCATAAGCTGTTGAACCATAGAAAAGTTTTCCTAACTTGAGAGAACTATAATCATCAAGCAACAGATCATATTTTGCCGCAAACTTATCATTGTTAGTTCTTATCCTGTCCAGTAGGCCCTCATCTGGTGCGTCATAGATTGGTATTATTCTAAAACCTGAAGTACATCCAAGCAACAGCAAATTTTCGAGGGCCGAGGCCAAGGCGATTGAAGTATTAACCATTGAATCTGGTTCCTCCTCAGGATCAATTAATTTACCCGACGAAATATTGACAGCAGTATATCCTATCTTATTTCCTCTATGCGTGTCAATGTAGTCAACAAGTCCAAATTGTGATTCATATTGCGATGTGGTAGAAAGTACTACTCTTCTTAACTGATGCTTTGGAGGTTTTTTACCATAAAAATTACTCATCAGATGCGATAGACTTTGCTCATCTTCTGCTACTTCATTATGAATTCTCATTAATGAAATGATTTTCTTGTTTTTCAAATCCTCCGATATTGATTCACTCACATTGTATATCCTGCGTGTTATGTCGGGAGTCTTTCCGCTATATTGAAATGAATCAAACCACGACAAATCGGCCCAAGAATTATGTTTTATCTTTTCAAAAGATTTC
>Ga0209814_10000707_pt1 | contig 11345 bp, 9 predicted proteins | sample SoiMetdeltSBSDD1_FD_187597 | JGI IMG/M metagenome (GOLD analysis project Ga0209814, IMG submission 187597) | Bulk soil microbial communities from a Populus tree surrounding site in Tennessee, USA - Soil MetaG P. deltoides SBSDD1 (SPAdes) (version 2) | ecosystem: Environmental > Terrestrial >... | reverse complement strand
ACGAGCTTGAAAGCCCAACAGCCTCAAGGGAGTCGGGGCTCCGGATTCATCATCCATCCCGACGGATATATTCTCACGGCACATCATGTCGTCGATAAGGCAAAGGAGATCGAGGTCCGGCTCGCAGATCTCCAGCGGGTGCCGGCGAAGCTTATAGCGGCCGACTCCCAAGTGGATGTGGCGCTGCTCAAGATCGATACCGACCGTGCGCTTCCGGTATTGACGTTAGGCGATTCCGACTCCATTAGAGTGGGGGAACTGGCGGTGGTTTTCGGGTATCCCTTCGGTCGGGAGAGTTCCATGAGCTTGGGCATCATCAGTCGGGCGGGACGTACCTATGAGGATTCGGCCGGTTATGACCTGATACAAACCGATGCGGGCGCCTATGCTGGCGGCAGCGGCGGCCCATTATTGAACCCGAAAGGTTACGTCATCGGCATGATTACCATGGCATCGGAGCGTGGCACCATGGGATTCGCGACCCCGATTAACGTTATCAAGCTAATGGTCCCTCGGCTGATGACGGGCCACAAACTCGTTTGGGGCTCGCTGGGATTGCAAATGGCGGAAGTATCCCTAGATCAAGCGAAAAGTCTCGGCCTTTCGCCCGTGAAAGGAGTGCTTGTCAATTCGGTGTTGCCCGGTCAGTCAGCCGAGCGCGGCGGCATTCGGTCGCAAGATATCATCCTGTCAGTGAACGACACGCGAGTCGATAGCCCAAGAGACGTCCTGCGGATGATCAGCGGGCTGGAAGCCGGCAGAGTCGTGAAGCTGACGATTCTTCGCAAAGGACAAACTTTGCAACTCTCCGTGCCCCTGGGCAAGAAACCTGAATCGCAAAGGGAGATCGAGGGCTAAGTTTGGCTTAGTCGGATCTTTCGCTCGCCGCCTCTGTGGGGTTCGCGGTCGCGGCAATTTGCCTGAGCTGCTCGGAGAATTGCCGCAACTTCTTTTCTACCCGTCCGTTAACGGATCCGTCCGGGTAATGCCCGTCGGGGTCGCGTTCACCGGCCGGAACTCCCGTCAAAACTTCCATGCCTTCGTCGATATTGTTCACCCCGTAGATATGAAACTTTTCTTGTTTGACAGCTTCGACAACATCAGGCCGCAGCATTAAATTGCGCAAATTGGACTTCGGCATCAACACACCCTGGTTTCCCGTGATCCCCTTGAGCCGGCAGACATCATAGAAACCTTCGATCTTCTGGTTGATACCGCCGATGGCCTGGATCTCGCCGTTTTGGTTGACTGAGCCGGTGACGGCGAGACCCTGTCGAATCGGAACGTCAGAAAGACTCGAAAGTATCGCGTACAGTTCCGTAGACGAGGCGCTGTCGCCATCCACGCCATCGTAAGACTGCTCGAAGCAGATACTGGCGGAAAGGGACAACGGCCGTTCTTGCGCGTACTTGGCGCCGAGGTAGCCGCTCAGGATCAGCACGCCCTTGTCATGGGTTTTACCGCTGAGTTTGGACTCCCGTTCAATGTTCACGATTCCACCCCGGCCCATGAAGGTCTTGGCGGTAATTCTTGATGGCTTACCAAAACTGAAATCACCCATCTGATAGACCGCCAAGCCGTTGACCTGGCCCAAAACCGAGCCATCGACATCGACTAGAACGATCCCGTCAGCAATCAGCTCCTGTAAACGTTTCTCGATGAGGTCCAACCGAAATCTCTTTTCGACGATGGCTTGCTCGACATGCTTTACGGATACCAATTCAGCATTCTCTGTGCTTGCCCAATAATCAGACTCAATCAATAAGTCCGCCACATCGCTGAAGCGGGTCGAAAGCCTGTCCTGATCCTCCACCGCCCTCGCACATTGCTCGATAACCCTCGCCACCCCGCTGGGATCAAAGTGCCGAAGTTTTTCGCGGTTGCAGTAATCGCTGATAAAACAGGCAAAGGCGACGATATTTTCCTGGGAGCGGTCGACCTGGAAGTCAAAATCCGCTTTGACCTTAAATGTCTCACGGAAGTCTGGGTCCACGGTTGCCAGGGTGCGATAAAGATAAGGATCACCTATCATAATAACTTTCGTATCCGTGGGGATAGGCTCTGGTCTGAGCCCTTGCGGCGGTATCCAACCGAAAAACGCGGCCGGTTCTTCGATCCTGAGCTCATGGTTCTTGATGACTCTCTGCAGGGCTTCCCAAACCCCGGCATTGACCAAAACATCGCGATCGTAGAGCACCAGATAACCGCCGTTGGCCCGACTGATGGAGCCGGCTTTGATCAAGGTGAAATCGGTGACGTAACCCCCGACAATTGGCTTTTTCTCAACGACGCCGAACAGATTGTGATAACTAGGGTTGGTTTCTACGATGATCGGCGGACCCTGCGTTTCACTGTTATCCACGAACACATTCACTCGGTAAGGTAAAAAAGGATCGGTAGACGGCTCGGCCTGCGCCATAGGCATCATCTGAGCCATACCGGGGCTGAGCTCAGTTCCCTTGAAACGATTCAAATTCCTCAGAATATGCTGCCGCACGCCGTCCAGGTAGGCTGAGACTTTCGGGTGATCGACATATTTGTCCCTGAGCTCAGCAAGCGGGAGCCGCACTAAATATTCGCCCGCTTGGGTTTCAACGGTCGCCAATTTTTCAGTAATTTCACGCTCCAGCTTTTTTCCCTCGCGAAGAGTGGCCTCAACCTTTTCCTCAATCTCGCCGCGCTTGTCCTCTAGTTTCTTCTTCTCGGTGGTTGATAACGCTAGATAATCGGCCTCCTGCATCGGCTTGCCGTCTTTCGTGGGGAGCAGCATCATTCCCGATGGCGCCACTCTCAAGGTGAAGCCATTCCTGCTCGCCTCTTCCATCAGACCTTGCATCATCTCCTGCTGTTTTTTTTGTAGCTCTTCGGTCATCGCTTGACGCTGGCGCGCAAATTCATCACTTTCGAACATCTTCTTGGCCTCGCGCTGGAGGTTTTCGATGAGCTGCTCCATGTCCGCCTTCAGTCTCTTACCCCACCCGCGGTGGATCTTGAGCACCTGCGGCCGATCGGGATCATTAAAATTGTAAACGTAACACCAATCCTCGGGGAAGGGAGAATCGGCATTGGCCGGAACGCGCTCGGCGATGATTTTTTTTAGGAAAGCTTTAATGATGCTGGTTTTACCTGTCCCAGTAAGTCCAGCGACGAAAATATTGAACCCCGGTTTGTTTACTCCTAGACCAAATTGTATGGCGCGCATCGCCCGCTCTTGGCCGATAAAATCCTCCAACGGCGTCATGTCAGCCGTACAGTTGAAAGGAAGAAACGACAAATCACACCGCCATGCCAGCTGGTCTGCCGGAATCTCGAACTTGCTCGTCATAGAATGCACCTCAAGATGTTTAGTGGCCTCAAAGGATATGGACTTGATAATCAGTCGTCAACGGGTGAGCGCTAAAGATCCTTTACGCTATTGATACCCCTTGGACCACTCACTATAATCCGTCAATGACCCGTAGGATCAACCGGTTTTGTCCTTGGCAAGTGAATTGCGGTTGGATCCTATCGGTTTGCCTATTGGTAAGCAGCTGCAGCTCTAGCTCGCAGGTTGCAAAAGACATTCTTCCCTCCATAAGCGGGCCTAGCGAAGATGAGGAGGTTAGGATCAGCCGCGAATTTCGGCGCGAAGCGCGCAAGCAACTCAAATTCGTGACTAATCCGGAAGTTGAACGCTATATCGATCGGGTTGGGCAACGTATATTGTCCACCATGGGGCCGCAGCCCTTCGATTACCGCTTTTTTGTCATCGAGGACTCTCAGCTGAATGCCTTCGCGGTTCCTGGCGGATCTATTTTCTTTTTCACCGGCCTCATCGAAAAGACGAAAACGACTTCTGAGGTCGCTGGCGTTCTCGGTCATGAAATAACCCACGTCAAGGGGCATCACATGGCCCGCCAGTCGGGACCTGATGCCATTTCTCTTCTGGGGCTGCTCGGCGCCTTCCTGCTGGCCCGTACTGGGTCCGGGGGTCAGGCTGCCGGGGCCGTCGGGCAGGCGATCGCAGCCACTCGACAGATCGCCTACAGCCGTCAATTGGAAATGGAAGCAGATACCTTAGGTGTGCGCTACATGTCGGCAGCGGGATTTGACCCCAAAGGATCGGTCGCCTTTCTCAAGACCCTCGACCAGGAACGCGCGCTGAATCCTATCGATGTCCCCGCCTACATGATGACCCACCCCATTACGCAAGAGCGCATTGCCAATACCGAGTTGGTCATCCGATCGCTGGGAAAAACTGAGATAAAAGTCGAACAGCCCGACTTGCTGAAGAAAATCCAGGTTATTATACGTATTGAGCGACGTGATAGTGATGCGGTCTTAGCCGAGTACGACAAACTGGTTCGTCAGAACCCGGAAAGTTTCGAGTCGCTCCACTTGCTCGGCGTCGCCCAACAGCTCACGGGGCAATTGGCGCAGGCAAAGCAGAATTATGAGAAAGCGCGACGGCTGGCTCCGGAAAACCCGGACCTTAACCGCGATATGGGCCGTCTATACACTCAAACCGGGGAATTTGCTTTGGCCCGTGCTGCTTTCGATCAAGCCTTGGCACTAGAGCCCAAAGAATCGCTCACCTATCTCTATCTTGGGGAGCTCTATGAAAAGCAAGACGATCTTCGCGCCGCAGCCGGCGCATACTTGAACGCCTTGAACCTCTCTCCGTTTTGGGATAAGCCGCCGTATCGTTTAAGCGTCGTTTATGGAAAATTAAACCGGCTCGGAGATGCTTATTACTATCACGGCCGGTCATTGCTGCTCCAGGACGACGATCAGCGGGCCGTTGCTGATTTTGAAAGGGCGATCAAGGTTCTTGGCGAGAACTCTCCGCGCGGTCAGCTCATTAAAGAGGAGCTAGCCGTTCTCCGAGCCAGAAGACGGTAACCCTATTCCTGCTCACTTAACGCCGGGAAAGAATAGACTCTGCCGCTGACGTGCTTGACGTATTGATTTTCCCGCTTCAATAACACTTCACGGACATATTCAGGGTCAAATCCTAAGAGATCACAGACGTTAGTAAAAGAAAAAAGCCACTCCGTGCCCTTGTCCTGCACCCATTCGAGCGCATTCTCATAAAGGCTTCGACCCGAGCTGTTGCGAGTTCCTCTATATTTATCCAGGCACTCGACGGCGTCCTTCAGGATCGCAATCATGAGTCTCTTTTCCCCCTCCAACTGGCGCGATAATCCGCCGGTGCCGTAGAACTGAGAAGGCAGGAAAATATCCGGCTCAAGAATCCTTGCGAGAAAATCATCATACATGTTAAGCGCTACTCCTTAGATTAGTTGAACCGCATTCTATAACACGGGGCATACCTCGGTGCAACAAAAAACCGCCGATCCAGAGCTGCCGATCAACTTGTATTCACTAGAAATTATTCATGCTCAGAAAACAATCTACGGCGAGGGGTAAGCCCGGAGATGCGAAAGCGCCAGTCCTTTTAAGTTAAGGCTACCCCGACGGTATCGCCGCAATCAGGGGCGCTTCAGCTCCGTTTGATTTGCTGGTTAGACTCCTTCCATCAGTCCCGCCAACTTTGTCTTGGCGACGTTGTGGTCCCAGATTTTCTGAACTACGGAGTCTTTACGCCGCGCTTTGATGGTGCGCTGCGTTTCGTCTTCGCTGTAGACCCGGACGGGACCCAGCAAAGAGGCTTTGTAAAACCTCGACGCGGCTTCCTCTAGATCGACACACGCCGCAAATACCCACTCGATGGCTTGGCCGACCACCATCGAACCGTGACCGCGCAGCATGACCGCGTCACCTTTTCCTAGGGCTCGAGCCACCGCATCGCCCTGCTCGACGGAGTGAATCAGGGCGGGGTCCATGTAGACCGGCATCGCACCGGAGCCGAAGAAAGCCCCCGGATTGGATGAAGCCGGATAAAACGGTTTATCCACCATGGTTAAAACCGCCACCATGTGATTATGAAGATGGGCAACACTTTGGATATCACTTCGCCCCTTGTACGCGCGCGCGTGCATGTAAACCTCCGAGGGTGGCTTATATTTCCCTTCGATTAGCTTTCCTTCGAAGTCGGTAACGACCATATCGTCCGCCACGACCGTCGCACGGCTCACCGGATGGGGAAGAATCAAAAGGTGATCGGAGCCGGGAATTCGCGCGCTGATATGGCCGCTGTAGTCCACCAACCCCGAATTAAACAGCATCCGCGATGACATGGCCAACTTCTTCTTAAGATCATTGAGTTCTGACACGGTTGATCTCCTTTCGTAGCTATTTTCTTAAAATGAATTCGAGCATCATACACGCTGAATCCAAGAAGTGGCAACTGGTGAGCCATCCCCCTTGCTCGCTAGCTAGAGAGATGGTTTATACCAAAGAGAATACCTGGAGGGCCCATGTCGACTAGTAGCGCTGAAGGCATTCGCTGGGACCTGAACGATCGGCTGCACCAATCGCAATTTCTTTAATGGATTGATCACCGAGTTGTTAATCACGTCGACAACGTTGTGTCCGGCCCGGTCCTCCGTGATGATGCGATTGAGCAGCGGCTCTGCGCTCATGCGCAGGAGCTCGGTCTTAATGAACGGATATTTTTGTTCGAAGCGCTGCAATAGGGGACGCGAGTCGTTGATGTTGATGCGTAGCGAGCATTTCTTCGAACGGATCGAGCAACTTCCCCGGGTTTGGTTTCGACAATCAGCGCAGCTGGATCAGATGGCGCAGTTTACGGTAGAGAGTAAAGGGAATGTGGATGCTTTTGAGCTGTTCCCCACAAATACTCTCCGACAACCGTCGCGACGGAAGCCGTAGCGGACTGTGGCATATCACGATCAGAGAGTCCCGCCTACGGAACCAACATGTCTTTCATGATTTTTTCCATGGGCTTGGAGACTTGCTCGGATTGGTCCGGTCCGACGATGAGGAGCGGAACTCCGCGTTCCTCCAGATTGGACAGTTCGTCGTACACCGATCTCACACCTTTTCGTCCTGAAATCCGGCCGGTTGACGCAAGGATTTTCGCGCCCTCAGCCGACTTCATGAAATCTATAAACAGCGCAGCGGCGTGCGGATGCGGCGTGTTAGTGTAGATGCCGATGGCGCCGCTGACATGGGCTGGTGTCGGGTTGGGAAAAACGATCGCCGCCGGACAACCATCCTGCTTCATCCGCAAAATTCCATCGGGATAAATCTCAACAGCAACTTTGAACTCACCCGCGCACAAGAGTTGCGCTTGCAGTGTATGGCCGCGGCGCACGACTGTCCCATGTTTCATCAGCCGCTCGACGAAAGCTCGGGTCTTCTGTTCGCCCCAAGCCGTCAACCACGCCATCAACGCCCGCTCCGGCTCCATGTCGATGGAAAGGCTTCCCTTCCACTTCGCGTCAAAAAGATCGTCGTATCCCTTGGGCGCGTCCTCTTTTTTTACCAGCTTGGTATTGTAGGCGATCGTCGCCACGCCCAAACTGTCCGCGTGCCAGTAACCGTCTTTGTCGGTGTACTCTTTTCCGAAATTTGCCGTTTCGGGCGAATGATAACGCACCCAGATGCCACCCCGCTTGAGCGTCATGACATTTTCGGTCCCGACCAACACCGCGTCGGTATCGAGCTGGCCGGCTCGATGCTCGGTTAATGTGCGAAATACCAATTTGTTACCGCTACCGCGCCAGAATTCGGCCTTGATGAATGGATACCTTTTCATGAATCCGGCCGTGTAAGCGCTCAACAACGCAGCGTTGGACACGCCGTAGAACTTAAACGCCCCCTCGCGGCGCGCGCCGTCTTCAAGCCGCTTTTGCCGCTGCTGTGGAGGCAATTTGTTGATTTCGTTATAGAGCGCTTCGACCGACGCCCCGTGAAGAGCCGACGCCAATCCGCATTGAACAGCAACGACTAATGCAAGTCTCGTTTGGAGCGCGAGGATTCCCATCCGAACATCCTCTTCTCAGCGGAAGACCCGACACGAGCAGCAACCTGGCGTTCGATAATAAGCCACGATTGAAAAACGAGACATTTTGCTTCGGTCGGCATGACACCCACCCCTATCGCCAATCATCACGGCGATCCTTTTTTGTGTCAACCTGAGCGATAGCAAAGGATCTCGGCGTGTTGTGCAACATTTGGTCATTTCATCGTACAGTGCGGATGATAGTCCATTTTGCACCGGGCACCGGCCTTTTTCATCGCACCTTCGAATTGGCTGTGAATCTTCGGATCTTCGTCTTCGTACTCGATCTGATCGCCGCCTTCCTTCACACTCTTATAAACGTAAGCCTTGCCGCCTGCCTTTGGCTTGTCGCTGCCCCAACCGATGGCGAGAAAGAATACCGGCTCGGCGCTGCCATTAAAATGCTGATGGAACCACATTTCCGGAGGCACAAACACGCTCCCCGGCCCCCACTCAATCCGTTCCATCGGCTTGCCATCCTGCCACATCAGCGAGTAACCGTGTCCCCGGACGATCAAGACATGAATGCCGGGCCCATGCCGGTGCGCCTTCTTGTACGCGCCGACACCCCAGAGGGAGACATGCGATTTGACAGTCTGATTGACCATGCGAAAAACCGTGCTCTTCGCGCCGCCGCCGCGGTCGAAGCCGCCGGAATAAGTTTGGCACACACGCACATCCGCGACGAAGTTGGTCGACCACTGTTGCGCAGGTGCGCTTTGCTTGAAGTAGCCATCCTCAGCATTGTACCGATCGCGAAAGACAAATGGGTTCTCGAATACAAACTCGTAGTTGTTGAACGTATCGATCACCCGCGGCGCGCTGGTCATCGCGATGTAACGCGCTGAGTCCAAACCAGAGGCGTTGTGATGTTCATGCCACGCATTCATCGGAATAGAGAAGTAACTTCCCTCTTGCCACTCGAAGGTTTCTTTTCTGTTAGGATCGATCCAAACCGATGTGGCGCCCTGCCCCTTGAGAATGTAAATGGTCTCTTCGAACAGGTGACGATGCGCCTTCAGCGACTTGCCCGGCGGGATTTCGGCGACGTACGAGTCGTTGAATCCGCCGGTGCCTTCCAAGTTAAGAAACGCCGCTAAGCCGTCCCCACTCGAGCGCCACGGACTAAGTTCAAGATCATAAAGATTCTTGACAAATAATCCTCTATAAGTGGGCAGCCCTTCTGACTCTTTCCACTGTTCGTAGGGCGACTTATAGGCGACACGCTCCTTTACTTCGTCCTCAGCGGTTACCGGTGTATTAGCCATGACTCATTACCTCCCGTTTTCCGTGATTTTCTAAATTTATTAGCTCGAGACAATTTTATGTTCCCTGCGCTTGGTGCTTCTGTTCTCTCTCCCTCGATGACGGAGTGTGAAAGGGAGGAATAAGAAAAGACGCAGCGCGCCTCCGGTTGGCGGTTAGGGTCTAAGATTTCTCTATGCCACTTCCAACATTGCGTCCGCCAGCGCGCCGCGAAAAGCACGATCGATCAATAACCCGTCGCGCGTCGCCGCTAGCACGCCTTGCGCAGTCGCTTCGCTGTCAACATAGCGCGTAAAAATCGGCTCGAAGATATCCGAGTGGTTTTCATCGGCGACGGCGTGAACTTCAGTTTGGAAATCCTTCGCCGCTTCTTTGGCGCCAAGCTCGGCTCTTTGCTTGCGCTTCCAGCGCTCAACCAACCCCCCACCCTTAATGATCGCGTTGTTGTTGCGACGTTCAAGGATGTGCGAGTATACCAGCCCTTCGAGCCACGGCTTCTCACGCGCACAGTAGAGCCAGGCGTAATAAGCCGCCTTTGCGCCTGGAGCAAGCAGTGATTCGTCACCAGCCCGTAAATCGTCCTCGGTCACATGGGCACGCCCCATACGGTCGTCGTGAATCAGCTCATCCTTTTCATGCTCCCAGATCGCCCGCTTCACGTCGAGCGGCGCTTTGCCCGCGACAAACGACCAACAATCGCGCCGGTTGTTGGCATAAAAGATCATGTGATTCTGATAAACCTCGACACGTCGAGCCGTCAGCGGCACGGCGAAGAGCTTTTTGAACTCTCTCGTCTCGAACTGCCGGTTAACTAGCTCGTCGATTGTCGGTCGGATTTTAGGCCAGTGGGACATGACAACAGCTCCTGCTTTTTGCTAAAAACAAGTTTCAGCTTCTTGATGATCTCAATTTACCCCGAGTTCCACCGAAAGGTTCAGGATGACACACAGGGGGCGTGCCATTCCTCGGCTAAGCCGAGGAATCACGACTTCGGCCAAACCCTCTTTGATCCATTCAACTCGATCTTGTACAACTTCGCCGGGTTTTCCCAAAGTATCTTCTGCCTATCACTTTCAGCGACGCCATCAAAACTCTTGGCCAGTGCCTTTTTCGTGTTCGGCCAAGTTGACGTCGCAAGCGGGAATTGACTTGACCAGAGAATATTCTCCGTGCCGATATAGCGCCGCACCCGCAGACTCGCCTGATCGTACCAACCGACAAGATAACATTGCCGTTTGAACAACTCCGACGGCATCAGGTCGTAGCCGTTCTGCGGCAACTGATCGCCGGTCGCTTGAAAATCCGTGTACTCCAAAAGATATGCGCCCCAACCCAATCCGCTCTCGGCCAGCACGACTTTGAGATCGGTAAAGCGCATCAGGATTTTCGAAATAAGCAGGTTTACCAACACCGACACGGAGCTGGCGGGCCGCGTAATCGCCCGAAGGGCAGCCGCGGTCGTCGGCGAATATCCTTCATAGGCGGGAATCTGAATGTTGTTTGACGCGCCGGCATGAAAACAGATCGGCACGCCGGCCTCCTGACAAGTTGCCCATAGCGGATCGTAGACGGCCTCGTTAATATGCGGCACATTGCGCAGTTCCATCGGGATCGATGGATAGACCACGCCCTTGTGACCGTTCTCGACGCATCGGCGAACTTCTTTAACCGCCGCATCGGCCGGAAAGAGCGGCATGATGCACTGTGGAATGAAACGCTGGCTCACGCCGGCCCATTCTTGGAGCAGCCAATCGTTATAAGCTTGCACGCAGGCAAGCTCCAACTCGGGATCTTCGATATGACCGAAACTCTGCCCACCTACTCCCGCGACCGTTGGATAGAGCACGGCATAATCGATTCCCGCCGCGTCCATCACCTTCAAACGCTCTTTCGGATCATACACCACCGCTGGCACGTCCGACCACCGTTGCGGGTTCTCGGTCCGCTCCGGCATAGCCGCACCGCAATCCGCCACGCCGTCCAAAGGCACTTCACGCCCATCGACGATCCAGCGGTCAACTCCGCTCGAATTGCTATCAATGTGCGGAATACGGTCGCCCCACTTTGATCTCGACAAGCGTTTGGTCCAAACATTCGGTTGTTCCTGAACGTGCTCGTCAACACTGATAAAGAGGTTCTCAGTCGCCATATTCTATTCCGTCTTGAAGCT
>Ga0209814_10000704_pt1 | contig 11355 bp, 14 predicted proteins | sample SoiMetdeltSBSDD1_FD_187597 | JGI IMG/M metagenome (GOLD analysis project Ga0209814, IMG submission 187597) | Bulk soil microbial communities from a Populus tree surrounding site in Tennessee, USA - Soil MetaG P. deltoides SBSDD1 (SPAdes) (version 2) | ecosystem: Environmental > Terrestrial >... | reverse complement strand
CCTGAGCCGCGATCTTTAGTCGGCCGCCGCAAATCGTCAAATCATATAGCTGCCGCAGTTGACGTTAATCGCCTGCCCGGTGATGTATGAAGCCGCGTCGCTGGCGAGAAATAGAATCGGGCCGACGAAATCTTCCGGCTCGAGAACGTGGCCCAGCGGGTTAGTGCGCAGCCGCGCCATTAACTCCTCTTCGGTCCGGTGCGTGCGCGGCATGGCAGTATTTGCGGCGCCGGGACAGATGGCGTTGACCGTGATTCCGTCCGCACCCACTTCGCGGGCGAGCGCCTTGACGAAACCTATAATCGCCGCCTTCGACGCGGCATAAGGGGCAAATTCCTTCGCGCCGTAATGCGCAATGCCCGAGGCGATGCTGATGATCCGCCCGCTCTTTTGCTGCCGCATGGACGGGATAAAAGCCCGCGAGCAGAGAAAATTGCCGCCAAGATTGACGTTGATGGTGCGGTCCCAGAGTTCTTCGCTCATCTCGACGACCAAAGATTTTAGATATACTCCGGCGTCGTTGACGAGAATGTCCACCCTACCAAAGCGGTCCAATGTGGCGTTCGCCAACCGTGTCACGGAGGACTCATTGGCAACGTTCACCTCCGCGTGATGCCCTTCCGTGCCCAATGCCTGAAGTTCGTCGACAACGTTTTTAGCCTTGCCGGCTTGGAGATCGGCAACCACAATTTTGGCCCCCTCGCGCCCCAGACCAAGGGCAATGGCGCGGCCGATCCCTTGCGCGCCGCCCGTTACGACAGCGACTTTCCCTTGCAATCTCATGGCGTCACCAGTCCGCCGTTCACATGAAAGGTCTGGCCCGTGATCCAATTGCTTTCCGGCGTCGTCAGAAAGTAGAAGGCCTCGGCGAGATCTTCCGGCTGTCCCGTTCGGCCCATCGGAATTTGCGACCAACGCTGCTTGCGCGCCTCAAGAGATTCTTTGCCCATGACCCGCGGCGTATCCGTGGGACCCGGCGCTACGGTATTGACCAAAATCCCGTCCGGGGCAAGTTCCTGCGCGAGCGTTTTTGTAAAGGCGATGATGCCCGCCTTCGCCGCCGAATACGGCGTGCGCAGCGCCGAGCCCGTGACTCCGTAGTTCGACGCGGTATTGAGAATGCGCCCACTTTTTTGCTTCTGCATGACGGGCGCCACCTCGCGACACATGAGAAACGTGCCTTTTAAATTAACGTCGATGACTTCTTTCCATTCCGCCCAAGTGAATTCCTCGATGCGTTTGGTATACAAGCTGCCGCCGGCAATATTCGCCAGGACATCGATGCGGCCGAATCGTTTCTCAACGTCGGTCACCACCGCTTTGACCTCGCGTGCCTGCGTGACGTCCACCGACAGCGCATCCGCCTTTCCACCTGCAGAGGCGATTGCCCCGCGCACCTTTTCGGCAGCGCTGTGGTCAAAATCGGCCACGATAACCGTGATCCCAGCGGCCGCCATTCTGTGCGCTACGGCTCCACCGATCCCGCCTCCCCCACCAGTGATCAACGCAATTTGGCTCATGCTCCCCTTTCTTCCGCAAGGCCATAAATCGTTTCGATCTCTTTCTGATATCGCTGTTCGACGGCCTTACGATCGACCTTGATTTTCTGAAAGACCGTGAAGGTCCTCACCTCGTCTGAAAAGTCGTTCTGTAGGACTGCGAATCTACGAATCTTTTCAAACTGCTCCAGGCGCGCATTGAGCTGATCGATGCGCGACTGGAGCGCCGTTGCAATCTCACTTTCGGTCAACGCCGACTCCTCTTTGTGAAGCTCCCCAGCGATTTTCTTTCTCTCCGGCACGATCAACGCCGCGATGAAAGGCCGCCGGTCGCCCAGGAGGATCGCCTGCCGCACGAAGGGCTCGTTCTCTAGAAGAAGCTCGATGTAACCAGGATAAATATTGGATCCGTCGGAGCAATTAAAAACGTCCTTCTTCCGGCCGGTGATGAAAAGACAGCCATCCGCATCGATGGTGCCGAGGTCACCGGTGTGAAACCAGCCCTCGGGGTCGATGGCTTCGCGGGTCGCTTCGGGGTTTTCAAAGTATCCGGGAGTGACAGTGGGCCCGCGCACGAGAAGTTCTCCATCTTCGGCGATGTGCAGTTCACAATTGGGAAAAGGTTTCCCCAAACTGCCAGGCTTCGTGTCGCCGATCCCGCTGAGAGTGACGCCGCCGCACTCGGTGGAACCATAGGAGCCGATGAGCGGGATACCGATCAGCTCGAAGAATCTCATTATCCTCGGCGGCATGGCGGCACCGGCATAGGACATATACTTGATCCGGCCGCCCAGGGACTTTTTGACGACATTTTTAAGCCTTGCTCTTAACTCATCGAATTGCCGGCTTTCATCGCCGTCGAGATGACCTAGCTCGGTTTTTTTGCGGTCGAGCGTTTCGAGCTGCTCCCAAAGCTCGCCATTGCCGTCTTCCTCCAACATGCTCTGCCAAATCCGCTCCATCACGCGCGGCACCACGGCCAACGAGGTCCCGGCAAGGAGCTCGACCAGTTTGAGATTCAACTCCAATTCGGTCGCTTCGATAATCGCCGTCGTCCTACCGGTGACGGCACTCTTGAGAAAGCCGAATCGGCCAAAAAGATGATTAAGGCTAAGAACGATGATGAAAAGTTCCTCCGGCGTGCTGCGCACGATTGCCCCGCCATTGGAAATGTTCGATAGGAGATTATCCTGCGTTCTCATGACCCCCTTCGGCTCACCCGTGGAACCGGAGGTGTACATGATCGTCGCCAGATCGTTTCCATGGACCGATTCGAGAATCTCGAAAAGACGCGCTGCTTTGACGCGGGCTCCCCGTTCGAGCAAGTGAGCAAAGGACAGCGTATTCGGTAGGTTCGACTCAGCCCCCTCCATAACGACGATGTGAGAAAGTGCGGGAAGTTGGCTTTTGAGATTGAGCAGCCGACCGACACCCGTGGGGTTTTGCACAAAGGCCGCACGACAGCGGGAATGGCTGAGGATCCTGAGGAGCATCACGTCCGACAGGGTCGGCGAGACGATCACATTGGGCAGCCCACCAGCGAGTGTCGCCAAATCGGCGCACAGCCACTGGAGACTGTTTTCACCGATAATCGCAACCCTCTCGCCCGGCGCTAGGCCAATAGCATAGAGCGCGAGGAGAACGTTTTGCACCATGGCGCCGAAGTCGCGCCATGAGATTTCCTCGAAGCGTTCGTTCCGCTGTAACTTGACGAAAGTACGATCGCCCAATTCCGCGACTCGGCGGAAAAAGATCGCCCCTAGATGACGGTCCTTTGTATATGGAGGTTTTTGGGGTGATTCCATCCTTATAGCGCAGCAAAAAGCGCCGGTTCGAATCTGGATCTGCCTGGTTTCTCGACTTTTTTCAACCCCTTGATCTCGTCACGCCGTGAATACGCATATTGGACTACCTCGGCCACGTCGTCCATGTGCCCTTGCACGTATCGGCGCGCGGGCACAGCCAGGCGCAGGAGCTCAACGCCGCGGGCCGTTTGGCTTGGAGCCAGCGGCGGCCCCTTGGCTAGTCGTATTCCGGAGATATGATAAATAAAAGCCGCCAGCGCTTCCGCCGGATGATTCTCTGCCGGTACGTGCGGCAAAAAGCTTTTAACATCGATGAAAACTCCGTGGCCGCCGGGAGGAGTGAGAATCGGAATGCCGTCTTTGAGTCTGCGCCACAGGTAATTCACCTGCTCCACCCGGCTGGTTACATAAGAATCGCTAGCAAAAATTTCCTGCAGGGCGACTCCCAGCGCTTCCATCGCCACGCTGGGAGGTTGGCTCCCATTAAGAAAATTCTGCACCGAAGCCTTCTGATAGTTCGCTTCGTCGCGCATGGCAATGATGCCGCCCACCGGTACGAGAAAATCTTTGAGGGCGCTCATCGTGCAGCCGTCGGCCAGCGCACAGGTCTGGTTAACAATCTCTTGGAGGGAGCGGTTCTGATAGCCTGGCTCGCGTTGTTTGATCAGATAGCTATTCTCTAGAATACGGCAAGCGTCGAGAAACAGCGGAACCTTATGTGCGCCGGCGATGGCTTTGATCTCTTTGAGATTGCCCAAAGAGACCGGGTGGCCCCCGCAAGAGTTGACGCAGAGCTCAACATAAACGCAACCGACCTGCGCGCCGTGCTCCTCGAAAACAGCCGCCAGCTTCTTTAGATCGACGTCGCCCTTGAAAAGTTGAGCGGAGTAAAGGTCGTGGGCAGCTTCGCCGATTACATCGACTACTTTCCCGCCATTGGACTCGATGTGAAAGCGGGTCGAAGGGAAAAGCATGTTGCCCGCCACCACGGCGCCGTCTTTGACGTGCAGCTTTGCCCAGATGCGCTCCGCAGCCCGGCCCTGGGCGACCGGAACCACGTAAGGGAAACCAAAGATCTCTCGAAATTTTTCCGATAGCGAAACGAAAGCCCGGTTCCCTTCCGGCGCCATTTCCATCCCTGATTCCAGCGGCTCCACCCCTGTAAGCTTTGACAGCTGGACCGTACTGAGCGAACTCACGCCGCTGTCCGTTTTCAAGTCCACGTAGACCATTTCTTGCGGGACAAGCTCGGTGTTGTAATAAGCAGCTTTGAGCGCATTTTCTCGTTCTCGCAGCGTGGTCTGTCTCAAAGGTCGCACCACCGCGATCTCATAAGGGATGGAGAAAGGAACACCTGCGGAGCTATCTTTCATTTAAAACCTTTCTATCAGTCAATCGTGTAATACCCATCGATGTCGCGACTTTCAACACAATTTCGCATCAAGCTTCCTTTGCAATTTCGGGCCGTGTTGGTTGTGGATCACGAGCGGTGAGCACGGCAAGCGCTCTTTTCACCATCCGGCGCTCCGTGGCAAATTTTAGAATATGGATCGCCTCTTCGATGGGAAACCAACGGGCCTCGTCCACTTCGTGGTCATGGTCGCGCACGTCGCCTCTTATATAGCGCAAGAGATAAAAATAAACCCGCTTGTAAATCCGGATCGGCTGCCGACCCGTCCGCTTGTCGCGGTAGGAGTAGCGGATGCTTCCGAGCTTCTTTCGTATTCGCCCTTCTAAACCGGTCTCTTCCCGCACCTCCCGGATTGCCGCGTCGCTGATGCTCTCGCCTTCCTCAACGTGCCCTTTGGGAAGTCCCCAGCGATTGCGCACATGGATCAACGCGATTTCGATCGCACCTGCGTGCCTTCGGTAAATCACACCGCCGGCCGATACTTCCCGCACCGCCCGCATGACAGCTCGCGCTATACCGTGCCGCCAGTCGTCTGGTCGCCCATCCAGCGGAGGTAGTCTTGACTGCCATCGATGATCGGCAACGCAACGATCTCGGGAACGGAATAGCTGTGCAGCTCGCGCACCCGCTTCTCCAGAGCAGCAAAAAGGCGCCTTTGGGTCTTAATAATCAGGAGCTGCTCTTCGCTCTGTTCAAGCTTGCCCTCCCAACGATAAACCGATTGCACGGGCGCAATGCGATTGACGCAAGCCGCAAGCCGTTCGTCCACGAGAGCCCGCGCTAAACGGTCTCCCTCGGCCGGCGATCCGGCGGTGACATAAACGACGATGAATTCCTGCATTGCAAGCAATCTTACAACGTCTTGAGCAAAAGCCGCAAGAAAAGATATAGGGAAAGTAGCGAGAGCCAGAAGGCGGGTGAGGCAAGTGAGCAGCAAGGACGAGATACGGAAAAAGGTCTGGTCGCGGCTACAAGAACAAAAAGTCGCGCGTTTTCCCGGTGCTGAAGGCCGGATCCCCAATTTCATCGGCGCCGAGGCCTGCGCCCGGGTAATATCTCAGATCCAGTTTTGGAAGAAAGCAAAAGTTCTCAAAGTAAATCCCGATTCGCCGCAGAGAGCCATCCGTCAGAAAGCCCTGGAGGAAGGCAAGGTCATCTACATGGCCGTGCCGCGCCTCCACAGCGACAAACCCTTCATCGAGTTGGATCCTAAAAGACTCAAATGCTCGGCTCACGTTGCCTCATCGATCAAGGGCGCCGCAAAGTTTGGCCGGCCCGTGAACCTGAAAGAAGTCAGAAAGATCGACCTTATCGTCTGCGGCTCCGTAGCCGTCAATCGAAAGGGCGCCCGCGTGGGCAAAGGCGGCGGTTATTCCGATCTGGAATTTGCCCTTCTAACGGAAGAAAGGAGGATTGATCGTTATACTCCGATCGTCACATCGGTTCATCCCCTGCAGATCGTGGACGAGGAGATTCCCATGACCGAGCACGACATTCCGCTGAGCGCGATCGTCACCCCGAATAAATTCATCGAGGTTGAATCAACCCTGCCGAGACCCAAAGGTATTTACTGGGATATGTTACCGCCGGAAAAGATCGAGGCCATTCCCGTACTTCAAAAAAGACGAGGGAAATCCTAATATTACTTTGCTGACCGCGGTCCACCGTTACAATCTCTGTATTGAATCCCCAAGGGAGGTATGTTAACTCAATTTACTCTCGAGGAATTCAGTTGTTATGCAAAAAATCGATTTCGAAAAAGGCGACGGTCTGGTGCCGGTCATTGTCCAGGACTACCGCTCCCGCGAAGTTCTGATGGTCGCCTATATGAACAAGCAGGCGTGGGAAAAAACCAAAAAAACCGGCCGGGCCCATTATTATAGCCGCTCCCGCAAAGGCCTGTGGCAAAAGGGCGAAGAGTCCGGCAATTTTCAGGAAGTGAAAGACGCTTTCATCGATTGCGATCACGACACGCTCCTGCTTCAGGTGCGACAAATCGGCGGCGCGGCTTGCCACGAAGGTTATCGGAGCTGTTTTTTTCGCAAACGCGCCAACGGCAATTGGAAGACTATCGCCAAACGAGTGTTTGATCCCAAGGAGGTTTACAAGAAGTGAGTGAGTTGAAGTTGGGTCTCCCTAAGGGAAGCTTGGAAGCGGCGACCATCGAGCTATTTAGAAAATCCGGGTGGAAAATTACCACTTCCAGCCGCAGTTATTTTCCATCGATTGATGATGACACGCTGCGTGTCAGTCTGGCGCGTCCTCAGGAGATGTCGCGCTACGTGGAATCCGGAACGTTGGATGCCGGCATCACCGGCAAGGACTGGACCCAGGAAAACGAATCGGACGTCCACGTCGTCGCCGAGATGGTCTATTCTAAAGTGACTTTCAGGCCCACTCGCTGGGTCCTCGCCGTACCCCACGATTCCCCTATCACCAAGCTCGAAGACTTGAAGGGCAAGTGTATCGCCACGGAAATGGTCAAATTCACCAAACGCTATTTCGCGGAGCGGAACATTCCCGTGCAAGTGGAATTCTCCTGGGGCGCCACCGAGGCCAAGGCCGCTGAGGGTTTGGTCGACGCCATCGTCGAAGTGACCGAGACGGGCACGACGATTCGGGCGCACGGCTTGAAAATCATCGCCGATTTGCTGGAGTCTTGTCCCCAGCTCATTGCCAACAAGGAAGCCTGGAAAGACCCCTGGAAGAAAGCGAAAATTGAGCAGATTCAGCTGCTCCTTCAAGGCGCGCTTTCCGCCGAGAACAAAGTTGGCATCAAGTTGAATGTCCCCGAGGCTGATCTCGATAAGGTCATCCAACTGATTCCGAGCATCACCGCTCCAACCGTCGCAACCTTGTATCAATCCGCCGCGCTCAAGGGCGTGAAATGGTACTCGGTGGAAAGCGTGATCGCCGAAAATGTGGTGCGGGATCTAATTCCGAAGTTGATTCAAAGTGGGGCGGTGGGGATTATTGAGTACCCGCTGAACAAAATTATCTAGCAGGCCTGCTGAAAAAGCCTCATATGCTTCGTTGCCCTCAATCGCCTCGCCTCTGAGTCTTTTTGAGCAGCCTGTAAAAAGTTTGTCGCTCTGTCAGCGAACAACAGGATCAGGCATTAGAAGAACTATTGGAAACTATTGACTCGTGCTTCTCGGACTTTCCATCCCGCGCAAGGAAATAATCTTTGGCGATCTCCGGAAACAACGCATAGGAAAGCACGTCCTCTTCACTGGTCACCAGACCATCGATTTCCTTTCGGGCCTGGTCGAGGCCTGGCTTCAATAGATCTGCCGGACGACAAGTGATCGGCTGCTTCTTTCCTAGAACTTTGTTTTTGATCTCATCGCTGATCGGGCCTGGTGGTTCCCCATACAGTCCCATGACATAATTTTTTGTCTCCATCGCCACGACGGAATAGCGTTTTCCCGTCATGACATTGAGCGCCGCCTGGGAGCCGCAAATCTGGCTCGTCGGCGTCACTAGGGGCGGATACCCCAAGTCCTTCCGCACATGAGCCATTTCGGCCAGCACGGCGTCGAGCTTGTCTTCGGCATTTTGCTGGCGCAACTGGGCCACAAGATTCGACAGCATGCCACCGGGAATTTGCGATACGAGCACGTCCGTTTTGATTTGATTATTGACCGCGCTTTCGAACTCGGCGTATTTGCGTCGCACGGCATAGAAATAGCCGGCAATATCATCCAGCACCGCGAGATCCAGTCCCGTATCACGGCGCGTTCCTTTCAGAGCCGCGACCATTTGCTCAGTGGCCGGCTGCGATGTCCCCTGGGACAGAGGCGCCAACGCGGTGTCGATAATATCGACCCCCGCTTCGACGGCCATCATGTAGCTCATGGGCGCCAACCCGGCAGTGCAGTGAGAATGGAGGTGCAGCGGCAGGGGGATCCGCGCCTTGAGTTTTCGCACCAGCTCATCGGCAACGTAAGGCGCCAGCAGACCACCCATGTCTTTGAGGCAGATAATCTGCACGCCCATGGCCGCCAGTTGCTCGGCCACCCGCAGAAAATAGTCGACGGAGTGCACGGGGCTGATCGTATAGCAGATCGTTCCTTCGACGAGCTTGCCCGCTTTCAGCGCCGCTTCGATGGCGGTCTTCATGTTCCGGACATCGTTCATGGCATCAAAGATGCGAAAAACATCGATACCCGCGCCGGCGGCGCGCTGGACAAATGCCTGGACGATATCGTCCGGATAATTGTGGTAACCCACGACATTCTGCCCGCGCAGGAGCATCTGAAAACGTGTCCTAGGCATAGCCGCGCGCAGCTTTCGTAGACGTTCCCACGGGCTTTCTTTCAGGTATCGTAGGCAGGCATCAAACGTGGCCCCGCCCCAAGTCTCCAGGGACCAGTAACCCACACCGTCCAGCTTCTCGGCGATGGGCAGCATGTCCTCGGTGCGCATTCGAGTTGCGAGCAACGACTGGTGGGCGTCGCGCAAGACCGTCTCTGTTATTTGGACTTTGTTTTCCATGTTGATCCTTGCCGGCAATGAAATGAATGGACTATTCGTATAACTCTGCCTGCTTCTCTTCTAAGCGTTCTTTTTCCTTTGCATCGATGACAAACAGGCCGTTGACCTGTTTAATCTTCGACTTGTCATAAAAGAACTCCGAAACTTCGAGGCCGTCCTCGAATTCGTACATCTTGATGGCGTCCCAGGGGCAGATTTTCTTGTCCAGTCGATCTTCGGACTCAGTTCCGATCAGCTGAAGTTGGATTTTCTTTGGCATCGCATCGGGCGGGACGGGGTTTTTATTACTGTCATAGAACCGGTTCGCGTATTCGTAGTAAATCTCGCCGGTCTCTTTGTGCTGATGGATTTTCGTGAGATCCTCGCTGTAGCACATTTGGCAACCGATGCACTTGTCGTTATCCACAAACACGCGATAGGGCTTGAGTCCCCCCTGGGGCAGCTCTTCGTAGACCAGATTGATGCAATCATCCACCGGGCAATGGGCCTCGCATATCGGCGAACCGGCGCAGCTCGAGCAGTTCTCGTCCATCACCGCCAAGAGCGCCGTCCCTTTACGGGGCTTTTTCGTTGTTTCACCCGCCATTAGATTGGCTCCTCGCTTTCTTGAAACGTCCCTTCAGAAACAACATTATGGCAGTTAATAGCAATACCCACCAGTACCGGATTAACCCGATCCGGCCCCACTCGAGCCAGTAAACAAAATTGGGTGACCGCGCGATCAGCTGGCCTAAGACTTTTTGCGCGCCTGCATAATCTCTCGCCTCGCGCAATGCTTGGGATAACCCGTAAAGCGCGCCATCGTCACCGGGATTGATCGTTAGCGCCTTCTCGAATTCGCGGCGTGCATCGCCCCATTGATTCTGCTCTGCTAGAACCCAGCCGTGATTACTGATGGCTGCGCTATAGTCGGGCTTAAGCTTAAGCGCCCGGTTAAAGCTGTCCGCCGCCTGCGCTAAATCTCCTTTGCGTTTTTGGGCCACCCCGAGATTGTTATAAGCTCCAGGCAGATCGGGGCGCAGTTCGACCACTTTTGAATATTCTTTGATCGCCGCATCAAAGTCCCCGCGGATTTCTGAATCGATCCAGCCCAGCAACGTTCTGGCCTCGATATGATTCGGGTTAATGCTCAGGGCTTTTTTGACGGCAGCTTCAGCGGCCTGGGGTTCGCGCAATCGCAGCAACGAAATCCCCAGAAAGAGATGAAGATCAGCGTCTTGGGGGTATTGCTTGAGCAGCTCCTCAAAAGTCGCCTTTGCCTCGGCCGCCTTACCGTCCGCTAGAGATTTTCGTGCTTCCTGCCACCGATTGTCGTCTATGACGGGAGAGCTTGAATCAGCAGCAAAAGAAAAACCTATGCCCGCGAGGACGGCTAATAACGCTAGCCAACCTCTCAGCATCACCTATTTCCACATGTCATTAGGGATCTCGTCCTCTTTACCTTCCTCGATGAGCTTGTCGTGCTTGAAGGCCTCGCGCAGCCCTAGCCAGGTAAAGAAAATGACGAGAATAAGCATCGCAACGATCGGGATATTGTCCGGCTTGGTCAAGATTTCCAAAAAGTTATGCCAACCACTGGCTTCTTCCATAAAAGTTAAGCACCCGTAAATGCAAGATTTTCTTTAAAAATATTAGAAATTCCAGCCAATGTCAATGTAGGAAAGAGTGAGCTGACGAGGAAAATTCCTCTCCTCGCGCGCTTTTTATCTAATCCAGCTCCCTTTGCGCTGCTCTGAGAATCGAGAAGCCCGCACTTTCGTTTAATTCCAAAATCGGCAATCCAAAATCCGCAATTATTTGAGCACCTTATCCGCCCGCGCCAGTACGTTGGGCGGAATCGTCAGACCGATTTGCTTTGCGGCTTTGAGGTTGACGATGAACTCGAACTTGATCGGCTGCTCCACTGGAAGATCGGCAGGCTTCGCGCCTTTTAAGATCTTGTCCACATATGTGGCAGCACGCCGGTCCAAGTCGGTAATGCTCACGCCGTAGCTTATAAGCCCGCCGGCTTCTAGATATTCTCGCCCGCTGTATATCACCGGGAGCCGGCTCTTTACCGCAAGTTCGACAATTTCTGTTCGGTGAGCACCGGCGACGCCGCCCGCCACCAGCATGAGGACTCCGTCAGCCCGTCCCTTGCCTG